>Ga0307981_1000392_pt1 | contig 44053 bp, 34 predicted proteins | sample OrgLakmetagen987_FD_201849 | JGI IMG/M metagenome (GOLD analysis project Ga0307981, IMG submission 201849) | Saline water microbial communities from Organic Lake, Antarctica - #987 | ecosystem: Environmental > Aquatic > Non-marine Saline and Alkaline > Saline | place: Antarctica: Organic Lake... | reverse complement strand
CAGCAGCAACGGGTCCAGCCCTGCATTGTCTCTGCGTGGCTCGAGCATGTTGGGGAGCGCGCGCCCGAGCCCGTACCTTTCGACCCACGACGAAGACTCTGTGGTTGCCTCTTCCCACGCCATGGCCCATCCCAGCGCCTCGATGATCAGCAGCAGCAACGGGTCCAGCCCTGCATTGTCTCTGCGTGGCTCGAGCATGTTGGGGAGCGCGCGCCCGAGCCCGTACCTTTCGACCCACGACGAAGACTCTGTGGTTGCCTCTTCCCACGCCATGGCCCATCCCAGCGCCTCGATGATCAGCAGCAGCAACGGGTCCAGCCCTGCATTGTCTCTGCGTGGCTCGAGCATGTTGGGGAGCCCCTCCAGCCACGCAAGCGTTCAAGCCACCGTCGGCAGCAACCCGCACGCCTCGCCCTACCATGATTACAACAACGATTGGACAACAACAGGCTCTCACGGTCTGTCGTCGGCACTTCCTGCCTCCTACGACCCGTTTTCTCACCCGGCCGCATCCAGTCGACCGCTCTTGCCGGTGCCTGAGGCGCGCCCCGAGCCGTTGGCGCAGCCCTACTACGACTGGGGCACCGTGCCGGTTGCGGCCCCAACTTCCCGGACGAGCTGGTGCTCAAGGTCGCGGTCAGCCTCCCCGCGCTCGCCACGGTCGTCCGCGGCCGCGAGCAAGCGCCCCTGCCACCGGCGTTCCTCGCGCTCACGGGTCAAGCTGGCGTCGACCGCGTCCTGCAGCAGCGGCCGACGCAGCGGCGGACAGAGTCGGATGACTGGGTTTGCAGCGGCGTTCCAGGCCGCCGTCACTCATTACGGCAACCAACGGCGCCGGACCATCGTCGCCAGCACAGCCGCGGCGCGCCGCGCCGCCCTGTACCTGCGTCGCTTTGTCGCCAACGTGGTCGAGGCGCTCGAGGCCATGTTGTCCGCCTTTGGGCGCTCGACCGTCACTGCCGAGCTCGTGCGACTCGCCATCAGCGCCGTGCTTCCGCTAGGCATCACGCTGCCAAAAACACGCCACTGTACCACCCAGTCGGAGGTGGAGGCCAAGGTCGTCGCGCTGACGAAGGCGGCCGGCGTTGTGGCGCCGTGCGCGGCCCTGCAATCGCTCGTGGTCGACGTGACCGGCCTGGTTCATGCCCTGGCCGCGGAAGCGGTTGCGCAGAGCACCTTGGTCCGCGGGCCCCTGAGCCTGGACGAGGTTGACGTGACGGCGGCCTGCGAGGCGCTTGGCCTTGAGACTGCGTGCTCGACCGACTGAGAGGGGCGGCGATGGCTACAGGCCATGGGGTGGCGGGGTGGAGAGAAAGGGAAAGCAAGACCCACCCGATTCGGCAGGCAACCCCGAACGTTGGACGCGGAAAGAAGGTGGACAGCGAGGTTCCCCCAGGTTGATTGGCATAGAATTGAACAAGTAGCCCACGTCGTTGCGCACAGCGGCCGTGACGGGCCGCGAGGCGCCGCGGGCCTCCCCGGTCGTGGGCCCCCTCGACCAGAGCTCTCCTCAAGCACGCGGAGTGAGGCTGGCGGGGGTGGCCGGCCTGCAGCATTTGACCGGCGCCGCCGCCATGAGCAACCTTGCGTCCAAGTCAGTGCTCATGCTACCCCGGTGCGTCGATGCGATGCGCGCCGTGCTCAAGCTGCGGAGACAAGTGACCGGGACGCCGACGGACGAGGTGGCGCTGCCCTTGCACCCAGAGCTGCTGTGGGGATGCGTCAAGGCCGACAAGACTCTACTGCTGATCTACCGCGTGGTCAACCGAGCTGCGGTCCTGCACCTGTGGCAGACGCTGTGGCCGGAGCAAGGCGCCCCAACGGCGGGCGTGCCCGCTCAATTCGCCTCGTGCTTGGTGGCGTACCTGGACAAGTCCACGTCGGCGTCGGAGAAAGCCCTCGAGGCGCTGCTGAGCGGCCACGGCGTGCGGGTGGAGGTCTTTGGCGCGGCCGAGCTGGTCAACGACCCGCTGACCAACTGCATGGTGCCCACGTACCGCATCCTGCCGGAAGCGCAGGTCGAGCAGCTGCGCGCGCGATACGGGGACCTGGACCGCTTCCCAACCATGCTCTGCGGCGACCCCGTGGCCCGCCGGTTTGGGGCCTCGGTGGGCACTGTGTTTGAGATTACGCGCCGCTGGGACCAGGAGGAGATCCTTTACCGCGTGGTGCGAAAGCCCGTGACGTAAGCCTGCCGCGGCGCCTACCAATGTGCCGTTGGCCCTGCGCGCTGCGCGCCTCTTCGAACCCTCGGCCGCGTGCGCGCCCTTGACGCGTGGCCCGTCGGGCATTGAATGCGGGATGCCCGAGCTGCACAAAGTTGGCTGCTCGCGAGGCAGAGCGAGCCCCCGCGCGCGAAGTATGAACCCCACCGTCCCGCAACCTCCCCCGGCCTTGAACGGTTCGATCGCGGTCGCTCGCCGACACGCGCAGCGGGCGTGGTCGGCCTCTGACCGGGCCGCGCAGTGCTGCCGGTACTCGGCCGGCAGCCTGCTCGTCACGCCACCCGTCCCGGCTGTCGGTCCCCTGAGCGAGATGGAGGTGCGCCGGCGGCTCGAGTTTGCCAAGCGCTATCCCCAGCTGGTCACCGCCCCGCTGCGCAAAACGCTGATGGACCGCGCCTACGCGGCCCCGTGGCCGTCAATCTCAAAGGCGCGGGTGGTCGACGACCCGCTGCCGGTGCTGGTGGACGTCAACCATCGGCGACACTTTGGCATCGGCCCCACCGACGTTGCCAAGGTGGACCAGCCGTGGAGCTCCAAGGCCGCGACGTGCGTGTGGCGCGGGGCCAGCACCAACCTGGAGGGGGAGGATGGGAACGAGCGCTCGGACCGCGTCCGCTTGGTCCAGCGGTGGGCCGGCACGTACGACGTCGGGCTGTCCACGTTGACGACCGAAGGCCGCGAGCAAGGGCTCGCAGCGTACCTGCGCGAGCCCCTGACGTTGCGCGACCAGCTGCAGCACAAGTACATCTTGTGCCCCGAAGGGAACGACGTGGCCACCTGCCTCAAGTGGGTCATGCTATCCAACAGCGTGCCGCTTATGCCGACGCCGCGGCGGGAGACGGTGTTCCTCGAAGGCTGGCTCCGGCCCTACGTTCACTACGTCCCAGTCGCCGCAGACTGGCACGACCTGCCGGCTCGGCTCGCCTGGTGCCAGCAGAACGACCGAGCGTGCCAGCAGATTAGCCTGAATGGCAAGGCCTGGGCTGCCGCGTTCTTTGACCCTGCGCTATCGGCCCAGGTTGCCGAGCTCGTTCAACGTCGGGTGGCCGAGGCCCTGCGACCGGCCCTGCACCCGGCGTCGAGGCAGGTGCTCGCTGCCCCAGTCGCGGTGCCAGCTACGGGGCCGGTCGCTGCGCCGCCTGCGCCATCGCAGCGGATGCCGCTGCAGGCAGCGCGTGGGAGGCGCAAAGCGGTTCGGATGCTGCCGAAACTTCAGAGGTGACCGGCAGCGGTGGCTAGGCGGGGGCCGGGGGGAAGGAGCGGCTCGAGTGCAAGAAGGAGACATGGAACGGACTGAAGGCTTGTAGGAGAGGGAGGAGGATGGGGGAAAGGAGAAAAGACGGGGGGGGGGGGGCCCCGGCCCCCCCCCCCCCCCCCCCCGCCCCGCCCCCCCCCCCCCCCGGCCCTCCCTGGGAAGCACGGCGCTCGGGGTTGCCGAGGCTGCAGAGAAGGAGCAAAGGCAATCCCCGCGACACGCTTGGCATGGAGATCCACCACGTGTGGCACGACGCGCGGTGCGTTCCCGACCTGGTTCAACGCTGCGTCAACTCTTGGCCGGCGGACAACCAATTCATATGGACGTACCATGATACGCCAGACGCCGACCGGCCGTTTCGGGGACGGCTGATGGACGCGACAACCGTCATGCCTCGAGCGGAGTTTGACGCGGCCGTTCAGGCGGCCAGCGGGTGCGGCTCGCCTCACCGGTGTCGGGCAGTGGCGGCCGACGCGTTTCGAGCCCGGCTGATGGACCATCTCTTGCGCCACCCGCCCCTGAGCCAGCCGCCCACCGCGTGCCTGGCCTACGTGGACGCTGACATACTGCACCTCCGTCCGCTGCCCGAGCCCTGCGGCGCCGCGCTGTTTACTATCCATCCCAGCAAGAGCTCGGGCCAGATGGCTGGTCAGCGCGCCGAGTGCGCAGACATGGCGCCGAGCGCCACCGCCGCAGCCCGGGGCCAGGACCCGTTTCAAGTCCACCCGTTTGACCACTTTACCAACGCGCTGTGGGTCTTGCGCCGCGACCACCCGCTTGCCGGCCGCTTTGCGGCCGGCATCGCCGCCGCCAGCCGCGGCTGGCGGCGCTACAACCAGGGCATGCACGACGCCAACGCCGTTCGGCAGAGTCTGGGCTTGCGCGAGGCGCTGCCGCGGGGCATGGTCCACCCTCTGCCGTGGTTCAGCGTGGGCCGCTGCTTCAAGCCGGGCTCGGCCGCCGGCTTTACCACCTACGGCACGGCGACGCCGTCGGCGGACCAGATCCTGGCGCGAGCCGTGGCCGTTCACCTGTACGGTAGCCAGCCGGCGTGGGCTGGGTGCGAGTGGGACGCGCTGCCAGCCAACAGCTTGGTGGGCCGCCTGGTGCGGCAGTTGGCCAGTCCGGTCGAGCTCGGGGCCTTCTCTTGCTAGGGTTGGCGTTGGAGAGGGCCTGGGCCAACTAAATTCAACCAAGCACAATGCAGACCCTTGCCGCTACAAGCTTGGCGCTGCTGCCCCGGTCACTGGGTGCTGAAGCCACAGGCGCCGGCCCTCGCTATCGGGACGGCCCGCTGCCGTCCGACCCCGAGGTAAACACGGGACGCGCTGCGGGACAGCGAGGTCGGTCGGCGCTGTCCCGGCTGTTCTCGCTGCTCCGACTGTCGCTGAGGCCGCGGGCGTCGCTGGTGGGGGTCGCAAACGCCTCGCTCGAGCTCGACGTGCTAGCCCGCGTGACGATGAGCCGCTGAATGTCCAAGCTCGTGTACTCGGGCCGGACGAGCAGGAACGTGCCGCCCAGGACCGCGGGGCCCGAGCCCGCGTAGGGCATGCAGTGCATGGTAAAGTGGCGCCCGATCCATAGAAAGTGCGCCTGCGAGGGCTTGCCGACCAGCGCGTCCGCCAGCTGCGCCTCCATGACGTCGGCCAGCAGCTGCGGAAAGACGTCGCGTGCCCGCCGGCCGGGGGGCTCGCCCCTGTGGTCCACGACAAACCCGAGCATGTAGGCGCCGCTCAGCGAGACGATGACCCCTTGCGGGCTCAGGACCAGATGCCCGTTCTGCCGCGCGGCGTCGGGCTCCGTGGGCAAGCCCTGCAGCTCTTGGAACGGGGCTTGGATCAAGGTGATGTCGTACTCGGCGTCTTGCCACATGACCATGGCGCCCGGGCGCGGCGCCCCCGGCTCGCTCGACGCGGCCCCGTCGCACCACCACGCGCAGCAGGGGCAGCAGGGCCGCAGGCAGGCCATGAGCCCGCGCGGGCTGCATTGGCACGATTCCACCGTCAGGGACTCGAAGCAGTGGCACGTCACCACATTCATGCGCCAAGGGAATGGCCTTTGCTTTAGAAGGAGGGCACGCTAGCTTAATTTGCCGGCGACAGTTTGGCACGCAGCCCGCCTGCCACCGAGGCGATCTTGGCCCAGTGGGCGGTCACCCACGGGATCAGCGCCACCCCTAGGGCTGCCAGCGCCGCCCACACGACCACGCGACGCGCGCTGCAGGGCCCAGCCTCGCTGGGCGGGGTGTCGGTTCGGTCTTGCACAAACTTGGGCCGGACCAGCATCAGGATGGCGGCCACTGCCAGGAACGTCAGGACGCAAGGCGTTGCCGGGTGCCGCATGGCCTGGCCCGCCCCGGCGACCCACGCCTTGAGCCTGCTCTCTTTGGCGGCGGCCGCGGGCAGAGCAGCAGCCGCGGACGCGTCCGCGCCAACCACCGTTCCGGCTGGCGCAGCGGCCACGACGGCCGCGGCCGGCGCCGGCACCGCAGCGACGCCGGCGCTGACTGCTGGGACGGCCGGGGCGGGCGCGGGCGCCGCTGGCGCCGGGGCCGCTGGAGGGAGGGCTGGCGCAAGCGCGAGCGAGGCCGTCGAGTGCATCGCGCGTCTGGCAACCTGCTGGGCGTCCATCGGATGAGCGAGCGGCAAGCGGCTGCTTGGCCAGGCAGCCCTTGGCCCCGAAAAAAATGAGCGCAGGAACCGGAGCAGCGAAAGCCCTCCCCGCTGGCTGCCGACCGCCAATCGTCCCACCGAGCATGCCCACTGGAAAGCACGCCCCCAAGCCACGCACCAAGGCCTCGTGCCCAGAGACGGGCACGCTGAACGTGTGGGGCAACGACCCGTACGCCGGGCTTAGCGAGTCCCAGGTGCTGTCCATGCCCTGGAGCCAAGTCACCAGCAGCCTCAACGCCCGAGTGCACTCGCTGCTGCAAGACCCAGGCTTGCTGGGCACCAAAGGCAACCTGGGGTCGGGCGTAGACCTAGGGTGGGCCAAGACGGACAACCCGTTTGTGCAATCGCTCACGTTTGACGTTCCCAAGCGCTTTCTTGAGAAGGAAAACGTCATCAAGGCCTCCTTTCGAAAGGCCGAGTTTGCGCCCTGGATGTACGCTCTGTACACCTTGCAGATGATTGACCGCTTTGCGTACCTGTACTCGGTGGTCAACCACGAAGAGTTTCCTCGGGCCGACTTTGTGGCCCAGCGCGATCGGGTCCACAACCGGGTCAAGCGCATGCGCCACCGCGGGGCTGGCGGGTGCGACTCGCCGCCGTCGACGTCTCGGCCTCGCGCGGCAGCCCGCGCAGGCCGCAAGGCCGCGGCTGTCGTTCGCCGCGCCAGCGAGAGCGACGACGATCTACCGTGCGTCACCGAGGTCATGGGCCGCCGACGGTAGCTTGAGCGCTGCCCTGGACGCTGGTTCGAGGGCCTCGCTCGAGCTGGCGCCGGGTCCACGCTTGAACGTACGCGTACGTCCCCATGACCACCTCGACGGGCCCGCTGCCAACGCTGGTGCCGGCGTCCATGGAGACGAGAACGTCAAAGGTGCTGGGAGGCAGGGGGTCCGAGGCCCAGACGCCGTCGCCGTCCACCGCGTTGTAGTACATGCCGGGCATTGCCTTGCAACCGACGTTTGCGCGAGCTTGCTTGCGCGGGGAGGGCCGCGTCCTTGCAATTGATCGCTGCCACCTCGCTATTTTCCCGCGCTCGCAGGAGTGCTTTGGCTCACGCAAGTGGCCTCGGCCGTCTTGCTGAGGCAGTTAGTTGCTAGGGCAGTGTGCAAGCGTCTTGCTTGAGCGGGCAAGGAAAGAACAGGAGAAGGGGTTTCAATTGGGCAAAGCCAGGCGGAAGGACAAGCGCAGCCACCGGTTGACCTCGTTCTTCCGGGCGAGGCCACGCTTTATTGCGATTTGACCGGAGAGCCCAGAGCCAGGGCTTGCGGCGATGGCCGCCGGCGCTCCGCCTGTGAGGAGAGCTCGGCCTCGGGCGAATGCGGACTCGCGTTTCTGTTGCCGGCGCTCGGGCTCTTCAATCGCCAGCCCTGCGGCGTGCTTGGGACCGACTCGCGGGCGGCGGCCAAGTCGCCATGTTCAGCGCTTCGCCCTGCTTCGCTGGCAACGCTTGGGGAGGGGGTAGGGTACTCGACCAGGCACGACCGGCTGCAGAACTGAGAGCCCCCGGCGGGTGCATCGCAGGTCAAGCATCGGCTCGCCGGCGACAGCGGCGTCGTCGGCGGGCTACGCTCCGAGCTGGCGGACGGCGCGGGCGACCGGTCGGCGCCTGCAGCGGCCGATTCTGAATCCAAGCAAGCGCTGGACATTGTTGGAAATGCTTCCCAGGCCCGGTTGCTGAGCGCCGGCTGCCAGCCGCGAGCCTCGCTGTGGTTCCTTGCCGGCGCGTGGCGTCATGCCCGCCAGGTATCTGACGTCAGTTGCCGCTCCCCGAGCCGGTTGACTGTCTGGAACGAACGTGGCCTATAACTTTGATTTACATAACAAGTTCTGACCTTTGAACACAAGGGCGCTGGTGTGGCGCAGTTGGAAGCGCGCTGGTCTGAAGTACCAGAGGTCCCACGTTCGATTCATGGCGCCAGCATGCCAAGGCCTCCCAGCGGTGGAGAACTTTGCTTTTTGCCCAACTATTCGAGCTCGCGGTACCAACGGCATGTATCACGTCGCTCGGCGTGACCAAACTTGACCAACACAGAGGCCTCGGTGAGGGACAGGCCCGTGCTGCGCATTTTCTTGAGCAAGTCCTCGTTACTGACCTCAATCAGGCATCCGTGCCCGCCACTGCTCATGTCGCTGAAGATGCTCGCTCCCGACTCTTTCAGGTGGGCTAGAAGGCTGCGGTATGCTTTGGGATTCATGACGCACCCGACATTGAGATAGTCTCCGCAGTGTTCCTCGCAGTTGGAACGGGCTCCAATGTCAACGAGCAGCAGATCTCCCTCGGGCACGACCCCGTGGTGGTACCATGCCTGCGTCATGATTGTGCAGGCCCAGCAGTGTCGAACTTTTTTCACGTCGGCTTTCGAGTTTTGCAGCAACAACCATCCTGGCTTGGCGGGCTGTTGCCATTTACAATTCACCCATGCACAACACCAACCCCAGCAGTTGGTCCAACCCTGTCGCCGCGCGCGGGCAGGTCTTTGCTCCTCACGAAGCCAAAAGCAGCTGGACTTCAGGCAGATCCGCGGACGCCTGCGTCTTGGTCTTGAGCTTGGCCCGCAACGCCCCGTACTTTCGCTCCAAGTCGGCCAGCGTGCTCTTGCCGTCAGCGTCCACTCGCTTTGGATTGCTAAAGTAGCCGTCGATGTAGCACTGCCACTCGGCCTCGGTCGTTACGCGTCCTAGGAGGCCGTCAAGCATGCCCCAAGTTAGAGGGTAGTCGTCGTCCAGGGCGTCCAGCCCGTAGGGGTCTTGAGCAGCAAACAACATGCAGATGAAGTACAGCCCCATTGTGTAAAGCCCCGAGAAAAACGCGCCCTGGTCACGCAGAACTTCGGCGGCCTCGGTCTCGTAGTCGTCCATCGCAGCCAGGAACGACAGGCGCCCCTGCGCGGTGGCTTGCTCCTCGATGGCTCCGACCCACTCCACGTCGGCGTCGACGTCGGTGCACGCAATCATGGTGATGGGCGTCTTGGCCGGGTCGGGGCGCGACAGCATCATAGCCCCGAGCTCGGCCGGGATCGCGTCCGAAGGGCGCCCGGCAAAGATGACGTAGATGCTCGTGTGCCGGCCGCTGCGCTCCTGCTCGGCCAGGATGCTCACCAGCGCCGCGCGCGAGGCCGTCAGGCCTCCAGCCCCCCCCATCTCGATGCTCGTCACCAGCTCGTCCCACTCCTGAATGACGGCGTCAATCGACTTGCCCGCTTGGTCGACCGTGACGACGGCCGGGTTGTTCAGGCCACGCACGCGCAGCTCGAGCCGCAGGATGCTAAAGACGCGGGTCAGAAAGCGCAGCCGATCCATGGCCACGGCCCAGCGGGTCTTCCCTTTGCTTCCGCCGCGCGTCATGACAGTGTCCATCGAGCCGCTGTCGTCCAGGCTGACCTGACCCAGCGTCTCTTTGAAGGCCATACTCAACAGCCGGGTGAGCATGCCAACCGGCACCTCGTACTGCGCAAACAATGCTTCGAGCCGGCTCAGCACGTCCGAGGGGCCGGTGGCTCGACCGTAGTAGCGGCTAAGAAAGTCTTGGCCTTGCAGAAACTCGACGGCCGATCGCGTGTCTTCCGTCATGGCTACATCGCACTCCACCATGTCGCTGACGGTCGACACAACTGTGATTTGCGGCTCTTGGCCCAGAGGAACGACGCTCCGAGCCGCCGGCGGCGGCGCGTCAGCCTGGCCGGCTTTCCACGCCACCCAGGAGGGGTTCTTCTTGAGCTTTCCATCCTCCGTCACAAACTTGGTGGGTTCAGCCATGGTCTTCCTCAAACTCCTTCTCGAACTTTATGTCCGTGGTCCTCGCGGATCCGGATGAGCGAAACTAGCGGATCCGGATGAGCAGAATTAGGGGTCCGGCGACACCACCCAAGGCTCCTGTTGGGACTGCGTGTCGTCAGCTCGACCCACGTTACGTCGGCGCGCGACCACGTCACGTTGTGACGTTGCACCAAGCGCGTGCAAGCCGGGAATTTAGCAACCACAGCCCGCCATCGTCGGTTCAAGATGCCGCTACAGGCCCCCAAGGGTTCCCCATTGTACCAGGCCATCGCGTGTGCCGCTGCCGGAGATTTGGCCACGCTGCAGGCGCTGTCCGTCCAAGGCCATGAACGCCCGTTGCTGTACGCCACTGCGCTTGCGGCAGGGCACGGTGCCATTGCGCAGTGGCTGATGGTCCAAGACGAGCGCTCGAGTGGCAGTGCAGAGATTGCATTCCCAACGTCCGAGCCCATGGACGATGGTGCACGGTCCCTCTCGCCAAGCCCCGACACGTTTGCGTCGTCTCGCACGGTCGTGCACAAAGTCTGCTTCTGCTTTGACGGCACCAAGGAGCTGGCGCACACGTATCTGCTGGTTGATCGGGAGTGGGCGACAGACACCTTGATTGATCGGAGCGCTTGCTCGCGCAGAGGCCGCTTTCGCATGGTCCGGGTCGGCGCTCACGTTCCTGGCGCCGCGCTGCTGCAGGTGTCAGTCAAAGCCCCTTACGTCACCGGGCTGGACGCCGACGACCGATCCGTGAAGACCTCGACGCCTGTGCAGCTGGTGAGCATGGAGACGCGCCACGGCGCAGCTGGCAAGCTCACGCTGGGCGCAGTTCGACTTGTCACGGACATGTACAGTCGAACGCAGCAACTGCCAGACGACGAGCGCAAGCAAGACGCCGCGCGCCGGCAGCACTACTTGTTACGGCAAAGCACGCTGTCGTCGGCTACAGCACACGAAGGCAACGAGTCTGACGAGTCTGACGAGTCTGACGCGAGCTATAGGGCTGACGAGGACGAAGAGCTGTGGCTGTACGCGCCAAGCGCGGACACAACGTGGGTGGAGCTCGTTGCCGACAACGAGGACGGCAGTGATAGCGACGACGGCACCGCCACCGGGGCCGCTGCCTTGCTCCCGCTGGCGTCGCGCCACCAGTGCGACTTGTGCTTTCGCCACGCCTTGCGGAGCGGCGCCGGTGCCCTGGCGCACTTTCGGAAAACGGACAACGAGGAATGGCAGTGGGCGGCCGTTGCCCGTTGCCGGGCGAGTGACTTGGCGCACGTGGTGCAGCGGCCGACTGTGAACGTTGAGGTGGCCATGCTGGCCAAGCACCTGGCCGAGCAGACCTGGCCCTGCGACCGTCCTGCTCGGCTTTACAACTCGAAGCATGTCCTGGTGGTGATGAACGCCCTTGCGACGTTTGGCATGGAAGGGGCCAACGCGCTAGGGCCGTTCCCAGACGCGGCGGTGGCCGCGCACCTGCTGGCGCATCGGGACGACGAGGGCGAATGGACCCAAGCGCCGGCAAAGCTGATCGAGCGCCTGGTGGCGCAGCTCAAAGCTGAGGCGGGCAGCGACGACCCAGAAGACGTTGATCTGCCCCTGACGGTTCTCAGGAACAGCGGGCTTTACCCAGACTTGGCGGCCAAGGAGGCGTTGCGCGATGTACTTGACGCCGACAACCCGTGGGCCACGGGAAACCTGGACGCGCCTCTGATGCTTTGGCCGGAACTCGTCATCCATGTGGGCCCCCGAACAAGTCGGAATGTGTCGGACAGGGGACTGCGCGCGCTGCTGACGGCCCGTCCTGACCTGCTGGAGTCCACGGTGCCCCACCTGGTCCGCCCGTGGATGCAAGAGACGCGCTCGTTTCAGGCTCTGGAAGTCTTACCGACGCGCCTGCCGGTGGCGCTGCGGCAACGCGCCGTCGAGCTTGCGATTGACCTTGACCCTCGCCCCCCCTTCAAGTTGTGGACGGGCGACGGCATCACGTGGAACGAGGCCTTGGTGCGTCGCTACGTCGACCGCTGGCCCGAACACGCGACGAACGTGCTGGACGTGATTGCCAGCGCGCCCGGCGCAGCGTTTTACGCGCTGACGGCCCGCGGATCGTCATGGAGGCCCCTTGCGTACGAGCTCGCGGACGCGGCGCAGGACCCCGAGCTGCTGAAGGTGGCCGTGTGCCTGGAGTGGAAGGGCAACCCTGCGGACGCCGTTGACCCGGAGGGCGTGCGATGGAGGTCGGACGCCGAACGGCTGCGGGCTGTGCGCTTCAGCGGCCTGGCGCTGCGCTTTGTCGAGACTGCGCACCGCACGGTCGAGGTGTGCGAGGCGGCCTTGGTATCGACCGCGGCTGCTTGGGAGTGGGTGCCTGAGAGCATGCGCAGCGACCCTCGCTTGACCCAGGTGCGCTCTCGGGAAAAGGCGCGCGGCGTAGCCGCGCAGGCGGCGCAGGCGGCGCAAGCAGCGCAAGCAGCGCAGGCGCAGGCTTGTGCGAAACAGGCGATGCAAGCGGCGCAAGCGCAGGCGGTCGAGGCGTGCAAGGGCGTCGACCTGTTGGCGGCGATCCGGGGATGCTATGGGCTGCTGGGCGACGCTCTGGCTAGTGGCACGTACACGCCCGAGCTGGCGTGGGCCGCGCTCGAGGGCTCGCCGTGCGCTGTCAAGTACTTTGCCAGAGTTGCCAAAAGCACGGTAGGCACGGCGGACCCTCCCCCAGGGTACTACGCCGCGGCGGTGGCCATCAACGCCCGCCTGGCTTTGAAGAGCATGCGTGTAGAGCATCAGACGGTCGAGCTGGTGCAGGCGGCCGTCCTTCAAGACTGGCGGGCGCTGCGTCACGTCCCATGGTCGCTTGCCACGCAAGACGTGTGCCTGGCGGCGGTGGCCAAGAACGGGTTGGCGCTCGAGCACGTGTCGTTCTACATGCTGAAGGACAAGTACCCGCAGGTGGCCATGGCTGCAATGGAAAACGCGGCGCGCGCGCTGCGGTTTGTCGATCCGCAATCGGTCTTGAAACACGGCGGCGCGTACTGGTCGGGCGTCGACTGGCACAGCGTCTACGAGGGCGCGGTGCTGCTGGACGGCATGCTCCTGGCGCACGTGCCCACCGAAAGCCGGACGGCCGGCCTCTGCCGGCAAGCGGTTCAGCAAACGTGGAAGGCCATGCCGCACGTGGTTGCAGCCGAGCTTGACCCGGCTGCGCTCAGCGAGATGGCCTTGCTGGCCGTGGAGCAGGACGCCCGGGCGCTGGCGGGCTTGAACCTCGGAGGCCACTGCCCCAAAGCCGTGCAGCGGGCCGTTGCCCAAGATTGGCAAGCGCTGGCGCACGTGCATCCCGACGACCAGACGTTGCCGCTGTGTACCCAAGCCGTCTTGAAGAGCCAGGCGGCGCTCCCGCACGTCTATAGCTTGGCGCATCGGTTTGTTCTAACGCACGCTCTGCGGGACACCTCGCTCGCTCACGAGCTGGTGTTTACCGACAGCGGCGAGATTGTTTGGAGGCAGCCCTGACGGGGCGACGTTGTGCGGTGCGGCGCGAGTGGGTGCCGATGCTGCCTACTTGCCTGGGACTTGCTCCGGCTCGGCTGGTCAAGACAAGCGGCTCAGCTTGGCTCACCTTCTGATGCTTGACGCCTGCCTTGCTACAGACAAGCTTATGGTGCGATTCACCACTCATTCAACAAAAGAGGGGTAATGTTGTGTCCAGCGAAGAGGTTGAAACGAATGAAATTTGAGCAAAAGGCATCATCAGCTCACGCCTTCACAACCAGCTTGGCAGAAAATGTAAAATGAGCCCTGCGCGGCGCACAAGAGGGCAAGGGTAAACGTCCGTTGTAAGGTACAAGACAATCTCCGCTGAAGTGAACCCAGCATCCATCGCCAACACTCGCTCGGTCGCGAATTTGAAGGCCAGCCAGACGCCATTCTGCTTGCGGCATGTCCAACGCCGTGATGATGATGATTCGGGTCACCCGCTCGACGCCGCAGGGCATCAGGCCCTTGACCAGCAGCTGGTACAAAAAGTCGTGGTCCGAAACGCCGCCGTCGTACTCGGTCAGAACCACCACGGACGCCTCTTCCGAGCCTTTGATGAGCCGAGCGCTGCTGTACGCATGACCAGCAAAGGGAGAGGGCGCCACATCGCAATGAGCTCGCACAAAGTCCATGCAGGCGCGAGTGTCGCTGGTGGTGATGAAGCAAACGGAAGGCGCAGAGTCAAACAAAGACATGGTAGGTCAAGGACTTGGTGCTGCTGATCAACAAGACGAAAACAACCGTTCGTAAATGAACACTAGGCACCTCAACCGTTCAGCAAAACCAAGAGACACGTCACGTTGACTTATCAGCCAAAGCTATAATTAGTTCCTTGTCCGCTGGCCCATAATAGACCTCCTATCGGCGTCATCCCCCCGCACACACGAGACGCTGAACTAGCTGGTTGCCTGTCGAAGGGCATGGTGGCGGGCTTTGGTCACGGCGCGGCGAAACGAAACCACCGGCTCGACGAGGTCCTGCGCGACGCGCAAGTCGGGCCAAAGGCGCGCCATCGCTCGAGCTGTTGGTAGCGTGTATCCCGTCAGAAACACGCGCAGGTGCGCCGGAAACTCCATTAGCACGTGTGGGACGTCGAACTCTTTCATGACCCGCGCAAGCCCGTCGCTGTGCTGGAGCAGGTAACTTCGCAAGGAACCTCGGCGGGTGTGTACGTAGGCTTCTACCAGCATCGATCCCAGCGGCTGCACGCAATGCCCACTCTGCACCAAGGCGAGGTCCAGGGTCACTTGAAAGGCGTGCGCGCCTGCCTTGCTGACCCGGGTGGCGTCGCAAAGGGCTTGCGCCTGTGGCTGTGCTCCAAAGTGGTCAAACGCAAGCAGCGACACGCCTGCGTTGAACATGGCATGACCGGCCACAAACGGAACGTACGGTTCGATTGGCGACTGGCGAGTCAAAACAGCGGTGCAACGCGCGGCAGCAGCGGCCAAGCTTGGCAAGTAGTCGGCATCGACCTGACCGCCGTCACCGCAGCGGCGGCCAGTGCCACTGCTGTCGTCGTTGCCACTGTCGTCTCCGTCGTTGCCGCTGTCGTCTCCGTCGTTGCCGTTGCCGACAGCATTGTCTTCTGGTTCAGTGTCCAAGTCAGCGCCGGGCACGTCCTCCACGACCGGCTTGTCCCAATGGCCTTCGCTGGCACTCGACCGGCGTGCTCGCTTGCTCTCTGGCCGGCTGCCGTTTCGAACGTCTTTCATAGATGGGCATTCGAATCGCTGACAGTGCACAAACCGGGCATGCTCGACCAAGCTCGCTGTCGCGCTCGCCAGCTGACGCACCCAACGCACGCTGCTTTCAGATTCTTGCGAGCCCCAAGCGTGGTGGAGGCACGCTTCCACTCGGCGCAGCAACACAGCGCCCTCATCGCTTTGCGGCGCCCTTCCAGCGCTGCTCATCGTGCTTGGCCTGCTCGCCTTGCGCGCAGAAATGACGCTAGCCGGCTCAGGCCGGCCACACCCGACGCTGTCGTCATTCGCTGACCTTGGCTCTCTTGGAATGACGACGACAACGTCTGCTTCCACGGACCGTCAAGTCTGCCGCTGCTAATGAGCACGATCGTCAACGTTTCCATGGACGAAGACGCTCGAAGCAAGCTCTTTGCCAAGCTCCCGCTGCTCGAGGAGTACTTTGGCCGACACATGACGCTAGAGGACCTCCAAGGCCTGACTCTAGAGCAGATGATGGCCATGGTAAAGCCAAGGCATCGACGGTACGTGTTTACGCTAGCCACGCGCTTGCGGTTCAACGTCCCAAACTACCTCAGCCTAGCATCCGGTACACGGACCTCGGTCCAAGAGTTGCTGCCTGTTGTCAATCCCACCGTGCTCGCAGCCGCCACCGTGGTCGATTTGCGAGAGAGCTGCGTGGATCAACAGGGGCTTCTACAATTGGCTGCCGGCCTGAGCAGCATGCCGCACGTCAAGTACGTGCGCTTGGAGAGGAACCGCCTTCTGGCAACGCTCGACGCGACCGCCGCGTTGATGGCGGTACTCAACGCCACGACAGCCGTGGTGGCAATTCCTGACAACCTGTTGGCGAGCACGGACGCGAAGAAAGCCTTGTTTCACCGCCTGTCGCGCTCCACGTTGTTGAGGCTGGTCTGGATCAGTCATGCTCGGCTGAGTAGGCGCGATTGGCACGCCCTGCTTGACACTCGCAGTGACAACGACGACGACCTCAGGCGGGAAGTCATGGCGGTCCATGAGGACTACTACGCTCGCGCCGAGCGCTGGGACGCGGCGTTTGAGTTGTAATCTGCGTGGTAACGCCACGATCCCTTGGCGAGGGTGGAGACGTGGGGTGTGGCCTCTGGCTTGCGTTGGAGGAAAATCTGAATCAAATATGGCTTGTGGAAAGTCCGCTTCACACTTTTTCAGAAGCGCTCCCAATTTGAAGAAGCGGAACCCTGGGAGTGGCGGGTTTGATTACCTAATTCTGAAACGCACTCCTGGTGGGGACTTGCGACGCCTTTCAGCAGGCCGCTCCAAAGAGGAGCCAGCCAAGCGGATGGGCGCGCCCGTCGCGCTTGCTCGCGGATGCCATCGTTCAAGCGTCCATCTTGACCGCGAGTTGGACACGGTCGTTCAGGCTCGCCAGCGCCATTTGGGATGAAGCGTTCAAGCATGCCGTCCCGTTCGTCAACGAGCCTCGCTGGCTGGCTGACCGGCAGCGTCAGCAGGGTCGACTCGGCCATCCTAACGGTTGCCGCTAAGCAAGAAGCTGGCCCGACCGGCGGCGTCAAGGACCAGCCGGAACGTCCGGACAGCCAGCAACTCGCCCGTGCCCCAACCCTGAGCTCCATGTACAGCAACGCCGAGACGCCCTCGGAGGCACGTCAAATCGTGCCCGCACTCACCAAAGGCGCTCTGGCTGCCGCGGCGGGAGATCCGCTGGCGGTCGGGCAACGCGTGGCCGTCTGCCGAGGGACGGGCAGGTGGAACGTGCTTTTGAAACGCCCAAGCCTGGAGGGTATCTGTGGCATCGTCGTCGTCCAAGCGAGCCATCCCTCAACCCGGACCACCGTCCAGCTGTCGAACGGAGGCAGGGAGGTCCTTCGACTCCTGAGGCACAACCTGCAACGGCTCGAGGACCCTCGGACAACGTGAAGGGACACGCCCGTTCAATGTGTCAGACCGCCTCGCTCACAGCACGTGCCTGCTGCAGGCTCACGACCGAGCTCGTAGCAGCCTGAGGGAACGGAGACAGCTTGTGGGCCACCCACTGACGTTGCCCGACGGCAAAGGTGCCTGTTTCTCCCGCTTGAATTGAGCAACACATGACACGTGCAGAAGCGGCATGCAGAGTGGGTGCAGGCGTGGCGGTTGTCGAGGCGGTGGCGCTTCCCTAGCCGGCCGCCTCGTGCGCCGCCAGCAGGGCTGGCTCAAGCACGCCCTGCTGTGGCGAGCGTGCACGCAGGTCGCGCGCTTCGGTGGACGCCATGCATAAGGGCACAGTGGGGTCCGGGGCCACCGAATCGGCCGGGGTCAGCTCTGCCCAAGCAGTGCCGGGAACGGCCGCGTAGAGCGGCAGCAGGTCCTGCGCCACAGTGCCGGCGCCAGGAGGAACGGCCAGCGGCGTCTCGTCGGCGGTCAGGTGAGACGTGCCTCGATGCGTCTGGTTCTCGACCAAGCCGACCCAACCCACCTCGAGCCAGTCGGGGACGGTGGAGCCGCGGGCCGGTCGGAGCGTTAGCACGAGCCCGTTGTTGTTGACAGGGCAACCCGCCGCGTCGACGGCAGTGAAGAACGGTGAGGCGACCGTCATCTGGAGCGCGACAGCGCCCGGCACGCGAGCGCCGACCGCAACCTGAGGGCGCCGCCCCCCGGCCACGCGCGGGCTTCCGAGCGCCGCGCGGGCCCAAGCGCGGTCCAGCAGCAGGTAGGTGTGTGCAACAACGCCGTGCCGGTCAAGGTGGAAGCAGACCTGGTGTACCTTGGTGCCCGTCGGGGCAAACGTTTCGGCGAGCATGGGCCTCAGGGCTCGCAAGACTCCTGCGTTCCAGGGTCCAAAGCCGATCGACCCAACATGTCGCAGGGCGACGGTCATGGATACCCCAGCTTGCCGCTGCAGCGGCAAGGCTCTGGACCAAAGGCGAGCCAGCATGGTATCGAACGGATGAATCGCCACCTGAACAGCCGCGACGCTCTCCTGACTCCCGCGCGCGCGCGCCAAGGAATGACGCTGAGGGCAATGATGGTCCAGGAGCGCACTTTCCCCTCTGCGCGGTCCGGCTCAGCGTCCATCAACCGTCGGCATGAGCTTGACCCTTGCGACGACCGGCGCCTTTACGCTCACGTCGCAGGCCCTCGTGTCTTCAACGCCGTTTGTTGTGACCATAGACCCTGACGGCGACGTTGTCATCAGCAGCGCGTTCAAGGGAGGCGCGGGGCCAGACGCCGGCTGGACGGCTTCCGCAGGCACCACGATCGTGGTTGGCAAAGGCGCCGTGGTCGGGTCGCTGCTGGGCCCCGGCCGCGTGCTTGGGGCTCCCGAGTCTCCGGCCACCTTTACCCTCAACGCCAACGGGTCGGTGACCATGACCTTGCCCGGCGTCAACATCAATACCTTTTCGCACTCGATCAATGTCGCCGGCCACCGCTGTGACCCGTACGAGCGAGCACGCGCTGCCCGCAGCGCGTCGTCGAGCTCTTCGCCCCTGTCTGCCGATCCAGCTGCCGATCCAGCTACCGATCCAGCCGCCGATCCAGCCGCCGTCACCCGCTTTGCCACGCCCGCCGGCCTCACGACCTTGATCTGCAAGGGCGCGTGCACCGTCACTGCCAACGTTGCGTCCCTCACGCACGTGTCGGCCGAAGGCGCGGCGCTAGCTCGCGTGACCGTGCCAGCCGGGCACGCGGCGCTGCTTCTGTCGGCTCGCGGGTCCTCGCACATCAGTCTGGAAGGCAGCCGCGTCGACCGACTCGAGGTCTCGACCCACGGCAGCAGCGCCGTTCGCAGCTTTTGCGCGCTCGAGCACCTGACCGTCGCTGCTCACGGCGCCAGCACTGTCCAGGGCGAGTACCACCCTCGAGCCAGAGTGCGCGAACGCGTGTTGGGCGTGTCCACGGTAAGCCTGCGCGAGACCGACGAAGGCGTGCCCAGGCCCGACCGCAAGCGAGCCAAGTGACCCTGCTCCCTCTTCGATGATAGCCTGGACCTCCTTGTGTGTGTAAATTCATTGCGGGCCCGTCTCTCTTTCCGCACGGCTCGGCTGAGACGAGGCAACGGACCTTTGACTTTGAGCTAGTCCCCATCAGGTTCCCCGTTGCTCAACCGAGTCCTCACGTTGGGAGCTCTGCTTCCGCACCTTGCAACATTTGAAGAAGGCGCAAGGTGGGAGTGATGACCCGACTCGCCAGAGACCAAAGCCCCAGGGATTTGGTGGGAGTGCGAAGCAAAGCCGGGTCGAGCCGGGCTGCGGGGGCTCTCTCCCCTGCCCGCTCAACCGTGCGATATTTGAAGAAGACGAGGGGTCGCGGCGACAAGGTTGCACGGCGAGGCATCTCAGCCCCCAGCAAGGAGCGTGCCGCCTGCCACAAGGCAAGGCGCCCGTTGCTGCATTACCCCGGCATCAGCAACACCTGCATGGCGGCCTCCAAGACGTTTGTCTGGGGCGGAACCGCCGGCCAGCCAGCCGTGAGCGCCTACTTGGCAGCCGTGCGCGCCGGGCTACCCGACGCTGGGGCCGGCCTGCTGCCCCCCCCGACCCCGGAGCAGCTCGCGGTGTGCCAGGACGCGGCCGAGCAGCGGCACGTGAGCATCGAGGCCCAGGCCGGGTCGGGCAAGAGTACCGTCTTGCTCATGGCAGCCTTGTGCTACCTGGCACCGCGCGACGGCGAGGCCTGGCCGACCGACGCTGCCGCGCCTCGAGCCCTGGTGCTGGCCTACAACCGGGCCGTGGCCGAAGGCCTGCGCAAGCGCGTGGCGCGGCTCGGGCTGGCGAACCGCGTGGTGGTGCGGACGCTGCACGCGTGGCTCGCCGAGCTGTACCGCCGCCCCGTGGCCAACGACCTCGACCTGCTGGGCGTCCTCGGGGCCGGCCCTCCTCCGCCCGGGGCCTTGGGAGGTCCCGCCACCACCGCCTTTGCCTGCGTGCTGGTGGACGAGGCCCAGGACTGGTGCGTGGTGTACGCGCGAGCGCTGCGGCAGGCGCTGCAGCTCATCGACCTCGGCGCGTACCGGCGGGTGCGCTTCTGCTGCGTGGGCGACCGGCTGCAGATGCTGTACCCGACCCGCGCCCGCGGCACGCACAACCTGTTGTGCCAGGCCCCGCAGTGGCTGAGCGACGTGCCGCCCGGCGCCTCGATCGCCGCGACCGCCGCGGCCGGCTGGCAGCGGCGGGCGCTGAACGTGTCGCAGCGCCTACCGCGCCGCGGGGCGGCGCTGGTCAACGCCCTGCTGCGCAACCGGGCCACGGCGCCGCACGCTGCCGACGTTGTGTCGTGGGCCGACCGGGCGGTCCACGACACGACCCCCGCCGCCGAAGGGCGCGTGGCCGTGCTGTTTATGACGACGCGCTGGGGCGAGACGGACGCCGAGGCCCGCATGATGCACGCGACGCTGGCGGCCGAGCTGGACCGCCTGGGCCTGGGCTTTCAGGACGCCATGTACGTGGCGACGTCGGTCCGGTTCGGGCCCGCCGCGGCGCTGCGGCGGCAGGTCCACCTGGAGAGCCGGGTGGCGGTCAACGACAACGGCGCTTACGCCGGCCGCGACGCGTTTGACGTGCTCACGGTCAACCAGGCCAAGGGGCTGGAAAAGGCCGTCGTGCTGGTGGATGGGCTTAAGGCCATGCCGTACTTTGCCGACGAAGCCTGGCCCGAGCCCACCTGCAGCAGCGCCACCGCGCCCTTTAGCCCCCGCCTCAACGTTAGCTTGACGCGCGCGCGCCAGACCACGGTGCTCGTGCTGCGCCAGGCCGACCTGGGCCGAACGTACCCGACGCTCGTCGACCGCGCGCGCCTGCTGCCGCTGGTGGACCAGTGGTATGGCAACGGGGTCGCCGTGGGGCCGCCCGACGGCTGGACTCAGTCGCCGTTTCGCGCGGCCGTCGCCGTGCGCAACGCGCGAGCCTTTCAGCAGTCGGCCGACGTGGGCGCGTTCAACAACACGCAATGGCTGCACGAGGTGACCCAGTGGTTGGCCAGCATCGCGACCCTCGCGCAGCGCCTGCCGCCCGTGGCGGTGCCGGGCATTCTGCAGGCGCATCCGCTGCCCGACCTGGTGACCGAGCTCTGCGCGTGGGCTGGGTCGGCGCTGAGCATGGGCCAGGGCGGTCCCGAGGGCGGGGCCCTGGGCAGCCCCACCGCCCTCCCGGCCAAGCCGGACGACCACCGCCTCGAGCGGCTGCCCGAGGTGCGGCGGCACCTCAACCAGCTGCGGTGCACGTTGGTGGACATGGTTGCCGCGCACGGGTGGGTCGAGCGCCGCCCAGCCGCGCCCGTGCCCGTGGTGGACGGCGCGGCGCTCAACGTCACGGTCAACGTGCGCTGGACGTCGCCAGAGCCCGCGCGGCACCCTGTCCTGGTGCAAGCCGAGCCGGGCGCGGCCGCCGGCATGGGCCTGACCGAGACAGCGCTCGTGCAGGCCCTGCTGCTGCTGCAGGCCCACCCCGTCGTGTGGGTGGCCGACCCGTTTGGCGGGCAGGTCTGGACGTTTGGCCGAGGGCCCGATGGCGAGCCGGGCCACCGCACGGCGCAGGCTCTGGGCGGGCGGCTGGCGCGGCTGCGGCTCGTGCACCCGGCGCGCGCTGCCGACTTTGGCGATGAAACGGCTCTGGCCGAGCTGCGGGCTCTGGTGGCCGCGGCCAAGGCGGCTCAAGCCGTCGACGCCCAAGCGCCGTTGCCAAGCAGCAGCGAGCCGCCGGCGCAGCGGGTTCGCCGGACACCGCCCACGCTGGAGTCGCCCCAGTCCCTGGATTTCGAGGCGTGAGGCTCGGTGGAGCCGGTGGGCACCAAGAGGCGATGCGAGGAGGCCGAGGTGGTCAATTTGGCGGCGGAAAGGGCAGCGCGCGAGCGCACAAACGCCAGCGGCTGGCTCGAAGGAGGCCGTCTTGGATCGTGCCTAAAAGTACTCGGCATAGGGCCCGTCAGGGTGGCTTTGCGAGCCGTAGCGGCGGACCCGCGGCGCCGGACGGAACGACGCGTACGCGCCAACGCAGGGCTCTCCAAACGAGCGCAGCGTGAGAGCGGCCTTGACCGGCTGGCCACAGAACCGCGACAGCGCTTCGTCGATGGCGGTTGGGTGAAAGTTGTCAAACGCGTGGCGAAGGCCGTCCATGCCCACCGCGGAGCTCACCTCGTCCACATGGCGGTACAGGTAGTGCAGCAGCGACTCGCAGGGCTCGGGCGCAAACGCGCTTCGGGTGTGGTCCATCAGGCACACCTCGTGGCCGTTGGCATGCATCTCCACCCAGCCACCGATGCGAGCGTACAGGCCAAGGGCCGGGATCTGGGCCAGCTTCACGTCCCAGTAGGGTCCAAGCACGCGGGCGACGTCCTCGTTCGTCACGTTGCCGCCGCCGCCGCCCATGTCGATGATGGGAAAGTACAAGTCGACCACGGTTGTCAGCTCGGCCGTGACCAGGTGGCGCGAGTCGCGGTCGTCAGCAGCAGCCAGCACCGCGTCGCTGATGACCCGTCGGCCGTTCAGGGCGCCCCCTTGAAACAACCGGCCCGCCGCCGGGATGTCCCCGTCCCGGTACACGGACTGCAGGGTCGACCAGGCCGGCAGCTTGAAGGTGTCGGCCGACTTGAAGAGCGCAAGCACTGAGGAGGCCTCAGGGTGGCTCTGCAGACGAGGAGCGATTTTAGACGCCATCGGGTAGGGGGAGGCTGCTTACCTGACCATCGAGCACCGTTGAAAAAATTTCACGCGTCTCTTGACCGCCGTCCTCCTTGGGACCCGCCGCGGCGGGAGGGGGCAGAGCCCGGGCAGCTCCCTACCGTCATGGCTGGCGAGAATAAAAGCAGGGATCCAAAGACCAAGGCAAGCCTGCCGCCGGACCCACCGTCCGTCGCTCACCATGTTGGACAAGTCCACTGCCTTTAAGGTCGTGCTGGCCGTGCTCGTCGTGCTGGCAGTTCTGGCCGTGGCCCTGCGGCCGTGGCGCAAGGCGCGCTGCGCGACGCCGGGCCCCAAGCCACCAACGCTGCCCGGCCCGCCCCCCGCCCCTCAGCCTGCGCCCAGGCCGCCCCCGAGGCCGCTGCCGGTGCCAGCGCCGGTGCCGTCCTCCGTGGTGGGCTCGGCGCGGACCGCCATCGGGGCGCGCTACGAGGCTGCCGATCCCACCATGCACGCGGCCAGCGCGGCCGCGGAGACGGCGCGTCGCATCCAGGACGACCTGACCGAGTCGGTGGGCGCGCGTGGTCGGGCCGACCTGAGCGACATTAGCGAGGCCACGGCCACCGCCGCCAACCAGGACGCGCACCGCAGCCTGCTGATGCGGCCGTCCCGGCCCAACAACCAGCGCCTGCGCCCACCCACCACTTCGGAGATGCTGATGAGCGATCGCGTGCACCGCGAGCCCACGCGCCGCGGCGACCACGACTCGGTCGGGGACTGGCGCATGGACCGCCAGCTCGACATGGCGCAGCGCGGGAGCGCCGACGGCCGCGACCCCGCCGGAGGCATGAGCAGCGGCTACGAAGGCCAGTGAGGCCGACCGGGTGGGCACGCGCGCGTGGGCCGGCGCGGCTGGGCTCGCGAGCGAGACCTCTGAGAGCGCGAGTTTTTTTTTTCAATTCACTAGAAGAGGAAAGGACCAACAGCCAGCATGTCGACACCTCAGATGAACCGGTTCTTTTCCGGCAGCCTCGGGGTTGAAGTGGTCCGCAGCAACGCAGACGAGACCCTTGTTAGGCGCAGTGAGGATGCTGGGGCGACGTGGGTCGCAGTGGCCAACGTGCCCCGCTTCAACGGGGACTTGAGCGATCCGTACGATGTTCCGGAAGACTCGCTGATTGTCTTTGGGGCCTCGCCCGACGGGCAAACCATTGTGGTGGCCATGGCTGCTAAAAGCAGCAGTGCTACCTCTGATCCCGACCGCGCACTGTTTTACAGCATTCGGGCCGACAGCGGCCTGGTGTACGCCGGGCAGCAAGTTGTGCCTCTGCAAAACGCCGGTAGCGCTGGCCTGTCGGTCTACACCAACGCTGGCGACGTCACGCTTGTGGTGGGCGACCGTGTAGACGGATCTACGAATAATCCGTATGTGCTGCATGTGGTCAACCTAGACGCTGTGAACGGAACGCTGTCCCTGTTCTCCGTCGACAGGCCATCGGAAGTCCAGGCCAGGTTTGACGTGGTGGCGGCGGTCGCCTCGGCTGGCACGGTCCTGGTGAGCGTCGTCGACAGTCTTGATGAAAACGGCGAAAGCCACTTTGTCCTCGTCCGGAGCGGGGGTGCTGCGGTGCACGTGCAAGGCCTGGACCTGCATGAGTTCGCGATGCCGCTGGTCCCTGTCGACGTCGACGCGTTTGCGGTTGAAACGACGGACGGATTGACGTTTCAAGTCGCACAGTACACCGTCCCACCGACGAGCGGGCCGTCGGTCCGGACGCCCCTGGGCACCGTCACGGTCCCGACGAGCCCAAGCGCGCCCGCGGTGGGGGCTGCCCTGGGCATGACCCCCGACGGCCTGCACGGCCTGCTGATGATCGCCCCTGCAAGCGGTCCTTTCTTTGTCTACCGCACCAGCGACGGAGGGTCGACCTGGGCCTTGATGGAGACCCCCATTGCCAACCTCGGCATCGTGGTGACCATGGACGTGGCCAACGCGCGCGCGCTTGTGACGGGCAACGCCGGCGCCGTGATAACCATCCCTTTTCTGGCGGTGCCGTGCTTTGCGGGCAGCACCCCCCTGCGCCTCCGCAGCGGCGCCTACGTGCGCGCCGACGCGGTCAAGGCCGGCCACGTCCTGGCCCTGGCGGACGGCGGCTCGGCCCGCGTGCGCGCCGTCGTCCGCTCCCACAGCGCCCGCCTCGTCGTCGTGCCGCCCCACGCCGCCGGCGTCGATTGCCCGTCGCGCGCCGTGGGGCTGACGCCCAACCACCGGGTGCGCAACGCCAAGGGCGCGATCGTGCGCGCCGACCAGCTGGGCCTGCCCGTGCTGGCCCTGGACTCGGGCGTGCCCGTGTACCACGTGTGCCTGGACGCGTACGCGTGGCTGGACGCGGCCGGCCTGGTGAGCGAGAGCTGCGCGTGGACGCCCGAGCAGCTGCGGCAGCGCGCGCGCGCCAAGCGCAGCCGGGCCGCCAAGCTGGACCTGCCCAAGGCCAGCCCCTGCCCGGGCTCAAGGCCCGAGGCCGTGAGCACCGTCCTTGAGCACGCTCCAGCCGTCGAGGTGGTCCTGTAAGTGTCAACGAGACCCTCGCTTCGGCCGTCAAGGGGTCCTGCCCAAAGCAGCGATGCCGGCTACGCACCAGGCTGGCGATGGCCGCTCGGCGACCATTGCCGCGAGGTCGGTTAAATGTTTGGTGCCTTTGTCAAATTCAAAAGGCAACCGTCATCACGAACCGGATCGAAACCTTCTTTTCGGGCAGCTTTGGGCTACGGGTGATCCGAAGTGTCGAAACAGACACGGGCACGGTTTTCCAGCGCAGCTTGGATCTCGGAAACTTATGGACCGACGTTGGCGATCGCGTGGCTCGGGCCGAATCCGGCTTCGGTGCTGACTACTTTGTACCAGCCGACTCGGCCATTGTTATCGGGGCCTCGCCCGACGGGCAAACCATGGTGGTGGCCATGGCTGCACTGCAAAGCCGCAACAACGCAAATGGTCTCGACCGGGTGCTGTTCTACCTCGTCCGCCGAGATACCGACTGGGAGTACCTTGGACAGCAATTGGTGCGGCTGACCAGTGTCGAGAGCGCGGGATTGTCGGTCTACACCAACGACGGCCACGCCACGCTCGTGGTGGGTGACCGGCCGCTCGATAGCACCGACACGAATGACCCCTTTCAACTGCACGTGGTCGAGCTCACGGACCCCGACGCGGGAACCCTGTCCCACTTTGCAGCCGCACGCCCATCTGCGGTGCAAGCTGAGTTTGCTGTGGTTGCTGCGGTCGCCGCTGCGGCTGGCACGGTCTTGGTAGGCGTCACCGATACACAGTTGATCTCCGGGGAAAGCCACTTTGTGCTCGTGCGTAAGGGCCCTACCGGCTCGCCACCAACCGCGGTTGTTGCGCGGACCATGAACATTTCCAACTTTGTCCTTCCGCTGGTTCCTCTGGGCGACAGCGACGCTCTTGGGGTGGAGACGGCCAACGGTCTGACGTTTCAGGTGGCACGGTACACCGTACCGTCGACCGGGGAATCGGTCCGGACAGCGCTGGGCGCCGTCACCCTGCCGGAAATCGCGCCCAACACGCCCAAAATCACAGCCGCCTCGACCGTTGCGGTGCGCATGACGCCCGACGGCGTTCAAGGCGTCATGCTTGTGATTCCTGACAACGGCGACCCGTTGGTCTACCGCACCAGCGACGGCGGGGCAACCTGGGTGCTGATGGCACCCAGCGGGTCCGGAATCTTTCCCCCCATCGCGATGGACGTCGCCAACGCTCGCGCCCTCGTGTACGACGACACCGACGCGATCCAAACGATCCCCTTTCTGTCGGTGCCGTGCTTTGCAGGCAGCACCCCCCTGCGCCTCCGCAGCGGCGCCTACGTGCGCGCCGACGCGGTCAAGGCGGGCCACGTTCTGGCCTTGGCCTCGGGCGGCTCGGCCCGGGTGCACGCGGTCGTCCGCTCCCAGAGCGCGCGCCTCGTCGTCGTGCCGCCCCACGCCGCCGGCGTCGACCGCCCGTCGCGCGCCGTGGGGCTGACGCCCAACCACCGGGTGCGCAACGCCAAGGGCGCGGTCGTGCGCGCTGACCAGCTGGGCCTGCCGGTCCTGACGCTGGACACCCCCGTGCCCGTGTACCACGTGTGCCTGGACGCGTACGCGTGGCTGGACGCGGCCGGCTTGGTGAGCGAGAGCTGCGCCTGGACGCCCGAGCAGCTGCGGCAGCGCGCGCGCGACAAGCGCAGCCGGGCCGCCAAGTTGGACCTGCCCAAAGCCAGCCCCCTGCCCGCGCTCAAGGCTCGCGGCACGACCAAGGCCTTGACCACCGTCCTTGAGCACGCTCCGGTCGTCGAAGCGGCGTTGTGAAGGAAGGCCGGGTCGCTTTCGCAGACCGGCCCTCTGAGGGGTTGCGAGCGAACCGGTCGGCAACCCTGCTCTGTCTGAGCGGCCGCGCACCGCGAGGCAGCGTGCTGAGGGGGGCTACTGCCAACGTCAGCAGGGACCCGCGCCTGAGCGAAGACACCGGGCACTTCCCCGTGCACAAGGTCATGCGGGCCGCCACCCATAAAGACGGGCCCGTGCAACCTGAGGATGATTTGCATTGAGCACGACGGCCCCAGGCTCGGATGAGCGCCTGCGGCGGGTGGACCCCCTGGTGTGCGGGCTCGCGCGCGGAAACATTCTCTTGTAATTAAATGCGGTACAGCACCATGCCGGGACCCGTACGCCCGGCTTCATGTTGCACCCTGGCAATGGCCAGGCGCCCACTGACCAAACAACGCCGCGACGCGGCGGGGGAAGCCTGCTTGCTGCGGGTTGAGTTTGACTTGCACCTGCCCTGGAAACGGACGGTCCGCCTCGATGGCCAGGTTCCGAGACCCATCTTGGGATCGGCGGTGGTAGACGTCTGCCCACGGCCACTTGGCTTGAATCGCGGCCGACAGCCCGTGCGACCGGACCGTGCAGCAGTTGCACTGTTGAGCAACCGTGTGCGCCACCGCGTCGAGCAGCGAGGCCTGCACGGTTCTCAGAGGCGGAAGCTTCAAGCGCAGGGCGCGCAGGTGAGCGCGCAACGCCTTGCCATTCGCGTCGGCTCGCGCCGCCTCGGCGGCGCTCAACGTGGTCATGAACAAGGGTGCGGCTTGGAAAAGTGCGAGCGGGAGACGGGCAGCTGGGCCCGTCCGGGCACCGAGCAGTGACGTCGGATGACGACGCGCTGAGCTGGCTGACCAGCCGGCGGCCGCCTCGGGCATTCGACGACAGCCACTTATAGTCGAAGGGTTACGTGTGTAAGACGGTAAATAATTTCAGCAATCCGCTACTAAACGTAGCAAAAGTGACTACTAAAAGTTACATCCGTAAAAAGTCCCCTAAAATAATACAAGAAAAATTCTTCGGCCAAATTATACACGGTCAAAATAATGTGTTGGGAATCGGGAAAAATGAATCGGGAAAAAGGAAAATTCGCTTGGACTAGGTTATAAGCTCATTTTCTCATCGTTCCGATGGCGAGTGATGGAACAACTGGTGGCGTCAGAGAACCGGGTTACCGATGCAAAAGCAAGTACTTCGCCCTGACATGGTCTGCCAGAACTGCGGAGAATGCTATAGAGGGTATTCGCCAACCAATCGAGTCACGGGATGCCATCTTGGAGCATATGCAGACATTCGAGACGGAGGAAGTTGAGCTGTTGCACTACATCATCTGCAAGGAGGAGCACGAGGACGGGGAACCGCATTACCACGGGTATTTCGAGTATTCAACGGAGCTGAGTATCTCCAACGCAAGCGTGCGTCTGGCGGTTGCAGGTATCAATCCTAATATCGGGAAGAAGCCTAAGGGACCAGCATGGAAGAGATACCTGCTAGGCGAGTCGGAGGATAAGGCAGTGGACGAAGCACCGTTGATAAACTACACGGAAGAGGAGCTGGAAGTGTTCCGCGAGTGGGAACCGAAGAAGTTGAAGGGTAACGTGGTCTACAAGAAGGGATTGAAATTGGCGCAAGAAGAAGGCGAGGATGCGGCCATGGAGTACATGGAACGGATGGTACCTAGAGAGTTCGTACTGAACAAGGCAAAGATCAGGATGGCTATGCATGAGAAGGCACCGATGGCTAAGAAGCCTAAGTTGGACAAGACTCAACTGCACCCGGAGTGGTTCGAACGGTGGGAACCCTCGGAAAAAACCCTCTGGTTGTTAGGACCGTCTGGTTGCGGCAAGACAACGGAAGCAGTGCTATGGTGCGAGATAAACGAAAGAGAATACGTGATCGTATGCCAAAAGGAAGACCTAAAGAAGGTGAAGGGGAAGACAGACGTGATCATCTTTGACGACTACGAAGTCAACGGAAAGTTCACCCGGGCCGAAGCCATTGCATTGGTGGATGTGTCGTTCGAGAGATCGGTGCGAGTCATGTACGGGTCGGTGACCCTTCACAAGACCAACGCTAGGATCTTCACCAGCAACGACAACATGTGGCCTCAGGACGACTACAATGACATTGGAAGACGTCTGCACAAGGTCACATTGACGGTAGATCGACATGACATCGTAACGCATGAGACTTCCTAGACTAATTAGTGAATTGATGGCGTGACGTTCACTCTGCTCGCTCCGCTCGCAACATTCACTAGCTGGACTCCTGCGAGTCGGTCGCTGCGCTCCCTAAGGCCTCGCTGCGCTCGGACACTCTAATGGATGGAGGCCCGTGCTTGGGGTTATTCCCCCTCGTGCGCTCGCAGGCGCAGTCTTCCAGACCGGCTCGGGGTGGAGATAGACGTGACGCTCGCTACGCTCGCTTAGCGATGTACAGCAAGGGATACAATTGGTACGAGGGAGACTTAGGTAAAAGCAAGGACACCAAGCAAGGAAGAGGTAAAGGCTTGGTTGCGTTGGAAGAAGGTAGCTGCATCTCGGACAGCCTTCCATAGCTTCTTGAAGAACGTAAAGCCCTTGACGGTACGGGGGAACTGAGCACCAATCTGGGAGATGGCAGTCCAGTTGTTATCCACTGGAGAGCGGAAGGTGGTGAGAAGGGTTTCAGAGCCAGGAATGATCTCATCCCATTGGGAGGAGTAACAGGCAATGGGTCGGTCAGCGGCCATGAGGGAACCAGCAATGGCCATGATGCCCTTGTCACCCTGAGTCTGGAGCCACAGCTTATGGTCATCTTCCCAGCATGGATAACCATTGGCGTTGAGCAAGAAGGGGACAGAGCGAGCCTCATTATTGAGAGTCATGTAGTCAATCTGGATAGCGGTGAAGGTGCAACCGGCCGCGGTGTAGATGCCTCCAGCATTGTCGATGTCGGCGACCTTGACATCCTTGATGCGGTTCTGCATGAAGGTCACGAACGACTGCGAGATCTCGTCTTGCCACCCGCAGGTGGCTTTCCGGTGGAACAAAGACCAGGTCCTGGTCGCCGTTGGCATTGCGGCCGTCGACCCGGTGCGCAACCCGGCCGCCACCGTGCTGTGGGGCCGGGTGGCGGGTGGGGGGCGTCACCTTTGGGAAGTGTACAGAGCGTTGGCCCGCAGCCTGACGGCCCACCGCGCCACCGACACGGCGTGGTTGGCAACGGCCACGGTCATCAACGGACTGGCGGCGCAGGGCCTGCCGTTCGACGACATGTCGCCCGTGACGTCTGTCCTTTGCGCGCTGCTTCGCCGGTCGGCGCCAGTTACGCCCGGTCGGCAGCAGGTGGTCGCGTCCCGGGACCTCCAGGCGTACTTGCGTCGCGTGAGCGACGACGCGACGGGCATGTCAACCGCCAGCCTCATGCTGACGGGGGCCTTGCGCGACATGGGCAGCAGCCTTGAGGACGTCAGCTCGCCCGGGCTGGGGCTGCTCTTGCAGCACCTTCGTCCAACGGTCGCCGTTGGGCTCATCATGCAGGCCAGAACGTTCGGGGGGTCGGGCCCCAGCGCGCACTGGCTGACGCTTGTTCACGACATTCTGCATGCCAATGGCTTTGCTTCACGCGGCCTGCTGTTGGAGGTGGCTCGGCAGACGGGCAAGTGCCGCGAGTAGGTCGGCGTTGGCGGCTCGAGCAAGCCCGTCGCCTGCTGCCGTCGGTCGCCTAGCGACCCTGCTTTTGGTCGTCTCGACAAGTGTAATTTAGCACTGCACCCTACTCAGTCGGGGCCAACGTGGGTGGGGTGGACGCAGCCGCCTCGCCCCCTCACGGTAGTGTGCGTGCGGGGAGGGGAGGGGGACGGGGACTTCCGTGACGTCACGCGGGCCGCGGCCAGCAGGGGAGTCGGGGCAGCCCTGGCCCTGCAGGCATGCGACCAGGTGGGGGCATTTGCCAACCCAAGCCCCGTTTCCCCGGTTCCTTCTTGCTGTTGCTGGCTCTGTCCACCATGAACACGTGCTCAGCCTTGACCGTCTGCTTGGCCGCGCTGCTGGTGAGCGCTCAAAGCCACGCCGCCGTGCCGGACGCCGAGCAAAGCTATCTCCCCCGCCACTTTGGGGGCTGCCAGTCCGTCACGCACGTCGCCGTTCGCACCCACGCGGCCCCGCCGCCCATTGTCTACGGCGACTGGCAGTGGGCGTACGTGTGCGCCGGGCCGCCCAACGCTACCCGCAACCTGACGGCCGGCCGTCGCAGCTACGTGCCGGCGAACCTTGAGCCCGAGGACGTGCAGGTGGACATCACCGTGCCCCTGGCGAGCCGGCCCATCGCTCGCCTCGCGGACGGCGCGCTGTTCTTCCAGGTCCGGCGCGTCGATCGGGCCGGCCGGCAGACCGTGCAGCGCAGCAGCAGCGTCGCGGCGCTCGGCTCGGACGCGCTCGTCATGCCGTCCATTCGGCTCGCGGACGTGGTCGTGGGCGAGCGAATCGACGTGACGGTCGGGAGCGCGTCTCCGCTGGACGAGGCGGGGATTCGGTTTGTGTTTACGGGCGCGGCGTTTCCGTCCAACTTTACCGTGTGCCGGGCGATGCCGTACCCGAGCACGCAAGAGTGGCCCAACATGCGCTTCTTCGAGCCCGTGGACCGCCGCACGTCGGCGTCGCCCATTCGTCAGCACCTGTTCCACGGCCAGCTGTGCCGGAGCTGGCGGCGCGGCCCCACCCCGTCGCCCGCGCAGGTCGTGGTGGCCAACGTGCAGCCCAACACGGTGCTGAAGATGGACCTGCAGGTGACGAGCGTGTTTGGGTCCCACGCTCGCTTCTCCCAGACGACCGTCGAGCAGCAGCACTCCAACTCGATGTGGAGCCTCACGCTCGAGGCGGTGACGGCGCACGGCGTCGACGCGCTGTCGCGGGGCGTGTACTACACCAACAGCACGCGGGTGGAGCAGGTGTTTTTCCGCGTGACCCTCGGGCCTCCCGCCCGCCACATCCCTTTGCCGTACGGCCTCAACACGTTCTGGGTCATGTACACAGTCACGGCGACGGCCGTACCGGGGTAGAAGTGACGCCCTCCCCCGCCAACCTCGCGAGAGCACGAGACGGGCAACGGGTCAATGGAGAGAGAGGACTGGCGGGGCAGGCGGGTTGGGCATGAGCCTTGACTTTTCATTGTGCAATTGACAGCAACAACCCTTTTGCCATTTCTCAGCGGAGGCGTTCGTTCACTCGAGACGCTCTCACGCGCCACGCGCTCAAACCTGGCCACCCTTGGGGCTGGTAAGGATGGCCCCCGCAGGCGGTTCAGGTCACTTGCCGGACGCGCCCACCTTCCGAGCCAGAGCGCCTGCACGGCCGCCGACGGGGCTGCGTTCGGCAGGTGCACCCGCGTAATCTCGTTGCGGAGCTCCATCCAGAACACGCACATCGTGGTCGTGCTTTTTGACAAGATCGTGCTCATCCCGAGCAGAATCCCTTCCAGAGGGAGGCTGCGCAGCATGACGGCCAGGTGTGGCGACGTTGGCTCGGGGGTGAGGTTGCCAATTTCACGCCACATGACGTGACACGGCCAGGCGACCGGGGAATCGTCCGTCGATGGGCCGACGGAAGGATTGACCACGGCCGTCAGCATGGCCTGGAGCCCTGCGGATCCCAGCCTTCGGTGGGAAGCAACTCGAGTAAGTACAGGTGGTTGGCCAGAGGAGGGGTGGTGACCAGCCAGGCGCCGAGCAGCTGGTCGCCGAGCAGCTGGTCGCAGTGAGCCCCGTCGCCTTCCTGGCGCCCTCCGCTCAGGTACAGGGCCTGAAAAAGCCCCACGAGCGTACGGCCGCACGGTGCGTGCCGTTCGGGATAAGGTTCCCTTAACGTTGCATGGTGGGCTATCTGGCGAAGCACGAGGGTGGCAAGGGTATGGTTGTACAACACGCGATGCAAACCCTGGTAGACGCGGTCCCGCTGGGCCGTGACCTCGCGGCTGCATCCTTGAGGCTGGCGTTCGGCAACCATTGGCGTGAAATGCCCAAGCCAGGTGACGTTGAGCGTACGGCCAAGGGCCTCGACGTCATTTATCGATGCCCGCTGCCTCGTGCCCACTATCTCTTTGTTATACAATTGAGACCAACGTCACATCTACGGCCTTCTCGAAAGCCTCTCACTTGAGATACCCACGCACGGAACGCTTTCAAAGACACTGCTCAGTGCCCGCCGTCTCATTCTTGCGCCATCACAAAGACAGTGCTAGAACGTCACTGGAGAACAGTCGAATGCATGTACGCCCGGGGAAAGGGATGCGAGATACGACGAGGCTGCAGAGCAATGCTGTCAAATCGCACTTTCAAGCGCATCTTGTCGAAGGTTGTGCACCATGTGACCACCCATCTGCGTGTAGCAGACCGCAGAGGGGCTCAGTCCAGTCCACTCTGGCTCCCGTTGCTGCTGCGCAGAGACTGTCTCCAAGTATTTTTCAAGCTTGGTAGCTTCGTCCATGTTTGCAACTCGCAGGCAGATGACCTTGTCCACCCTGTCTATATCGGCTGCTTTAACTGGACGCAAGTTCAGTTTGACACGCTTGCGGTCCAGCGTACTCTGCATTGCTTGAATCAAGAAATTAACGACATCGAGGCGTAGCGTGCGACGGTGCATGTCAGCATAAAGATCGGCGCTGCGAATGATGCCGGAAGGCCAGCTGGCCCTCTCGCCAGATTGCTCCAGGTTGGCAACATAAAAGGGAGATTTGCCGCGGGGAATGGCATCGCTTGACGTAGCGATCCGGTCAAGCAACGCGACGATGGCTTTCTTGCATTCAACCGTGAGGCCAGCCGTCATGGGCTCCGTTAAGCTACGAATGACGGCTTGCCTGTCTGTCCCAAATTCGTTCTTGAGCTGCGTTTCCCATTCCTTCGTGAGGTGATCGTTCACGACCTCCACAAGCTGTTTCAAGACAATTCGAAGATGGCGCGGCCAATACACGGCACTCAACCGGCGTGGATCACAATAAAGTCTCTTGATTTCATTAATCTTAAGCGTAAACGGCGATGTTGGCTTGGCCATTGCTTATTACCGGACAACTTTAAGTCAGAGAAGGGGTAGATCTATAGGCAGCCGTGTTGTACTTCCACACAAACCCCCAGGCCGACGGGAACTGACATGCCCAGCGTGGATGTGAGAACTTCATTCCCAACGGAAACACATTCTACTCGTGCGTTGTCCAACGTCATTTCGGTTTTCTTTCGTTGAAGTTTACTCCTGCCCCGACACACACTGGCTCTCGGAAATCGCGCACACCCGCGCACAGGGTTCTTTTAAAGTCATCTTCAAACTTGTTTTTGCAGCCGCGATGCTCCACATCGACGCTTCTGGCGAGTTTAGCCTAGTAAAGGGCGTCTTGACGTCGTTGGCGCCCTTCTTGGCTACAATTGGCAGGCGCGGCAATGTTATCCGCATCACGGATGGCTGGGCTTTTGTGAGAGCGCCAGACGATGCACCAGCGCCGTCCTCAGCGACTACAACGACGGTTTGCGGTGGGCGTACGACCGTCATCCACAACCACGGCGTCGTCGAGGCCTTGTCCGGCGCTGTCAGGGTTGGTCCTGACGGCGGCATGCACGCGTGCGCCGACACGACCGTCGCGCCCTCCGCCCCTCCCGCCCGCGCTGCCTCTACGCGGGTGCCGCATCCGATGGCCATCCAAAAGCTGACGCCGCCGTTTGTGCCGCGGGCGCTGACCGTGAGCGGCGCGGCCGTGGTGGGGATCCGAGATTCCAGCGTCGTCTCTATCAGCGCAAGAGGCAGCGCGCGCGTTGTTTTAGAGTCTCGCGCCTACGGGACAATTGGCAACCTCCTTGCGGTCGCGTTCGACGATGCCGCTATCGACCTGCGAGCGTGTCGGATCAAGCGCGTCACCGTCCATGCGCAAGGCAAGGCCAGCGTTTGTGGGGGGGTGGCGACCGAGCGGTTGGAAGTCACTGCCAGCGAAGCTAGCAAGGTCGCTTGCCAAGCAGCCACCAAGGCCAGCGTGCGCGAGAGGCTCCTGGGGGCGGCCACTTCGAATGTGGCCGACGAGCCTTCGAGCAAGCGGGCCAAGCGCAGCTAGCGGGTTGGCGCTTCGGAGGCGCTGTGCGCACGAAAGCTCGTCAAAAAAAGAAATTCATTGCCCGGCCTCCTCCTGAGGCTCGCCGCGAAGGAAGTAATGCACGAAGTAGTGCACTCCCCGCACGCTTGCCTTTAGCAACTCGCACACTTCGGTGGAGTTCCGCGACCGCTGCTGGTGATGGGTCAACGTGCAAATTCAACGCTGCTGGCAAGAGCCCTGCGCCCCCCCCGCCTTCTTCCCGGCGCCCTTTCGGCCGAGCCTCGCAGGTTACCTTGCGCGCGCGCTGTGGGGGTCGGCTGGCACGCCAAATTCGAATTTGTTGCGACCGAGCCTTGATCGTGCAAAGCACGGCTTGGATGGCAGCCCCGCCTCGCCGTTCGTCCCGCGCGCGGCCGTCGTTCGGGCCAGCTCGCGCCCAGCGGTTCCTGGACGGCGCTGTCAGCGCGGCGCCGGGACAGAAGCCGTACGGCTTTACCCCGTCGTTTGCGAGCGACCGCGACCCGCTGCCGCGGGCCCGGGCGCTCGAGAGCGTGGAGGGTCGGCTGCGCGATTTGGGCCCGGCCGCCTGCCAGGCGTTTGTCGACCTGCGGGTGCTAGAGCCCGAGGTCAAGGACTCGAGCTCGCACTCGGTGGTCGGGTTCTGCGTCGACCTGGACTCGGGGCTACCGATGGCCGTCAAAGCCTTTCCATGGCTGCGGAGCGACGCCTTGGTGGCCATGGCGCACGAGCAAGGGGACGAGCCGCGGAGCGGCGAGGCCGGCCCGACCAGCGTGCTGGGCCTGCAGTACGAGGCGTGCGCGTACGGCGAGGCCGCGGAGCGGCTCGGCACCCCCAACATTGTGCAAGCGCTTGGGACCCTGACGGTGGCGTGGGACGACCCGGCGATGGGCATGCCGTTCCTGAGGACGCTGGCGGAGCAGGCCGTGCTGCAGCTCGGGACCGTGAGCCCCCTGCTGCACGCGGCGGTGGGCCTCGAGCTGGTGTTTACCGAGCGCCGGCTGGGCGCGCTGCCGTTTCACGACGCCGTGCGGGGCGCCAGCCTGGAGGCGGTCCGGGCCCTCGTCTTTCAGACCGTGTACACGCTGTACGCCATGCAGCAGGCGCAGGTGCAGCACCACGACCTGCACCTGCGGAACATGCTGGTCGACATCGACCCGGACGAGGAGCGCGTCGAGTACCGCGCCGCGGGCTTGACGTTTGATGTCCCGCTCGTGGACGGCAAGGTCATGGTGTTTGACTGGGACCGAGGCTACACGCCGGCGTGCGGGCCCAACCTGCGGCTGGACCTTGCTGACTGCCGGCAGACCAGCGCCTGCAGCCAAGTCACGAGCAAGTACGACTGGGTCATGCTGCTCCACAAGCTAAGCATTGCCGAGACGTGGGGCGATGGCGATATGCGCGCGTTTGCGCACGACATGCTCGGCCTCAACGCGATCCAGGAGATGCGCGACGGCCTAGGGTTTCCCTGCAACGAGGCCGTGGCGGCGTCCGACCGGTGCGCCCCGTGGCCTCCGACCGGGACAGGGTGGCTCGACGAGGTTGCTGACATTGCCGACGCGTTTGAGCACGACTACTTTCAGCCGCTGCGCGCCCTTCAGGCTTACGAGGAAGCCGCCTGGGAAGCCGCCCCGATGTCTTGGGACGCTCCTCTGGACGCGGAAGCTGCGTGGTACTGAGCGCAGCCGCAGCGCCGCGGCGCGCCGTGCCAAAGGGTCTAGGCTTGAGCATCAATTGATCGCCCGCGGGCATTCCCGGGCACTCGCAGTCACTCTTCTGAATCGCACTCCAGGCCAACGTCGGCCTCGCTAAACGCAGCCGGGCAGGACGCTCGGCGCCAGCGAGGGCGGCTGGGACTGAGCGGACGGGGCGGTGCGTACACGGGGTTGTGCAGCACCTCGAGCAGCACGGCTCGCACGTCGGCGCGGTGCTGCGCCCGAGCCGCGGCGTGCGCGTCGTCCTGGGCCGACGCGCCCCACACGTACCAGTGCGCAGCGGCGCCCGCGTACCAGACGCCCCTGCACCCGAGGCACGTCACGTCCCACAAGACGGGCACGGCCGCGGCGGCCAGCTGCGAGGTGGCGGAGAACAGGCTGGCAATCATGCTTGCCCCTATGGAGAGCGAGCGAGCGAGGGGCGTGGCAAAGACGGGCGCTTGGGGCAACGGAAGCGGCCAGGGTAAGCCACGTGCGACGACGCCAAGCGGACCACGGCGCGTAAGTGGGGGCTGCGATGGACGGGCTGCGGTGCAGCCGGCGCACGGCTCGGCGCCGCCAAACCACCGGGCCTCCTCCCAGCCGGCACTCCTGAGCGAGTGTGGACCCGCGAGGCGGACATCATTTTCCGATCATATCCACCATTGCGCCCGCATGGCGTCTTGCGACTGGCTGGTACCTTTGCACCACCCGGAGCGGGCTCGGCTGGCGCAGCAGGCGGTCCGCGCGGCGCTGGGCCGCCCCACGGTGAGCCACATTCCAGCGGACAATCCCGTGTCCCTCGACCGCACCACGCTGCCGCTCTTGCAAGCCATGGAGTACACGGCGGCCCACAAGGCGGACGGCGTGCGCTACTTTCTCGTGCTGGCCTCGCACGAGGACCAGCCGGTGGGCGCGCTGGTCGACCGCGCTGGCTCCACGTACCAGGTGCTGCTGCACGCGCGCAAGGCCCTGTACGTGCGCGGCAGCGTGTTTGACGGCGAGCTGTGCCCGGGCGCTGGGCCTAGCGGGGAGGCGCTGTTCCTCGTCTTCAACGCGCTGGTGGTCAGCGGCGTCGCCATGCGCGACCTCGACTACAACCAGCGCCTGCACGCGGTCCGCACCCACTTTCCCGCCCGGGTTCTGCCCTCGACCGTCGCGACGGCCAGTCATCTCGTGGGCGGCTACGTGCGGGCGCTGGACCCGGGCCTGCACCTGCTGGCCAAGGAAACGGTGCCGTTCGCGCAGCTGGCCAGCCTGCCAGCCGTCCCGTACCCCACGGACGGGCTGCTGTTTACGCCCACGCACGAGGGCGTCCGCAGCGGCCGCAACCCGCACCTGCTCAAGTGGAAGCGGACCAACCCGCTGGACGTCCGCCTGCGGGTCGAGCCCGACGGGCCGCTGACCATGACCCTGGACGACGACGGGGCCGCTGCCCTGCTGCTCGACGTCCTGCAGGCCCGCTACGCCACGGTCGCGTGGGGCCCGCGCATGCGGCTGCTCGAGGCCATCGTGCGCGGGGCCCACCGCTGCAGCCGCGCGTTTTCCGGCCGCACCGAGACGTTTGAGGCCATTGTCGAGCTGGCGTGCGAGCGGCGCGGGGACGACACGCTCGAGCTCAATTACTTGCGCCTGCGGCCGGACAAGGGCACGCCCAACAACGTGCACACCGTGACTCGCACCCTCCTCAGCATCGAGGACAACATTACCGACGCCGAGCTCTTGGCGCTGAGCCAGCGCCGCGCGAGCCTGCGGGCCAGCCGCCGCGCTGCCGCGGCGTCGTACGGCTAGCGGCGCCTGCCACGCCGAGCTCACGTACGAGCCTCCCGCCTATCCCTCTTATCCGGTCCCAGTCCCGGTCTTAGTCTCAATCCCTGTCTCGGTCCCAGTCCCAGTCCCGGGCGCGGGCGCCGGGGGCTCGCTGGCGGGCGGGTCGGCGCTGCTGCGCTTGGTCCGCTTGCGGCTCCACAGCCCCGACAGGCTCGACAGCTGCGCCAGCTGCGCGCGCTCCTTGGCCACCCGCTTGGCCTTGCGCTGCTTGGTCGTCTGCTTGTGCACCTCGGTGCCGTAGCGGTTGCGCCGCCCCGGAAGGTCAAAGTCGACGGGCAGCGTGCCGCGGGCCTCGGCCGCGGCCAGCAGGCGCCACAGCTCGGCCTCGCGCGTGGCCGCCGTGTAGGGCCGGCTGCGGCCGCCCAGCACGTACTCGACGGGGCGGTAGCGCGGGTTGGCCAGCAGCTGCGCGTACGTGCGGCTCAGGTAGTCGATGGCCGAGTGCGGCAGCACCAGCTCCAGCATCTCGCGCAGCTGCGGCATGACGCGCCGCTCAAAGTAGGCCAGCCGGTCCACCTTGAGCCCTCGCGGCCGCACCAGGGGCAGCACCTCGGCGCGGTGGCTGGCCAGGCGCTCCTGGGGCAGGTCGACCAGCGCGTACGTGACCGAGTCGCCGCGCCGCACGGGGATGCCCGCGTCCTGCTCCAGGCGCTTGGCCAGAAAGACGTGCGTCGTGTCCTTGGCCGTGCTGGCACCGATGCGCTGCGTGATGCCGTAGTCCGCCAGTTCAAACCGGTCCGCCACCATGTCCTCAAAGTGCTGCGCGCAGATGCGCGCCACCTGCCGCGCAATGGTCCCGCGCGGGTAGTAGCCCAGGTCCGTCTGCGCCGCCAGGACCTTGCGCAGCAGCTTGTTGAGCACCTCGGGCTTGTCGCGCCGGACCGTGGCCAGGCCCTTCTGAAAGGCGTGGTACGGGTGGCCCTCCTCGTGCGCCACCCCGGCGTACGACTTGGCCTTGTAGAACGACGTCAGCCGCTTGACCTCCTCGTCCTCGAGCACGTGAATCCCCCCGCCCAGGACGTCCTGGGTGATGTGCGTCGCCATGCGCTTGGCCACGGCCCACACCTTGGCGTCGTCGGGCTCGACCATCAGCACCATGACGCTGTCCGTGTCGCCGTACATCACCTCCAGGCCAAACACCGTCTCGACCTCGTGCTTGGTCTCGAGAATCATCTGCCGCCCGCGCGCCGTCACCGACTCGGCGATGGCCGGCGACGCGCCCGCCGACCGCGCCTTGGCCCCCGTGACGCCGTACACCGAGTTGGCCGACACCTTGAGCGCCATCTGCCGCCCATCGTACGTGACGCGGTACACGCTCAGCGCCTCGCGGCCGCCACCCCCGCTCGCGCCTCCGCCCTCGCTGCGCGGCAGCAGCAACGCGTCGCCGTGCGCGTGCGCAAACGCCGCCAGCAGGGCCTCGGCCGCCCCCCCGCTGCCGCCCGCCGCGTCCCAGCCGTCCTTGAGGGCCGCCAGCGAGGCGGGCGCCGCCGCCGCGTCGGCCGCGCCGGGCCAGGCCCCCGTGGCGCGCCGCGCGGCCAGCGCCGCGTCCACGGCCACCAGCAGCTTGCCCACGCGCTGCATGCGCTTCTTGTACCGCTGCCGCTCCACCAGCAGCAGGCTCAGCATGACGGGGTAGATGCCCTTGGAGTGCTTCGAGTACTTGTGGTAGCGGCCGGGCACGGGCACGGCGCTGTTGGCCGACAGGTCGACGTACACCGTGGTGTAGAGCCGCTCGTCCGGCAGGCCCGCCACCACCCCGCTCATGTCCGGCGGAGCCTGGCCGGACGCCCCGCTGCCCACCGGCGCCGCCGCCACCCACGCGTGGCCTCGCTCCGTGGCCAGGCCCTGCACGCGCCGCAGCTCGGCCACCTCGGCCGGCCGCAGCGCCCCTTGCGCCTGCGCCGCCCTGAGCTGCGCGTCGGCCGCCACCTGCGCCGCCCGCGAAGGGTACAGGCTCTGCGCCTTGGCCGCGGCGTGGGCGGCCGCGTGCTGCGCCAGAGCGTGGCGGCACCGCAGCAGCTCGAACCGCTCGCGCAGCCGCGCCTCTTCCTCCACCGCGTCGGCCGCCGCCGCGGCGGCCGCCTCCCACGCCGGGCCCGAGTCCAGGGCGGCGGGCCCAGCGGCCGCGGGCGGCCCTGCGCCGCGCTGGGCCAGGGCCGCCTGCGCGGCCTGCTTGACCCGGCGGCGGCGCGTGCGCGTCGCCTCGGCGTACTGCCGGGCCTTGGAAGGCATGGCGTTGGGCGTGTACAGGGTCGACACGCACAGCATCAGCTCCTGCATGATGCTCGGGTAAAGGCTCTTGTAGTCGAGCGTCACGATGGCGTTGGCGTTGCGGTGCTGCACCTGCTCGGCCGCGCTAAACCCCGTCCAGTCGTAGGGCCGAGCCCCCGCCCACGTGTGGCCTGGGTCCAGCACGGGCTGGGCTCCGGGCAGCGGGCCCAGCGCCGGGTCGCCGCCGCCCAGGTAGCCGCGCTTGGGGTCGAGGACAAAGGCCCCCTCGTAGCTGTACGGGTGGTGCTCCTCGGGCAGGTTCATGAGGTAGCCCATGTCCCAGGCCGTGGCCACGAGCAGGTTGTTGACGCGCTGCATCTGGCCCCGGTTCACCACGTCGCTCATGGGCGTGTGCGTGACGCGCGCTACCTGGTCCAGGAAGACGTCCATGCCCCGCTTGGCCACGATCCGCAGCGGCAGCTCCGTGTCCACCACGCAGTAGTCGCCCAGCAGCCGCCGCTGCGCGGCGCGCGGCATGAGGGCCGCCGGGTCGGCCGCCAGCCGCTCCTGAAGGCTGCGCCCGCCGTCGCCCTCGCCCGCGTCCTCGCCGTCCCCCGCGCCCTCGCAGGGCAGCGCCCGCAGCCACGCGTCCGTCGCCCCGTCGTCGCCCGCAATGTCAGCAAACCGCTGCACCGTCATCAGGCCCGTCCACGCGTCGAAGATGTCGTTGTGCGTAAAACCCACCTTTTGCTCGCCCAGGATCTTGGCCGCCACGTTGTTGAGCGTGTAGCTGGCCACCTGGTAGGCCTTGTCCGCCTTGCCCAGCGAGTCCACCAGCTTGTACAGGTCGAGCGGGGTGCGCCCGGCCATGTGCGGCGGGTGCAGGGCGGCGTTGGGCGTGCGGGCCGCCTGCCAGATCGGCAGCCGCACCCGCCGGCACTGCCCCGCCAGCCGGGCCGCGTCCGTCTCGATGCTAAACGGCAGCTCGTCGGGCGGGTGCTGGCGGTCGCGCGCCGCGTTGGGCGGCTGCACGGGCGCCCACACGCTGTCGGTGTACTCGTGCCGCACGCGGCCCATCTGGTGGAACCGGCTGCCCGAGGACCCCCCCGCCGGCCGCCACGTGCTGCGCGCCCCGTCCACCGTCACGCGGCTGCCGCGCGAGCCCCAGCGCGTGAGCACGTAGGGCATGTCAAAGACGTCGCCGTTGTACGTCAGCAGGATGTCGGGGTCAAAGTGCACCATCAGGTCTCGAAAGCACAGCAGGAGGGCCGCCTCGGTGGAAAAGTACTTGACGGTGTAGTCGTAGCCCTGGAACCGCCGCGCTTCGTCCGGCGGCACGCCGCGGTCGCGTGGGTGGCCGTCGGGCACCAGCTGCAGGAGGAACCGCACCCGGCGCCCGTCCGGGAGGTCAAACGTCTGCGACAGCATGATGACCTTGTTCGACTCGTCGAGGGCGTTGGGAAACTTGGACAGGCCCTTGGCCTGCATGGCCTGCCGCTCTGCCGCGTCCCGGCAGTTGATGGTCTCAATGTCCCAGGCCATGGTGCACCAGGGCGCCTTGCGATCGTCGGCCGGGTCGGGTCGGAGGTGCGCGAGCTCGCACGCCAGCGCCAGGTCCGTGTGCAGCGCCGGCTGTCGCAGGCTTCGCGTGGCCTTGGCGTGCAGCCAGTTGCAGGGCGAAATCTTGTGCTGCAGGCAGAACCGCGTCTCCAGCTTGATGTAGTCCAGCGTCTCCCACACGCTGACCTACGAGAGCAGGCAGAGGCCCGCGGCCAGTCAGTCGGTCGGGCACACTCACCCATCCATCCTCCCCGCCGCCCTTTCTCCTTTCCCCCGACCGTCGCCCGTCGCGGGCTTACCGTCAACGGGTCCCCAGCGCAGTCGCGCAGGTACGTGCGCAAGTTGTCCGCGGCGCCTGGCCACGGGGCCAGCAGCGCCACGCCCCCGGTCCCTCGCGCCTCGGGGTCCCCCTGCAAAAAGCCCAGCGCGCTGTAGTACGCCTGCTTGGTCGGCAGGGTGAGCTCGATGACGGGGCAAGCTTGAGGCCGGGTGGCGTCGGCTGCGCTGGGCACCCAGCCGTTGGCCCGCACGCGGTGGTCAAACTTCCAGGTCAGCTCGAGTGAGCAGTGCGCCGACAGCTGCCGCATCACCCCGTCCGCCTCGGCGCGGGTGTTGTGCGTCACTGGCAGCTCGACCACCACGGTGTAGAAGTACGGCACCTCCAGGTACACCGACAGGCCCTCGGCCGTGCGTCCGTACAGCTGAATGATGGGCACCTGCGGGGGCACGGGCTGGGGGGCCGCGCGGTCGTCGCTCGCCGAGTCGTCGCCTGGGGGCGGCTTGGGGTTGCGCAGCGCGTTGTCGATGGCCCACAGACCCCGGTTGAGCTTGACGGGGTCCTCGTCGCTGCGAAGGTTGAACGTGCCCCTCATGGCTGGCTCCAAGGTTGGGTCGGCCCACGAGAACCGGCGCTGCGTCGACTCGACGCACAGCACTTGAAAGTGCACTTCGCGCGGGGCCTTGGGCGCCGGGCTCAAGTGGCGAGGAGGAAGTCCAGTCATGACGCCAATGTGCGCGAATGGAAAGTGCGCTCCAGCCTCCAGCCTCCACCAACCCGGACCCTGGTTCGGCGCGCGGCGGCTGCAACGCCAATGACGCCACTCGGTGTGGGTCGCGAAGATGTAACGTCAGGGCAATGCAATCTTGAGCGTCGCCCGAGCTTGGCCGAAGACGGCCCGAGTGAAACTCCTTTCTCCGAGCTTTCCCGCCTTGGCTACAACGGCCAGCACTCCCACCGTTCCGCTTCTTCAAAAGTGCGACGGGTGGTTTCGACCCCTTGCGAGACTGGGCCGAGACTGGTCAAAAGCCAACTCCTTTCTCAGGGCTTTGCCGCCTTGGCTACAACGGCCAGCACTCCCACCGTTCCGCTTCTTCAAAAGTGCGACGGGTGGTTTCGACCCCTTGCGAGACTGGGCCGAGACTGTTCAAAAGCCAACTCCTTTCTCAGGGCTTTGCCGCCTTGGCTACAACGGCCAGCACTCCCACCGTTCCGCTTCTTCAAAAGTGCGACGGGTGGTTTCGACCCCTTGCGAGACTGGGCCGAGACTGGTCAAAAGCCAACTCCTT
>Ga0307981_1000391_pt1 | contig 44070 bp, 35 predicted proteins | sample OrgLakmetagen987_FD_201849 | JGI IMG/M metagenome (GOLD analysis project Ga0307981, IMG submission 201849) | Saline water microbial communities from Organic Lake, Antarctica - #987 | ecosystem: Environmental > Aquatic > Non-marine Saline and Alkaline > Saline | place: Antarctica: Organic Lake... | reverse complement strand
ACGTTCAACGGTGAAGACCTTTTTAAAAAGCTGGGCTAAAATCGCTGTTTGATATCCCGACCCTGTGCCAATTTCTAGAACCGATTCACAAGAACCATTTTGTGCTAAAAGTAACTCTGTCATTCTAGCAACAGTGTAAGGCTGCGAAATGGTCTGACCTTTTCCAATGGGTAAGGCGGTATTCTCGTATGCTTTGTGTTTAAGGGCGTCGGGTATAAAAAGCTCTCTTGGGGTAGCGGCAATCACTTCTAATACACGCGTATTGCTAATCCCTTCCTTTTTAAGAAGAGTTGCGAGCTCTAAACCTCTGCGAGTAGCTTTAATCATGATTCTGCTCTTCTATCATGTGGCAGTGTTAACCAATTCTTGCATGACCGATGTTGCAAAGCAGCCCGCCGGAAGGATAAAACTAATTAGTAGTGTGTTGTTCTCATATTCCCATTTCAACTCGTCTGGAAAAAGCATAATAGCTCTGCGCTCTTGTTTAAGCCCCAGTCCAGCGAGAGCTTGAATCATATCGGTATGAGCATTAATCGCAGCTTGTTCAAAGTCTTCGGCGGCCAATTTAGTTAAAGATTTACCTTCACCATATAGCGGAGCGGTTACACCAAGATCTCTTTGTTTAAGACGTGACGCTAGCACTTTCATATCATCGTTTTCTTTTACAACAAAAAAGCTATTAGAGCCGCTTAGCTGTAAAGCATCTCCTGGCAGAATCTGTTGATGTAAATTTTGTTCTATGCGCTTACTCAGGACTTCATTAAACAGCCAACTTCTTAGCGCTGAAATTGCCATTGAACGCTTATTTCTGTTTTTAATCTTCTCACCTTGCGTCATTTTAAGCGCAAGTTCTAAATTACCATTCAGGCGTACTCCGCTAGCTGTACGCATTTCTCCAAAACGCTGCTGACCATAATAGTTAGGCACACCGTATTGTTTAATTAATTCAAGTCGGTTGCTCAGAGCCGCAATGTCGTCAACTGCAAAGTCCCGTACGGTGAGTGTGAATTTATTACCTTCAAGAGCGCCAAGACGAAACTTTTTATTATGGCGTGTCACCTTAAGAATGGTGACGTTTTCACATGAAAATGCATCCCAATCTGGCGCGCTATGTTTGCCTTGATAAACACTGAAGTATTGGCGTGTGCGTGCGTACTTATCTTTACGACCGGCGTAAGCAATATCGCGTAGTGGAATGCCGGAAAATGCTGATAATTGTTCCGCAACAAATGCAGTATTTGTATTGAGTTTTTCTACCCATAAAATGTGATGCTCGCCGTCGCCTGTGAGCTCAAAACCTAACAGTTCTTCAACTACAAAGTCATCAGGCTCTTGTTTCATAATACCGGTAGCGAGAGGAGCGCCATGTAAATGGTGCCAATGTTGAGTACTTAAGCTCACTGCGCAATCGACTCCAATAACACAACGGCATCACAAGCAATACCTTCTTTGCGTCCCACAAAACCCAGTTTTTCAGTGGTAGTGGCTTTCACGCTAATTTGATTAATATCTAATCCTAAGGCATCTGCGATATTACCCCGCATATTTATAATATGAGGGGCTAATTTTGGCGCCTGAGCGGCAATGGTGATATCGGCATTGGCGAGTATAAAACCTTCGTCCTTAATCAAGCCGTAAACATGTTGAAGAAGTACCAGTGAATCAGCACCTGCAAATTCGTCATCGGTATCCGGAAAGTGTTTTCCAATATCACCAAGCGCTAGAGCACCCAATAGTGCATCGCATAAAGCATGTAGCGCGACGTCACCGTCGGAATGCGCAATCAACCCTGTTTCGTATGCAATGCTTTCACCACATAAAATTAACGGTTTGTCAGCGCCAAACTTATGTACATCATAGCCATGTCCAATTCTGATCATTGTGTTTTCCGCTGCGCAAAATAAAAGCGCATTATCTCCAAATCTTCTGGTCGCGTGACCTTCAAATTACAGGTCTCGCCCTCAATTAATCTTACTTTTCCACCCATTAATTCTATGGCAGAGGCCTCATCGGTAATATTCTCAGCATTATGTAAACCGGTGTTGATTGCCGTGAATAGCTCTTGTATATCAAACATCTGTGGCGTTTGAGCCATATAAAGTCTGGCGCGGTCTAGTGTGCACTCAACTACACGCTCACTTATGGCTGTTTTGTCTAGCGATTCAATACTTTTTGTCGCTTGCTTAATGGTATCTACGACAGGTAGGGCAAGGATTGCGCTGTTACACTCGCCCGAGCAAGCTAATAATCGATTCAATGCCATATGCGTTAGTCCGGGACGAGCTGCGTCATGGACCAACACTATTTGATTTTTACTGTACTGCTTAAGATACTGTAAACCTTGTAGCACAGACTCGGCTCGGCTAGCTCCGCCAATAACACTGGTGACTTTGGCATGTTTTGCTATCGCTAGTTCATCGAAACGTTTGTCATCTGCGTGCAAGCAGACCACAATTTCAGAGATTTTGGGATGCGAGACAAATACTTCGATAGCATGTTCTAGAAGTGTTTTCGACTCAACACACAAATATTGCTTAGGAAGTGCAGCGTTCATTCGAGCACCTATGCCGGCGGCTGGTATGACAACCGAGTATGATGTGTATGTTTGCAAAAAAGCTTACTCTTTGGGCAGGACGCGGTAAAAGGTTTCGCCCTCTTTTATCAATCCGAGTTCATTACGAGCGCGCTCTTCCATCGAATCTATACCTAGCTCTAAATCTTCAATATCGGCTTTTAACAAACCGTTGCGCTGCCGTAATTTAGCATTTTGTTGTTGCATCTGTTCAATGTTAGCTTTCATCTCATGATAGTCGGCGATGCTATTTTTACCAAACCACAGGCGGGCTTGAAGCGCGGCAAAGAGCACTATCAAAATAAAGGCAAGCCACTTGTGCTTCATATTACGCCTCTGCTTGGTTTTGCTAGTTTATAGTTATATTAGTTTAAGGCATGTGGGCGTCTTAAACAATGCTGTACTGTTTAATGTCATTGCGCCCCAATTTACCTGCTCAATATAATTTAGCTCACATAGGGAGCTCAATCATTTAATAGCTTATTTTTTAACTTGTTCATGAGCTCGTCTTTTTTCTCTTCAACTTTATTATTGAGTTGTGCGCCTAGTAAGGACGTCAACGCTTCAGAATCTCCTTGCGCGGCACCTAATAGGGCATTAACGCTATCAAGTTGATCGCCCGAAGTACCGAGTTGACTGTTCATTTTTGCATTAAGCTTTTGACGTAATTCATCAAGTTTAGGGTTGGCCGCAAGACCTGCACCTAAAGACGCGACCAAGTTTTTATCAAACTGCGAATCTAAATCAATGCTTGGATTAGATACATCACCATAAAATTTACCTGTCAGATTAAATGATGTTTGTTCACTAATTGCAGCAGCAATTGCATTGGTTAATGTGTTGCTGCCTTGAGCGTCTAACGCAAGTTGTGATAAATCAAAATTGCTTGTGCCGTCTAGTTGATTATTTACAATAGACAAGGAGCCTTTTGAGTCTAATAAACCGCTGTTTAACATAGCGTTTAGCTTTTGCTTTGCTTGTTCGGGTATAAGTGTGACGTCTTCGAGTTTTAGGCCTGCTACATTCCAGTTTTGCGTAGCGCTTACCATGCCAGACAAAATTTCAAACTGGCCGTTTAAGTTGATTGCTTGCCAATAGTTAGCTTTGGTAGAGTCCACCTTGAAAGTAGTTGGGTTGCCAACTAAAGCATGCTGCTCGGTGATATTACTCCATGTGCTCGCAATCGTTTCATCTAACCATTTTACGCTTATCTCTGCGTTTTTAATCCACACCATAGGTAAGCCCGAATCATCTACAACAGGCACTTCTTGAGCGTTGTCACCTTTGGCATTTAACAGCATATCAGCAGCCGCGACTAAGGCTTGTGTATAGAGCTTTGCTTTATCGCCGAACAAATGCTGACTCACTTGTCCGATAGCGGCTTCATCACCAGCAACGAGGCCTTTAAGCAAAGCATAGTCTTGTGCTGGTGCAGCTTTCAGTGCAAGCACACTGGCATTGACTTCACCCTGTGCTTGTTTAGCGAGGGTTACAAATTCAGATACTTTATCGCGGTCGCTCTGGATTTGTGCTTTGAGCTCATCAAACATTTGCTTTGCTTTGGCAATATTCGCAGGGTTGTTAAAGTCCATTTCCTGAATAACTTTCAGCTGCGTCTTGTACTCTTCTATTTTTTCTTTCTCAGGTAGCGTGGCATATTTTTCTTGTAATGGTTGTTCGTATTTTTGATAGGTCTCTTGTGCTTGAGTAATTGCAGCGGTGGTCTGTAATGGAGAATTAGCGAGTACCTCGTCTACACTTGGCAAGTCTTCAAGTGTTGGAAAAGCAAAGCCAGAGCTTGAAGTGGCTGGGCGATAAACTTCGCCTTCAGCTTTGCGTGCTGTGTCAAAGGTTATCTCATCAATAACAAGGTTTTCCATAATAAGCTTACTTGATAACAAGGGCATTAGTGCCACATCAGCTTGAATGCGGTTGGCAGCAATTTTGTTTCTAAACGGTTGAGCAGCATCGGTAAACTGAATGTTTTGTATGTCGATGCCAAGCGGAAATAAACTGTGATCAAGGCTTTCTATATTGACCTCAGCACCAGAAGCATCGCCTAATGCACTTTGCGCAATACTTTTAATAATGGTGTTTGCAAACAACAGATAAAATGCAATTAAAAAAGCGATGGTTGCTAGGGGGATAACTAACCATAAAGACACTTTACCGGCTTGCTCGTTTAGCTGGTTTTTACTCATACTTGATTGCCCTGACATACCTTGTCTCCATATTATTTATTGACTGGTAGAATATTATACTGGTCCACCATATTTGCGGTAACAATTTCTGTTCTTAACCCTCGGGGTGTACGCCATTGAGTATCAATATTTTTACAGAGCTTGCAAATTTCGGCAAGCCTATGACACCCTTATTTAGTATTGTAATGCTTATCGCGCTAAAATGGTGTGATATTACGATAAATCTTAATTACAAGCTCAGCTTATTAAGCCTATATCGTATGCAGGACGTGAACTGCGCTAATTTCTTCATAGGTCTGTAGATAATGATGAGATTAAAGCGCATGATGCACGCGTTTATTTTCAATGGGTATTATCCCACCATAGAGGTCCTTTATGCTAGTACGCAGTAATCTTGCTACCGAATCTATTATTCGTCAAAAGATTCGTGATTTTTATCGAATTAGTGAGGCGCGTGCCGTTGAACATGTACTACCTGAAGCAGAAGTAAGTATGCGAGCTCGCAGTCGAGCTTGGGAGCGAGCCCGCACTATGGTCTTGCGAATTCGTCGAGAAAACTCTGCTCACGGCGGAGTAGACGCCTTACTCAACGAATATTCCTTATCCACAGCGGAAGGCGTGGTACTAATGTGTTTAGCTGAAGCATTATTACGAGTGCCAGACAAAGGCACTCAAGATGAACTTATCCGCGACAAGCTTTCTCAAGGTAAATGGGCACCACATTTAGGCAACAGTGATTCATTATTCGTCAATGCATCCGCATGGGGCTTAATGTTTACGGGTAACATGGTTACTTACGCTGACAAACGCAAGCAAGAACAAATTGGTCTGTTAAAAAAGACGCTAGGTCGCTTGGGCGAACCCGTGATTCGGCGCGCAATGAACATTGCCATGAAGGTTATGGGTAAGCAGTTTGTCATGGGTGAAACCATTGAAGATGCGGTAAAGCGCGCAGAAGAAAAAGAGCGTAAAGGATATGTATATTCATATGATATGTTAGGAGAAGGGGCACGCACTGCGAAAGATGCTCAGCGTTATTACGACTCTTATGCTCAAGCAATTAAGGTGATTGGTAAGGCAGCCAAAGGCAAAGGACCAATAAAAAGCCCTGGCATATCGGTAAAACTTTCTGCCATTCACCCACATTTTGACTTTTTAAAGCAAGATTCAATAGTAGATGAGCTGAGTGAAAAGCTTAAAGCCCTATGTATAATGGCGAAGGACCTTAATATAGGTCTTACCGTAGACGCTGAAGAATCAGAACGCCTCGAAATTTCATTAGACATTATAGAACGTGTGTTTAGCGATCCAGATTTAGCCGAGTGGACAGGTTTTGGTATTGCCGTACAGGCTTACCAAAAGCGGTCTATTTTTGTCATTGAATGGGTTCGAGAGCTCACGCAGAATGTTGGCAAAAGTATGATGGTAAGGCTAGTGAAAGGCGCTTATTGGGATACCGAAATTAAGCACACACAGCAAATGGGTGTAGAAGAGTTTCCAGTATTCACCCGTAAATCCTCAACTGATGTATCTTATCATGCATGTGCTAACCGTCTACTGGCTTACCGCGATACTATTTATCCGCAATTTGCGACTCACAATGCCTATACTGCTTCAGTCATATTAGAGCTAGCCGGTGATGATAAGGAAAACTTTGAGTTCCAGTGTCTGCATGGCATGGGCGATACCTTGTACGACCAAATTGTAGAAGAAGACAAAATTCAAGTTCGTGTTTATGCGCCAGTGGGTGAACATGAAGATCTGCTGGCCTACTTAGTGCGTCGCTTGCTTGAGAATGGCGCTAATTCATCGTTTGTGAATGCTATTGTTGATGATGAGAAAGCAGTAGAAGAGCTCTTAGGGGATCCAGTAGAGCATACACAGCGCATGGCCAAACGAGTGAATGACCAAATTCGCATGCCGATTGATATGTTCGATGGCGAGCGAGATAATTCTAAAGGACAAGATTTATACGACATTAATTCGTTGATTTATACCAAATTCAACCTAGAAAAATGGTTCGATCAGCATATGCTAGCGCTCTCGCAATTTGAGCCGACGGATGAACATGTTGCCGTTATTAATCCAGCTAATCATAAAGAGACTGTAGGCTATCATCGTTATGACACGAGCGAGGAGATGAAGTCCAAGCTTGATACGGCAGATGCCGCCTTTGCATCATGGTCTAATACGCCAGTTGAAGACCGAGCATTGGTCTTAAATCGCACTGCAGACATCCTAGAGCGACATATGGATGAGCTTATCGGTTTGTGCATAAAAGAAGCGGGTAAAATTGCTCAAGACGGCATCGATGAAGTGCGTGAGGCCGTGGATTTTTGTCGTTATTATGCTGCAAGAGCCATTGAGTTAGACCCGAGAGACCGTTTAGCGCCTCGTGGCGTTGTTTTGTGTATCAGTCCGTGGAACTTTCCCTTAGCGATTTTCTTAGGGCAAGTAGCCGCGGCAGTGGTTACCGGCAACACAGTAATTGCCAAACCAGCAGAGCAAACTAGCATGATTGCGCGACGAGCAATCGAATTAATGCAGTCTGTAGGCCTCCCTGACGATGTTGTGCAACTAATTGTTGCTCGCGGCCCAGATGTGGGTGACGTCATGCTGCCTGACCTAAGAATACAGGGAGTTATATTTACAGGCTCTACGCAAACCGGCTCTCTGATATCCCAAAAGCTCGCTGACCGTGGCACCGGGCAAGTGCCCTTGATTGCAGAAACCGGCGGGCAAAATTGTATGATTGTTGATTCTACCGCCCTTCCTGAACAAGTCGTAGACGATGTAATCACCTCAGGGTTTCAGAGTGCAGGCCAAAGATGTTCTGCTTTGCGAGTACTATTTATACAAAAAGACATTGCCGATGAGCTAATTGAGATGTTAGTAGGTGCTCTGAAGGAACTTAAAGTGGGTGACCCACAATGGTTGAGTACCGACATTGGTCCTGTAATCGATAAAAAAGCATTAGATTCGTTGAACCAGCATGCGCAGCAAATGCAAAATAAGGAGGGCGCTAAGCTGCTCTATCAGTGTGAGCTAGACGAAAGCCTAGAGGGCACGTTCTTTGCGCCGCGTTTGTATGAAATTAGCGGTATTGACCAATTGGAGCGCGAAGTCTTTGGGCCCTGCGTACACATTGTACGTTTCGATGGAAAGAAAATTAACGATGTGATGGATCAAATCAATAACACTGGTTTTGGCTTAACAATGGGAATTCACTCAAGAATTGAAGAACGTGCCCATGAGCTTGCAACTTTATCAAATGCCGGAAACGTATATATCAATCGAAATATGATTGGCGCGATTGTAGGGGTTCAACCCTTCGGTGGTAGAGGTTTATCTGGTACAGGGCCGAAGGCTGGCGGGCCAAACTATTTACCTCGTTTGATGATTGAGAAATCAACACCAGATTATACTCCCGTTCAAGCCAAACTCAGCGATGATGCCGCTTTATTAAGCGAAGCTCCAGATTATGAGGATGTTGCAGTATTCATGAAAAATGCGCTAGCAGTGGCAAAGCCTTGGCGCCTTACATCACTCACATCACGTATTTCTTGGGTGCGTCAGTTATTAGCAAAAATTGCCTTAATCGATATTGTTGATGACCTAGCAGAGGATTTGAATAAAACTCTAGCTACGGCTAGAGAGCAATTAATAACGATTGAAAAGCGCTTGAAAAAACCAAGAGTACTGCCTGGTCCAACAGGAGAGTCGAATACATTGCATCTTGAACCACGGGGTATCTTAGTCACTTTCGCAGATAAAGAGGTGACGTTTGAATATTGGATGTTGTCAATTGTGACCGCCCTTGCAACGGGTAATCCTGTTATTTCGGTTGTTTCTGACTTGTTTTATGATGAAGCACTGGCATTTAAAAATAAACTAGAAACCACGGGTGCACCAGATAACATTTTCCAAGTCGCACGGTTGAAGCACATGCAAGCACTGCTTAACCATAAAGACCTATGTGGTGTGGTAATTGACAGTAATACCTCACGTGCAGCTAACATTGCAGGGGAGCTTGCTAAGCGTAAAGGTGCGATATTGCCGATGATTACTGCCGAGTATAACGATAATATGATTCAACGTTTGATGACTGAAAAAACTATTTCGATTGATACTACAGCTTCGGGTGGTAATACCTCACTGATGACCTTAGAAGAAGACGACGATTAATAGTAAGTAATTAAACAATCAAAAGGGCGCATGTAAGCGCCCTTTTTTATGTAGTAAGCTTTTAGTAAGTTAAGGTTACATCAAGCTGTTTCGTGAACGATTGCGCCGTGCAAATGCTCCTAACATAAAGCCTAGTAATATACTTACTAAGGCGATAATCGCACCACGAGTTAACCATTGCACCTGACTCATTTTGTCTCTCTGTTCAGCTTCCTGCTTAATAACGCTGACTTGCTCAAGTTGTTCTGTTAAATCTCGATTTAGCTGTTTGGCCTGAGTTTGAACGGCATTTAGGTCTTGTGATAGTGTTTTATTTTCTGCCTCTAAACGTAAGCGAGTACTTTGTAATAAATCTAAGTTACTACTTAATTCACTCACTTGTGATTGCAATGATGGTGATTGAGTATAGAACTCCCTTTCAATCCATCCCGTGCGTTGACGACTGTCTATGACTTCGACATAGTCGCCCTCACGCTGCAACATACGAACAGGCTCACCCGCGGTGATAGTGCCTACCAATCTAAAGTTTGGAGTCGGTCCAGCGCGCATATAAATAAACAGTTCGTTGGACACAAATCCAGATTCACCCTGTTGCGTGTTGTTGGAGGCCGTTTGCGCTATGCTGAATACGCTTGCACAGCTAAGCAGTAAGATAAAAATTGTGCGAAGCATCATTGTTTACTCATCCATTTTTTTAAATAGATGGTATGCTTATTAGTATTAAATAACAAGCAAACCTCGTTGCGGGAGCGGAATGGAAATCGAGCTAAAATTAGTTGTTGAGGCTGATGCACTGGCCATCATTGAAAGCGAAATATTACCTAAGCTGAGCGCGACTATCACACGGTCAAATAAAGATGTATTTAATGACTATTACGATACGCCAGAGCAAATCCTTGGAAGCCGAAAAATAGGTTTTAGAGTGCGCTCAGTTGACGGCATGTACGAACAAACAGTAAAGACTCAAGGACAAGTGCAAGGCGGTCTGCATCAACGACCTGAATACAATGTTTCGCTTAGTTCGCCTAAGCCAGATTTACACAAGTTTGAGGCTGATATTTGGGGTGAAGATTTTGATGTGGCACAGGTCAACAAACAAATTTCAAAGTTGTTTACAACGCATTTCCATCGCTCTCAATTTGACATAGAAACACCAGACTCGCTGGTTGAATTAGTATTAGATATGGGAGAAGTGAGAGTACAAGAAGATGTTTTAGCTATTTGCGAAATTGAACTTGAGTTAAAGCGCGGTAATGCCTCTCATTTATATGACATTGCGGATCAAATTTGTGCAGCGATGCCAGCTCGCTTGAGTAACATTACAAAAGCAGCAAGAGGATATCGTTTAGTAAAGGGAGCACGTAACGCGAGTCGTGTACTCCCAAAATTCTTACCTTTGAGTCACGAAGATACAACCGAAGAAGGTTTATGCAAAGCTATAGAATGTGCACTCGAGCATTGGCAGTATCATCAGGGACTGTACTTAGAAAGTGATGATGCAAAGGCATTAACACAAGTACGCGAAGCATTATTGTTACTTATGCAAAGCGTATCACTTTATTTGCCAGTATTGCAGTCAGACCCTCTTTTGCAATTACATAAGCAGTTATTGTTATTAGTCCAGCAGTGGGCATGGCAAGAAGATCTGATTAGTATTCATCAGTTACGCTCACGCAAAGGACCTTTTTGTAAGCGTGTTCCGAAAAATTCGCCGATGATGAATTATCTTTTAGGTCGACGAGAAGGCCTGCTTATGGCATATGACCCCAAAACACTACTAATGTCGAACTTGAGTAGCCGTGTTCAGTTAGGCGCATCTCGATTGCTGATCGAAAAGCCTTGGCGAGAACAAAATGATGGTGCCGATATCCCTATTGGCAAACACGCCAATGGCTGGTTATCGCAGAGCTGGCAAACTGTTATGCAGTCGTTGCCTCGCAATAATGCGATGGACAGTAATAAGTATTTAGCCTTAGAGGTTACTTTAAAACAATCACTAACTAACGGTTTTTTACTGGGAGATTTATTTGCGGAAAATAGGGGTAACTTTAGGGCACCTTGGTTAGACTTATTAGATGGCATTGATGAACTAAAGGCACTTTCGTTTTTAAAAGAGGCCAGTTATGAATGCGATGTTGACGACCCAGTTGAATTTCAGAAGTGGATGAAAGATAAAACTCAGAGTGTATTGAGCGTAATGGAAAGTTCGCGAAAAATTGCGATGCAGGCAGAAGTATATTGGTAAGGCAAATTAATGAATAATAAAACGACGAGTCTCAGTCAACAGCTCAAATGGATGGGCTGGATATTAGCAGTAATGTTAGTCATCGAGCTTGTTAACATTGTTAGTGGTCGTATGTTGTCTTCTTATGGTATTTTGCCGCGCTCTATCCCTTCGGTAGGCTTCATTTTTAGCGCTCCATTCATACATGGCAGCATCGGACACTTTGCCTCTAATATGGTCACGCTTGGCGTATTTGTGATGTGTATGCTGCAATTTGGCAACAAGCGCTTTGTACAGGTGAGTGGATTGCTCATTGTAATGACCGGCCTCGCGGTTTGGTTATTTGGCAGAACGGCCATTCATATCGGAGCAAGCGGTGTTATTTATGGATATTTTGGATATTTGCTGTTAGCTGGCTTACTGAGCAGGCGCTTGTTTTTAACCGTCATTTCTGTCTTTGTTGGTATTTTTTATGGCACTATGATTTTTGGCGTGCTGCCTTCATATCCCTATGTCTCATGGGAGTCTCATTTGTTTGGTTTTATTTCTGGCTTAATCCTCGCTTATTTTTTACGGCGTCGGCGGCCAGCGTAGAAAGACAAGAATTCAGTCAACATAGATACACTTATAAAATGCTAATCGCTTTTTAAGATTAAGCCCATCGTTTAATTTCAATTTTATTTGTATAAAAACATCTGTATCTTTGTTGTCAACGTAATCAATCACGTAACCAATTTAATCGTTAACTAACTGAGGAATAATAAACATGTCAATTATCAACCAGATGATCCCAGACTTTTCTGTAGAAGCTTTTCACAATGGTGAGTTCAAAACAATTACCAGTGAAGATGTAAAAGGTAAATGGTCAATCTTTTTGTTTTACCCAGCTGATTTTACTTTTGTATGCCCCACAGAGCTGGAAGATATGGCTAAAATCCATGACGAATTACTAAGCCTTGGCGCAGAAGTATATTCTGTATCCACTGATTCACATTTTGTACACAAAGCATGGCATGAAGTTTCTGATGCAATTGGCAATGTAACCTATCCAATGCTAGCTGATCCAACGTTCAAATTAGCACGCGGTTTTGATGTAATGATTGAAGAAGCGGGTCAAGCACTTCGTGGTACTTTCCTAGCAAACCCAGAAGGGATTGTTAAAGTAGCTGAGGTTCATGATCTTGGCATCGGTCGTTCAGCAAAAGACATGTTGCGCAAAGTTAAAGCGGCACAGTATGTTGCTAATAATGATGGTGAAGTTTGCCCAGCAGCATGGGAAGAAGGTCAAGCGACTTTAACTCCAAGTTTAGATTTAGTTGGTAAAATCTAAACCAGCTTTTGTCAATCAGAATGCTCGCAGCTCAGGCTGCGAGACATTTTGGGTGTAAATGATTGAAGCTTCGGCGCGCAATCTTTGAGCTCAGTATAGGCTTCAACCTTTTACCCCCAGAACCTTATTTATTATGAGCGAGTTGCAACTTCACTCACAGGTGAGTGTTGCCAAATAAAACAGGAGTCACCCTATGTTAACTCAAGATATATTAAACGCTTTGAAAGGCTATTTTAAAGACCTATCAAACGAACTTACACTAGTATTACAGACCGGTGAGCACAGCAAACGCAAAGAATTAAAAGATATGTTGGTACAAATCGCAGACATATCACAGCACATCACTTTCGAAGAGCGTGATACTGCTGGCGAATTAAGATCGCCCGTCACTTTTGCAGTAGAAGCAAATGGTAAAGCAACCGGCATTAAATTTTCTGGTGTACCCGGCGGCCACGAATTCAACTCACTTATCCTGGCGATTTTACATGCCGGTGGAAGTAAACTTAAACTTGACGATACCATTCAAAATATGGTCAAGAAAGTGAAAGGTAAACTTGATTTTCAGGTTTACGTGAGTCTCAGCTGTCACGCATGTCCTGACGTAGTTCAAGCTATGAATCAGTTTGCGTTGCTAAATGAAAATATTAAAAGTGAAATGATTGACGGGGCCGTGTATCCAGACCTCGTTGATGAAAATAAAATACAAGGTGTACCCACAGTATTTTTGAACGGTGAAGTCTTCGCTAGCGGTAAAGTAGAAATCGCTAACATCATAGAAAAATTAGGCAAAGTATCACCTGAGATCTTACAGGCTGATAACGATATGCCTGAGCTTCCACTGCAAGACGTAACTGTAATTGGTGGTGGTCCAGCGGGCGTAGCTGCGGCTATTTACGCTGCACGTAAAGGCGTTAAAACTACGATTATCGCGGACCGTTTTGGTGGACAAGTAAAAGACACTATGGGAATTGAAAATCTCATATCTGTCCCAACCACCACCGGACCTGAGTTAACTGGGTCATTAATGACACACTTGAAAGAGTACGAAGTGACGTTAAAAGAGCATATTCGTGTGGAAAAAATCGAAAAGGGTGACATTAAAACTCTTACCTTAAGCTCGGGTGAAGTTATTAAAACTCGCACGCTTATAATAGCTACTGGTGCGAACTGGCGTGAGCTTGGCGTACCAGGCGAGAAAGAAAACATTGGTAATGGCGTAGCATACTGCCCGCATTGTGACGGACCGTTTTATAAAGGTAAAGATGTCGCAGTTATCGGTGGCGGTAACAGTGGCGTAGAGGCCGCCTTAGACTTAGCCGGTATTGTAAGTTCGGTAACCGTTTATGAATTTATGCCTGAGCTCAAAGCAGATAAAGTATTAATCGACCAGTTGATGAAGCGCAAAAATGTGTCTGTAGTGAAAAACGCAGCCACCAAGCAAGTGATTGCGAAAAACGGTAAAGTAAGTGCTATTGAGTATACAGACCGAGCTACAAACGAAGCACATCAGCAAGAGCTGCACGGTATATTCGTTCAGATAGGCCTAGTACCAAATTCTAAGGTGGTAGAAGGCGTTATCGATTTAACCAAATATGGTGAAGTCATTATTAACGAAAAAGGCTTAACAAGTGAAGAAGGTATCTTCGCCTGCGGCGACGTTACCACTGTGCCTTATAAGCAAATTGTAGTCGCCATGGGTGAGGGCTCGAAGTCAGCACTAGCCGCTTACGATTACTTGCTAATGAATCCTGTAGAAGAGACTGAAGTACAGGACGAAGAGCAAGCAGCATAAAAACGATTGAGATAAATGAGTTAAAAGCAGGCATTTTGCCTGCTTTTTTTATTCCTAAACAATCCTATTTGGCTTTAATTACGTCGTGAGGGCCGCTTGAATTGTCTTGCGAGTGAATCGTTAATGAACCATCAAGGTGCACATCTCTTTGTGGGAATGAAATTACGATGTTATTTTGTTCAAATAGTGCATCTATTTTAAATCGAATATTACTTCTAATCACTCTTAAATCGATACCTGTGGTTGCGTTGACCCAAAAATAAACCTCAAACACCAGTGAGTTGTCGCCAAAATCATCAAATATTACCAGTGGAATAGGATCAGAAAGCACGTCGGGTTGTTGCTTGGCCGCTTCTTCTATTAATTGCGATACTTTGTGAGCTGATGAGCCATATGCAACGCCTACTCTTACCGAGGTTCTCATAACGTTGTCTACTAATGTCCAGTTGACTACGGTGTTTTCTAAGAGCTTACTGTTGGGTATTAACATATGTACGCCGTCTACTCTGCGAATGCGCGTTGAGCGAGTGTTAATGGCCTCTACTTTACCTTTGGCTATGCTGTCAATTTCAAGAAAATCGTTAATTCGAATGGGGCGTTCCCACATTAAAATCCAACCGCTTATAAAGTTGTTAATAATGTTTTGTGCGCCAAAACCAACACCTATTGCGATTGCGCCCGAAACAAACGCAAATGCGGTCAAGGGCACATCCATCAGCTCTAGTGTAGTGATAAATAATAGAATTAAGGCGGCGACGTTATATATACGTCTAAATAAGTGGGCTACGTTGAGCTCAACATGGCTAGCTTTTAAACGATTAAAAATAAAGCGGCCAAACCATCTGATGAGAAAGATACCCACAATCACATATGTGGGAACAACCAATACTTCGCCTAAGGTGACTTCAAGAGCGCCATAGGTAAATAGCACATAATTGAGCACAGCATAGACTTGCTCGATGAAGATATTAAATTGTTCTATCATGGCGTGCGCATGCTCCAACGCAAGAATGGTTTAAAAGGTAAGCGAATTGGATATTATTTCAATTTTCGCTCTTTTAGTAACTCTTCCAATTCGGCGTTCTTTTTAGCCTTATTAATAAACATGAAGATCATCAATAAAGGAATTAAAGATAAGAAGCCAATAGAATTTACCAAGATGCTGTAAATTAATATTCCAATTAGAAATCCAATTAAAATCGCATTCGTGGTAGGTGATACTCGCTGTTTATGTGCCTCATCTAAGAGTTCTTGGTCACTTAATTCTGAAAAGCTTTTTTGCGTCATCTTTATTACTTCCTTTAAAAAATTAATAGAAATGTTAGTGACTCTTGAAACAAAATTGAAAAATATACGCTGAGAACAGTAAAGCATCTGCCTGATCCTTGCAACAAGCGGCTAACGGCTGTCAGTCGATAGTAGCTCAATCGCTTTTAATAAGCTCTCGTCTTTATCAATACTTGTTTGCGCTACAAAATGCTCGGGTAAAAATAGTTCTCTTGGCGTCCCATCAACATGAAAAAGCTTTTGGACAATCATTTTATATCCAAAATTTCGGTGTTTGAATCTAAAGCCAAAATCAGAGCCTGCAAGTCTCTTCATTTGCGTGCCAACAATGTCAGCTCTTTTCATGGCATCTAGACCAATTGCTAAGCCTTCTCCCATACTACCTGTCCATCTCCCAACAGGCACAACAACGGGTTTGGTATATTGTTTTCCTCTTGGGCTGACCAGTTCGACCCATGCTCTGGTAATATCTGTCTGGTTGTCCCAAGACTCTGTGTATTCATGCTTTTGATAAGGTAATTGCGTATCTATAAGACGGCTCATAATGCCCTTTGCAACGTAAGTATTGCCGCCGCTGTTGGTGTTTCTTAAATCAAGAATTAAGGCTTTATTGTTAGATAATGTATCTATTGCGGTATCAAACGCTGCAATAAGGCTGTTATTACCAAGCGAATTGTTTATTCTGATAAGGGCAATATCGTCAATATAATCAACGCTTAACAAGCCACTTGGATTCTGCAGCTGAATACTGTCCAAGTCCCATTCAACTATTTCGCTAGATTTAAGCTTTAAGCGCAGCACGCGGGGCTCGCTATATTTTCCTGCTACAACTTTGTTGGCAATCCACGCTCTTATTTCTGGATTTTCCTTATTTTGGCAAACGGTAGGGAAGTCATCTATTGTTTTAGAAAATTCGACGCCATTGAATGCTAGGATTTCAGCGCCTAATAGGTCAGTATCTATTGTCTGAATATTTGTTTGCCAGACATTTGTAATAATTGTTTTGTTATTTCTGGTTTCAGTAAAGATTGGTGCAAACAATCTATACGATTCAGTAACGTTGGTTGACAACGAAATATGGCTGTCGTAAAACTCATTGAGTAGATTTTCGAATAGCAGAACACTGTCTTTTAGGGATGAAACTGTAGTTACCTTTTTTGAATATTTTTGATTGATACACGCAAGGTCAATCTCTCTATCATCGAGGTAAACATAGCCTTTTTCTACGGTAGATAATAGTTTCTGTAAATCTTCATGTAGGCCTTGATGATTGATAACACTGTCTCGAGCTTGCAAATTAAAAGGTGCAAAAATTAAAAGCGTTATATATATAAAACTCTTCATTTAACTCCCTTTTTTATAAATGTTATAAGTCTTTAACTTTTTCAAAGCTTGAAGGACATTGCTTATTCTCTTCTCGGGTGTCGCAAACATAAATGTTTTCAAAAGTTGTTACCCAGTTATCTATTTCATCATCTGAGTGGCATCATTATTATTCAATTAATTCAATTTATTCGTTTTTGCATTAACAAAAAACTAAACGACTAAACTACGCTGCGCTTCAAGCCCCATTGCGAGTATAAACGGGTCGGTTTTTTGGAGGGCGATAAAATCTTTTTTACTCTGTAAGCCTAACCAATTTTGCTGAATAAGGCTTTGTGCAACTGCACCACCTAAAGTTGCTCCGGGGCCAAGCACTATTAGTTTGTCTGGGGCAAATTCTTTAATGGAGACTTCTATGGCTTTGGTGAAATCATAAGTATCGACGACTTGGGTACCAAGGGTGTAATTATATAATGACCGTGGGTCGCAACTATAGGGTTGCCAAATTTGACCAAGGCCATCAATCAAAGGAACTGCTGGGGCGGTAAATAAGCTTGGCGAAAGCATGGATTGGGCTTTTTCTGATATTTCATTGAGCAATGGTGTATGAAAAGCAGCGTGGTTGAATAAATTCATAGGGTAGCGGTCTTGTACTTTTGGCAGAGCCTGTTCTAAAGCTTTTAATCCCGGTTTATTGCCGCCAAACACCACGTAGCCACCAAGCTTAATCGATACATGCACCTCACAATCTTGTTTCGCATTTACTGTTGTTAAGGCCTGCTCACAAATGTTCAGCATCTGTAAGTCCACTACCCAGTTCTCATCGGTGATAGGATATATCATCTGACCGCCAATGACGCCATTGGTCATCATCGAGCCCATGGTATTGATGAGTTCAATAGCTGAGGCCGGTGAAAGTGCACCTGCTGCTGCAAGCGCGATATACCAACCCATAGAGTTACCCGTAACGGCGACTATTTCATACTCATCGGTATTAATGCTTTGATAGTCTAACATTGCGCAAGCATAAATTAGTGCAGAAGCATTTTCGCCCGCGGTGTGGCTGCGCATATTAAACTGCTCAGCACTATCTAAAGACGCGATACTGACTTGACCCTTTTGCTCACGATATGCATCAATGCTAGCAACAAAGTCTTTTTTATCAGGGTGTAAGCGCTGCAGGTAACCAAGGTCTTCTTTGTTATAGGTGCCTCTGCCTGGGCACACGACTAAGGCGCGTTTTTTAGGTTTTTCTTGGCTCATGATGCATTCCCTAATTTAGCTTTTGCGCTGTTAGCACTCTTTTTATTTGCTTTTTTACCGAGGCTCTTGCTGACCTCAGGACTGGACTCCCGCTTCACTAAAGCCAAGCCCTCTTGCACTATTTGCTGGGTAGATGGTAATACCTTATAAGCAGCACTGCCTAAGGGAATGAAGCTGTCGTGTGCGGTAATTCGGCTGATTTTGACTTTGTTTTGAGTTTGTTCAGATTCTGCTAAAAGAGTAAATAGTGCCTCACTGATAGAGCCAGTTTGGCGACATTCATCTACTATTAATACATTTTCACAAAGCGCTGCTTGCTCAATAATGCCCTTTTCATCTAAGGGGGCAAGCCAACGTAAATCTATTACACGACACTCAATACCTTGTTCAGCCAATATTTTCTCTGCTTGTCTTGATAGATAGTAGCCGTTGCCATAAGACACAATACATAAACGCTTACCCGAGCCATAAATGCTAATCTCTTGCTTTGGCGCTTCAAGTTTAAGTAAAGGTTCAGATTCAGCTTCATTATTGGGTTTAATGTATTCTGAGGTCCAAAGGCCATCGCCCTCTTGGTGTAAGTCTTTAGTCATGTACAAGGCAATGGGTTCTAAAAATACGACTAAACGCTGTTGTTCCCTTGCGAGTCTTACGCTATCTCTCATCATTTCTACGGCATCGGCGCCGTTAGATGGACAGGCCAAAATTAAGCCTGGAATGTCTCTAAATACGGCAAACGAATTGTCATTATGAAAATGCCCACCAAAACCTTTCTGATAAGCGAGTCCGGCAATTCGGATGACCATAGGGTTACTAAATTGTCCGTTTGAGAAGAAGGGAAGGGTGGCTGCCTCACCACGAATTTGATCTTCGGCGTTGTGCACATAAGCTAAAAATTGTATTTCAGGAATAGGTAAAAAGCCGTTGTGCGCCATACCAATAGCTAAACCAAGAATAGACTGCTCGTCTAGCAAGGTGTTAATCACTCTACTTTTGCCAAAACGCTCACATAGCTTACTTGTCACGTTATAAACACCGCCTTTGGTGGCAATATCTTCACCGCACATAACCATGTTTTGGTTCTCAGCCATCAAATCGATTAATGCCCAATTAAGCAATTTGGCTAAATGCTGTTTCTTATTTAGGTTATGTTTTTCATGCGCAAACAGTGGATTTCGCTGTGCGTCGCTGAGGGTCTGATGATACTTTTTCGCCAATTTAGGTGCTTGCATCGGCGGGATAATGCTGTGCTTTATTTGCTCGGCGCTTTCTAGTTTTGGTTTAGCGATCGCTTGTTGGGCTATGCAAGCGATGCGGCTTTCTATGTTTTCATAAATAGCGATGATTTGATTGGCGTCTAATATCTTGTTTTCAAGTAATATTCGAGCGCTGTGCAACAAAGGGTCTTGAAATTCAGCCGCCTCAATGGCAGACATTTTACGATATACAAACTCGGCGTCTGAGCCAGCATGGCCTAAAATTCTTACCGTGCGCATATGCAAAAATACTGGCTTGCCTTGCTCTCTGGCTAAGCGTTCAGCTTGTTTGGCTTTTTGATAGGTATCGAGCATATCTAAACCGTCGCAGTAGAGGTAGTTAAGCCCTGCGCGGTTTTGAAAGTTGGCTGCAATCCATCCCTCAGGTGTAGAGGTGGAAATACCAATGCCATTGTCTTCGCAAATAAACACAATCGGCATACGGATAGATTGATAAGCCGCCCAAGCTGTTGCGTTCAAAGCCCCTTGAGTGGTGGAGTGGTTTGCGGAGGCGTCGCCAAAGTTACAAACAATCATGCCGTCTTTAGGGATTTTACCCTCAAGCGCTAAACGCTGAGCTAATGGAATGCTATAAGCCGCGCCTATTGCTTTGGGTAAGTGAGACGCAATAGTGCTGGTTTGTGGTGGAATATTAAGGGCTTTACTGCCTAGTACCTTATGACGACCGCCTGACATTGGGTCATCTTTTGAGGCGGCAAAAGATAGTAGCATATCGTACAGCGGCGTTTGTCCGGCTACTTGCTTGCTGCGCTGAATCACAAATGCGCCGCTGCGGTAATGTAAAAACGCCATATCGCTTGGTCTAAAGGCTTTTGCGTAAGCGGCATTCCCCTCATGCCCAGAGCTACCTATAGTATAAAAGCTCTGTCCATTTTTTTGCATAATACGAGACTGCAAATCTAAATGTCGACTCATTATCTGAGACTCAAAAATGTCGACAACTTCGCTATGACTCAGGCCTACATCGGCGGGGGACAACTTACTGCTTGGTTTAGGTAAGTTTGCACTGCGTACAAAATTGATAAAATTATCTCTTACCAATTGGTTACGATTAGACATGTTGGCTCCGCTTCATGTGTTGCGATAGGGTGTGCTGCTATTCAACACACCTTGCTGTTAACATTAGCCTAGCGATGCACAACAAATCAAAGCGCCGCTAATCATGGAATAAAGAGGCGTTTAGAAAAAGGCCTGAATACCGGTCTGGGCTCTGCCGAGTATTAAGGCGTGAACGTCGTGGGTACCTTCATAAGTATTTACCGCTTCTAAATTCATGACATGACGTATTACATGGTATTCATCGCTAATCCCATTACCGCCGTGCATGTCACGTGCAGTACGAGCAATATCTAAAGCTTTTCCGCAAGAGTTGCGTTTTACTAAGGAAATCGCTTCTGGCGCTAATGTACCCGCGTCCATTAAACGCCCTACTTGTAAGCACGCGAACAAACCCGTTGTAATTTCTGTTTGCATATCGGCGAGTTTCTTTTGAATAAGTTGAGTAGAGGCCAGAGGCTTACCAAACTGTTCACGGTCTAGTGTGTACTGACGAGCCGCGTGCCAGCAAAATTCAGCCGCACCCAAAGCACCCCAAGAAATACCATAACGGGCTTTGTTTAAGCAACCAAATGGCCCAGAGAGGCCTTTGGCATTTGGCAGCATGTTCTCGCTAGGCACAAACACATTATCCATAACAATTTCGCCGGTAATAGACGCTCGTAATGAAAACTTCCCTTCAATTTTAGGCGCGCTTAAGCCCTTCATGCCTCTTTCTAATATAAAGCCGCGGATAACACCGTCTAGTTTTGCCCACACAACAAAAATGTCGGCAATAGGGGAGTTGGTGATCCACATTTTTGCGCCGGTTAAGTTATAACCGCCATCAACAGGATCTGCACGGGTGATCATGCTGGCAGGATCTGAGCCTGAGTCTGGCTCGGTTAAACCAAAGCAGCCAATGTATTCACCAGTGGCTAATTTAGGTAGATACTTCATGCGCTGCTCTTCGCTGCCGTAGGCATGAATAGGGTGCATCACTAGTGAGGATTGCACGCTCATAGCACTGCGATAGCCACTATCGACACGCTCTACTTCGCGTGCGACTAAACCATAAACCACATAATTGACGCCGGCACAGCCGTATTTTTCAGGCAGGGTGGCACCGAGTAAACCAAGCTCACCTAATTCAGTCATGATTTCAGGATGAAAGACCTCATCACGGTTTGCCATTAGCACTCTAGGCATTAGCTTTTCTTGACAGTACTGACGTGCACTGTCTCTGATCATGCGCTCTTCTTCAGTTAATAACGAATCTAAAGATAATGGGTCTTCCCAGTTAAATACGGCTTTGTTTTTTGCTTCTGTAGACATTAGAGGGCACCTTTAATATGAAAGTATTGCTATGTTGCCAAGCTTTAGCCACAGCAAATAAAACTAATAAGCGAATAATAATTAAATCCGAGCCAAAGTTAAAATAAATATTTTCTTTACCTCCCATAGCTTGTACCTATAGGATTACATCATCAGAATCATTAACTCAAAGTCAGTATGGATTTACGTAGCCTCAAATATTTTGTTTCAGTGTATCAGCATGGCAGTTTTAGCGCTGCAGCTAAGGCCTGCTTCGTGGCGCAGCCCTCAATGTCGTTTGCCATTGCGCAACTAGAAAGTGATTTAAACACCACGTTGTTTAATCGACATGCACGAGGTGTAAGCGCTACTGCGAGCGGCGAAAGGCTTTTCCCACTAGCGCAACAGTTGCTCGGACAAGCTGATGCCATTGCAAAACTGTTTACTACAAATAGCTCAAAGCAAGCATTTTTGCTCGGCGTTACTAAGGGTTTAGGGGTTGAGCGTATGAGCGCATTACTCAAAGACTTCACCGCCTCGCAAGAGCTAATGGAGCTTACTTTGGTATCGCATACGCAAACTTGTGATGCGCGTATTATCATGAAAGAAGAAATTGATGAAAGTGAGCACTTTATTTCTATTTGGAAAGAAGATTATTTATTAGCACTGCCTTATAACCATATGTTGTCACTAAAAGACAGTATTACCTTAGCAGATTTGGATGCGCTCCCTTTTATTCAGAGAACTCCATGCGCCGCTTGGGATAATTTAAACGATACCCTAACTCTCGCAGGTTTGAGTGTAGATATCAGAGCTAAAATTCAAACAATAGATTACGCCTTAGGCTTAGTACAAGCGGGTTTAGGCTGCGCTTTGGTGCCTGCGCATTCAGAGATTTTGAGTAAGACAGAACTTGCTTATAGACCAATAGAAGGCTTGCGTTTAATGCGTGAGATTGTGTTTGCGTTTCAACATTCAACACCAGTGATTACCCAGATTCAGGAGGTTGTGGTGAAGCATCGTCGTTAGCCGAGTGGACGCGTTTGTATCTAAATAATTGAGTGGCGCAAAAACTACAGCGGCGATAAAGACTCGCCTGCAACAAAATGTTGCAGACAAATCTAAAAGTGGATATAGCTTAAAACACTTTTCTGATCCCTACACTCCATACGCCAATATTATCGATTGATTCATAAGATAAATCTAAGGCAAAATCGTTCGATAGCCTGTACTCAGCGCCAGCACCATGAGAAAAGCCCCATTCATCAGAATTTACAAATGGATCTCTTGCTAGCTTCCCATACGAGGGTAGATAATAAATGCCGATATTTTGTGTAAGGTCATATTGAAGGCGTGAACGAAACCCTATGTAGTCATTAATTTCAATTTCGCCAAAGACACTATCAATACTCGATATTCCAGTACCATAAGCGAATTCTGGTGTCACACTAAAATTATCAAGGGGAGTCAGTTTGTAGCCAACACTTACCTCAATTGTAGCGGGGTCGCTAAAAACACCTTCTCCAAAATCGTAACTCGAATATTTTAGACCGCCCACTACTTGCGCAAATACATTTGTTGACGACAATAAACAAATAGCTGCAAAGGGCATGAAATAGTTATTCATTTTCATGTAATTTATTTTTCATCCTTAATTTTATATTTTTCAGAGGCATTATCTAAGCTGATAAGCCACATTATATAGCCTAAAAAAAATCATACTTTTGTCTACCGTGTATTTCTATAATTAGCGATATCACAAATAAGTAGTTCATTTTTTCAGCAGTATTTATAGTTATTGCCGGCTAATAATTAGGTCCTCGACTTCTCGAGGATGACGGTGGGTGGTAGGTCCTCAACTTCTCGAGGATTACGATGGGTGGTAGATCCTCGATTTCTCGAGGATGACGATGGGTGGTAGATCCTCGATTTCTCGAGGATGACTAATATTACTCCAAATAATTGGGTGGTAATGATTCTAGTCTTGCAACGCCGGAGTCAATCGCTGCTTGTGCTACTGCGGTGGCAATGCGTTTGCACAGGCGAGGGTCCATGGGTTTTGGAATGATATATTCACGGCCAAAACTTAATGCGCCAATATTGCTTGCTTTCAATACTTCTGCGGGCACTTCCTCTTTAGAAATACTGCGCAATGCTTCAACTGCCGCCACTTTCATTTCATCATTAATGGTAGTGGCTCGCACATCGAGCGCGCCTCTAAAGATGAAAGGAAAACACAATACATTGTTTACTTGATTAGGATAGTCAGAGCGTCCTGTCGCCATAATCAAGTCATCGCGCACTTCGTGGGCTAAATCTGGGCGAATTTCAGGGTCGGGATTAGAACAGGCAAATACGATGGGGTTTGGCGCCATCAGTTTGAGAGCTTCAGGTGGCAATAAATCGGGGCCCGACACGCCTAAAAATACGTCTGCACCTGCCATAACATCTTCAAGTGTGCGTTTGTCGGTGTTGTTGGCAAAAAGCGCTTTATGTTCTGTTAAGCTCTCGCGACGAGTGTGGATAACGCCTTGGCGGTCAAGCATATAAATACGCTCTCGTTGTGCGCCGCACTTAATCAAAAGCTCCATACATGCAATTGCAGCGGCGCCTGCGCCTAGGCATACAATGCGCGCATTCTCTATATTCTTACCTTGAATTTCTAAGGCGTTTAGCATGCCAGCGGCAGTTACAATGGCGGTGCCGTGTTGGTCATCATGAAACACCGGAATGCTGCAACGTTTAATCAACTCCTTTTCAATTTCAAAGCATTCAGGAGCTTTAATATCCTCAAGATTAATGCCGCCAAAGGTATCTGCGATATTCGCGACGGTGCTAATGAATTCTTCGGTTGTACGATGTTTCACTTCAATATCAATGGAGTCTATTCCAGCAAAGCGCTTAAACAATAGAGCTTTACCTTCCATAACTGGTTTTGATGCTAATGGTCCAAGATTCCCTAAGCCTAAAATGGCTGTGCCATTTGAGATTACTGCAACTAAGTTACCCTTTGCAGTATATTGATACGCAGCATCTGGGTCGGCCGCAATCTCTTTAACCGGCTCAGCCACCCCTGGGCTATATGCAAGTGCAAGGTCTTCAACATTGTCGGCTGGCGTAGTTAGTTCAACGCTAATTTTTCCAGGTTTAGGAAATGCGTGATAATCAAGAGCTTTTTGGCGGAAATCAGACATGTAGAGGGGTGTCCTTACTTAGGCATAATAGAAAAGCGCTTTGCGCGGTGTCTCTATGAAACAATTCTGCTTAAACAATAACACATATATTTGCAGATGAAATATGAAAGATGAAAAATTGGATGCACAAATTTTAGGCGTAAAAAAAGGCGCTATAAAGCACCTTTTTATATTTTCTGCTGAGCTTACTTTTTGCCCAATGCACCGAAACGCTTCTTAAAGCGGTCAACGCGTCCACCGGTGTCAACATTACGTTGTTTACCAGTGTAGAAAGGGTGACATGATGAACATACGTCCAAGTTAATGTCTTTTTTCATTGTAGAGCGAATGTCCATTACGTTTCCGCAAGAACAAGTGGCTTTTATCTCATTATACTGAGGATGAATACCGTCTTTCATTGGATTACCTACCGTTAGGCCGCCTCGCTATACAACCCGAAGTCGCACACCAAGCGTGTTAATTTCAAGCGTACTGCTAATCATTTAGCAATACATCAAATTTCGAGCGCGGATTTTATCCGAAACTTGGTAATCGGTCAATCAACTTTAGCCATCAGCATTGATTTGTTCAATTAATGAGGCTTTCGTGCTTTCTGCCTTGCCCGTAGTGACCTGACAAGTACCTGCTGCTTGATGCCCACCACCACCAAATTGTAAACATAGTTCGCCTACGTTGGTCTTTGAGCCTCTATCTAAAATTGATTTACCAATGGCAAATACGGTGTTTCGCTGTTTTACACCCCACATTACATGCATCGAAATATTGCACTGCTCAAATAATGCATAAATAATAAATCGGTTACCGGCATAAATAGTGGATTGCTCACGCAAATCTAGAAGCGCTAAATTGCCATAAACGGTGGTACATTCTTTGAGTTGTGCCTGAAACTGTTGTTGATGTTTGTAATACAACTCGACGCGTTCGTGTACATCAGGTAGTGCAATAATCTCTTCGATAGTATGGTCTCGGCAATAATCTATCAACTCCATCATTAAATGGTAGTTAGAAATTCTAAATTCTCTAAAGCGCCCGAGTCCGGTGCGGCTATCCATAATAAAGTTTAATAGCACCCAACCCGTTGGATTAAGTATTTCGTCACGACTAAATTGAGCAGCATCGGCTTTGTCTACTGCTACCATCATGTCGTCCCATGCTTTTGGAAACACATCTGAGCCGCCGTAGTAGTCATATACTACACGTGCCGCCGACGGGGCTTTTGGGTCTATAATATGGTTTACCGTGCCGTTGGAGGCATTGCGTGTCACCTCGCTTTCATGGTGGTCAAAGGCAATGTGACAGCCGGAAACATAAGGTAAGTTTGTGGTAATGTCGTTAGGCGTAATTTCAATGATACCGTCTTGCATATCTTTTGGGTGAACAAACTTAATCTCGTCGATTAGCCCAAGTTCCTTTAATAATACCGCACAGACCAATCCGTCAAAGTCGCTTCTTGTTACCAATCTAAATTTAGTTTCTACTGAGGCTGCTAATACCGACAAGGTTTCACTCCAAATATTTGCGCTGATTTATAAAAAGCATACAGTAAGCTTTCATTGTTTAAGGTATTTTTATATATACTGTTACAGCTACGAAGATTACTGATAAGCACTAATAGATGATTGCAAGTTCTGCCACCTTAGCTATTGCTATTGTTTGCCCTCGATGATTAGAATACACCGATGACAACACACAGCCCTCCCCACATAATTCAAGTCGCCGTGCCAGTGCCCTTGCGTAAAACGTTTGATTACCTCGCTCAGCCAGGGCAGGCGCTTGACGACAGTTGGATTGGTTGCAGAGTGCGGGTTCCTTTTGGGCGTCGCGAACAGGTGGGTGTTGTATTATCTATTCATGCTAATCCGCAAATTGATGAAAGCAAGCTTAAACCCATCATAGAGCGCCTCGATGCCCAAGCTCTTTTGTCTGATTCTCAGCGCACATTGGGCGCATGGATGGCGCAGTTTTACTTGCATCCTATTGGTGAAGTATACGCATGCATGCTGCCAGCAGCGCTTAGAAAAGGTTCCTCGGGTGAGATGCCCGCTCAGCAAATCTTGCAAAGATCTTTTGACGACTTAGGCGAAGTGGAGCGCAATCTAAAGCAGGCTAAACGCAAATTAGCACTATGTGTAAGAATCGCTCAGTCACCCATAGGGCTCAAAGAAGCCAAAAAAGAATACTCATCAGCCATTGTTAAAAGCGTAATTGAGAAGGAGCTGGCAAAAGTCGAAGTTTCGCCATACATCCCCAACACAGATTGGCAAAGAAGTCTTAGCATAGGCGAAAGCCTAGGTGCGAATATTGAACAAAGTGTAGCAATTAGCGCAGTGAATCAAGCAAAAGGCTTTCAAACCTACTTACTTGAGGGAGTAACCGGCAGCGGTAAAACAGAAGTATACCTGCAAGTGATCGCACCCATTGTAAGCCAAGGTAAACAAGTGCTTATTTTAGTGCCCGAAATTGGCCTGACGCCACAAACTGTCGCACGTTTTGAAAAGCGGTTTGGCCCTATCGTTGGTGTAATGCATTCAGGTTTGAACGATGCCCAAAGACTGCGAGTTTGGCAGCAGGCGAAAGCCGGTGAAGTGGGTATTATTATTGGGACCCGTTCTTCAATCTTTGTGCCCTTAGTTAAACCGGGTATGATCATTGTGGACGAGGAGCATGATGAGTCGTTTAAGCAGCAAGATGGCCTAAAATACCACGCTAGGGATATTGCTGTGTATCGTGCCAAGCAGCTAGGCGTGCCGCTCATTATGGGCAGCGCTACGCCATCTCTTGAAACTTTGCAAAATGCTTTTAGCCGCAAATATCATCACTTAACACTCACTCAGCGCGCAGCGAGCGCTAGTATGCCGAGTCAACTATTGCTCGATATGAAAGGCCAGCCTTTGCAATTTGGCATTGCTGTGGGCTTGCTTGAAAAGATGCGGATTCAATTGGAGCAGGGAAATCAGGTCCTAGTGTTTGTTCACAGAAGGGGCTTTGCGCCTGCATTAATGTGCCATCAATGCGGTCATGTTGAGACCTGTCTGGATTGTGATAACCCCTATACCTTGCACAAGGTAAGTCAAAATATGCAGTGCCATCGCTGCGCAAATCATAAGCCGATTGCGCAAAAATGTAGCCAATGCGGAAATCCTTCATTAGAGACCTTTGGGCTTGGAACAGAGCAAATTGAACAAGGCCTTCAAAGTATTTTCCCAGACTACTCGTGTATACGCATTGATAGTGATTCCACGAGGGGGAAAAACAAACTCTCCGATTTGTTAGGCGAGATAAATACAGGTAAGCATCAAGTGCTGATTGGCACGCAAATTTTGTCGAAGGGACACCACTTTCCCAATGTGACTATGGCAATTATATTAAATACAGACGGTGCCTTGTATAGCGCAGACTTTAGAGCGCCCGAAAAGCTTGGGCAACTTATTACGCAATTAAGCGGCAGGGCGGGGCGCGCAAATAAGGCGGGTGAAGTTTGGTTACAAACCCATCAGCCGCAGCACCCGTTGCTACAAGATTTAGTGCAAAATGGCTTTGCCGATTACGCTCGAAGCTTATTACTGGAGCGTGAGCATGCGCAATTACCTCCTTATCAGCATCAAATATTATTAAGAGCAGAATCACCACAACTCGATTTAGCAGAATCTTTTTTACGATATGCGCAAGCTACCTTATCGCAGTTTTCAAAGCTTAAAACCATAGGTCCGCTGCCTTGTATAATTGAAAAGAAGCAGGGACGATTTCGTGTTATGTTAATTGCGCAATCAGCCTCTCGTCAATATCTGCATAGCGCGATGGAGAGTGCTTTAGTGGCAATAGAAATGCATCCCAATAGTGCTAAAATTCGCTGGAGTATAGATGTTGCCCCATTAGATTTCACTTAAAGTCTTAAATTTACAAGCAAGCGATGAAAAACTTACTTATACTTTAGCGTCTGTTTACTTTTGCTGAACTGCACATAAAAATAAATAATAAGAGGCAAGATGTCACCTAACGACTATGTGTCGCGTGGTCAAAAACGCAACAACAAAAAATCCGCTAAGAAAGCGCCAACGCCTTGGTTGAGAATCACGGCTGCTTTGTGTTTGGTGAGTGCGTTTATTTTTGGTTTATATCACTTACAAAAGACTCCCACAACTCAAGTAGAAGCAGAACTTGAGGCCGATATAGTCAATATTGCTGACGATATTGTTGCCGATGATAGCGCTGACCGTATTATTACTCCTAAGATTGAAGGTAAAGAGCCTCTGCCTACCCTAGGTAAAGAAGAGTGGGCTTTTATTGACGCACTTCCCGAATATTCAGTAGAAATTGATGTGCCCGAAGAGGAAAAAAGCGTTAGTGTTTATATTTTACAGTGTGGCTCCTTTCGCACTACAGAGCGAGCACAAGAGCTAAGAGCAACACTTGCTCTACAAGGTCTCGAGGCTCAAATTTTACGAAGTGAGGGTAATAATGGCATATGGTATCGTGTCGTTCTTGGCCCATACGATGGTAAGCGCGAAGCCGAGCGCCACCGTCATCAAGTCCGGCGTGCAGGCATAGACGGTTGCAAAATCTACTAGGGTCTATTGCGACCTTCCAGGTTTTAGCCATTATCGCATCAATTCACCCTTGAATTTTGATGACATTCCCCCACCTTTCCTATCATGTGCGCGTCAAGCGCTTTGGTGTTTAGGAGTAGTTTAATGACCACGATAGTTTCAGTTCGTCGCAATAACCAAGTGGTGGTTGCCGGAGACGGACAAGTCTCGCAGGGCAATACCGTGATGAAAGGCAATGCACGCAAAGTCAGGCGTCTGTATCACAATAAGGTTCTTGCGGGCTTTGCTGGCAGTACGGCCGACGCTTTTGCCTTGTTTGAGCGTTTTGAAAGTAAATTAGAAATGCATCAAGGACACCTTACCAAGGCCGCGGTTGAGCTAGCTAAAGATTGGCGAACCGATCGCTCCTTGAGGCGCTTAGAAGCAGTGTTAGTGGTAGCTGACAAAGACGCGTCATTAATGATCATTGGTAACGGAGACGTTGTTCAAACCGATAACGATTTAGTTACTACTGGATCTGGTGGCGCCTTTGCCAATGCAGCGGCCACCGCCTTGTTGGAAAATACAGAGCTAAGCGCCCAAGAAATTGCTGAAAAGAGTTTAAAAATTGCCGGCGATATTTGTGTGTTCACCAACAGCCACAAGACCGTCGAAATTCTTGAGTACTAATGACTACGTTCTATGGACCAAACATAAAGTACTCAGCAGTAAACGCATAACCTAGGAATTATTATGTCGGAAATGACACCCAGAGAAATTGTTCACGCGCTTGACAAACATATCGTTGGCCAAGCCGACGCAAAACGCGCAGTATCAATCGCATTAAGAAACCGCTGGCGCAGAATGCAGCTAGAGCCAGAGCTACGCCAAGAAGTTACGCCAAAAAATATTCTTATGATTGGCCCAACTGGCGTGGGTAAAACTGAAATTGCCAGACGTTTGGCCAAGCTCGCCAATGCGCCCTTCATTAAAGTTGAAGCGACTAAATTCACAGAAGTAGGTTACGTGGGTAAAGAAGTCGAGACCATTATTCGCGATTTAGCCGACATCGCGGTAAAAATGACCAAAGAGCAAGCCGCAATAAAAGTAAAATTCAGGGCAGAAGAAGCCGTCGAAGAACGTATTTTAGATATTCTACTGCCACCGGCAGACAGCGGCTCTGGTGATAGCAAGCCTGCAGAAGACAAAGGCACTCGTCAAATATTTCGTAAAAAGCTAAGAGAAAACCAGCTCGATGACAAAGAGATTGAAATAAATGTTTCTTTACCTCAAGTAGGTGTTGAGATAATGGCACCTCCAGGTATGGAAGAAATGACTAATCAGTTGCAAGGGATGTTTCAAAACCTCTCCGGCGATAAAAAGAAAAAGAAAACGCTTAAAATAAAAGAAGCTCGTAAACTATTAATAGAAGAAGAATCAGCAAAGCTGATTAATCAAGAGGATCTTAAAGAGCAAGCCATAGAAGCGCTAGAACAAAACGGTATTGTTTTTATAGATGAAATTGACAAAATTTGTAAACGTGAGGGCGCAGCTGGTGGCGGTGATGTAAGTCGAGAAGGTGTGCAGCGAGATTTACTTCCCTTAGTTGAAGGCTCTACAGTCTCTACCAAGCACGGCATGGTTAAAACCGACCATATTTTGTTTATTGCGTCTGGCGCCTTTCAAATGTCTAAACCTTCAGACTTAATCCCCGAATTGCAAGGTCGTTTGCCTATTCGGGTAGAATTACAAGCGCTCACCGTGGGCGACTTTGTGCGGATATTGACTGAGCCAAGTGCGTCTTTAACTGAGCAATATAGAGCACTATTAAAAACCGAAGGAGTTGACGTTAGCTTTACTGAATCGGGTATTAAGCAGATTGCAGAGGCTGCTTGGAGAGTCAATGAAAAAACAGAAAACATTGGAGCTCGACGCTTACACACTGTGCTGGAACGACTAATGGAAGATATTTCCTTTGATGCCTCTGACAAAACTGGAGAATCGTATACTATAGATGCTCAGTATGTTGATGCCCATTTAGAAGCACTGGTAGACAACGAAGATTTAAGCCGCTTTATTTTATAACGATAAACACTTCGAAGTACCGCAAGCAGCAAATGATGAGGGTCAATGGACACTACTCAGGTGAACAGCGTAGGCCAAGCAAAGTTTAAAATTTTGCTTGGCGCCATTTGCGTTTGGCTTTTTGCTTGCATAAGTATTATGGCTGCCGTCCCTCAAGTTTATTCGCCCTTTTCGATGCCGGTAGCAATCCCTGCATTAATTGTAAGTACTTTAGAGCTTAGCCCCATACTAACGATAGTGTTTGGTGCGTTTCCGTTGGTATTAACTTTTACTGTGTGTGTATCAAAAGGTCTTTTGACGCAGATATCAGGCAGTTTACCGGAGCAAGACTCAAGTCTTTACATAGGTAATATCGCGGCAGTGTTGGTTACTTTTAGTGCGCTATTGTCAGTACTGGTAAATGCTCTATCATTCCAACATGGGTTGCAATACCATGGTTTGTTTCACACGCTCATGATTTACTCTGTTAATCTTTTTTGCATCCTATGTTTACCGGTAATGTATTGGCGACACTTCAGTAAAAAATCAGTGAGTACATACCTTTCTTTTTATACCTTCTATTTTAGTTGGCTTGGCTTTAGCGCTTTCCCTTGGCTAGGTGAGTTAATTTAATCGATGATACGATTAGCCCTTTGAACACAATAAATACACTAGTTTATTCGTTGAACTTATTGAGCAATAATCAACACTAAGTACTAAGTCGCAGCTTATTAAATTTGAGAAACAGCTGATATACACATGAATGTGATTTAAATACGCAATAGTCCTCCTATGCTGAAAATGTTAAACTCTCACGCTGTTTAGCCGTGCATGCGGCAATTAATTACACATCCTTGTGTATTCTCTGCTTCCACTGCAGAAGTGGTTATAATACTAAAGCAAAGGATGTTGAGTGACTGTTCATTAGAACGGTTTATGTAAAGGAGCTTCGTATTAAGCTGGTTGAATGCAAATATGGGTTTTTATTGCTGCTAATGTTGTTCGCGCAATTTGCGCTGTCGCAGGCAAGCATAGAAATCAAAGGTCTCGACAACCTTCAGGTTGACAGTAAAGACCTACAAAATAATATTCGCCTCTTGCTTCGCGAAGTGCAAACACCTTTAGGTCGAATTAACCAAGATAAATACAGCGAAAGCCTAATTAAGCAAGTACAAAAGGCATTGCAGGCTTTTAGCTATTATGATGCTAATGTGAGCATCAATGAGCTTACATTTATCAATACGCCCACCGAAGACGGTAGGAATGCAAGTCAGATCAGCTATCAAGTTTTGGTCGAGCCAGGCAACATGGCGATGGTTGAAAATGTTGTATTGATTAACGATCTAGCACAAATTGAGCAAATCTCTATTCCAAAAGAAATCAAAGATTTAGTGTCACAAGCTGCACAAATGCAAGGTAAGCCAGTTGACCATAAAAAATACGAAGATTTAAAAAATCGCTTAAAAACCTTTACCCTTTTATACGGTTATTTTGACTTTAATTTTGTCGTTCATAAACTGATAGTGCAGCCAGGCGAAGAGGGCGAGAGTAGCGCCGCGATTATCCATTGGATTTTTTATCTGGGTAAGCGTTACGCATTTGGCGAACTAGACTTTATTGAGCAAACTCGAGGTCAAGAAATTGCCAAGCAGGTGCAACCCTTTAAAGCGGGAGAGTATTTTAATCAAAGTAAAGTAGGTGACTTTTCAATTGATATGCAAAGTACTAATTACTTTACTAGCGCTATTGCCCGCGCTAATGCTCAAAATGCGGTAAATTACGCTGTCCCTATTGAGGTCATTTTAGATCCTAAGCCAAAAGATACCTTTGAATATGGTGTCGGTGTATCTACCGACACAGGGCCACGGTTTACCGTTGATTGGTCTAGGCCTTGGGTTAATTTAGACGGACATTCTTTAGGAGCTACGCTCTACGTTTCTAATCCGCGCAAAGCAATACAAGTTAATTACCGAATACCAAAAGCGAACCCTCTTAACGACTTTTTGAATTATCAAATTGGATATCGTCAAATCACTGAGAATCAAACGCAAAGTGATACTTTTAGCTTGGGTGTGCAGCGTCAATGGGGCGCGGTTGAAGAGGATGAATGGGATAAAATTGCGTTTATCAAATATGAGAGAGAGTCTTTTACTCAAGGCTTGTCGGAGCAAGAAACAACTCAGTTATTATTACCAGGCTTTACCTATACACGCACACGCAAACAAGGAGATTTGTTTGTCAATTGGGGCGACCTACAGCAAATTACGATAGAAGGCGGAAGTAAATCTTTGCTGTCAGACATTGACTTTTTTAAAGTTTCGGCCCGTACAAAATGGATAAGAGAATTTGGTAAACACCGTATTTTATTAAGAGCCGACGCCGGTGCAATTTCAACGAATGACTTTGATCGAGTTCCCTCTACACAACGTTTTTTCGCTGGCGGAGATCAAAGTATAAGAGGTTTTGGCTTAAATGAAGTATCAAGCTTCAAACGCATTATAGTCGATGGGAAACCACAGATTGAGCTTCTTGGCGGTAAGTTTTTAGCCGTTGCCAGCGCTGAATACGCTTATCCAGTTGCCGAAAATTGGCGTGTTGCCACTTTTGTTGATGCGGGAAACGCTAGTGATAAACCGCTCAAGGATACGGCCGTAGGCTTTGGTGTAGGTGTGCATTGGTTGTCACCAATTGGCACTGTTAGGATTTATGGTGCACGAGGTATTAGTGATATTGAAAAGACCTTTAGACTTCATCTTGTGATTGGACCGGGGCTATAACATATGACAATGAATAAGCTCCTCAAGCGTTCTACCCTGTATTTAGCATGGACTTTTTTAGGACTGTTCGCCTTAATCATTTCAGTGACCATACTCGCTGGCACAAACTGGGGGCTTCGTTTAGCGGCACACCTTGCTAATCAATCTGAGTCTATCCAGATCAGCGAAATATCTGGCGGACTTTTCACGAGTGCCACTATTGGCGTGATTCATGTGGATATTCCTGATGGTTTAGAGCTCAAAGTTGAGCAGGCACAACTGGATATTGGTATAAACTGCTTGTTAGATTTACGCGCGTGTCTAAATTATGTCGTTGTTGAGCGGATACACGTTTACTTGCCGCCAAGCACTGAACAAGCTGAACCGCAAGCAAGTGAGCAAAGCGTCATTGAACTTCCGCTAGCGTTGACTTTAGATATGTTGAAGGTGTCTGAACTGGGCGTATTTCAAAAAGTTGATACTCAACGAACTAAGATTGCTGGCGATGCATATACTTTACTGAAAGTGCATCAAATTGATTTGCGTGATTTTCAAGCGCATCAGTCATTTGTACTATCTTCGCTTAATGTTGATGAGCTGTTGCTTTTTGTTCCACCAGCTAGCATGGCGGCTCAAAATCAGTCGTTGCAGGTAAGCTCTGGCTCAACTCCGTCGGCTCAAGTATTCTCCCTGAGTAATATTCCGAAAGTATTTGCCTCTGCGCCTCAATTTGCGCTGCCTGATATTTTTATACCGCTGAACGCAGAGCTTAAACAATTTGCATTTAATAAGATTTGCTGGCAATTGGCGCAAGAGCAAGATAAAAATGCCGTTCTCAGCTCTGATAGCTGTCTATCTGATCTAAATCTGGCTGTTAAGGTGCAAGAGCAAGACCTAGATGCGAACTTATCAGTTCAAGCTCATGAAGTATTAAAAGCAAATGGTGTAGATGCTCAGTCGGTTCAGGTAGAGCTGCAGCTAAATGCGCAAAATAATTGGCGTCATGAAGCTCAAATTAAGCTTTTGAAGGCTGCATCCCCTGAAGGGGAAAGCGCAGAAACCGACCAGACGATTGATTATCTGGCGCTACTTGCCTCTGGAGACCTCGACAAAACATCACTGCAATTGCTCGTTGATTTTGAAAATGCTCAGCAAACCTTGGTTCAGTCGGCGCTAACGGCCGACTTAGACAGTAATGTGCTGCCACTAGATGTGCAATTACAAGTTAATGATTTATCGCCTATAAATGGCTTTTTAACCGAACCGTTGGCAGTGCTTGTTTCTAAAGCTAACATTAGCTTCAGTGGAGATTGGCTCGAGTATAAGATAAATATGAGTGCACAATTGATGAGCGCGCTAGAGGAGCAAAGTGGTTTGTCGAGCCTTCGCTTAATTGCAAGTGCATCACCTCAGGCTTTACGGTTTGATGTTGTAGAGCTTGCAACTGAGGGTCTATTAGGTGAAACCCTAGCCAATGGTAAAGTAACACTCGACAAAACATCCGCAATTCTAATGTTGGAGAGTCAGCTGGCGATCTCATTAAAGCGAGTCAATTTGGCTGCTTTAGGCTTGGATATGAACAGTGATATCAACGGTGAATTTTCCGTTAGTCATGAATACACAGACCAATGGATGCGAGCAGATCTATTGTGTAAGGATGTTAATGGTCAAGTACAGGGAAATGAGTTTGGCATGGACTGCGATGTTGCCTTGTCAAAATCAGGACAACTCAATATCCGTTCATTCTCTTTAACACAAGAAGAAAATACGCTTGAGGCCAATGGAAAGCTGGTTCTGCCTAGCACTGAATATGCGACTTTGAATCTTGAAAAGCTTATGGAGACGCAAGGAAATATAAGTTTAGACATTAACTTACCGCAGTTGAGTGTATTTCAGAAGGGTTTGAACGGGCAAATTGATTTGCAAGGCAACTTTGAGGGAAGCTTGGGCGCACCACTACTCACTTTGAGTTCTGACATTGTAGATTTGAACTATCTCGACATTGGACTGGAGCAAGGCAGTCTGGAGTTAAAGGTAGATGCAGCTAATAACTATGAAACCAATCTCGAGCTTAATCTCGCAAAACTTGCCATTGGCACAAATGTTATTAACTCAGCGGGCGTCAACCTGCAAGGAAACCAAGCAAAACATACGCTGGCGCTTAATGTGCAGGCAAAAGATATAAGCACTGAGCATCGTCTTGAGGGGGCTCTAGAGCTTAATGAGACCTCAAGAGCTTGGTCAGGTAACTGGAATAAAGCAATTATCAATCTACCCTTTACGCGCATATCACTTGCCGATGATGTCGATATTGAGGCGGACCTTAACACACTTGAAGTAGGCCTCTCAGATCACTGCTGGACAACACCTAAAAGTGAACAGGGCTTATGTTTAAAACGTCTAAAATATAGCGATGGCAATGCTAGCGGTATTGCGGAACTCGCTTACGATATAGCTATTGCCCTGCGCCATTATTCGCCCGAAATTGTGCTAGCAGAGTCGAGATTGCCGCTGTCGAGTAATATTACATTTGATTACAACGCTAAAAGTGGACTGTCAGCTAAGGCCTACAACCGAGTGATTGGCGGTGAAATAGAGACTGAAAGTCACTTATTGGAACTCACTGCGATTGTTGCAAATATGACGGTAGAGCAGAACATTTTGCGCACTACGGTTTTTGCGGGCTCACAAACAACCGGGGTATTGGGTTTAAAATCGAAGCTTAACTTAGCTCCCGACAATCGCATACATACAGCTTCTGTTCGGGTCACAGATTTTGATCTTAGCTTGTTACAACGCTTCATCCCCAGCACGCACAGTATTCTGGGGATGGTAAATGCCGATGTAGCCGTCAATGGGGAATTGCTTGAACCTCAGCTTGACGGTTATGTGAATATTGACGGTGGTGAATTAATATTAGATGCATATACCTATCCGCTAACCAAATTTTCTCAAAGTATTACCTTTGAGGGACAACAGGCCAGCGTGCGAGGCGCTTTCAATTTAGGTAAAGGTGAAGGGAAATATAACGCAGATATCGAGTTAAGGCCTGAGCTCATTATTAAGGGAGGCATTACCGGAACGGATTTACAATTTGCCTACCAGAATAATACGGCTCAAATCTCGCCTAATTTGAACTTTGCGTTATCACCTACAGAGCTGAACGTAAAGGGTGATGTGGCCATTCCCAGTGCTGATATTCAAATAAAAGACCTACCTGAAAACGCGAGAACGCCGAGTTCTGATACTATTATTATTGGTCAAAAAGCCCCAGACCCTATCATTCCCTTAGCCTTAGATATCGGTATTAAGATTATTATCGACAAACCAAAACGCGGCTTTGTCGTAATTAACGCGCTTGACCTAGAAGCTAAGTTAGCCGGTGATTTAGACCTAAATATTAGTCAAAAGCGCCGTCCTGCAGACAATAGCTTGCAACCTATGCGTACTCTTTTAAATGGGCAAATTGATATCATTGAGGGCAGTTACGAAGCTTACGGACAAATGTTATTAGTACAATCGGGTAAAATTTTCTTTAGCGGCGAGCCAAGCTTGCCGCAGTTTAATATTCGCGCTATTCGTAATCCTCTTAACACTGAAGGTGATGTGATCGCTGGGGTACAAATTTCAGGTAATCCGGTGTTACCGCGAGTTGAGTTATTTTCAGAGCCACCGATGATTCAAGCCAAACAGCTTTCTTATTTACTCCAAGGCCAAGATATTACCGCCAAGAGTGATGGTAGCGGTGGTATTGGCTCTGATACTGCATTAATCAATATGTTAGTTAACTTCGGGGTAGGACGCAGTGAAAATAGAGTAGGGCAGTTTGGTCGAGCCTTAGGATTTGATTCGCTCAACGTGGGCACTGCAGGAGCAGGGGATAATACTCAAGTGCAAATATCAGGACGCATTTCAGAAAACATTCAAATCACCTATGGCATTGGAGTGTTTGACGCTGGTAGTGTCGTGTCGCTTAAGTACCAATTATTACCTCAACTATTTATAGAAGCAAAAAGCGGCCTCAATAGCTCTTTAGATTTGTTTTATCAAGTGAGCAGCGGCGAAAATAATTAACTTAAAAGTAAAAATACATTCGCCTGCAAATTAATGACAGACGAATGAACTCCTTATGTTTAAGCATTTACGCCATCTGCACTTGCCAGCGACTCTGTGCTACATGCCTATAATAGCCCGCCACCAATGCATGCCTGTTGCGAATGCTGAGTTTCTTGTAAATATTATGACAGTGAAATTTAACGGTTCTTTCTGAGATAAAAAGTTCTGACGCAATTACTTTGTTAGGTAAGCCCTCTAAAATCTTTTGTGCAATTTGTTGTTCACGATTTGACAGTATTTCTTCGTAGTTAATAAATGACATTATTTAATCCTTTTTAGTCATAGGTTTTGCTTAAGGTGTCTGTCTTTGAACTGGGTACTCTTATCGAGCACTCCCTGTTTTGACAGTTCGATAATATGCTGCGCACTGGCAATAGTTTCTGGCCGGTGAGCAATCATAATTTTGGTGATCTTGAGTTGTTGAAGACGCATGTTAAGGCGCCTTTCAGTAGCGGTATCGAGATGACTACTGGCTTCATCTAGTAATAAAATTTTTGGTTGTTTGTAAAGTGCACGAGCAATTAACAATCGCTGCTTTTGCCCGCCGCTTAGGGCGTCGCCCATATCGCCGATGGTAGATTGGTATTGCATGGTCATAGCCATTATATCTTCATGAATACAGGCTATGTGAGCACAGGCAAACACTCTTTCAAGATTTAGATTTTCATCAAATTGACTGATATTTTGTAAAATACTGCCAGACAGTAGTTGGTCGTCTTGCAGTACTGCAGCGATACCATGGGTATTACGATTCTCTGGCGTAAGTACTTGCTGGTCAATGAAAATTTGGCCACCTTCGCCGCTTAGTAGCCCTAATAGGCAATTTAGTAAGGTAGATTTTCCGCAGCCACTTTGTCCTATTATTGCTAGACTTTGGCCATGGGGGAGTTCAAAGCTCACGCCTTCAAATACAGCGGCTTTATTTTGTGCATATCGGTAGCTGAGATTGACTACCTTAATATGCGCTTCACTTAACGCTTGAGACGCAATAGGCAATTGATTGTTAGCTTTGCACTGAAGTGTACTCAATTGCTGTGACTGCAACGGCGTATTCAATTCGGGTTCGCTCATAACGATGTCAGAAACCCGCTCTAGGTGGACGCTAAGCATTTTAAATTCTACCCACTTTTGAATAAGTGAGGTCATAGAGCTCACAAAGCGGCTTTTGTAACTTACGAACGCAAACAGCATACCCACAGTAAGACTTTGTTCTAACACCAATAGTGCGGCTAGGTAAATCACGACTAAGTTTTCAATTCCAAATAAGAGTTTATTTATAATCGAAAATCGAATGCCCCAAGACGCCAAACTTATGCGCTTATTCATGCCTGCAACGAGCTTGTTCATCCATTGCGCATGAGAGTTTCTAGTGCTATTGCTCAACTTTAAGGTGCGTATGGCACGTATGGACTGCATAAAGTAACTTTGTTCTTCGGCTTCAGCATATAAAGTTTCTTTGTTAAGTCTGCGCACTGGGTAGAAAAACACCCAACGCACCAAGCTGTAAAGGGTAACAACCGCCAGTACCACTAAAGTGAGCTGTACCGAGTATGTGAGCATCACGGCAAGAGTAATAATGGCCATGAGGCCGTCAATGATGGCAGTCACAATTCCTGAAGTGATTAATTCGCGAATATGCTGGACTGAACCAAAGCGGCTAACGATATCGCCCATATGTCGCCGCATAAAGTAAGGGATAGGTAAAGATAATAGGTGTGAAAATACACTTGAAGATAAAAACAAACTAAAGCGCATAGAAAAGACTAGCATCAAGCGTTGGCGCACAAAGTCAGTGAGTGTATCGATGAGCAGCACTAATGCAAAGCCAGCGGCAAGTGCAAGCAACAAGCTTTTATCTGCTTTCATTAAAACTTCGTCAATCACGGTTTGCATATAAAATGGGCCTATCACCGCAAACAGCTGAAGTAGCAGAGATAAACCTAAAAGTAAAAATAATTGTCGCTTAATACCAACAGCACCGCGTGCGAAATCACGAAGACGTAAACCAGTTTTAGCTTTTAATTTACTAAAGTTTTGTTCAGGCGTAAGCTCAAGCGCCACCCCAGTAAAACATCGATTAAGTTCATCTGCAGGTACAAAGCGTTTACCACTTGCAGGGTCGGCAATATGAATGCCGCTTTTACTAACAGAAGTTAACACCACAAAATGTGAAAAGTTCCAATGTAATATTGCTGGGCGCTTTAGTTGGCTTAATTCTTCTAAAGATAATTGTAATGCTCTTGAAGAAAGTGCGAGTAAGCCAGCTTGTTCAATAATACTTTTAAGGGTGACGCCTTGGCCGTCATCGTTCATGCTTAGCCGTAACTCTGACAAGCTAATGCCATTACCATAGTAGTTAGCAATCATAGTTAAACAAGCCATACCGCATTCATTTGCTTCGTTTTGCATGACAAGTTTAATTCGCCTAGCGTTATTAAACCTAAGTGAAGGAAGAGTGACATTCGACCACAGTGATTGTGTACTCATCACAGGCTCCCTTTAATGCTGTAGAGGGGAGACAATAACCATTCAAGCAAGCTGCGCTTAGAAAGCGTGACATCTGCTTGCAAAGTCATACCCTCTTTAAGTGCAACGTTCTCGCCTTTGGCTTCAACAAATGCACGCTGAAGTGTTGCTTCGACCATAAATACCGGCTGTGAAATTGAAACAGCATGCGCTTGGCTTTCATTGGGCAATGTAATAGTGCTAGCAATATTAGTAATGTTTGCCGCGATAACGCCGTATTTTTGAAAGGCAAAAGCATCTAATTTGAGGCTGACGTTTTGCTCTGGCGCAATAAAGCCTGCGGCACTTGTGGGTATCGCCAACATGGCAATAAAGGATTGCTGCCTGGGAGAGAGCTTCATTAAAACACTAAAGCGCGAGATATCGTCTCCTAGCTGCGCATGCAAATTACTGATCACGCCATCGCGAGGGGCATAAATAGTATAGGTTTGTTGCGCTTTAATTTGTCCAATTTGCTGTTGTAGTGGCAGCTTATTAAGCTGTGTTTGCGTACTTTGTTGTGCTAGTTGCTGCTCAAGCTGCGACTGTTGCGCTTTTAGTTGAGACTTGCGAGCATTAACATCAGATATCTGTAGAGCCAGTTGTGATTGTTGCTGCTGCAAACTAAGTAAGCTTTGTTTGGCGTTAGTGAGCGCGTCATTTGAAATGAGTTGTTTAACGAATAATGTCTCAAGCTTAAGGACTTGAGCGTGACTTAACTGAATGCGCTCCTGGAGTAATAATTTCTGCTTTACCAAGGCAAAGGCTTGTTGTTGGACAAGCTCAATTTGTATCAGTATGTGCTTCTGCTGAGCAGATAACTCGTTGATGCGTTGCTCTTGATTGAGGGTCATTAAACTAAGTTGCTGGCCTAAGAGTGCTAGCTGCTCTTTGGTGGCAGCATCGCCTAAAAGCATTTGTGATGGGCGCTTAATACTGAGTAGTCGCTGACCCTGACGCACGCGGGCACCATTTTGCACAAAAACCTGACTAACAATGCCTGTGTTTTCTTTTGGTCCTATCGCGATACTGGGTTGATCAGATACGATGTATCCGCTCACGGCTACCTTTTCAGTAAAGCTATAATTGAACAAGAACCCCGCTAGTGCACTGACCCAAACTAGTAAAAACCCACATATAAAATAAATACGATTACTCGGCAGAAGCATTGCTGACCCATGCTGCGCCATACTGTGTGCTTGCCACGCTTCGCTGCGATATATAGAGGGCGTTTGCTGCATATTTAAAGCCTGTCGTTTAGTTTGATAGGCTTAGATTAGTGATTGAAGATTCAGTGCTCACTTAATTTGAGGACAAACATTCTTAATTTTAAGACAGAGCTTTTATAGGTGTTGCTGTAAGTCGCGTTATTACTAGGCTGATAGATACTAATAATAATGAAATTATTTATTGCAGAAAAAGGGCAGTGTCTTTAAAACGCATTTTTAAGGATGCGCTTTAAGCTAACTGCGCCTTAGCAGTAGCGATGAAAAGATAGTTGATTTGTCGCTTACTTAAGGTAATGATGCGGCATATGCTTATTAAATACGCTGAGGGCATACTTTAATCTGATCTTTTTAGTGGCCAGCGAGTTTTAATTTATAACGCAAGTTAGCCTTGAGCTAAGTTAACTAAGGGTAAATTCATGAATAAATTGTTATATGTAGTTTTAGCCGTTTTTTTAAGCATCAGCGTAGCGGTGTCGGCAAACGAAGAAGTGAAGTACCAAACATTTGAGAGTGATGTTCAGGTGATTGATGTACGGACTGACGCTGAATGGGCGGAGGGTCATCATCCGGCAGCGATGCACATGCCGCATACCACAATACTAGAAGGTAAAGGCTTTGCTGACTTAGATAAAAATAAGCCTGTAGTATTGTATTGCAGATCAGGTGCTCGCGCCGAGCGTGCTAAGGATTTTTTAGCAGCCCAAGGTTTTACCAATGTAAAAAACCTTGGCGGTATAAGTGACTTGGTAATTACTGACAAAGAAAAAGAAAAAGAATAGTCTAGATAATGATTAATAAGCACTTGAGCTCTCAGGTGCTTACATTGTCTCAAGTGAGTATTGACGATTACGGATACCCATTAATGTAGTCTCACCCACTTCGCCAATCGCAAAATACCCTGGCCCTACCGCCTCAAGCAAAACATACTCAACGCCATCATGAGTCACTACAACATCCTCAGGCTTAGGTCTAATGGCAACCGCAAGTAAGGCATGCTCTGGTAGTAATACCATTTTTTGTCTGACCGAGGAACTATAGGCTCTCAACAAGGCGGCAAACAAAGTCGCCTTGCTATCACAGTCACCTTTATTTTGTTGCAATAAGTCTTTTGGGGATACAAAGCCCGCGCCATTAGACGATATGCGATTCTCCAATGTGTCGTAAGGTATGCTTTGAATCCAACTTAAACTAATCGCAATAAACTCTCTTGAGTCATTTACATTGACTTGCATCGCTTTGATTGCTTCTACTAAAGGACTTAAGGCTAGGGCACTTTGTACTGCATATCTTGCATGGTCGTGCTTAATGGCGTTGCTGCCAGTAGGCGAAGTGTAAGGGGTATAAAAATGCTCTTTTAAGTAAAGCGCCTTGGCGCTTTGGGCTTCTTTTTGCAGCGCTAGAAGAGTGTCGTCAGCAATGCCTTGGTCTCGACTTTTGACACTATAATGTAAGCGGTCGCCTTGCCTTCTTATACTGACTCTCGCTTCACGCACATCATAGCTTTTAGCTATCTTTATCAATGCGACTTGCATATGTCGCTGCATAATAGGATTACTAAAAGCAGGGCGGGTTGTGGGCATTTGATTGAGAGACTGCTTGTCAAGCGCGAACGCTAGTTGATAGCTTCGCTCGTTATCTTTCCAACTGAAAGAAAACTCATGGTATTGCTTAGTTTGTTGCTGAGAAAATTCGCTTTGTGTGGCGCTTAGGTTTGTGCTTAAAACAAGAGCGATGCATGCCACAAAAGTGCATTTTAGTGAGCTATGTCTCTTAGAAAGATACTCATTAAATTGTGACATTTAAACCACTGCACAAATAAAAGTAAGCGTATTTCTTGCGTTGTTCCAAGCCATCGTTTTGTCTTAATAAATTATTTC
>Ga0307981_1000390_pt1 | contig 44078 bp, 32 predicted proteins | sample OrgLakmetagen987_FD_201849 | JGI IMG/M metagenome (GOLD analysis project Ga0307981, IMG submission 201849) | Saline water microbial communities from Organic Lake, Antarctica - #987 | ecosystem: Environmental > Aquatic > Non-marine Saline and Alkaline > Saline | place: Antarctica: Organic Lake... | reverse complement strand
ACGGAATACAGCATGACCGGATTTTCAGTCTCGGCGACCACTTCGCGCATGATCTGAATACTTTCCGCTTCAAGCCGCTGTAAATGAGTGAGTGATGTCATCATCTGCCCCAACGTTAGGTGAAAATGTGTTTTCAAGTGCTAAGTGCTAGTTGACCAAACCAATATCAGCAGGCACCGGCACTAACCAAAACATCGTTTGTTGTGCTAACCAGGCCGTAACGTCCGGGCTGGATGAAAACCAGGCGCCATGAAACACCAAGGCAACCGGCCCTTTACAACCCAGCGCTTGCAGTGCGGCCAGATAATCCTCTGCCAAAGGCGGGTGTTTAAAACAGCGCGTCCACAATCGCCCACGCGAACCGTGCAAATAGAGCTGATAAACCGCCCGTTGAGGGTGAGCCACACGGCGTACACCGCCCTGCCAAAGCTGGCCGGCTTCCTCCAACCCGAAAAGCAGCGGCGCAACGGCCTGGCGATACCAACGCCCCAGCTGCGAGCGCTGCTTCGCCAACGCAGGTAATGGCCAAGCCTCATGCTTCAAGCCTTCGCTTTCCCACCAGTGCTCAATGGCGCGCTGCGTTAACTCAACGCCGTGCTCGTCGTGTAACAGAACGGAAAGTGCAGCGCTGCTCCAGCCTGGCTGTTCAGCCGTGGGCACGGAATAGAGCACTTGCCAAAGCCGCTGCTGTACAAAAACGTCCAATACCTTAGCCTGCCCTTTTGAACGACCGCGGGCGCGCACCGGCACAGCCGCCCAGCCACCTTCACGGAATGCCTTCCATGCAGCGGACACCGTAGGCGCAGACAGCCCGGTTTTCTGGCTCACCAACGCGACCGTAAAACCGTCCAAACGTAGCTTTACGGCTTGCATGCGGCGCTCATTAAGACTTTCAGGCGATAAATGTTTAATGCTCGACATTGCATTTAACCAACTGTATTCAATGATTTTTTAATAAAAAAATACGCTCTAAAAACACAACCATTAGACACCATCATAAAAGCTTGCGTAAAATCCAGCAAGTGAACTTCGCATTTAACGTTTTGTAAGGACTCGCCATGACCCCTTGGGCCGTTCTATTTTCCATTGCGCTTTTGCTGGCGCTGTTAGTCAGTGGGCGGGTAAAACCCGCCATAGCCTTCGTCACCTTGGCCGGTATTTTTCTATTACTGGGGCTTGTCGACACCCCAACCTTGCTCGCTCAATACACCAACCCGGCGCTTGCCACGCTGTTGCTCTTACTGTTGGTATCGCTGGCCCTTGAACGCTCGCCCCTACTGGACTGGTTATCACGCCATATGTTGAAAGGCCACCCGCGGCTTGCTACAGCAAGACTGATGGGCAGTACGGCGCTGCTGTCCGCCTTTCTGAACAACACCGCGGTGGTGGCCGCTTTCCTGGGGACTATTTCGCGCCAGCGGCACATTGCGCCCTCACGGCTGTTAATTCCGCTCTCTTACGCCTCAATATTAGGCGGCATTACTACCCTGGTGGGCACCTCCACCAACCTAGTCGTGAATTCGTTTAATCTAAGCGCCAGTGGCAGCGAGTTGGGGATGTTCCAATTCAGTTTGGTAGGAATACCGGTGGCGTTAATGACGCTGTGCGTACTGATGTGGCGCGCAAATTCCCTGCCGCACCACCAACCGGAAGGCTCCCACGAAAAGCTCGCCTACTTTCTAGCGGCGGACCTTAAAGCCGACTCGCCGATGATTGGGAAAAGCATTGAAGAAAACGGCCTACGCAGCTTGAACGGGCTTTATTTACTGGAAATAGAACGGCAAGGGCGGCTGATTAGCCCCGTTGCACCGGATGAGCAACTTCAAACCAATGACACGCTGGTATTCACAGGAGAAGTCGGCAAAGTGCAAGCCCTGCAGCGTTTCCCGGGGCTGCAGCTATTTGGCCATCAAGCCGATAACCTCCTCTCAACCAACCTGGTAGAAGTGGTGATTTCCCACGAATCCGGGCTTCCAGGGAAAACCCTGCAGGATGTGGATTTTCGTAGCATGTTCAGCGCGGGGGTGGTGGGTATAAGGCGAGGGGAAAAACGCTTGGAGGGGCAGCTGGGGAAAATACCGCTTCGCGTAGGTGACTGTTTACTGCTCGCGGTGAGCGCTGACTTCCGTCAGCACCGCAACCTGGACCGCAACTTCCACCTGCTGAGCGGCAGTTTCACCCGGCCGCAGCTGAGCAACAAAGAAAGCTTGTTCACCGTGGGCGGGTTTGCAACGGTCATCGCCCTGGCCACCGCAAATGCGCTCCCACTATTTCACGGATTACTGATACTGCTGGGCGGATTGCTGCTGATGAAAGTGATCAGCCTGGCGGAACTTCGCCGCCGTTTTCCGTTTGAACTGTGGTTGATTATTGGCTCGGCGCTGGCCATTGCCCAAGCCTTAGAAAACTCAGGTGCGGCCGGCTTATTAGCGACCGGCATGCAGAGCCTGTTCAGTGGCTACGGTGTTTATGCCGCGTTCATTGGCTGCTACTTACTCACGCTTATGCTCACCGAAACCATTACCAATAACGCCGCTGCGGCGCTGGCATTTCCAGTCGCCTGGAGCACCGCCAATGCCTTTGGCGCCGACCCGCTGCCGTTTGTGATGGCCGTGGCGTACGGCGCCAGCGCCTGCTTTTTAATCCCGTTTGGCTACCAAACCCACTTAATGGTGTATTCACCCGGGCGTTACCGCATCACCGACTTTTTAAAGATTGGCTTACCCGTCAGCGTGACCTATTCAACGGCGGTGTTGGTGATTACGCCGCTGGTATTTCCGTTCTGATGGAAACACTCTTTTCAAACCGTCACTTTAGGGGCTCGCCTGCTTGGCGATCATAAAAATCATTATCCCACCGCCTGCCAAAAGTTGATTGCATGCTGCAGATTACCCACCTTTAACGCATCAAGCGCAGCTTGACGGGCCATGCGCGCCGTTGCTGCTGGATCTTCCATTAACTGTTGCAGGCCATCGCGCCATGCTGTGGGAGCGTCTTCCACCAACAGTCCGTTTTCGCCATGGCGCACCACTTCCGTATAGGGGTAGCGATTGGAATAGATGCCTACCCCGCCCATCGCGGCAATATCCAAAAACTTAATAAACGACTTGCCCTGATTGAACGGCGTGGCTAGCAGCGGCGCCAAACCAATGTGCAGACGGTGCTGGCGCTGGTATTGCTGAAAAGCCCGCCAGGGTAACGGAGCTGGCGCATCCACCCGTGGCAACGCCGCCAATCGCTTAGGAATATGCTGGCCCAGCATAATTTCAAGCCGGGTATCGTCACGCCGCTGTTGCAACGCTTCCAAGGCAGGCGTGATATGCCGTAAATCTTGAAGGTGAGCCCGCGTACCGTGAAAGCCTATTTGCCAAGGCGCCTGTGCAGAAGGGGGAACTGCAAAATGTTCGTGGCCGGGCAACGGCGCCAACAAAGGCGGTGTGAGCACTGAAACGCGGGGGTGGCGAAGAGTAAAGCACTTGGCGAGCTGGTCGCTACACGCCACTACCTCATCGGCAAGTGCCAGCAAGCGCGGCTGAAGGCTAGCAATGCGCGCCATGCGTTTGCGATAAGCGCTGGGCAGCGTGGTGTCGATGGCAGCAGCGGAGATATCATCATCAATCAAATACACGATATAACCAAACGCGCTACGGTTGCGCTCTAAACAGCGCAGCCAGCTTTGTGGCAGTGAACGGCACAATAGAAGGTTAACTTCCGCGTAACGCTGTTTAAAAGAGCGCCCATTCAGCCACGCTGAGCCAAAAGAACGAGATGCAGGAATGCGCTCAACTCGCACGCCCTGGTGGTGCAGAGCAGGTGCAGCGGATTTATAAAAATAGATATCCTCGGTGGAAAGCGCGCCATCGCTAAGAACAACCCAGTGGGGATGGCGACTCACTTAACGTTCCTTGGTAAAACCAACCTTACCTTCTTAATGTATTGACATGAATGACCCATCATCATGTTGGCCTCACCTGAGTGACGACATTGGGGCTTTGTGAAGCGCCTTGCCTACGCTTAGCGAAGCGAAAAATCTTCGTGCACCAGCGTTAGATTGGGATTATAAGCCGGGTCGTTATCTAATTTCTTTGCCCAGGTTTCTCGCATATAAGCGACCTCCCCGGCTGCACGAGTGCGCTTTTTAGCATTGTCGTCGGCCCCGCGTGAGATGGATTCGTGGTGGTAAAGCTCAGCGTAGGGAGTCCACACATTACGGTAGCCTGCTTCACGTACTTTCAGGCAAAAATCCACATCATTAAACGCTACCGCCAAGTGTGTTTCATTTAGGCCCCCCACTTCCTCAAATATCGACTTCCGAACCAGCATACACGCGGCCGTAACCGCCGATAAATTATGCGCGACATGTAATCGAGTGAAGTAGCCAATAGCGTGACGAGTAAAATATTTGTGAGCATGCCCGGCAACACCACCAATCCCTAAAATAACGCCTGCATGCTGAATGGTGTCGTTAGGGTAGTAGAGCTTGGCACCCACGCAGCCGATTTCCGGCCTACTTGCCTGGCTCACCATTTCTGTTAACCAACTGGCGTTTATCGGTTCTATATCGTTATTAACCAAGCCAATAATTTTGCCTTTAGCATGCTGGGAACCGAAATTATTAATGGCTGAGTAATTAAACGGTTGTTCCCAACGCAATACACGCACCCGGGGGTCTTGCTCAACCACTTTTTCCATGTAGGCCAATGTTTTCGGGCAGGTACTTTGATTATCTAAAATCAACAGCTCGAAATTTCGATACTCGGTAAGCGCTAGAATCGTATCCACACACGGCTTTAATATTTCAACCCGGTCTCGCGTGGGCACTAACAAACTCACCAATGGTTCAGGTGCAGGTACCGGCCAACGAACACGATAGGTATTGGCAAACTCCCCCTGTTTAACCTTGGCGCCAGGATGGGAAGTGGCTACATAATCGGCGACAGCGTTAAGTCCCGCTTGGGAGGTATAAGCTTTTTGCCCGCTGTTCATTGCGGTGGAACCTTCCGCCGCCCGCCAGTGGTAAAGAACTTTAGGCACGTGGACGATCTGTTCCGGGCGCAAGTGGGCACTTACCCGAAGCACCAGGTCATGATCTTGGCTGCCCTCAAAACCCTCACGAAACCCTCCTACGCTTTTTACCAACGCGGTTTCATACATACCCAAATGGGAAATATAATTTTGTGCCAGCAATAAATCAGGATTCCAGTCCGGCTTAAAATGCGGATCAAACCGCTGCCCACGTTCATCTAGCTTGTCTTCATCGCTGTACAACAGCCGTGCCTGTGGCTGCTGGTTAAGCGCCACCACCATCTCCAATAGCGCCTCTTGCGCCAGGCAGTCATCGTGGTCTAGCAGTGCGATATATTCGCCTTCAGCAAGGGCAAGCGCACTGTTGCTTGCAGCACAAATATGGCCATTGCTTTCCCGGGTTACCACATGCACACGGCGGTGCTGCTCGGCGTAATCCGCTAACAGCGTTGAGACGGCAGGGTCAGTCGATGCATCATCGGCAATACAGAGTTGCCAATGGGGGTACTCTTGGCCCAGCACAGAATCCAGACAACGTTTTAAGTGATCAAGCGTCGGGTTATAAACAGGTACAATCACCGATACCAGCGGTTTAAAGGCAAGGTCATCCAAGGATGCAGCAAGTTCAGCCTCGCTAGGCTTGGCCTGCCCCTCGATCCAATCGCAATAGCTGCGTTGTACCAAAAAGCGTTCAAAAGTAGCTTCATATGTTTCTAAAGCAACTGCCCGCCACGGGCGGCCAGTTTGAACCGCCTGCGCCTTAAGCGCCTTGATAACCTGGCGCTTGGGCGTATTGCGCCACTTATAATGCATGTTCGCCAAACGCTGTGCCAACCGATCATGGGCAAACCAAGGGGTTAACCATACGAAACGCAGGTGGCGGATAGTGAACTGCCCTTCACTCTCCAGCGGATTCAGGCGCAACGTTTTTACCCCGAAAGGCATCCAGAAAAGCCGTTTGGTGATACGCCCACTCTTCAAAGGCAGGTAAACACTGGCTTCTTCTTCCACGCCTTCGCCACGGTTAAAATAGAGCTTTATCGCCGCACTGGGCTGGTCGTGGTCAATCGCCACTTCAAGCATTTGCCAACCGGGTAAAAGCCAGGCGTTGGTCAGCGTAAATTGCGGATCGTTATCAGTGGCTAGCCACTGGAACAGACCATCTTTCTGCAGCCGCTGAAGGTGGCAAAGAGGCTTACACTGTGGATAGCGCACGAAAAAATTCACAGAATTCTCGACTATGTTCAGGCTATCGACTCAATCTCGCTAAAAAACAATCAGAGTCTTTCAGCATGGCGTCATAGCCCATTGGGTTAAAAACAGCGGAAGGAAACAACAAAAACCTCAGTCAAAATACGGTGCGTTTTTGAAGTACAAACCGTTACCGTCCTTCTCGGATACTCTTGGCGCCTGCGCCCTCAAAGGCCATTTGATAGCAAGATCCGGGTCATTCCAGCGAATGGCATACTCATCCCCCGGCGCGTAGTAATCTGTGCACTTGTACTCGAATTCTGCCTCATCGCTGGTCACATAGAATGCATGGGCAAAGCCGGGTGGCACCCAGAGCAACTGTTTGTTGTCCTCGCTCAGCACCGCACCCACCCACTGGCCAAAGGTGGGCGAGCTCTTGCGCATATCAACCGCCACATCAAACACCTCGCCACGGGTAACCCGCACCAGCTTGCCCTGGGGATTTTCCAGCTGGTAGTGCAAACCACGGAGAATGCCTTTAGACGATTTGCTGTGGTTGTCTTGCACAAACGTGTGCTGCCCGCAGTGCCGCTCGAACTCACTTTGGCGAAAGGTTTCAAGGAAGAAGCCTCGCTCGTCGCCGAATACGGTTGGGGTCATTAGAACCACGTCAGGAATGCTTAATGCTTGGTATTCCATAGTCACCTTAAACTTTCGCAGAGAATTTATTGGCCATGAAGGCCTTCAATAAGACAAAACCTTCCCGATCACTCCTTTTCGCCCTCTTTGTAAATTTTTTCTTGAAGCTCAAGAGTCTTATCTATCCTCGCTTTAATCGCTTGGATTCCAAGGCCATGGGGCCGTTTCGCCAAAGCATGACCAATCACAAATTGAGCATCTTCCATAAAACCCTGACGCTCAAGAAGAACCGCCATTTCGCGCAAACAATCGGGCACTTGTATTTTTTCACCCGCTAAAGTTCGACGTTGCTGAACTGACAAGCCGGAAACCTGTTCTGAGGTTTTCGGTTCGTTAAAGTCGATACCCAAAAGATCAAGCAGCTTACAAAAAGCATAATCCCGGCGCCCTTTATCTCGTTGAACCACCGCCTGTTGCCAAATTGAATCTAAAACCTTTGGTGCTTTTACACTGAGGGTTTCCAAGGGCGTTTGTAAATCCAGCGAAGCTGCGTAGGGCTCTTGTGTAATGTTTGCACGCATCAATGCGGAATCTTGCAATTGTGGGAAACGCTGAATAACAGCTTGCATTTGACTCAGTAAGCCCTGCTCTAATTCAGACCTGACTTCAGAGGAAAGATCATTCATTGTGTAACCGCGCTGGTTTAAAGCCTGGTCTGAAAAGCCCTGCAAACACCAATCTACTTCGTTTGCGAAATGATCAGGCAAAGCTTCAAGCACGGTGTTCAAAAGGCGCTTCAACTCCAGAGCGGACTTTACATAGCTTCGGTTTGTCATACCTTGCAGATTTTTGGTCAAAGACTGAATCTCGGCCTCAGGAAACCCTAAAGCCCGCAAAAAATGGACTTCAATCAGCTCACCGCCGGCGTCCGGCGATTTATAGGTGTTAAAAACACAGCTGGCATCGCTGAATGAGTCAGCCCAACCTAACAGTGGCTGCCGCCCCAAGTGGCCGGTTGCGCGAGAAAGCATTTTAGGGATCAGCTCGTTTAAGCGCTGGGTGCTCATATGTCGCTTAATGCCTTGGTTATGATTAGCTAAAAAATATTCGACCGGATGGCGCAAAAAGCCAATCACCTTAACTTCCAGGCCTGCCGCAATTTCCATCATCGCTTTATATTGGCCGTAGAAGGCCTCAGCGGATAGTAATAGGCAGGCATTCAAGCCTTTAGCCTCTTCCAATAAATTCTGAAAGTTCGCTTTTGCATGCTCTTGGGAACCATGAATCAAGGGACCCGCCACCTGAGTGTGCCCGCCTGAAACACCGTTCACATCTAAGTGATGTTCAGGATAGTAATAACCTTTTTTCAGAAGCTCCTGACGATGCCCCATGCAATAACGCTGAATAGCTGAGGAGCCGCATTTCGGTGCACCCACGTGCAAAACTAAATCGGGTAAATTGCGGTTAATCGTATCAACCATGAGATGATTGCTGCGGAAAAAACGTTTAATCACTGACGCTTGCCCTTTTGTTTCCATCCTCAGACGCGGCGAATGGTAGATTCAAACTCACGGAATTGCGGCTGCCAGCCAACCATGCGCCAAGCTGGCGTGGCATCCGCCAAGAAATTAGCCCCGGTAACCTAGGACTCATACACAATGTCAATCAAAAATATCGGCCTGGAATCGCTTCTAAAAGTTCAACAACCCACGTTCAGGAAGTAGAAGTCTAGAGAGGAAACAAGCTGGGTGTTAAACCGTAGGGATAAGATGCGCAATGGACTCCCGAGTATCAATTCCGGATGATTGGCACCATCGCTCCCAATTGTTAACCTCCGACCAACCATGGATAAACACAAAGTCCAGGCCTGCGGATGTGGCGGCTTGATAGTCATAATAACTATCCCCGAGAAACAGGGCCGGGGTGGCAATGCTCTCACAAGCAAGTTCCCTAGCCAGAATCTCGTCCTTGGTATCCGGGCTGCCAAAGATGCCCCCATCGAAAAATTCAGTTAGGCCGCGCTCTGCAAACACCCCGCACAATTCCGCTTGATCACCGCCTGATACGATCAGCCGGCGGGCGTTGGGCGTAGCTCGGCGCAATGCTTCAAGGCCAGGGGCGATGGTGCAGCTTAGCAGTCCCTCACGCACATGCCCGGCATACACTCCTAGAAGTGTTTCCAGATCAGGGCCAGGCTGGCCTGTCACAACCTGCTCTAGAAAATAAGCAAATTTTATGTAGCGTGAGACGCCGCCATTGGCCACGTGGTGGTTCACCATAGCCTCTGCAGCGGCCTCGCCATAGGGTAGCGTGGCTTGGTAGAAGGCGCTGGTCTTGACCTTGTTGGAGTCGAGTACCACGCCGTCGCAGTCGAAGATCAAGGTGCGATAAGCGGATATGTGTCTTTTCATGCAGGAGCCTCGCCCGCGGCGCGCAAAGCGGCCTCCACCCTAGGCACATCCTCCGGCACATCCACCGCCAGGCTGCCAGGCTTGGTTTCCACCATGCGAATCGTCTTACCCAGCTCTAGAAAACGCAAGATTTCGATATCCTCGCTGTACTCCAGCTCGCTTTTGCGCCCAAAGCCTCGGAAGATAGCCAACTCCTCACGGGTGAAGGCGTAGATGCAAACTTGCTTCTTGTAGCGTTTGGGTGCGCACTTGACGACCTTGAAGCCCGGCAGCGCGACGCGTGACATATAGACGAGCTCGCCGAGCTCGTTGGTGATCACCTTGGGAATATTGACGCTGTGCGGATCTTCCTTGTCCGACACCCAGCTGAAGCCGTTGATCACGTCATTCATGTGGGCCAACTTGGCATCACGCACCTTGAGGATATCGGCGGGGTCGGCCAGTGGCTCGTCGCCCTGCACGTTAATATAGAGATCCGATTCCACCTGCTCGGCAGCCTGGGCCAACCGGTCGGTGCCAGTCAGGGCGTCGTTGGTGGTCATTACCGCCTGGAAGCCAGCGCCCTCGACCACTTCGACGATGCGCGGGTCCTCGGTGGCCACGTAGACATTCGCGTTGCCCACGGCCCGGGCCGAAAGCTCGGCGACCCACAGAATCATCGGCTTACCCAGAAGCGGCACCAGCGGTTTGCCCGGATAACGGTTGGAGCTGTAGCGGGCCGGAATCATAACGACATTTCGCATCGGTTACTTCACCTCGATCTCTGTATGATTAGAGTGCGTAGACGGATTCGGTATGCAACCCATAGCGCGTGGGCGTGATCGCGGTGATCGGCAGCGCGCCCGCAGCCGCCTGGTAGTGCTCGAACAGCTGCTGCATCTCGTGGCTTCGGGGATCGTCGGCACCGTAACCATCAAACCCAGCCATCACCACACGCTCGGCCTGGCCACTGGTAGCCATCGCTAGGGCATAGGCAACTACCAGTGACGTGGGCACGGTACAATGAGTCGCGCCGAAGGCAAAAGTCTCGGCCTTCACGTTCAGGCCAAAGTCCAACACCTCCTTTTCAGCCAGCGAGGCTTGAACATCCCGGGGCAGCATGGCGTAGGGCGTAATCAGCGGCTGCGGCAACTTCACGTGGCTGTTACAATCAGCAAGCAGGCGCACCGGGTGGCAGGCCACGCGCAGATCAATCAGATCGGCGTCGATAGCCGTCTGGGTGTTCAGCGCCAGAACCAGCGGGCGATGGGTGCGGATATAGCGTTCCAGCGCCTCGCGGTGGCGCGGCACTCCGGGGCCGGTGCCCAGCAGCAGCACTTCACGCCCTGCAAACTGGGCCTTGGGCGACCACTGTCCCTTAGGCTCGCCGAGGTAAAAATGCCGCGCAGCGTCCAGAGTGTTGAGGTTAAATTTCTTGCCCCCTTCTAAGCGCAGATGCTCGATCACCGCCAGCACGTCTTCCTCATCATAGCGCGAGTCACTGAGCATTTCCTGGATGTAAGTGGGGTGAATGCCATACTTGCCGGCCAGATAGTAATAGGGGTTGGTGCCCCAGCCGTAGTGGGCCTGCATCGGCTTAAAGTGCTGACGCAGCAACGTCATCAGCGGCACCAGGTTGGCCAGCTTGCCGCGCCGCTCGGCGATCTCGATGGACAGCTCCTCGGAGCGGGCGTTGCCCGGCCCGCGGCCCATGCCAGTGACGGTGGAGTCGACCCAGGTTACGCCCTCATCGATGGCCCGCAGGGTGTTGGAGAGCGCCAAGCCCAAGTTATCGTGAGTGTGGATACCCATAGCCCCACCCCACTCGCTGCGAAACCACCTTACTATCTGAGCGACTTGATCCGGCCCCATACTGCCCATGCTGTCTGCAAAGTAAAGCGCATCCAACGGGTAGGCCTGGGCTTTGCGCGCAAGCGCCTTAATCTCTTCTTCGGAACGATCCGCCACCTGCATCAGGTTCAAGCCCACCTGATAGCCGCGCTCCTTCAGCCAGGTGACCGCCGGCAATGCTTTTTCGAACTCGTGAACATGGCAGGCGATGCGTACCAGATCGACCGGAGAATCTAAAGCAGGGCTCGGGAACAAACGCTCCAGCGCCTCCTGCTGCGGAACCTCTCCCATTAGCTCGTTGCCGTTGACCATCACGCCGATGGTTAAATCAGACGGGATGGTTAGGCTGCGGATAAACTCATCTGTGGTAAACGCACAAGGCCCCTGGAAGCCTTGGTTCTTCAGGCTGCGGAATCCGAGCTCCACCACATCAACACCCGCCGCCTGTATAGCGTCCAGGTATTGGTGGATCAAGTCGATGGAAAAGTCCCAAGCGTTGTAATAACCGCCATCTCTAAGCGTACAATCCAAAAAAAACGCCATAGGAAACTATACCTCACATGTTTGAAAGAACTGTAACAAATCTTCCATCTCAATCGAATATGAAATCATCGGTGATGAAGGCACACGCCCCCTTCAAAGCCTTAGTTCTTCAACGTGCGGAAACCTGACTCGACCACATCAACAGCCGCCGCTTGCATAGCTTCGACGTATCCGATGGATAAAATCGGTGGTAAAGCCCAAGGTTTCGTAGTGCCGCCATCGGGGAGCGTGTAATCAAGGAACAGCATGCGGGCCATCAGTCCGTATCGTGGTCGTGACGAAGACTGGAAATCATCGGCAAGACGGATCTTGCGAACCAGTACTCGTAATCGATCTCATGTCCCATCGCAGCGGAATTTCGTACAGAATCCAGCGACTGGCCGGGCTGTTCGAGTGTGGTATAGAAATCAAAACCGAAGGCTCGGATATCCGCCTCGAGATCAAGAAGCAAGGACACCAGCACCAACACCCTCAACCCAGTGGTGGCCCTCCTGTAGGTTATAGACTCGATCAAGTAATCGAGAAAATATTCTGCAGGTTGTTCGGTTTGCACTTTCCTCGCTACGTAGCTTCGATTAGCGTCCAAGAGAGCCACAGACACCCCCATTGGCGCTCCCTCAGCTGAAGATTTACCGAATTTCTCCTCCAAATGCCTCGCGTACATCACTGCTGACGTGCGGGAACCAAAATCGTCCGCTTGTTCGGGTTTCGCAGCATGGTTGACCCGCAAAACCACGTCAAAGCCGTCAATATCAGCCCCAAGCCCCTTTCCTTTCAGGGAATTTCCCTTACCAATTACGGCAACCGACTTCGCACCTCGCAATAACGCAACCAAGCGACTCAAATCAGCCCGCGACTTGATATCGCTTGTCAAGCGCGCATCCTGTTTCGCCTCATCAAGCTGGCGCTGGAAAGCCGTCTTTTCCTCAATGCTGCTATCCTCTGACTCTTCCCTGTCACGTGCAGAAGAAATGAACCCTTGTAGGCGATAGCTCGCCACCGATAAAGGATTCTGAAATATCGGCTCCACCAACTCCCAATCTGGTAAGCAACACTCATCTGCCGGGGCCAGAAACTGATTCCGCATGGCTTGTCTTGCCATGTCGTTATCGCTCATCTTCTTAATTGCGAGCCACTTTCCCAGGCACTCATTGGCACGAATAAATTTATGTTCGCGCCCGAGATGGAAAGAGAGTGCACTCAAGCACGCTACATCATGCGGATTTTTTTCGTAATACTGAAAAATAGCGGCCTCCCACTCGAGAAAGAATAGTATCCTTCTGTTCATGAAATTCTTGAAGGGCTTGCCAACTAACTCGCCGGATTGCATCAAGCGAACGAACGTATCCGTCCGCTGGGCAGCGGACAAGGATCTCAGGAACTCGGGAGCCAGCCTCTCGTTAACGTCATTATGACCTTGCCCCTTGGGGCGGGCACTTTCCTTCCGACCGGGAAGAGATGGGCTTGCACTTTTCCTTAGCCTGTCCGCAAGCCGTTGCAAGTCTTTCGCATCAGGTCGAAGTTCAAGGGCCTTCTCTGCGCAATTGAGAGCCGCCACATCTTCCCCGCTTCGCTCGAAAGCCAGCGCCAATTCGCGCAGCGCGACCGCTGGGCCGATCTTCTCGCCGGTAAGTCGACTGACTTGTTCTGGCGTGAAGAATGCGGATTCCGAACAGGGGCCCGGTGTTGCCCCATTGGAGGCGCGACCGGTAATAGCCACGCGCAACTTCTCGACCCAGTTGGCGATCTGCTGCGGGGTGGGCTCCGCCTTGGCCTGTTGCCTTTCCACGAAGGCGGCGAGCGCCTCGACCGAGTCGGCTGCCACATCGATCAGGTCTTGCTCGCTGGTGATCGCTCCCTCCGCGGCCGAGACGCTGTCCCGCAGGGGTTCGCCGAGACGCGACTCAATCCAGTCGAGATCGTCGCGGTTACGTTCCATAATAGGGGCAACTAGGGAATCGGCGAAGCGTACCTTTCTCTCGCCGAAGTCGGCCAGCATGGCCACCAATCGGTTGTTGTCCGCCGCTTTCCCCTTGTAGCTCTGATAGCGAGGACCATTCCGACGATAGGCGAACAGGGTGGCGGTAGCCTCAAGGCTGAGCGACTCATTTACGCGGCGGATCTCGTCCGGGTCGATCGGTTCTCCCAGGTAGTGGCAGAAGTCCTGCACCACGTCGCCATCGACCAGGCTATCCGAGCCAAAAGGACGCAACATGACGTGATCCCGGCCGAAGATCCGGTCGAACTTTTCCAGCTTGGCCCGGTAGCGAGGCCACAGCTTGTCTAGACCCAGCCGCGACTGATCATGATTCTTGACCAATTGAACAAAGGCCGAGGCCATAAAAGAAGCCGGGGGGCGGATGTAAATAATGACGTCAACCGTCTCGAAAGCGTCCGAGAAGGATGTCCATAACCGTTGCATGGCGGCTTCGTCAAAGTGATAGATGTCTTCGCCTGAGATCACTTGCTGCCCGCCGCGCCCCTTCACCGACTGCAGCAACTCACCGACACCTTGATTGAAGGCTACCACTTCGGGATGGCTACGGCCGGCCGCACGATGCCCACCCCAAACGTGCGGGTCGGCGCTGAAAAATGACCGGAGCATGCCACCCTGGTTGGGAGCTCCCAGATCGGCGTAGGCGAATTGGCCGTGGCGCCCTTTGGAGAACAACGTCTCCTGGATCGAGGAACTACCAGTATTGTGCATGCCGATATGAATGACCAGACGTGACATCAGCGGGCCTCGCGAATCGACTGCGACTCGTTTCGCACTTGCACACCAGCGCCTGGCGCCACCTTCCGTTTGGCTGATTCCGCCATTCGGCCAAACGTGGTCGCCACTTCTCTTTCAGCCCGCGAGAACAGCTTCGCCGCCTCTCGCAAAAACACATCGGGAGGCTGCGCGGCATCTCTAAACACGGCAAAATCATCCATGGCTCCCGTTCCAGCGTCCTGGTAGGCCAACACGCCCTTCACGGTTATCAAATACAGTCGGTCCACCAATTGGGCTATCGGATCTTCACCTTTGACATGCTTCCCGTGCTTACTAACCAGCCCCCAAAGCGCATCGCGATTGGCAGTAGCCACGGAAAACAAGTCCTCCAACGAGCCAATCGCTCGCTCCGAGCCTCTTGGAGTGTCTTCGATAGACACACCTAGCCGCTCATTCATCCATTCGATATCGTCGCGCTGGGAATTCATTACGGGCTCAACCAGATCTTTTGCAAATACAAGCTTGCCAGACCCTATTTCCGAGAGCATTTTTATGAGCCGATTGTTATCGCTCGTGAACCCTTCATATCCGACCGAATTCTGAAACTTCCGAAACACAAAAAGAATTGCCATGGCCTCGAGAGACATCGATTCGTTGTCACGGACAAGAACTCTTTCATTAAGATCAAACCCAGCACGAGCGGCAATGTCGAGAACCACATCACCCCGGAAAAGCGACTGACTACGAAAGGGCACTAGATCAACGTTTTCTTTGCCGAACACCTGATCAAGCGTCTCGAACCGCTTCCGATAGCGCGGCCACAGGAACCTCATCTCAAAATTCTGTTGGGTACCACCTTGCAACCTTTGCTGGAATGCAGACTGCATATAACCCACTGGCGGCCTTACATACCCGATTACACGGACTCGCCTACAGTGCCGAGACAATGCGAGTTTGAGGTTCTCAAGCATCTCGGCCGTCACATCTGGGGCACTCAAATCCTCAGCCGAGACAACGACCTTCTTGAATGAAAAACTCGCCAAGGCTGACTCAAGCTGTTTCGCATATCTCGCCTGGATTTTGCGGACCTCTTCCTTCGATCGCCCATTGAGTTTGTGTGCGTGATAGTCCTCTGGATTTTTCGATAAAATAGTCATGAAAAACCCAGAATGATTTGGCGAATTCAGTTTCAGATAACCAGTAGCTGAACAACTTTTTGGATGCAGATTATGAAGTGTATTCTGGATGGAACTCGATCCGGTCTTGTGCATTCCGACATGAACGATTGCTTCATCGATCATTGAGCACCTTCTTTCTCGTTCATCCTGGCCTTGAGCTGCTCGACTTCCTCAGCAAGATAAACAACTAATTGCAACAAAGCTCGATTAGTGTCGAGCGGTGTGGCTGAATAGTCTTTTGTATTTATCTCTGTCAAGTCAAACCCTTGCTGCCCATTAGCTTCCAAAAGAGAATTTACGCGCTCAATTTCTGGTCGATTTCGTTCAACGTAATTGGAAATATCCTCTACAGTGGGAAGTAATTTATTATAAGGCGGTGACTCTTGCATCTTATTAAATAACCCGGCTCGCGTAAGTAGACTACCGAGCTTGTCAGGAAGCACCATGCCTTCGTAAAGGGAATTGTGGTAAGCAAAAAAAGCCATGGCAGCTGGCGGCGGCGTGTCATTCGCCCGTAGAGAAGGAGCAATATCTTTGGCTAGGGAGAGCACTTCCTCCACGAAATGAGCGCTAACATCCTCTAATTTATCGAAGTTGAAGAAAGAGGCTTGATCAGCCAATTCAGTCCACACATCGGCCTTCACTGAAACTACGTACGGTTTTTTCCCCGCCCATGCACGAAATGTTTTGAGCGGCCCAGGATAACTCTTATCTTTAATTCCCCATTGCAGGTAGGCAGAACTAATCCAGCTATCGGGCCGTCGAAGGTAGCCAATAACATGAATTTCATAATAATCACGAAGTGCTTCTATGGTTGGACGCACGTTCTTAAAACCATCGAAGAGTGACTCATTCGACCAAACTAAGGTATGAATTGAATCTGGCAATTTATCATTTGCGTATTGAAAGACATGTGCCAATTCCCGGTTAGCCTGAGTCGGATCCATTTCAATAAAGTCCCGCCAACCACTAACAGTGTGCCAAGTATAAGGTTTTGGCGAGGGTAATTGCTCCAGCATCAACCCGAGATATTTAATACCTTGATCTTCAAGGGCACCTTTGGCAACGCGCAAAGTCTTCTGGATTGATGAACTGCCAGTCTTGCCCATGCCAACATGGATAATAAGTTTACGCTTCATTTTTTCACCAGTGAGTTCCGGATGTGTACACTCGTTTTACCTCAAAACCGGCTTCTTTCGCCAGTTGCGGCAGAATGCGTTCAAAGGCATGCAATGTCGAACCATCGTAGGGGATCGGTTCAGTCAGATCAAAGGTGTCACTCGGCCAATCGAGCATGCAGCTAAGTGCGTCAGTTCTGGCCCAGAACATTGTCCCTAGCGGGAAATGTCGGTAGTGATCCCACCGCTGAAAACCATGAGGTTCGAGCAGTTTTTTGATGTAGGGGCCATTCTCCCCTTCGTCGACAAGGTGACTATCTTCCGCGAAAACCAGCCCCGTACGTTCATCCACGAAAAGATCAAGAACCTCATTACTGGCTTCACGAGAGCCGACAAGATTCGCAAGCAGATATCGACGCCAGCGGTCGCCAACGCCCTTGGCATTATCGTTGGACTTTTTGGTGTGGAAGTGGCCGACGACGTCGTAGTTTCCATGAATTTCCTCAACGAACTGGCGATGAAATGGGTAGACATCGCGACCACGGTTTTCAATTCTTTTTAGATGCAGATTACCGGTTACAGCGTTCCGGAGTTCATCAATCTGTTGATCAGTCAGTTCCGGCACATGAGTAACGAAAAGATCGACCTTGTGATCGACCAAGCCTCGAAAGTATGCGCAATAATCCGGAATCAGATCTGCAAAGTAGACATGAAACTGCAGCGCTATATGTCCGGTGTATGGACGATTCCCCCTCACACCGGTCAGCCGGTGAACAGGCATAGTCTCCACCGTTCTGGTCATGGCCTTTTCAACTAACGTCTCGAAGTCGTCGGTCTCTGATGCTTCTTCAAATACGGCCTGGATATCCGAACCTGGGAAAGGCTTTGCAAGCGCCACGCCCTTGCGCAGCAAGCTCAGAAAATGGTTCTTACGGCTTCCGTCAGGGGCGAATGCCAAACTGTAGAAGTCCGAATCGAAATGGTCATTGAATGTTTCACGACAAGCGGCAACATTAATATCCTGGCGTCGGTCTGTTGCCTCAGCCATCAGCAATCGAAGGGTGTCTACATATTGGTCGAAATCCAGATGTTCCCTGCAGATACGAGCATTACTGCCATCCCTGGTAATCAATTTATCTAGGTTTTCAGCCAGTTGTTGGGCAAGATCTTTTGGATCGCCATATTTGCCGAGAACCGCTCGGGCGGAATTTTCCTGGAGAAAGTCAGCAATGCCGCTCGCTTCCTCAAACAGGCCAATGCCACAGTCAGCATTCAAGGCGTCCACTGCCACATTTGGGAACGGATCGAGCCGTGAGGTAAGAAGAAACAAATCGGCATCATTCAGAGCGGCGGCAACATCGTGAACCGCACCCGGGAAGTGAACTCGGTCTTTTAGGCCTGTGCGTTGGATGTAGGTATCAAGCCAGACACTCACATTAGTGTCGTTCTCTTGATAGCCATTGCCAAGCCAAACGAATTGAAGCTGATCTGCACGTTTGTCTTGCCGCTCGCGCAGAGCCTCGCGCAGGTGGTGACAAGTCTCAAGAAACCAGTCCACGCCCTTGCGAGGCTGGACATGGCCCGCCCCGACAAGAACCAGGGCTTCATTGTCGATTCCAAGGTATTCACGAAGTCCCCAGTTCTCGTCCAGGTGTGTTTTGAAGCCCAGATATCCCTGCGGCTGAATGCGCAAGTGGTTGGGATCATTTCTGATACCCGCCTTGACACGTAACTCTCTGAGCCCCGAGTTTTTGAGACTCTCCGCCGGGTATACCACAAGATCCGAGGTCAGGATCATACGCCCGATTTTGCCCACAGGCCGCGTATACTCGGCGAACTCGTGTAAAAGGCTTATCGTTGGTAAGCCAAGGCGCGCAGCTGCATCCGCCATGTCAATCGACTCAACAGAATTAAGCAATACTGCCGATACACCAGTACGATCAATGATTCGCTTCAGACAGCATTCCAGGGCACCCACTCCGCGGTCACTGGGGGCATCAAGATGGGCGGTAGACGCTTCGATAAAATGGGAGCGAAGCGCTCCTCCCTTTAAGCAGGCAGTCACTACATTGAAGTGCTTAGCGAGCCTTCGGGCGACTTCCAGCGCGACAATTGGTGCACCGGTGGCGCTGGCATCGTGACTGACGACCAGAACGGTTTCCAGCGCAGCATCTCTGTCCAATCCGCCTTCGGTGAGAAGCTCGTCCATATCCAGCCATCCCGAACGCCCCTCCGCATGCCCATGATTAACGAAATGATTGAATGAATTGATCTGCGCAGAGCTAATGTCGGAGTATATCGCCTCATAAAAAGGCTGGTCGAAAAACCCCTCAATTACAGCTTGTCCGTAACTGGACACCTCGACCAAATCGTCAAGCCACTTTGCAAGCTTCGCAGGATCAAAATCGGGAGGAATTTTTCCTTCCTCGGCCAGCAAAGCCCGTATACGCTCTTTAAATATTGATCCCGGATCAAGCTCCACGATCGGTTCGTCACATTGCTCACTCTTTGTGTCGGTAGGAAGAAGCACCTCTTTGTCAACCCATGCTGGCCTGCCCTCAGAGCGCCCATAAAGAAGAAAGTGCACCAAAGGATTAGCCCCGTCGCCGCGCACATCCGAGTTTTTTTCAAGATAATATGCAGAGTCAAACCAACCTGGGACGACTAACGGATGCTTTTCGAAGTTTTCCAGGAAATGCTGAATCGGGTCATCGATATCAAACGGTAGGCCGTGAGCATACTCAGTCCAGTCAATTTCGGAATATCTTAGTAAGTTGTAGTGAGGATTCTTATCCACCGGGCCTTTTTTGAACCAGCCCAAAACTGCTTTCATATGACCACCATAGACAGCTTATTTTGTATATATTCAACCGCCGACGGGCCACCGGGATCGATTCCATAGACCTCAACGAGCTTACGGGTTGAGACCGCGCTGACTGCGATGTCGGACTCGCTTGCCGGGGTCGCTTCGATTTTTGCCCAAGGAGCTTGCTCGCGCAAAACCTGGATCAACTGGGCTAGAGGAACAGACTCACCGCTCCCCACGTTAAAGACACCTGGTTTGGCCTGTTCGGCCATGGCAACCAGCGTTTTCGCCATTTCAGGGGCGTAAATAAAATCTCTGCATGCACCCTCGCGGAAACAGGCATTGAATGGTTCATCACGACGTACGTGATCAATCAGCACATCGACGAGACCGTGGGTAGGATGACTTTCATTACCGAAAGGGTTAGTCACTCGCGCGCAGATGTATGTCACGCTGAGTTCGCGAGCGTACTGTTGATAGAGCGCCTCTTCGACCACTTTCATCCGACCGTACCAAGAGCTTGGCGATAGCGAATCTCCCTCTTCACTGGGACGGCCGGGAGCTTCGCCGTAGACAGTGCCAGCCGAGGAAATCTGTAACAGTAAGCTTGGTGGTCTTCTGCGCAACAAATCTAGAGTTTTTTGGATTGCACGCCAGAACTCTTCCATTGCACCTTTAAATTCTAGCTCATAATCTCGAGGCTTCAACCCACCGAGCGCATTGATAACGATGGGCTTATCTTCTAACATCGACAGAATTTCATACTCGTCGTCTAATGAAACGATGCACGAGTCACCTTGGGTTCGGTTCCGCCCCACGCCAAGCCAATCATAACCCCGGCGATTTAGCTCCTGCGCAATGTTCGAGCCAATAAACCCCGATGCTCCTAATAACAAAACCTTCTGCATCTTCAGTTCCTTTCAATATGGCAATAAGGAAAGTCACGATGCTTCATGAAGCTACCTTCTAACATGATTTATCGCTTCTGCGACAATAGTCGCTGCAGGTATTGACCATACTGGGTCTTACTTAACGGTCGGGAAAGTTCCCGAAGACGCTCGTCGTTGATCCAGTCGTGCTGCCAGGCAATCTCTTCGAGGCACGCCACCTTGAGGCCTTGCCTATGTTCAATAGTTTGAACATAGCTGCTGGCTTCCAGCAGGCTGTCATGTGTGCCAGTATCCAGCCAGGCGAAGCCTCGGCCCAGACGCTCTACATGCAAGTCACCACGATCGAGGTAAGCGTTGTTCACACTGGTGATTTCCAACTCACCACGTATGGAAGGTTGTACCTGTTTCGCAATCTTCACCACATCGTTGTCGTAAAAGTACAAGCCGGTAACGGCGTAGTTAGATTTAGGCTTCTCAGGCTTTTCTTCAATGGAGATTGCTTTGCCAGTGTCGTCGAATTCCACCACGCCAAAACGCTCGGGGTCTTTTACCATATAGCCGAATATGGTGGCGCCAGATTGTCGAGCGGTAGCGCGTTTAAGTTGTTCTGAGAAGTGTTGGCCGTGAAAGATATTGTCGCCCAGCACCAAACATACAGAGTCGTCGCCAATGAATTCTTCACCAATGATAAAAGCCTGAGCGAGACCGTCTGGGCTGGGTTGTTCCGCGTAGCTGAACTGGACGCCAAACTGATTACCATCGCCCAAGAGATTCTGGTATTGAGGGAGGTCGTCTGGCGTGGAGATTATCAATATTTCTCGAATACCTGCCAACATCAAAACCGAGATGGGATAATAAATCATCGGTTTGTCGTAGATGGGCAGAAGCTGTTTCGATACGCCGAGGGTGATGGGATGAAGACGTGTTCCGGAACCTCCGGCAAGGATGATGCCTTTCAAATCAAGAACTCCTTTAGTGTTAATTCCAATTGGCTTTGCCAGTCTGGCATTTGAATTCCCAGTTCGGTTTCCAGTTTGCTCAGGTTCATTCGCGAATTCAGCGGGCGCTTCGCGGGTGTCGGGTAGTCAATGGTTGGAATTGGGCTTGCGCTTACAGGCTCAAGGGCCAGCTTTTCACCACTTTCCAGGGCTAGCCTGAATATTTCTTGTGCGAATCCGCACCAACTCGTGACGCCCCTCGAAGCAAGGTGGTAAAGCCCCTGTTTCAGGTTTCTGTGTATTGCCAGGGCTGTTACTCCGGCAATGAGGCGGGCAGGCGTTGGCGCACCGATTTGGTCGGCTACTATGGTCAGCTCTGGTTTGGTGGACGCCAGGCGCAGCATGGTTTTCATGAAGTTGTTGCCACGGGCGCTGTACACCCAGCTAGTGCGGAAGATGAGGTGTTCCGCACCGCTATTCTGGATAGCCTGATCGCCTTCAAGTTTGGTTTGGCCGTAGACGCTTAACGGGCCGGTCGCGCTGGTTTCCTGCCATGGCTGGGTGCCGCTGCCGGGGTAGACATAGTCACTGCTGTAATGAACCAATACGGCGCCCTGCTCCGCGCTGTATCTGGCGAGCTGATCTGGCAGGCCTGCGTTCAGGCGCCTTGCCGCTTCGGTGTGTTCTTCGGCGGCGTCTACGGCTGTCCAGGCGGCGGCGTTGGCGATTAGGTCTGGCTGGTGAACTTCCAGGTAATCGGTTACGGCCTGGGGGTTCATCAGGTCCAGTTCGGTTCTGTCTGGGGCGGTGATGGTGCCTAGTGGGGCCAGGGTTCGGTGGAGTTCGAAGCCTACTTGGCCGGTTTTTCCTAGGAGGAGGATGTTCATTTTTTGGGGCCTTTTTTGCCACGGACACTCACGGACGCTCACGGACGCTCACGGACAAAAGCTTTGTAGAATATTTCGCAGTTCGTTCGTGTGGGTCCGTGGCTAATTCACTATTCGTTTTAGAAATGCTTTTGGGAAGGTGAAGTTGACGAGTATGCCAACGGACATTCCGGTCGCTTTCAGGTAATTGATCAGTTGAGGCTCTGCCGAGATGGGCAACTTTGGCTGGGCTTTTAGTTCTAGCACTACCTTGTTCTCTACCACAATATCCATCCGGTACTCTCCTACAACCTTACCTTTGTAGAACACTGAAATCGGCACTTCTTCTTGGATCTGTAATCCACATTGTCTCAGCTCATATACCAATGCCTTTCGGTATACGCTTTCCAGAAATCCCGCCCCAAGTATTCTGCTCACTTCGAAGACGGCACCGCGAATCCTATAGCTAAGATCTTCTTCCTTGAGCATGTTTGTTTCCTTCGTCCGTGAGTGTCTGTGTGGGTCCGTGGCTAAAAGCCTTAATATAGAATATGGCCACGGACCCACACGGACTCACACGGACTCACACGGACAACAAATTCCAATCAGGTAAAAACTACTTCGCATTTTTCTGTATTTTCGTCCGTGAGTGTCTGTGTGGGTCCGTGGCAAAAAGATTTTTAAGCGCCAACTCCCAGGCGTTCGCCTTGGTAGCTGCCGTTTTGTACTCGTTGCCACCAGGTTTCGTTTTCCAGGTACCACTGTACGGTTTTGCGCAGGCCGGTTTCGAAGGTTTCTTTGGGGGCCCAGCCCAGTTCGCGTTCGATTTTGCTGGCGTTTATGGCGTAGCGCAGGTCGTGGCCGGGGCGGTCTTTTACGAAGGTGATCTGGTCGCGGTAGCGGGTTTCTTTTGGCACCAGGTCTTGGAGCGTGTCGCAGATGGTTTGTACTACTTCGAGGTTTTGCTTTTCGTTGTGGCCGCCGATGTTGTAGGTCTCCCCTATTGCGCCTTTTTGCACAACCAAGATAAGGGCGCAGGCGTGGTCTTCTACGTAGAGCCAGTCGCGGATCTGGCTGCCGTCGCCATAAACAGGCAGTGGTTTACCGGCCAAGGCGTTCAAAATCACCAGTGGAACCAGCTTTTCCGGGAAGTGGTAGGGGCCGTAGTTATTGCTGCAATTGGTAACCAGCGTTGGCAGGCCGTAGGTGCGCTGCCAGGCGCGAACCAGATGATCTGAACTTGCCTTGCTGGCGCTGTAGGGGCTGCTTGGCGCGTAGGCGGTGGTTTCGGTAAACAGGTGTTGTTCTGCGTTCACAGTGTCGCTGGGGTGCGGCAGGTCGCCGTAAACTTCGTCTGTGCTGATATGGTGGAAGCGGAAGCCTGTGGCCTTTTCTGCATCGGTTTGTTGCAGGCTTTTCCAGTAGGTGCGGGCCGCTTCCAGCAGGGTGTAAGTGCCGACAATGTTGGTTTCGATGAAAGCTGCGGGGCCGTCTATAGAGCGGTCGACGTGGCTTTCTGCGGCCAAGTGCATCACCACATCGGGCTGGTGCTGGCTGAAGGCTTTGGCCATGGCGTTAGCATCACAGATGTCGGCCTGAATGAACGTGTAGCGTGAGTTGTCTTCGACAGACGCCAAGGATTCCGGGTTGCCAGCGTAGGTCAACTTGTCGATATTCACGACTTTGTAGCCGGTGTTGTTGATCAGCTCACGCACAACGGCTGAGCCGATGAAGCCGGCTCCGCCGGTTACAAGAAAGGTTTTCTGGCTCATGATGTTCCCTTGTTCATAATGTTCGCTACGTTCGTCATCCACTAATCTTTGTGGTCTTTGATTATCAGCACCAGCATCTGCAGGATCAGCCCTGCCAGGAAGGCAATAATGGCAAACACCACGGTGTTGTACAGCCGGCGCGGCTCTACGGAATATTCCGGCAGCGTTGGGCTTTGCAGTACCGACACCTGTTTAAGCTTGCGTGCTGCTTCAATACGGGTGTTTTCCAGTGCCATCAGCGCGCCTGAGTAGCTTTCCTTGGCAAACTGGGCGCGCAATTCTAATCTTTGGTATTCAAACGAGAGCACATTCAATGCACCGCCCGATTGCTGCGCCATACGCAACCTTTCCAGGCTGATTTGCTGGGTTAACGCATTGATTTCGGCATTTACCCGCTGAACTTCTGACGAGCCTTGGCTTTGGTAGCTTAGCAGCGCTGTTTTCTTTGCTCTCGATTTCGCGAGCTCACCCTCCAGGCTGGCCACAATGGCATTGAGGCTTTCAACCTTGCCCGCTGGGGATACCAACCCGATCTCGTTCTGATACTCGATCAGATCCTGGCGCGCCGCATCAAACTGTTCGACCTGTTTGGCCACCTGCTTTTCCAGGAATTGAACTTGCTCTTCGGCAAGGCGCTGGCCCATGGCGTTCATGTGCTGCTCGCCCTCAATAAGCAGAAAGTTCACCAGCGCCTGGGCCATCTCCGGGTTGAAGGCCGTTACCTTGATACGCAGCACACCGACGTAATCATCCAGTTCAACAGACACACGTTTCAGATAATATTTGTGCAGTTCTTCAATCGGCTCATTCGCTGATGACAGTTGCGAGAAAAAATCGATACCGGCCTGGGAGTAGTGTTCGCCCAGATGCAGTGCCGCGTCGGCTTTTCGCAGCATATCAACCGACAGCAGGTAAACGCGTAGCAGCAGCATGTCGCCGCTGTTGCCACCGGTGCCTGTCATCAATGACTGGAAACTCAATTCCGGCGGCGCGATTTGTGGGCTTTCCAGCACCACGATGGCTTCTGACACATAACGGTCGCTGGCCCAGAACCCCCAGTAACAGGCGACGAGCACGATCAATAGCACGCAGGCAACCCAGTAAGGGTATTGTTTGATGAACCGTTTGGACTTCATTTTCATGCTGATTAATAACCCTTGTCTTACTTACTGGTGCTCTGGTGGTAGGCCTTGATGGCGTCGTTTATGTCGTCAAACCAGAGTGCCTGCCCCTGGTGCAACCAGACGCCTGCCTGGCACAGTTCTTTCAATATCCCTTCAGAATGGGACACCATAATAATGCTGGCTTTGCCGATACGATCCTGGAATGCCTGAGTCGCTTTAGCGCGGAACGAACGGTCGCCCACGGCCGTCGCCTCATCTGACAGATACACCTCAAAATCAAACGCCAGTGACAGGCCAAAGTTCAGCCGTGAGCGCATGCCGGAGGAGTAGGTTCTTACCGGTTCGTCAAACGCTGGCCCAATCTCTGCAAACTCTTCAACCCGTTGCACAATGTCAGGAATGTCGCCTCGGTTGCCGTGTATACGCGCCACAAATCGCACGTTTTGCCGCCCGGTCATGGACCCTTGCAGGCCACCAGCGAGGCCGATTGGCCACGAAATTCGGCTATTGGTGACCACCTTGCCCCGGTCCGGGCTGTCCATACCGCCAATCAAACGCAACAGCGTGGATTTGCCGGCACCATTGCGACCCACCAATCCCACGCTGACGTTGGTGGGGATTTCAAAATTCACATCCTTGAGCACCCAGTCGCTGCCGTGATGGTTGTGATAGCGCTTATAGAGGCTTTCTACTTTAATCATTGCCGCTTCAGCCTCAGCTCAAAGCGCACGTGCAGCATCAACCCCAGGGTTGTCATACCCAATATCCAGTACCAGAGGTATAAAAGGCTGGTTCCTGATATCGGGCGATAGAGCGGAAAGAAGGCGCCTCGCAGGCTTTCAAGGCCATGAACAATAGGATTCCACATCAAATAGGCCAGCAACTCATGCGGCAGGAAATTCAGCGGGAAAATAACGCCGGATATGATCAACAAGGGCAAGGAAATAATGCGCAAAATTTTCCCTATTTCGGGTACGAGTCCGGCAAGCGCGGAAAAAATCAGACCTGCTCCCAGGCCAAGGCACCAGAGTGACAACCACACGAAGATCGCTTCAAGCGGGGCTGCTGGAATTAGCTCAAAACCCAGCAATGTCCCACCAATAATAAAAAAGATGAATATAAACGACTTCAACAGCCCTTCGAGGTAACAACGTACCAACACAGGGTCAATCGGCTTTACTTGGCGGTAGGCAAACAGCCCCTTATTGGCATCAATCGCGCCGATGGGCCGCATCATGTTTTCACGCACCAGAAAGAAGCCTAACAATCCCACAATCATCCACGGGATAAACTCGGCGCCATCAATATGCCGCATTCGCCCCATGATAACCGTGCGAATTGCAATCATCACAAGGATCAACGCAATCGGCTCGAACAGCATCCAGAACCAGGCCATGCGGTCGGCCATGGTGCGGGCGAGGGCTTCGCGGATAAACATGGCATGCCACACCGAGCGGGTGACTTGCCAAGGCGTTCGTGTACTCAGCACGCATAAACCTCATGCGGTGACGGGGTGAATAGAAGGATAGGCGGTGCCCGCCCCGGAAGGATCATAGGTCGATGGCGACTTTGGTGGCCACGGCGATCTGAAAGAGGATCTGGCTGATACTGGTGGCCAACTGAATGTTCTTGGTGGGCACTTTCGGCAGTACCAGGATTTCATCGCCGGGCCGCGTTCGTACATCCTCTGCCTGGCGCACCTCACCGTTCATGCGCACCACCAGGATGCGGTCGTCATCCGCGTGCTGGCTAAAGCCACCGGCGGTATCGATGTAGTCTTCCACGCTCAGGCCATCTTTGTACACGACCGACTGGGGCACCAGAACCTCACCGCTGATCAGAATGGCATCGCTGTACTCGGGCAAGGTGATGACATCGCCATCCTGCAGGCGGATATCGCTGATCTGGTCGTTGCGTGACACCACCAGGCGCCCCGTTGGCTTTGCCTCGGAAGCGCGCGCCACGAAGTTGCTGATCAGCTCGGCTTCTTTCAGGCGAATTTCCGCTTCCTGCGGGGTGGAGGAAGACGCGCCCAGGTAGTTGGTTTCCAGCCGGCGCAGGCTTTCTTCCAGCGCCTTTCGCTGCTGCTCGGCCACAGACACACGGCGCAAGGAGATGCTGCGGGTGTCGGTAAGATTCCGCGGCACGGCAATGGCGTCTAGCAGTTCACGCAAGCGTGCGTCTCTGGGCAGAGCGTAGCGGGAGGGGCCGTAGAAGCTGCCTTCTACCTGTACCACGATGGTTTCATCGCGCAGGTCTGCACTGAACAGCACTTCATCGCCGCTGCGCAGCGATTGCGGCGGAAATTCGTCTATCGGAAAGTACGCCGAGACGGGGCCGCTGTCACGGCTGCCGCGCAGCAGCACGTGCGATACGTTGGATTTTGTGCGCGCCAGCGACAGCAGGGCTTTGCCGGTTGTTTCCCCGGCTGCCAGTTCGTAGCGGTAATCACGCTGAACGTCGCCGGTGACCACCACGGCGGGGCCACGCTCTTCAATCAAGATGGTATCGCCGTCTTTGAATTGCGGGCGCGGCAGTGTGCCGTTCAGCAGAAAGTCATACAGATCGACCCGGGCAATCACGTTGCTGTCGCGCAGGATGCTGATGCTGCGATAGCTGCCCAGCCGGCTGTCGATGCCACCGGCCTGGTCAATGAAATACAGCAGGGACTCCGTCGGGGTGCCTGCGTAACGGCCGGGTTTTTCGACATAGCCGGTGACGAACACCGCGACCGGCTGCACGCCTTGCAAGTTGGTGTATACCTGTACCTGTTCGGGATACACGGATTTGATCGCGGAGGTGACACGGCTGTTGAGCTGGCCGTTGGTGCTGCCCTGCACCTGCACCGGCCCAATGTTGGGGATAAAGATGTTGCCTTGAGCGTCCACCGGCAGCACGCGTTCAACCTCGACCGCGCCCCATACTCGTAGAGTAATCAGATCGCCGGGGACGATGCGGTAATCGCTGTTGAGGCCATCCGATCTCACCCCACTGAAGCCGCCACTGAACAGGTGATGACCAAAGGGTTGCACGAGTTCCTCATCCGCCTGTTGCTGTGCCGGAGCCGGCACGGTGCCATATTGCCCTGAACGCCAATCGGCACGGGTTTGTTGTTGCTCAATGGTTTGTGGAATCGGCTGTGCCTGTTCCGCCCCGGGAAGAACACCGGCAGCACCACGACTGCCAACCTGAGCTTGCGTGGCCGTGGCCAGCAAACTCAGGCCCGCCAGCAATAGAAAGAAAAGGGCTTTAATCTGTTTCATGGGGAAATACCCTTTTACTGAGCGTTAAGCAGCTGAGTGACCGGGCGCACCGGTACCCACTGGTCGTTTTGTTGACAGGCAATGGCTATCCTGGCGCCCGCAGCAGCGGGGGCCACCAGAAGGCGCAGGCATTGGCGGCCGGAACCGGCGTAATAACGGCTTTGTATCGTCACTTCGGTCTGTTTGCCCCAGGGGGTCTGCTCAAACATGGCCGTGCTTTGCTCCCCGGGCCCCCCGGCATTCTGTTCGCTCGCCTGCCCCAGAAACTGCTGGAGTTCAGGCTGAATGCTGTTGGATATAACGTCGGTGGATTGCCACTGGCTCGTGGGCTGAGCGCTTGGCATTTGTGCGCAACCGGTGAGCATGCCGGCACAGGCCAGGGCCGCCAGCCAGCGCGGGGTGATGTTGATACAACGGATGTGCATACTTCGGTTTAACTCCGTTCAGGTTAGCCAATAGCGGCGGGGTGTCAAGAAGACGGCTGCAATGCCGACAGGGCTGCCAGTGTCTGGTCGATTTGTTCCGGTGTGTGTTCACTGCTGAGGAAGAAACGCAGGCGGGCGCTTTTTTCCGGTACGGCCGGGTAGAGAATGGGCTGCACGTTGATGCCTTGCCTGAATAACTCGACCGATTGGCGCGTTGCCACCAGTGAGCTGCCGCTGATCACGGGTATGACGGCCCGGCCCATACAGCTCCCCGTGCTCAGGCCCGCGGCCTTGGCCTGCCGGGCCAGATACTCGGAGTTCTGCTGCAACGCCTGAACGCGCTCCGGCTCCGCCTGCAGGATGCGCAGCGATTCGATGGCAGCGGCGGCGATGGTGGCCGGCATGCCGACACTGTACAGGAACCCGGGGGCAAAATGGCGCAACAGGTCGATCAGCGGCTGACTCCCGGCAATGTAACCGCCGCAGCCAGAGAGGGTTTTGCTCAGGGTTCCCATCCAGATATCAATCCGGCTTGGGTCGACGTCGGCGTGTTCATGACTGCCCTGCCCGGTTGAACCCAATACGCCCAACGCATGGGCTTCGTCGACCATCAGCCAACTGTCGTGGGCGTCTTTCAGGGTTGCAAGTGCCGCCAGATCCGGCGTGTCACCGTCCATGCTGTACAGCCCTTCAACCACCACTAACACGCGGTCGAACTGATGGCGGTGCTGCTGAAGCAGTTTTTCCAGGTGTTCCAGATTGTTGTGGCGAAACGCCATGCGCCGCGCGCCCGACAGCTGGGCGCCCATCAGGCTGCTGTTGTGGATGTATTCATCATGCAACACCAGGTCACGGCTGCCCATCAGGTAGCCGATCACCGTGACGTTGGTGGCGTGACCACTGACGAACGCGAGCGCATCATCGGCTCGGTAGACGTCTGCCAGCGCCCGTTCCAGCTGGCGATGAATAGGCCGCTCGCCGGAGACCATGCGGCTGGCCGACACTGACACGCCGTAGTCGGCCGCCGCTTGCTGGGCCGCCGCAATGACACGCGGATCGCCGGACAACCCCAGATAGTTGTAACTTGCGAAGTTAATGCATTCGCGACCGTCGATGACCGCCGTCGCGCCGGAGCAGCCTTCGTGCACCCGGAAGAACGGATCCTCAATCCCGAGGGCCTTTGCCCCTTCGCGCATCACATTGAGCTGCTGCCAGCCGGGGTGTTGGCGGAAATCGGTGCGCCGACTGCCCGCTGCGTTGCGGGTAATCGAGTGGCCGGTTTCAGCTTCACGGTCGAGGCGTTTCAACTTGCGCTGAACGGATTGCGCGATCAGGCGCTGTTTCATGGATTGTGCGGCTTTCACGTGTTTTTTACCTCTTCTTCGCTAACACCATGCTGGGCGGCGACTTGGGCCGTTGTTAGAGCCGTTATTGATGAGTCGGCCGCTTCGACACCGTCACCAATACGGTCCAGAAGTTTGGCTGTCAGCTTGGTAATACTGGGTGACTCACTGATGGCCATCGCCGGCAACAGTACGCAGAACCGTTCTTCAATATCCGTGATCAGCTCTACGCCCATCAGGGAATCAAACCCCAGATCGTACAACGATTGGTCGGCATCAATCTGGTCCGCCGGCAACATCAATATCTGGCTGAGGCTGTGTTTAAGCTCATCAATTACCCGTGCCATCTGCGCTTCCGGCTCCATCTGCCGCAGTTCTGCCAGCAGATCGCCGCCGCCGCTGTTGTCATGGTCACTGCCCTGCTGGCTGCGGGCAATAAGCTGGTAGCGTGCAGCGCCTGCATTGGGCAAGAAGCGGGCCAGCACCGGCCAGTCAAACTCCATAACGCCCAACAGTGGCTGATCGTTCAGCAGCATCTGCTCCAACACGGCAAGTGCACGTTTTGAGGTCAGTGCGTTGCCGCCCATGCGGGACTGCAGGGCCTGTTTGATGTGGCTGTTACGGGCCAGATAACCGGCGTCGTCGATCGCGCCCCAGCGGACACAGGTCGCCGGCAGCCCTTGTGACCGGCGCAGCTGTGTGAGTGCTTCCAGTGCCAGATTGGCGCCCACATAGTTGGCCTGGCCGGGGTTGCCAAACAGGGTGGTGACAGACGAGAACAGAACGAACAATTCCAACGGGCGATCTGCCGTCAGTTCGTGCAGATGGTGTGCGCCAAAGGCTTTGGTCGCCACGACCTGTTCGATTTGCTCGTCCGTGATGTGCTGCACCAGCGCATCGGCATAGACAGTGGCTGCATGCACCACACCGCCCAGGGCCGGCTGCTCTTGTTCAATCAACGCCAGGGTTGCCGCCAGTTGTTCGCGGTCAGACACATCGCAGGCGTAGGCCTGCACACTGACGCCCTGCGTCACCAACTGATCGATAATTTCAACGGCTTCGCCTTCAGCCCTGCCCCGACGACTCAACAGCGCCAGGTGTCGAGCGCCCTTTTCGACCAACCATTGGGACGTGCGCAAGCCTAAGCCGCCCAGGCCGCCGGTTACCAGAAAGGTTTTGTCGGCGGGCAGCTGCAGGTTTGTTGCTGGTTGTTGGCTTGTGTCTTTCGGCTTTGTGTCTTTCTGCTTTGTTTCCACCGCAGGCAGTTGAGGGTAGCTCACAACCACTTTGCCGATCTGTTTGGCCTGCTGCATATAGCGGAAGGCTTCCACAACGTGTGACGCCGAAAAGGCTGTGTAGGGCAGCGGGTAGAGCTCGCCCTGCTCGAACAGGGCCATCATTTCGAGGAACAGGGTGCGGGTGAGTTTTGGTTGCAGCTTCATCAGTTGGTCGGAATCTATACCGAAGTAGCTTATGTTGTTGCGGAACGGGCGCAGGCCAATGGCGGTGTTTTCATAAAAGTCGCGCTTGCCCAGTTCCAGAAAACGGCCGAAGGGACGCAGCACGCGCAGATTTTGGTTAATCGCCTCGCCGGCCAGCGAGTTCAAAACCACGTCCACGCCTTCGCCTTGGGTATCCGCCAGAATATCTTCGCCGAAGGTATGGCTGCGCGAGTCATAGATTGCGCTAACGCCGAGCAGGCGAAGCATGTCGCGTTTGCTCTGCGAGCCCACGGTGGCCACGATGTCGGCCCCCAGCAGGCGCGCGACCTGAATGGCCGCAAGGCCGACACCCCCGGCCGCGCCGTGAATCAATACGCGTTCGCCCGGCTGCAACCGGGCCAGGTGCTTGAGCGCGTAATACACGGTAAAGAAGGCAGTCGGGATGGTTGCTGCGGCCTCGAAGCTGATGTCGCCGGGCAGATGGGCCAGGGTCTCGCTGCCGGTGATCAAACGGGTACTGAAGCTGGACGGGCCAAAGCCCACCACTTTGTCGCCGGGGCGGAAATCGGTCACACCCGCGCCCACGGCGCTGACGATACCGGCAAATTCCAGGCCCAGTGTCGGGCCGGAGAAACCGTTTTCGATGGCTTCATCGGAGAGCAGGCCGAGCGTGTACATAACATCGCGGAAGTTCAGACCCGAGGCTTTAACGTCCACCAGGACTTCGCACTCACCGGGGTAACTCTGTGCTCGCGGCTGCCAGCGTAAGCTGCGCAATTGTCCGGGCTGGTCGAAACCGAGCGTCACGCCTTGCTCTGCAGCAACGCTTTCAACGGTTTTCGTCGGTTCGATCTGACGCAGACGGGGCACGAACCGCTCGCCCTGAGCATTAAGATACTGCTCATCTTCAGCCGCGGCACAGGCCAATGCCTGGCAGAAGGCGGGCAACAAGACCTGTTTAGAATCACTCGGCAGATCAATCAACTGCAGAGGCACGGCGGTCTCATTCATCAGCGTGCGAACAAAGCCCCAGACAACCGCCTGAGCCACGATATTTTCACTGTTCAGTGGCGATACAGGAGAAAGCTCTGCTTCGCCAACACCTGCGGTGATAACGGTGCAGCGAATATCACCCTGAGCGGCTTTTAGCGCCGTCATCAGGTCACGTAACCGGGCGCAGCGACGAGTGGCCAACGCGCGGGTGTCCGTTGCCCAGGTGTCTTGCAGCAAGACCAGCTGCAGCGCTTGATCGTTCGCGCTTGCCACTTGCACGTGCAACTCTTCGAAACTGGAGACCAGCCGTGAATGTGCCAAGTGGTCTTGCAACCGATTCGCCAACCCTTGGCTCTGCTCGTCCGCCCAGACCAGATAGAGTAGGTCTGCCCCTGGCACATCGGCCTCGATTTCCAGTGGCTGATTTGCCGTCAGCAAAAAGGCGCTGCCAGATTGCCGGCGGTCTTCAAACAGCTGTTCTGACTCGAAACCGAGCCCTTGCAACAGGTGCTGACAATATTGGGTACTCGGTTGAAGGCTGTCTTCCTGTTCCAGAAGACCCTGCTGGTTGCCGTGCAGCTGTTCCAGCCAGAGTGCTTGCGGCTGGCCGAACAGCAGCAACTGGCCCCCTGGCCTGAGCACATTACGCAGCTGCTGCAGCAGCTGGCGCAAAGAGGAAGGGCGCATGAAATCTAAATGGATGATGGCCAGATCCAACGAGTTCGTCGCGGCCGGCCATGAGGCCTGATCCCAGTGCAGTGCTTGCAATTGTGGCTGATTGATCAAGTGGGCGCGCGCGTCCTGGACCGCTGCAGACGAAGCACTGATAAAACTCAGTTCTGCGTTATGGCCTTTTATCTGTGCTGCCAGCGCCTGAGTAAACAGCATGTCACCGGCGGTGATTTCCGCCAGGATCAGTTGCTGCCCTGGTGCCAGCGCGTGAAGCTGCTGGCTGAGCTGTTCAGATAACTGTGTCTGCATTGCAGCCAGGCGAGTTGGATCCTGGCGGGTACGATAAATCGAGCTCCACAGACGCTCGTTAAGTTCAGGCAGTACGCCTGAGTGGTTCAGCCACTCACTCAAATGCAGACCAAAGCGGCCCACAGCATGGGCCGGCACAAACGCAGCCGGGTATTCCTGCAGCAGAAGTTGCCATAGCGCCTTCAGTTCTACGTCCGGCGGCTCGGTTACCTGCAGCCGGCCTGCTTCGCTTTCCATCAGCACACCCTGGCTGATGGCCGTGTCCGCCCAGCGCCTTTGCGCATCGCCCAGTTGTGCCAGACTGAATGATTCTGCTTTCAGGCAGTCGTTGAGGCCGGCCAATACCAGCGTATCCAGCAGCGGCTCAAATTCCGTCATCATAAAGTCTTCAGACTGGTTCGCCAGCAACGGCTGCAAGGCCTGCAGCAGTGCATCGCTATCCAGCGCCGTGGGCACCTGCGGCAGTGGGCACGCCTGTAGCGGCATGTCCAGCCATGAGATCGCCTGTGATTGCTGTTTGCGCAGTGCAACCGCCTTGAAACGCACCTCTGTCAGGATCGCAATCGCTTCACCCTGAGCATCGAACAATTCTATTTCGGCCAGCAGTGAATGCGGTGAGCGCAGCAGCAGGTGTACGCGGATTTGCGCCGGAACCACGCCTTTGTGCGCGCGGCTGAACTGCAACCGCCCGATTTGCACCGGCACATAGCCAAAGCCGTCGTGATGCGGCTCCTGGGCCAGCAGGGGTATGAACAATTGAAAGGCGGCATCCAGAATACCCGGATGCAATAATTGGCCGGCGAGGGTTTGCCTGATCCGTTCGCTGGGTTCGCAGCGACCGATCACACTGCGGCCATCAATCCAACCTTCGCTGACGGCCTGAAAAGCCGGGCCGTAATCCAGACCTATACGAGTGGCGGCAGCAAGGTGCTGGTCGCGATTGAAGTCGGCCTTACGCGCGGGTTCAGATTCGGCACGCCGCGCCAGCATTAACCCGGCACTGCCGGCAAACCAACGGGCTTTGACGTGGTCTTGCCATTCGCCTTCTTGAGCGTGCGGGCGAGCACTGATTCGGACAATGCCGCTGGTGTCTTCCAGGCGCGTACGCACCACTTTAGACTTGGCTTGTTCCAGTAGCATGGGTGCCCGAATTTCCAGGTTTTCGATATCGATCACCGGCGATTCGTCGGCCTGCTGACACAATTGCTGTTCTACCGCCGCCAGCGTAAGTTCGACATAGCCGGCACCCGGAAACACCACCGCGTCGCCCACAACGTGATCGGCCAGCCAGGACTGGCGCCCGGTGCTCAACTGCGTCTCCCAGCAACCGGGGTGTTGTGGCACGGCGTAACCCAGCAGTGGGTGGCGGTAATGGCGGTTTAACAAACCCAACGACTCGGTGCTTTCGGGCTTCCAGTAAGACTGCTTCTGCCAAGGATAGATTGGCAGCGCCAGCACTCGGCCCGGTACCGGGAACCAGCGAGATTCATCAAGCCTGGAGCCACTAAGCAGCAGCTGTGCAAGCGCGCGCTCTAGCTCAACACAGCTGCCCTGTTCGCGCGCAAGTGTGGCAATGACCTGCCCTTGAGTTTCCGCTGACCGCAAGCACTCATTGAGGTAACTGCGCAGCACCGGATGTGCGCCAATTTCGACAAAGGTGCGTTTGCCTTTAGCGAGGCAGCGACGGACAACGGGCTCGAACAACACCGGACGGCGGATATTCTGCCACCAGTAGTCGGCGTTCAGTGCCGTTCCAGAAATCTCGTCGCCTGTCACCGTGGAAATGAACGGGATACGGCAGCCACTCGGCTCAAGATTAGCCAGAGAAGCTTTCAGGCCAGCCTCAATCGGGTCCATGGACGCGCTGTGAAAGGCATAATTCAAGCTCAAACGCTTGAATCGTACACCTTCTTTTTGCAATCGAGATTCAACCTGGCTCAGCTGTTCAGGATCACCGGCGATGGTGACGCCCTTGGCGCTGTTGATGCCAGCCAGGTTAACCCGGTCACAACCCAGGTTTGCCAGCAGTTCTTCCATGGCCTTTGAATCGGTGGCTACCGCGGTCATCTGTCCGCTGCCGGCTGTTTTCGCCTGAAAGTCACTGCGTTGGCAGACCACCTGAGTGGCCTGCGCCAGGGTCAAGGCACCGGACGCCCAGGCCGCAGCTACTTCGCCCACACTGTGGCCAGTGACGGCTTCAGGTTGCAAGCCCTGTGCCCGCAAATAACGCGTTATTGCCACTTGCAGCGCAAACAGCGCGGGCTGCGCCAGTTCAGTCAACGCGAAGCAGTTTTCATCCTGAGGTTGGCCAAGCAACTGCTCCAGATCGCAGTTATGGGTATGTTGCTTGATCAAGCCGTTGATTTCACTCACCGTCTCACGCACTTGCTCGGATTCTGCCAGCAGAGCCCGGCCCATGCCGGCCCACTGACAGCCGTTGCCGGAATACACCCAGACACTGCCTTGTGTTTGCAACTGGCGCTGGCCGGCAAACAGGTCAGTGCGCTCTTCATCACCAGCAAAGGCTTGCAGAGCGGCGATTGCCTGCTCGTGGCTTTCAACCCAAACCAGAAGCGCCCACTCGTGCTGCTCGCGCCGGTACCGAGCACTCCAGCACAGATCGTACAGACTGACGTTCGGCGTATTGCGGATCTGATTCGCCGTGAGTTGCGCCATCGCCTTGAGCGCTTCGGCGCTGCGCGCCGACAGAATCAGCGGTAAGCGACAGGTGTCATTGGCAGGCTCGGCTGCAGCTGAGTTGGAGACGCTGATCGTTTGCGGCGGGCTTTGCAGGATGACGTGCGCATTGGCACCGCCGAAGCCGAACGAGTTGACACCCAGTGTAATCTGGCCGGTTTTGGGCAGGTCCAAGGTATCGGTGACCACTTCGATGTTCAATGCCTTGAACGGAATATTGGGGTTTGGTTTATCAAAGCCGACTGTTGCGGGCACCTGACGGTGCTCGATCGACAACAAAGCTTTGGCAAGGCCAGCCACACCCGAGGCGGTTTCCAAATGCCCCAGATTGCTTTTTATCGAACCCATTTTCAGCGGCGCGCTGCGCCCCTGCCCTAGCGCTTCCCCGATGGCCCGGGTTTCGATAGGGTCGCCGACGGGCGTTCCAGTACCGTGTGCTTCGATGTAGTCGATCTGCTCCGGCTTCAAGCCGGCACGAGCGCAGGCTTGGCGCATCAGCGCGGCTTGCGCGTTGGCACTCGGCACGGTCAAACCGGGCTTGTAGCCGTCAGCGTTCACCGCAGAAGCGGCAACCACCGCCAGAATCGGGTCGCCATCGGCCAGCGCTTGGTCGTAGTCCTTGAGCAGGAAGACACCGCCGCCTTCGGAGCGGACATAGCCGTCGGCGCCCGCGTCAAACACCTTGCAACGTCCCTCCGGTGACAACATGGTTGCCTTGGAGAAAATCATGAAGCCGTAAGGGTGCAAGTGCAGGCTCACACCGCCGGTTAGAGCCTGATCGGTTTCGCCACTCAAAATCGACTGACAGGCCTGATGAAAAGCCACCATGGACGATGAACACGCCGTATCCATGGAGATGCTGGGGCCCTTGAGGTCAAACAGGTAGGAAATACGGTTCGAGGCGATACTGGATGCGGTGCCGGTGCCGGTGTTGGCGTCAATGGCACTGAAGTCGTCTGCAAAGCGATAGGCGTAATCGACGCTGGCAATGCCGATAAAGACGCCGGTGTTACTGCCGCGCAGGGTGGACGGCGCTATACAGGCGCGCTCCATCGCCTCCCAGCTCATCTCCAGCAGCAATCGCTGCTGGGGGTCCATGTGACCGACTTCCCGCGGAGACAAACCAAAAAACGCCGCATCAAACCCACTGACGTCGCCCAGGGAACCGGCGGCAAAAGTGTAACTGGTACCGGCATGTTTTTTGTCCGGGTGCAGCCAGGCTTCTTTGCTCCAGCGGCTGTCCGCGACTTCGGTAACCAGATCTCGTTTATCGAGAAGGGCTTGCCACAGTTCGTCTTTGTTGTCGCAGCCAGGTAAACGTAATGAATAACCCACGACGGCAATTTGCTTCTGCATATAGTATGTACAATCCTGAATGGAGCGGTTAGATCCGATGACACTCTTTTACGGTTTGCAGCCAGTGTTCCGACAAAGATTCCGCACCGAGCGGCGGCACGTCTGTCCTTTCTAACACACGGGCTTTCTGTTCAGTGCCCGTTGACCATATCAACCAGGGCGTTGTTGCTTCGGGTTCACCAAAATGGCGATAGACATCCGACATGATCGGCACGTGATCCCCGTACCAGCACAAGGAGCCCCCTCGATCTGTCGCCTGAACAGCAGAGGTGACTTGAGCCAGCATCTGGTCGGCATTTTTCAAATGGCGCAGATAAGCGGTTAAATCCTGCAAAGGGCCCTCGGGTGGCGCCCGGTACGCATTCGTTTCAAGCTCTGGGTCCGGCTGTTCCAAATGAAGAGGGCCGTGATTTTCCATAGTGATGACGAATATGAATACGGGCTCTTCGGCGGCCGCCAGCAACCCGGTCACTTTGTCGGCAACGGCTTGATCACCGATGTACTGGCCAGATCGATGCGCGTGGTCAAATTCTGAAATATCGATGAACTGATCAAAACCCAGGGCCGGCATCACACGATCACGCAGGTAAAACTGAGCCGGATAAGGATGCACGCAAATGGTTTTATAGCCTTGAGCTCGCAGATGCGATGCCAGCGAATGAACCGGCCTCTTCGCCAGGCGGCGGTAGGGGTTGTATTGGTAAATGCCCAACATTGCCTGAGACAAGCCGGTGAGTATTGCTACCTCGGTGCGAACGGTGTTAGCGCCCCAGGCGGGTACAGACAACTGGCCGCTGGCGGCGGCAACCGTGCAGCACGCATCCCAGTTTTTCAGCACCGAAGGCTCGATGAACGGATAGCACCGGCGCGGGTCAAAAAAAGATTCGCTTTGCACCATGACCAAATGTGGCCTTGGATTGCCGGGGTCAAACTGCGGCCATCGCGCGGCGGGCTCTGCGAATGTTCGCTTGCGCGACAGCCAATACTCCGCCAGATGGCTGTGCAACAGAGCAATGAGACCTGTCACTTGCACATCCTTCAATGGGTCGAGCGACAAACGGGGCCTGATGACCCAGGCGCTCATAGCCGCCACAATCGCCACCGCCAAGGTGAATACAGGCCCTTGCCATCCGGCGTTCGCCTGCCGATACAGCGGCGCTTCAAACCAGAAGAATAGGCCAATAGCGGCCGCCCCGGCCGTCAGCAGCAAAAACGTTTTGACAACACCAAAAAAGGGAATATAGAGCTGCGGATGGCGCAAGGCATCGGTGAAATACTCGAAGTCTTGCAGGATGAACGGTTCTTTCAGTGCTGTGAACTTGGTGTAGTTAACCGCAATCAGCACCCCATGCAACACGACAACCAGGGTAATGGCAAAATAAAGCCGTTGACTGATCAGGCAGGTCACTGCAAACAAGGATAGCCACCATGCCAGCCCACTCAGCAGGCAATACAGGCTGGGGGCGCGCATGTCTCCATCAATTGGACTGACTCTTCCACTAGCCGGGCTGAGCCTTCCACGGGTTGGAACAAACAAGACCCCCATCAACAGCGAAGCCAGCAAGCCTATCGGCACAACGGTTAGCATGTTGTTTCAACCACCATACCCAACCAAACGTAACATTCTATGTGAGAGCCCTGCGGGTAGAACCGACAGCCACCAGCAGCCCCAGTTCAGTGGAAACGGAAAACTGATGCGAGCACGTCCCGCTGCGACTCTACTGACAATATAACGCGCTGCACGATCAGGCTGCCAGATAAACGGTTTTGGCCCCGGCATGGCGTGGCACATGGGCGAGCTTACGTAGCCAGGCATAACCACAGAAACGGATACGCCGCTGCCTTCAAGCCAACCTTTCAATCCTTCGCCATAAGCCTTCACTGCCGCTTTACTCGCGCTGTAAGCCGGCGTTACCGGCAAGCCGAACCAGGCCGCCAGGGAGCTAATCAACACCAACTGCCCGCTCCCCTGCTCGCGCATTACGGTTGCCAGCCGATGCAGCAGATAAAGGGTTGACCGTACGTTCAGCTCAAGCAGCTGCTCAATCGCCTCCCAACTTTCACCTGCGCCTTCGGGACCGGTATCGGTATTGGCACCGGCATTGGCGAACACCAGGTCTGGGACCGTATGTGCCAGTAGCTCATCCAGCCATTGCGACAGGGCCAACCTGTCGCACAGATCAAGGGATTTCTCGGTTACCTGCGCGCCAGCCGAACGGCATTCTTCCGCAACTTCATTCAGCAGGTCCGTATTTCGGCCTTGCAAATACAGATGCACGCCGACGCGAGCGTATTCCACTGCTAGCGCCGACCCAATGGCTCCGGTTGCTCCGGTAATCAACACAATGCCAGGCGTTTTTTGTTTCATACGATCTGCTTCACGGTGGACAGGCTGCCAACAAATACTGGAGAGGTGATTGGTCTGTGCTGAGCATGTTGGCCGCATTCTCAACCGCCAGACTGATGCCATTGTGGCAATAGAAACCACCGTTGATTTGCGTTGCGTAAATGACCACTTTGCGAAAGGCCTCAAACAAGTTTTGGTCAGGCTTAACGGGTTTTTGCCAAAAATTGTCCATGTCACCCTGATCAGTCAATCCCGGAAGGTTGTAAATCGGGTCGCTCAGGCACAGCGTTGGACATTCTTTTTCCAGTGCCACGAGGCCAACAGTACTGTTAACAGTGACGGTTCCGGCGGCAGACCCAAGTGCTTGCTCCAGATTGCCGGTTTCGATGTATTCAACCCGCCCTTCCAGGCCAAGGCGCTTGCTCAGCTTTGTGATGTGGCGCGGATAATTCACCAGCCCCATATCCAACGGATGATTCTTGATCAAAAGCCGGACATTACTGGGCGCATTGCCTGCAAAGGATTCGAGCACATATTCGATCACCTGATGCATGTCCTCGAAACGAGAGTGATGGTGAATCTGGGCGTCGGAATTCAACTGTAAAGGCAACAGAAAAAAAGGGTGTTTGGGTGCTTCCTTGCAGAAGCGATTGATTAACCCTGCATCCCGCGTGCGCCATTTGGGCAACCTGGCAAAGCGGGATAAGTAGCCGGCATATTCAACGGGTGCCGTGATCGGCGCGTGGATTCTATATCGAGGGTTCAGCACCGAATTGATCAGACCCGCAACGTGGTACAACACATCGTACGCGGCCCGTTTCCAGAAAGCGGAATGGAAACGCTTCGGCTTTTTAGTCGGCTGCGCACTGAGACAACTTGCTGCCGCCCGAAACCAGTCTGGATCTCTTGGTAAGAGTGAATGGCCGTTTACGCCTTCACGCTCAAGCGTCACCCAGAAAGGTCTGAAATAGCCCTCTTCGAAAACATGTGTTCGAACACCAAACTGTTCCGCTTTATCGAAGGCCGCACGGTGTACGGGCCTTCGATCTCCAAACAGAATTTGGTCTGTGATTTCGAACTCTTGCCAAATCGATTTAAGGAACTCGGGCAGTTGTTCCAGATTGCCACGAAAGTGGGTTCGATGGCTGCGAGGAAACCAAAACAGCAGATCACCCGCGTTGAAGTTTACCTTGTGAACCTTATGGCCACATTCGCGCAGGGCGTCGGCCAAGCGCGCAAAAAATGGCGATGAAACGCCCTGCAACAGCAGGAATGACAGAGGTTTTACAGGCACGCTACCGCCCCACTGAACAGGACAAAGTGTTTTATAGACATAACTATTCGATTTTCTGTACCGGCTTTGACAAGGGCGAGCGAAGGAAAATATTCCAACCGGCTCTTTTGTCAGGATGTGGGGTGTTACCACCGGAACAATACATTCTAAGTACTCAGAAGTTAAATACAAGCCGCTAATGTACCGAATTTACTAGAGTAAACGGCTTAACTTTGTAACGTTTTGTTGCATGATGAGAGTTGCAAGTAAATTGTTCATACTTTGATCCAGGGCTGAACAAAAAAGCGAGCGTTGTCACGTGGAAGATAATTTTGGCGTACAAATTCACTCGCAGTCAGTCGATGCAGACGTTAAGAAAGACGATCTCTACTGCATCAGAAGAGAGCATCCTGAAATATTACGCTGAGGCGGCAACAAACGTAAATATCATGCTCATATGCACAGTGGCTAAGTCATTGAAATACTAAAATTTCATAGTGTTCACTAAAAATAGCCGAATCAGGCAGCTTTTCCCCCGCACACGCACATACGAAATTTGAGTGGCATTTTGAGACTGTACCGGCCAATCTGATATTACTTTAAGCAAAATCGCTCACTGGGCAACTGGGCTGGCATAGGTAGGGGGGGGAGGGGATGGCAGCGAAATCTAAATTTCGGCCCAAACAAAAAAAACCCCCGATCTTCCATAAGAAAATCAGGGGTTTAATATGGCGGAGAGAGAGGGATTCGAACCCTCGAAACGCTATTAACGTTTACACACTTTCCAGGCGTGCGCCTTTAGCCACTCGGCCACCTCTCCTAGAACAGGGTCTAATCAACAGAGTGATCGTCGATTCGAGGGCGCAGATAATAATGGTTTTATCGGTACTTGGCAACTACATTGGAACCAGAATCTGCAAAACTTCCAGCGTGCACAGATAATTGACCGTGCGGTAAACGCCATTCCCCTCATGCTTATAAGGCCGCGCGACCCGCGTCAGAATATAAGCATAATTTGAAGGCAAACAACGGATGTTGATTCAATATGAACACTCGACTTTGCTGCTAATCGACATTCACTTAGCGGTTGATCAGGTGACCGGAAAACCCAATCATCCGTTCATAGCCGGGCAGCGTAACTGTTAGCGCTGTTTCTACCAGTAACGAGGTCAACAATGCTGAATATGGATTTTGCCCGCAGGGTTGTGATTCGCACCGATGAACAGGAATGGATCGCAAGCCCTTCAGGCGGCGTGGACCGAAAGCCATTGGCCCGAAAGGAGGCGGAGCGCGGCCACGCTACCAGCATTGTTCGTTATAAGCCCGGTGCCTCATTCAGCCGACATGAGCACCCACTGGGTGAGGAAATACTGGTACTTGAGGGCGTGTTCTCGGATGAAACCGGTGATTACCCGGCCGGTACCTATCTGCGCAACCCGCCGGGCACGGGTCACACGCCTTTTAGCGAGCCTGGCTGTACCCTGCTGGTAAAACTCCATCAGTTCGACGAGCGCGACCGCACTCCGGTGCGAATCGATACCCGAAAAGCTCCCTGGCTTCCCGGAATCGGTGGGCTGAAGGTCATGCCCCTGCACAAATTCGAGTATGAACACGTAGCACTGGTGAAATGGCCGACCAACGAACGCTTCCAGCCCCACCGGCATTTTGGCGGGGAAGAAATCTATGTCATTTCAGGAGAGTTTTGTGACGAGAACGAGCGCTACCCACAGGGCACCTGGATAAGAAGCCCTCATTTAAGCCAACATCATCCTTTTGTAGATCAAGAGACGGTGATCTGGGTAAAAACCGGCCACTTGCCTATTGAGCAGATGAATTAATTAACGGTGCTGTGATCCACCACAATGAGCTCTTGCAGGTCAAACCCTGAGTTCAGAGCCGTTAATCTGAACTCAGCCATAACCTCATCGCTAACCGCCGGGCTGCGTGACAAAAACCACAAATAATCCCGGCTGTAGCTGGTAATGTAGGCTTGCTGATACTGGTCATCCAGCTCAAAAATAGCGTACGACGCATAGAAAGGGCCAAAGAAGGACACTTTCAGGTGGCCGTCAATGTTTTTGTTTACGAAAACCGCCCGACCCTCCGCTTCTTTCCATTCGCTTTTTTCGTCATTGTAACCGCGGTTGGTCACTTTCAAGCTTCCGTCGTCCTGCTTTTCATACTTGGCGGTCACCCGGCTTAAACCTCGCTCGAAAGAATGATCAAGCCGGGCGATTTCGTACCAGGTGCCCAGATAACGTTCGGTATCCAGACTGCTAACCGGTTGAATGCCCTCAGGCAGTCCGGTGCAGGCGCCCATCATCAATAATAACGGTGCGATGATGAGTTTGCGTAAGTCGTACATGGTAATCGTCACTCCTTGCGATTGGTGAGTGGATAAGAGCCGATGAGTAAAATATCAGGGCAGCTGCGTGATGACCGAGTTGCGCCGCAGATACCAAAAAAGCATAAGTCCAGAGTGCAGCAGTAAAAGTGGGATCGCAAGCAACAACAGGCCAGCCCAACCGAGGGAGCTCAGGGCCAGGCCGGCTGACATGGACGCAACGGCCTGGAAGCCAAAAATCATCATGTCATTCAAGCCCTGCACGCGGAAGCGCTCGGAATCGCCATAGCACTGCGGCAACAAACTGGTGCCACCTACAAACAAAAAGTTCCAGCCAATACCCAGCAGAATGAGGGCGCTCAGGTAGTGATGAAAGCTGACGCCGCTGGCCGCCAGGACAATGCAGGTCAGATAGGCAACCATACCCACCCACATCATGCGCCTTATGCCCACCACCCGAATTAACCAGCCGCTTATAAGCGATGGCAAATACATAGCCATGATGTGCAGCTGAATGACTCGCTTGGCATCGCCTAGCGAGTGCCCGGCCATGTCGGTCATGCTCAGGGG
>Ga0307981_1000389_pt1 | contig 44150 bp, 38 predicted proteins | sample OrgLakmetagen987_FD_201849 | JGI IMG/M metagenome (GOLD analysis project Ga0307981, IMG submission 201849) | Saline water microbial communities from Organic Lake, Antarctica - #987 | ecosystem: Environmental > Aquatic > Non-marine Saline and Alkaline > Saline | place: Antarctica: Organic Lake... | reverse complement strand
TTTTCTACGTAGGCAGTACTGTAGCGGACATTCTGTCTCAAACCTCTCGGTCTTTATTCAGAGTTTGGCCCGGCAAGAGAACTAGAACAATATTTATTTGTGCTGTGCAGTACATTATGTATGCTAATCTTGGATCAGAAGGACCCCTTCTTTCTTAAGATTCAAACACGTATAGTAAAAAAATGATAGGAACAAAATAGAATTAAAAAAAATCAGAAATGGCAAATGACCATACGGATCCAGGATGGTGACATGGTGACTGGCGACGTTCTCGTTCATATCATACGTAGGCTGCAAAACCCGGATTGGACTAACTCTGTTTCACTCTCTGACCTAGATTGAAAAGTGAAAACCCTCGCCTCCCTCCCTCCTCGTCATCTCCTCCCGGTGTCCGTCCACGAAAAAGGGTGTAAGATGAGAGTAGAGTGGTACAGTACGGTGGGCCCTTCTAATTTCTACGCAGATGTCCGTATGTATAATTGAGTTGAATGTCTACTGCTGTCTACTATAAAATAGACGCGGTACTTGATCTTGCTTGTTGATGCGGTGTCTATGTTGGCGACTTAAACAGTACTACTGTACTGTACAAGTGCAATGTATAGAAGGCTGTTGTCAGTTGTTTTGTTAGTGTTAATTATGTAGCATTCAATGATCGTTTCGTTGGATGATCATCGATTGATGTGTATTCTGTTAGGGGTGTGCTACAGTAGTAGGTTCCCTACGACCTGCTGCGAACCAGAGACGATTACAAGACTTTGACCTCGATCGTACCGGGTGTTCCCAAGCAAGGATAAGTCTCAGCCTCTATATCAAGGCAGGCCTCGGCAAGAGTTTCGAGTTGTTCTTTGTCGTCCAGCACTGAAAGGAAGCGTTTAGTGTCGGTATCGTCGAGAATCAGGCGACGGACATTTCTGCAGTTCAACCAGCAGTAGCTGTAAGGAGGAGGGTTGGTGCACCATTCCTGTTGATTGCAATCAAGTTTGCGCTGCGTCTCACGGAGGTTGCGATTACGAAATCCGAGTGATCCAGCAATGTCGTCGATGCATTTCGTGAAGAATTCTTCTCGTAGTGTTTCGGAACATTCTTCCTTCTCGGTAGCATCACTAAGAGATCCTTTGATTTCAGCACTAAATTCGACAGCAGAGGCAGCGATAGCCAATGTGGCCACAAGGAGGAGGAGGAGAAGTTTCATTGTTGAGGGTGAGAAAGCTTGGGTATGCGCTTGGGTGGAAGTTTGTTACTACAGTACTGTAGAGTGTCTGTAAAGAAAAAGTGAAAGCTTTAAAGGAGGCTTTTTGTTGGTTTTGTTGTAAAAACTCCAGTTCCCAGCGAGAGTTCCGGTAAGATTGGGTTGAAGGTCATCTATCATTCTAATGCAATCCTTCTTTGATACTTATTCACTTTGCTAATTTTTGATAAAAGTTATAGAATCAAAATGACCGATCGTTTATGCAGCCGCTAAATCGCAGCCGAATGATGAATGTCCCAAGACCGAGAACACGATTCATTTCTACGAATACAATACCTGCTGGTACTGGTACTGTGTGTTTGTAATGATGTCTCGGACTTCGTAAATAATGAAAGGTGCTGTAATAAGTCCCGAGAGCACATAGCACGATTCATTCCGTCTGTAGACTAGTCTGTTCTGTACATTGCAGGAATGACGCATTATGTACCTCTGTAATAAGTCCCGAGAGCATAGAGCACGATTCATTCCGTCTGTAGTCTGTTCTGTACATTGCAGGAATTGACGCATTTGTACCTTGCTATGTGATTGTAATTGCTACAGTAGTAGACAGTAGACTCTGATGTCTGTCTCGGTCTTTTACTGTGTAGTACCTACTGTATAGTAGCAATGCTTAATGCCTCTCCTATACCTTAATGTCTCCACGTAATCGTAGACTGGGAGCTATCGTTGTGTCAAGCCTACTCGTACCAGGTACTGTGTGACCAAGAGCGTCTCTAGTGTCTACGGAATTAATTGTCTCTACCGGTACTGTAATCGTAATCTGTGGGCTACATCTAGAATATCGCTACCAGGTTACAATGCATCGTAGACTTAGAGCTACATCTATTTATCACTTTGGAAATTGCTGTTGGTTTTACTTTAAGGACCAGCAGGTGAGGCAAACACGCTAAAGCCACTCCTCGGTAGGGAAGGAAGTCAGGGTATTTTGGATCGTTTCATGCTTCGACAGTCGCACGTCATTGTTGATGCGTCATCGTCCACCGGCTCCTCCTTGGTATCTGAGGACTCTTCATTAGCCTGTGTTCCATAGTCGCCACCCGTCATCTCCATCGCTTTCCTTGCCGACACGAGGTGTTTCGAGAGAATTCTTGGGAGCTAATTTGTCTTCGGCCGCAATGGACCAACCAGTCCAACTCCACTAATGAGCGTCCCGGCAATCCCCACTAGACTACGTCAGCGTACTCGGTACTACTATTATCAACATATAAATCGTAGATACGGTACGCTCAACCACCTGACAAAGTTTCCTTTTTGTCCACAAGGAACGGGTACTTGGGCGGGCCTTCTATTCTTGCTGTTATTGGGAGATGATCTGTGACGTCTGGCTGGTATACGCCTTCCAATTAGTAAGCTATCGTGTCACCTCTCTGTCGAGAGTCGTATTCGACAAGATATCATAGACTCTACTATGTACTACTGCTAAAGCTAGTTGCTCAACAAAAAACTAGCGACTCCCTGTCTCTCCTGCTGGCTGTACTGTAGTATGTATGTTGTATGTACGTGCCTACCGGTCCGGCGTCCGGTACCGTCCTTAGTACGTCGTACGTCTGTCGTACCGTAGCGTCTTTTGTCTTTTTTAGACTACGTATCATAGAAGAAACAAGCAAGAAGACATGACTGACACTCGGGAATGAATTACACGTTGAAGAAAAAGTTCTGCTTCACGTTTCACAATGATGCCTGACATCCACGAGCCTTGGACTATTCCATTCTTACTTCTTACGCTACCATGAGCCGTAACATACCCACCGACATGGGCGAGCTGCAGTCACGGGAGGAGGACGACTCGCTATGGGAAACGCTGGAGCAACCGGCCGAGCCTCCTGCTTTCGTCCATGCATCCTCCACTGCTGCTACTACAACTACTACTACTGCAGCGACGACGACGACGGCGAATTCACCTGCTCGCGAGATACCCCGTACTTCCAGTAGTCGTGCTGCGACGAGTCAGTCTGCCTCCAACCCCCAACCATCGCCGTCAACCCCGTCACCATCATCGTCGTCAACATTACCACCACGGATCCAGGCGATTCAGAGACGACTGGAGACTCGATCGCAACTCAAGCAAAGCCTCGTGGAGCATCCCATACAACTCTTGTGGAGTCACTTTTTTGTTCACTTTGGGAGAGAGTTGTGGGCGCTCGACTGGAATATTCGCTTTGCACTACTTTTGATTCTGTCGGGAGGGATATTAAAGATTGTCATATTGACAACATGGTATCTTTGGTACCCGCGGTTGGTCTTTGCCGGTATACTACTGGTGATTCCCTTGATCTACTTGCATCCAAGCATGCTCCAAGACAGCGTCGAAGCCTTGCTTGTGACATGTTCATCACCACCACAGATTGCCGACTCTCTCAGTCAGCTGGAGCCTGCTCAGTTGCGAAAGGCGGCCGTGGGCTTGCTCTTTGTCCCGACGCTGCTCGAAATGAGAACGATTCATTTTCTGTCGCAAATCAAGGCCGAATCGGGATGGACTCTCTACAATCTCTGCGTCGCCATTATTATATTGTCAATCATGCTCTATCTTCGTCAAGTCAAACACTGTTCACCCCGCGAGTGTACCCAAAAGGGACTCGTGTTATTGTACGGATCCGCGTTACTGGTTACATTGATACGTATTGACCTACTCCGAATTCCCATCTTGGCCGCGCCCTTTTTGTTGGCAACGGGTGTCCTGATACTCGCCAGTCGTGACGACGATATGGAATGGTTTTCACGAGCTATCCGACACGCTTTGCGATTGACGCTGCGAGATGTACTCTCGACTGTTTCAACGTCGGTCCAATCAAATGAGATGTTGCAGCTGGCCGTACGTTACCCCTGAGATGAACGAATGAATGTATGAACATACCCTTAGAATACCGCCGTAACTTACCTTTTCCCCTAACCCACAGATGTTACGATGGATTGTCGATTACTGGTCCAACAGTCCCGTCGACGAAGCAACAAGACCGGCGAGCCAAAGGTCCGAGCCCGATAGTCGTGGCGTTCCGACAGAGACACGGCTTGTCGATCAAACTGCGACTTCCCAACGAAACGTGGCGAGCAGTCTGGCTCTGCACCGTCACGAGCTGCAGTGGGATGAACTGTGGTCAATGCTGAGTATGACGACGGATCAAATGGAATCCGAAGTCGACACGTTACAGCATCCTGTTGTCACGGAGCGATCGCAGCAGTCCTCTACGTACTCGAACACTTCTGGACAAACCAATCCTCCTTCGGCAACGAGTGCACCAACTTCAACAAGTAAATGCAACTCGGTACAGAATCTCCAGTCCATGCTTTCGTCCATGGATATCGACGAGAGAGCCAAACCTGCAGTCATGGCTTATAAGCGAGGTGTGCAGGCCTTTCCGCCATCGAGAAACACGGCAGTGGTTCTTTCTGTGGCCCGTCGATGCCCCGCTCTACTTACACTCTTGTGGCAAATTGTGTTTGGTGTGTCGGCAAATTTGTCTTCCACTGTGATTCTTCTTCCATTTATTCTCTTTGAAATGATTCGTATACAAGCCTGGAGCGAAGCTTGTCAGCGGACTTTAGCAAGTACAACTGCAACTGCATGCACATTGAACGGGTCGACTTCGGAGGCTGTAACATCCTTGAGTAGCCTTGACCCCATGATGATTGTTTTCAGCGGAGACACATTCTCGGCCCGGAAACCTCCGACGCTGCTTGTTGTTTGGCGGAATGTCTGCGATTCAGTGTCGGCTTTAGAGACGGGCTTGACGGCAGCACGATGCGTTCAAACCACAGCTGTGGCGGTGGATTTCGCCGGAAATATAATGTCTTTGGCACAGTTCGGCTTTGAAGTCTCACAGAAAGGATGGGTGCACGGTCTTGTAGTCGTCATGAAAGAACTGTTGGTTTTACACTCGGCGGCTCCGTCAAACGCAATTAGACCACGCGGCTCAGATGCAAAATATACTACCGCTGCCGTGGATGCTGTCCGCAACAGCCAGAAAGTAAGTCGCAACGTGCGCGTTCTAATGGAAGAAGAGGATGCCGGACGGGTGCTGCGCCCGCTTCTCGATTTCCTTCCAGCGTTGTTCGGGCAGGGATGGATATGGGGGAGAGTAGAGCGAAAGTCAATGTCGACTGTAGCAATCACAGAACTGGAGGACAGGGATGTGCCACCTCCGTCAACAGTAGGCGATGCTGTCGTCGATCGAGTACACAATTCGAATGTGCGGTCGATAGCATTGGAAGGTACCACTGGACGTTTAAGGACGCCGCAAGAAAGCAATGAACCTGTGCAACAGTCAAGCCTCGCAGTGATAAAGGCAAACGAATCGATTCCACGCGAAACCGATACTAGGCTTTTGTTGGAACTGTCGAAAGTTATGGAATTGATTGCAGCCTGCGACGAACGCAGCGTCCTCCACGAGGTACGTCCGATTTTTATTAGTTCTTTCCACCGGCTTTAATTGTCTGTCAAAGGCGCCCCTGATACATTCTTTCTTATTCTCCAGGACGATAAGATCTCGATCTGCGAAAAGCTTGCTCTATTTGGAACCGACAAGGGCCCCAGTTTTGAATGGCTCGAGGCCTCCACGCGAACACTGCAGGGTCTTTTAGATCACATTCCGGAAGAAGGCGAATGTGCTCTGGAGCCGTCTCGTGTTCAGGCGACGCCTGAACTGGAAGAAATTCCGCAAGATGGTTCACCGCTCAGCGAAAACCGACCGGACCATGCGACACCGTCTGCTTCACCAGAAGACCGCCTGCGCGTCGATAATTACAACAACTCCGATTTTGAGCCACTGCAACCCTTGGAGCGTATAGGAGACTCGTCATATTATCCACACGAGGACGCTATGCCCTCTCGGGTTAACGCAGAATCGCGTGATTTGAATACTGGGACGAGCGAGACAACAGCGGACACTACTAGTTCTGCAAGAGAACGTGTCGGCCTTCAGTCTTCTCCATCTGAAAACGCAGAAGAAGAGAATTTGTGGCTCAAAGTAGGAGGTGGGATAGCCGTCCTGGGTGCTGTTGTCGGTGGAGTTGCCTTAGCGGCAATGGGGCAGCAAGGTAACGACGACTCGGTTTCAGGCCGGCGACGGCATCCGACTAGCAGTGTCGTAATAGAAGAGGTAGAAGATGGTGATGGCTGGGTGGCGGTGCCTACGGATCGACATAAATAATATACATGCCTAAATGCTATGATTAAATTTAAAGCTCTGCAGTCTTTCTAATGGTATCCGCCATTCCGTTCTTCTCAAAATGCTCTGCGCGTATGTGTACTGCCTTCTTTAAATGCTCGTTAAAGTAAGGGTTGCCACCAGGCTCGGAAGCATACGGACAATCATAGCAGCCTTTTTGTGGACATTGCTTCGACACTGTGAAAAGACAAGACACATATCAGTAAGGGCGTTTACAAGACAACGAAACGACGAAGGGAACCATTGACTTACTGAAGCATTTGTTCTTTAGAAAGCTGTGGTCAGGAAAAGAAAGTATCGTTTTAGTCAACGAGGCACGAGAGAACAAAGACGCACCATCTAAAGCCACTTACTGGTACCATGAACTCCGGTGGTTCGCATCACTGTCGATACCCGCAACATTCAATGGCGTCCTGCTTTGACCCATATGACGATGGTCGGTCCTACCGTCACCATTGTCACGGGCGACTTCAAACTCTCGCAATTCGTGAAATGAAACATGATGCATGCAGTCCACTGGGCAAGCCTCGACTGCCGTATCAACGTCCGGGCTGCTTCTTTGACTAAATGTCCTGGCGCGACCATCCTCCATCATTTTAAAAGACGACGGTGCCGCCGAAACGCACTGTGATGCATGGTTGCGAGCGAGACGAGTGTTAGACGCGTCTGGAGGAAAATGCTGGCGACAACAACACTGTTTTCACACGTACCTGTGTACAGCCGATACAGGAGTCTTCGTCAATAAAGACTGTCAAAACAAGAAAGACAAAGTCGTGTTAGCACCAGTCGCACGCTCCAATGTATCTTTTCAATTCTTGTTTACGTACCAAACTCGCCGTCTTTTACCCAGACGGGGGTCTGGTTATCCGATACCAGCTCGACCATTTGGTAGCTACTCTTTGGTTTTCGGCTTCTTCCCAAGAGATCTTCTACCACACCCTCTTCCAGAATCTCACACTCGTCCATCAAAATATCCATTCCAGCGAAGGTAATAGAAGAGTGCTCTTGACCACTAACGGAGGTAGCAGTCATGAGTTTGTCCTCCATTAGCTCGAGGAGCTCGGCCCGCATCGTTTCCACGGGCGACTGAATTCCATGATTGCGGAGGTCGCGCCAAACACTAGCAAGCTCGTAGCCACGATACTGGAGTTGCCTCCAAGAGTCTGCCTCCTCCTTTACATCTCCCACGATGGCGCTCCGATAGAGCCGCAAAAAGTCATCCTTGGTCAAGTAGCCCGACCCAAAGGTACTGCAGTATTTCGAAATCGTCGTGGTAATGCGACGATCGTGTCGGCCAATGGATCCCGTTTCATCGGGGCCCAAGCTCTGCTGCATCCACGAGGCGAGGCCCACCGCGTCCAATACTATCGAGTCGTCGTCATTGTCGTTGGTGGAAACTACTGTTGCCGCGTGTTGATCAAACACGGTAGCAACGGCGGCTCGAAAGAATTCGGTCATTGTCCACTGCGCATGATCCTCTGTTCGGGTAACCAATTGCGAAACATCGTTGCGCTCGGCATCCGACAGCGCGGGAAGCGCTCGACCTTGCGCCACGAGAAATTCCGTGGGACTCTGGTTGCATCGCACCAGCATTGCGATCTGGAGGCCCATGTCGTCTTCCAGGTGGTCGCTACTACTATGCAGAGTACTAGTTCCCAAGGATTTATCGTCGTCATTGGCATTGTCGTCGCTGTTATTAGAGAGGATCGTATCCAGTGTATCTTTTAACCAGCCGTTCTCTGGCAATGACTGCTCCTGTGGTTGCTGCTGGTGCGATTCTTCCATGGCACGGGCCGCCTTTTGTGCCAAATCTTGATTGAAAATGTCGTTACTGTTGGGAATCTTGTTGTGGGAGCTTTCTCCCGACAAGTTATTCCAATCGTCGGCCACGGACCATTCTCCACTGTCGTCGGTAGCGGACCATTCCTCATTATCGGCGTCGACTGCAGCTGCAGTTGTCAGACTGGTGGTGGAGAATCCAGATACACCAGCAGCACCGCGGCGACTGCCAGCAACGAAAGAGGGAGGACCGCTGGATCGGGGTGTGAACGAATCTGCCACCGACATCACACAAAGCGGGAGTACTAAGCGAAGTAAGCAGGCGAGTACCATCGTCCGAGCTTTTGGTAAGGATGCTTTACCGGTATGACTACGACGTATTGACAGCAACAACACAAAAAGCAAAGATGTAAAATGTGATCTGAAAGATACAGAACTTGCCTTTTGAGAACGAAGAACATATTCTACCGCGAGCCGATCGAGCCGAGTCGAGTCAATTCAGAAACGCCGTCCGTTTCCCGCGCTTTTTTGCTTTTGTGTTTGGTGGATGAACGATGAACAATGGGCAATGGCACAAATTATATTCAAAGAGTTGATAGCAAGTTGCTGTTGCTCTACTGGCATCAGACTTTACTACTGTAGACGATTAAGCCTCTAGCTAGTCGTTGTCATTAACATAGAATAGAGCCCACTGCACGCTCACAATGGAAGAAGAAGCGGGGGTAGCGCGAGGGCAGGGCGACGAGATCAACGTACTCCACGATGTATCCATTAATGATGCGATCGAGACGGGTGGTATGCTATTGACGCAAGACTTTCCAACGTCGCCGGATTCATCGACCGCTACAGATTCGAAAAAAGAGAATTTGCCGGCCTTGCCACAAGCTACAATAGCCAGCACTGACGACGACGACGACGGTGGCTCGGTCAACGAAATTTCCACGCAGTGCGAACCAGCAGTAGTGGTGGTGGCCGAGTCTCCGCCGTCAACAACCTCTCACGCTACTCTGAAGCAAAACCCTGAACACTCTGAATCACCAGTACCAGAGCCACCAGTACTAGCACCAGCACTAGCGATAGATCAAACTGCTCTTACTTCTCCACCCATAGCCAAAGACAAGGACGAAACTGCCGACACGAGTTGCGACGACGAAGACGAGTCCTCCTCCTCGGAAGACGACGACGATGAACCCAACGACCGCAATGTCTTGTCGCTCATGGATCGACGAAAACGAAACATGGAACGCAACCAAGCCTTTTTGAATCGCATTGGTCTAGCCTATGGTATTACCTCCAAGCGAAAGCGGACGCTCACCAAAAAGAGCACAGCCCAAGACGACGACGACGATAGCACGGCCGTTGTCGTCAAGAAACGACGAGGCATGCTGCTGCTACCAACACCGACTGCTTTCAATAGTAGTAGTAATCCTATTCCAGCGACGAGCCAAAACAGTGGATTCGTGGAATCATTGCTCACAACGTTTCCCCACCGGCAGCCACAGATTCGCAAGCTGTCCAGCTTGTTGACGGCCGCAGCGGCACAATCATGCCCCGCTACAGCTGTTGCTAGTACTTGTAGTGAAACACCAATTGTACATACTATAGTCCATGTACCCGCTCCCATACTGGTCACGGGGGCCAATGGGTCGGGCAAGACGTGCATTCTTCGTGCCATTGTGAACGGAATTCTCCAACAGCAAGAGCAACAACACGGCAGTGCCAGCAAGGTGGTGAGCGCCTATACGAATTGTGCCACTCTGGATGTGCCGTCCATTGACGAGCTCGTCACAAGTGCCTTTAACCAGTTTCAAGCGGCTGTCGAACGGCTTTCTGGGGATAAGAACGCTTCTACCAAGCTCAAGCGACGAAAGAAAAAGCGATTAGCCGGAGACGCTAGCAGTAGGGGCTTGGAATCGTCCGAAGCCGTCGAAAGAGCTACCCCAGAGGCTTGCGACAATATGGCTGATAAGGCTGTGGAGAACTCTGCTGGTCCAGAGAAGCGTGCCAGTCGCCATCGATCGGCCGCACGAACGACTCGACGCAACAAGGCGAGTGAGACAACCGCCGAGGCACCAACGTTCAAGGCGGCAAAGACTAGAGTCTTTTCGGCGGGCTCGGAAGACATGGCGGTGGTATCGTCCGAAACAACTTGGAGCACGGAGCAAACAGCCGTTTGGGCATTCGGTCGGACGCTTGCCTCTTTGTTTGAAGGCCGCCGCCACGCTGGTATTCTCGTTGTGGATCAAGCCGAACGTTTGCAATCCATGTCGACCAACAAGGGCACGGGAGAGCGAAATAACTTTCTTTCTCAGTTGCTCTTCCTTCCTAGAGTCGCCAATATCAATTTGACAGTGATTGTCGTTTCGAACAGTCTCTTGTTGGATCATTCTCGTGAGTGCCTTGTATAGCAACAACCGACTTGTATTGTTCCTTACCGTTTCTGTGAACCTAATCCTTATCAATTCACTCTATACCAGGCCTAAACAATCTTGTCCCAGCTCAAAGATCGCTAGGCAGCATTTCGGCTGACCTTCAACCGATCCGTGTCCACTTTTCAGCTTACAAAGGAAAAGTAGCTATCAAAGAGGTAGGTCGTTACGGCAATGCTCCACTGCAAGAAGCCTTTCGTCAGCTAACACACAGGGTTCCTGCTCTCTTGCTTAGATTCTTCATAGACGAAACGTCCAGCAACTCATTACGGGAGAAGCAACCAACTTTCGGAGCGCAGGTTTCGATACGACTGCTTTCAAAGCTACAGTATTTCGTTCCTTTCTCGACACGCTTGTCCAATCAATTCACGACCTCACGTCAGATGTCAACGAATTCGTTCGATTGGGGCGCTTGATTTGGCCGAAATATACAGAGCCACTCTGTCGAGATAACATTGACTCGACCGTCGAGTCTGCTCGGAAAGCGTTGCTATCAAAAGGCGACAGTAATGCAAGCCGTGATCTTGTACAGCGCGAAATCCTGACAGTTCTCGATCGTAAGATCTTTCCCGAAGTCCGTCGCGTACTACAACAGGGCATGTTTACACTAGACTTTGACTCTCCCTCTTGCAAAGCCAGAGAGACCGATCCCGCCAGGAGAGAGCAACACGAGATGCCCCAGCTCACAAAGTATCTCTTACTCGCTGCCTTTATCTGCCAGCACAATCGGCCAGACCGCGACAAGCACCTTTTCAGCATCCAAAAGAACGGTAGACGCCGTCGCAGTAGCAACGGGGAGAATAACAATGTAGAGGAAGTGGCGTTTGGTTCATCGTCCCAGAATCAGCAGCCAAAGAAACTTCGACCTCGATCTTTCCCGTTGGAACGTGAGTTTCTTGTCCTGCCCGTCGGTCCTGTGCCTGTTTAGTTTAGCTGGGTCAGTCAACTAACACATCTACCACTCTCACTATCTTTGCAGGAATGTTGTCCGTTTATGTGAGTATGATTGGTTTGAATCAATCTCTTATCGCCGATAGTGGCGGTGACGACGAACGGTTGCGCTCCTTGGGTACTTGCACGTTCAATGATAGTCTTGCGCATTTGCGTGACATTGGGTTCCTGCAAGAGCCTCCAAGTCGATCGACTGCAGACGCCATGCGAACTAACGATGCCAGGTATTGCTGCTCGCTGACGCTTGACGAAGCGCAAGGGATTGCAAAGAGCCTGCACTTTCCTATAGATAGATACATTCTATAATAGCCGTGCCAATTGAGATGTTGGTTATCTATTTTCCGATCTGCGTTTCTTTTGCCTGCCACTTGGCTTTCTTTTTCGCCTCGTAGTGTTGCTTTCGCTTCTGCTTGCGGTAAGCTGACCGTTCTTCATAGCCTGGCTTCATCTTAGCTGCCTCCATTATCTTGTCTCGAATGTTAGCACACTTCTCGGCGCTTTCGGGGCCGTTCTTCCAGACGGATGCCAAATACGAATCTCGCTGGGATGGATCGTATGGCTTCACCTTCTTCATTGCAACCGTTCTTCGACCGAGCTCTGCCGACAGTGGCTGGTAGCAGATATGTACAATTTCCAGACAATCGTGGCGTGGCAGGTCCGTCTCTTCGTTGAAATCGGTAAAGGACGGAATGATGTAAACTAGCCGCCCGTTCATTTCCAAAGTACGCGCAGCCACATCCAAAAGGTCACTCATGACGTCCGACACAACGTACGGCTTGGTCTGTGCGATATGATCGTGCCGATGCTCTACCAAGACATCTTTAGGACTATCGAGACGGGATCCTGTCCTCCGGGCACCGGCTCGAATACCGTAGGGAGGATCGCAAATGATTGAATGATAGAGTGGTGTATCGGAGCGATAGTGTCGATGGTAGATGGCGTTGTCGCTTCTGATCAGTTCAGGGAGTGGCAACCCAAATTGTCGAAAGTTACTGTAAACGTTCTCCTCTTCGCTGCGCCCCTTCAAGACGCGAATGTCAATGTCTGTGCCGATGCAAAAAGCACCACGGAGCGCACACGACAGAAGTATTGAACCAGTACCGACAAAAGGGTCGAAAGCGAATGTGGAAGGTCGAACTTGACCAAGATTTGTCATGACAAAGGACAGCTCTGCATCCATACTTGTTGGTCCCAGGTATGATCGCTTCTTCAAGCTGTAATATTCGACTCCACCACGTCCCTTGACATGTCTCACACCACCCAGAATTCTTCCAAAGTACGACGCGAGAGGCGGTCTCGCATCATTCTCGGGGATGAGAACTTTTTCAAAACCAAAGCGGGGGTATAGCGCTCCTCCTTTAGAATCTAACTCGACTTCTCGTATCAGAACAAACTCATTGGTTGGATCATTCATTTGAATCGGCCCGGCCAAGTCAAGAAAGGAAAAGTGCTCTCGCATCTCGGTATGTTCGTCGAAGCTGTATTTTGCACCGAGCGTATGAATCGTAATTTTCCAGCTCTGTGATAGCCCAGCGTTTCTTTTAAAGATAGATCGACCTAGAGGATCCGTTTCGACCCACGCTGTGGTAGCTTGAGCACAGGATGCAATCGTCGTGGACCTGCCCCAGAGTTCCATTACACTTCGTACCAAGGTACACCGAGCGAGAATAAGTGAACCGATATCACAGTCCTCTTTCTGTTCATTGTCTTTTCGAGGAGTAAATTTGGAGCCATTTGGAAACGACAGGATCAGAAAGGGCCTCCGGGCTATCCCTTGGTTCTTTGCGGCGACCGAAGTGGCAATTTGTTCTACACGAGACGGGTAGTCGTTATCTTGATTCGGCAAGGGCACAATTTCACAATCTGGGCTTCCCAGTCGAATTCCATTCATATCTAGCACGGACTCGAGCTCTGCCAAGTGAAAGTCGAGATGCTTGTAGGCAAACTCGACCAAAATATGGTAGCGATCGCATAGAAGCCCCGCCATGGTCGTAGGGACGAAATGCAAAACTTGTGGAATGGTGAATGGTGTTGCATCGCGCCTGTCCATAACACTTTTATCTGTTTTGAATTCCGGAGTCCGTTCCGGGTTTGGGAAAGCATCATCAGCTATCCGCAAGTCGTCTCTGTTTGTCTTAGATAGTCTAGTTGTAGTTACGCAATTACGTGATCTAAGAAGAAGAAAGGCTTGAACACTGGAGTCTCTGGTGGTTCGTCTTTATCTTCTGGCTCATCTTCTGGCTCTTCTTCTGGCTCCTCTTCGGCCTCCTCGGTGCTGGTCGTACTTTCCTCTTGCTCGTCGTGCCCATTCTTTGGCGAATGATCATCGGCAGGAACTTGGACGTCACTCTCTGTATCCTTGAGAGATTTTCCTCGACGAAAGGCAATGGACATGGACCCTAGTAAACTACCAAGAAAAGAAGTCACAGCTCCAAACAGGTGCCGTCGCAAGGAAGTCACCGCATCAAAGCCTGCTCTGATACTGAAGATACCACCACGAACACTGTCGTACTGAAAAAATACGACCTTTATCATGATTCCGTAAAACACCGTGGCTGCAATGGTCCGTCCCCATACTACCAGCGACCCCTCCGACAAGAACTCACTCAGAGAAACGAACAAAATGTTCTTGGGAGATTCATTTGGTTTATGCTCCTTTTGTTCTCGAGGTTGCGGACGCTTCGATAGCATCATTTGTGAAGAGGGTGCAATGTTTTCTTCAACAAAGCGCGTCAAGACCCAAGAAAAGAGCTCAGGTCTCCGTCGATGCGGTGCGGACCCTCCACCCAGAACGACCGATCGATGGTGACCCGTACTGCCACCAGGCGACGCTTCGGACGACGACATGGTCTCCATTCCAGATCCAGAGAAAGACGCCGGCGGTGGAATGTCACCGTCCCAAACAATCTGAAATGGACAAGGTAGGTTGCTTTGCAGAAAGCGATCTACTGCAAAGAATCCGGGCAATCGACGATTATTGCTTGGCTGTTGTTGCGCATAATACAGACTGGCCACCCAATCGTCGGCTCTTTCCAGATTGCCACACAAGACCAAACCAGCGACTCTGTCGGGAGCCAAGAGCATGGCTGCACGAATCGCCAGCGCTGATTCAGCATCGCAACCCACCAGTACCACCTTGGTCCATCGCAGTGCATCTAATAGTTCCAGAACCAAGTCGGCCCCTTGTCTCTCTGGATAGTGCTGGTTTGCGGCTGTTGACCGAGACACTGCTGGCACGGACTTTTCATTGCTGCTACTACTACTACTACTACTACTACTAGTCGCTTCTGGTTGCTGCACCCGTTCGACGGCCATGACGTTGAAACCACGGGCGGCAAGTTCTTGACCCGCCACTTTCCAGTGATCCACGTTGGGACCCAAGAGAATAAAGGGAATGGACCCAGCATTGGCGGTGCGTGCTCGATTGCGCGAATAGTAGCGGTACACGACGGGCGTCTTTTGCAAGGACGGGTGCATGTCTTGGTGGTGGTGGTAGTCGCCATTGTTGTTGTTGATGTTGATACTAAGGTCTCTACTTGAATCGCCGTGAAAACCGCGAAAAAGACCAGGCGATAAAAAGCCATTCGTGTCGCTTTCATCGTTGTCCTGTTCGTCGTCATACTCTACATCTGGAGCAGTGGTGGTAGTAGAATCGACAAGACCGCCTGTCGTTTTGCTCTCATCGACATTTGCAATCGACGCTAGAGAACGAGTACGATCATTAAGAGAAAGCTGCTCATCCAGATCTTCTTGTAGTTGTGACCGTGGCGGCGGAGACAGACGCGACTTGCCGCTTCGTCGAAAGGCTCCTCGGAGAGACTCGCGTCGTTCCTCCATTGTTGGACTAGTATCGCCAATGAGGGAATGCTGTCGCCGTCGTTGTTGGTCAGATGGATGAGATGCCGTCCCCGAACAAGAAGCAAGGCTTGATAATAAAATCGCCGCCGGCACGAGAAGCGGTCGTCGCCGTCGCCGTCGTTGGTGTCTTCTCGTACAGCGTGGAGACTGGCCTGGAATACTAGTTAGCGGAGCACTGTTGAAAGCCATCAAGAAGGAGAGACTCTACCACAGGCTGGGCATGCAAGTGAGACTTTGAGTATTCAGACGACGCACGACACTTGAAGGTGTTGTTCTGTTAAATGTCTGGATGTGATGGATCACGACCGATGAGAATACGAGAATGACAAGAAGTCTCGTCATGGTCTCTCGCGCACACAGAACGCAGACTGCGACAACGAATCTTGAATCTTTCTCTTCGGCGCGAGTCGAGTCACGAGTTTTTCCGTTTCAGAAAGACCCGGAAGTGCATGGAAACGGACAAACGGACACGACATGATCAAGTATCAATTAGACTACCACCACGACACCAAGCCACCATGACAAAGCAATAAAGAGGAATTGAAGTACTTTTTGATGCATTCCATATTACATACCGTACTGTAGAGTCTATCATAGAGACTCACTACTACTAGAGCTGCGCTAGCCAAAATGCACCCGACCAAGCGCGTCCTTGTGCTCCTTGGTATCGTTGCCTTGCAACCGCATCCAACGCATTCCGCGGACTCTTCGGCACCACTCGGTCGCCCTTGGATGTTCGCCGGACTCTCGCGATGGGAGCGCATGGATGGAAAACCTGCCACGGCAGAATCCTCGGTAACTTCCAACAAATCCACCGCTGGCAAGAGCAACAATAACAAGAGTCGTCCTCCCAATTTGGTTCAGGGCTTGTCGACCGGTCGTCGTGCGTGCAGTCTGTACATTTGGGACGCACCGTCCGCCCTTTTCCACAAGTGGTGCTCACACTTGCTCAAGGACTGCATCTATGAAGGAAAAGGGGGTCGCAAGGTATGCTATGATGGACTTTTAATGAGAGATTACAGGGCATGATTCGGCATCTATGGCGCAGTACTACGATGTACGATACTACTCTTGGCTCAATCTCTTTCTTCCTTCTCTCTCTACACAGTTTGTTCGGATAGAACCTGGCTCGATCCTGCAGCTCCTGTATCCTTGTAGTCGGTACAGCCCTGACCGTTGTGTAATTTGCGGCGGAGCCTTCCAGGATCACCTCACACTTTGGTGGTCCAAGCATTTGTATTCGCCCCTTGATCTGGTCTTGGACAGAACCCGGCGAGAAGGAGTGACTCGCTCTGCTGATCTACTTGTAAACAACATGCAGCAAAAAACGCCACAAAAGGCGTCGACTGTCCCCGTCGCACCAGTCAGTCACGCCAAGCACGTCTTTCACCGGCGCTACGTGACCGATATCGAAACAGCAGAAGTAGTAGAAGTAAACACACCGCAGAAACGCGGTCACAGTGATGATCACGCTGCCAGCAATCTGGAGCAGAGAACGGTGCGAGAGGCGCAAGTGTCCTATAGTGTCCCAAAGTTGATGACAAATAGCGACGGCGACGGTGATGTGGGTTTCAAGCCCTCTGTCACGCTTCGTATGGTCCGAGAACTCTTGATTCAATCCGTGGAAGGTCTCATTCATCTCGAGAATAAAGACAATGCCTCGTTGGCAAAGAGTCCTTGGTAGCAGTTAGTAGTAGTAGTGGACTACTGGTAGTGGACCAATAGAAGTCTTTATGTTGCGCGCAAACGGAGCGACGGAATGACTGCATCGAGCCTACTACGCATACTCACTCGCCTCTTTAATGAACGCGTAAGTATTGGACCCGCTGCTGCTGTCATTGGGCCTCCTAGGTCGACACCTGGTATTTCTAGACGGAGGCTGCATTGCTTCTTGCAGAGATAGTACTGCACAAGCAGAGCTGCTGCTGGCAAACATGGATGCGATGCCTATATGCAATAACAGTTCTCGACTCTAACTACTAGCGTAGTCTCTATCACCTTACCGTTAAGCTTGTTAGCTTTATCAAGCCTATTACTCTACTTCGATACTAGAGTTATCGTAGAGAGCGAGAGGGACTCGATTCGATTCGACTCACTCCAATCGCTAACTTTTACCAGTTGCCAGAATCGTACGGTATACGCCCGTTATGTATTGATTAGGGGAAACAGACCCGGAAATCCCAGGCACGACACACCAGGCACGGCTTTTTGCCGTTGAGAATCGCTATCGTACCGTATTGGCTCCGTGTTGAAAACAGATCTCGGCACAATCTTGCTTCACCACCATGGCGTCTCCTTCCCAAGCTCTTACGATTAGCACTGGCGGTATGCATTCCTCAGGTCGTCCACTTCAGGTGTATCAGATCGATTTCACGGCTGTGGCGAGCGGCAAGCGCATTGCTAGTAGCAAGCGTCGCGTTCGATGGTGAGTCTTGCTTGCGGATGGTGTTGATGTTGGCGGCCCCGAGAAACCGACGGTTGCAGCACCGTTTTATATGCTGAATACTGGACAAGCGATGGGACGTGGCTTTATGTAGTGCTAATATTGCGCCAGGATCTTGAATGGAACCACTTTGCAGCTTTTGTTGAAGGAAATATCACCCGTTGCCACCATGGTGAAACCCACGCAGCGCGGAAAGCAGCAGTTGGGCGGAATGGAAAGCGGGGATTCGGTGTCTGTGCTGTATCGGTGTCTTTCTCAGGAACGATTCGATTCGACCATGGCCAACGTGGTCCCACTATTCTATTCACATTATTATTGCACCCTCTAACCCGTTCCATTGCTTCATTCTGCGTTTATACAACTTAGGCGTTTTGGTTTTGGCAACCCTGAGGCCCTGGCGGCTGGAGAAACGGGCACAGCCTGTCGTGGCGGAGAGCACGACATTACGTTGGTATGGAGTATCACTTCCGGAAAACGCTTGGTCTTGGCGGACGGCCAGGAAGTCCATTATTCGAGTAGTCGCAGTAACATCTTCGATTTCAGCTGGACAATGAGAGGAAATCACGTGCTCAAGATTGTGGGAAACGCGTCGCCGCCCTTGTCGCCGACGCCAGGCTTTCGCCAGTACGATTTCTTCATTGACGGACAGAGCTTTTTTTCCTTCCCCAAGGTGTACCGACTCGGAATGGCACCGAATGATCCGCGTGGACAGGTATCCCCTACCGCTCCGGTGGGATTGGCGGACCGTGGCCAGAGCTACAACAATTACTCCACCAATCGTTCGGCACCGGCGCGAGAGCGTTCGGGCAATAACATTGCGTCGATTGAGGCTCCTCACAATCCGGATGAAGTAAGTGGGGGATGTTGCGTTGTGTTATGCCCCGAACGATGGTTGCGACGTTCGATTTCTCACAACATTCTGCCATTTGTTTGTTGAACAGGAGGAAGCGTACTTGGCCGAGGCCATTCGACAGTCACTCGAAGACGACAGGGCGGCGGCAGCAGCAGCAGGTGGTGACGGTGGTGACGGCGGTGGCGGCAGCGACGATTTGCTAGGCTTTGGCAGTGAGACAGCTGCCGCCCTTCCACCATCCACTAACGCAGACCCATGGGGTGCTGCACCAGTAGCTGTCGCCCTTCCGCTTTCGACTAGCTCGGACCCTTGGGGTACGGCCCCAGCGGCTGCATCTGTCGCACTAGTGACGGCTACGGCGTCAAACGGTTATGCTGGATACTCTGCTGCTCCAGTACCCGCTACTACCGGGGGCTATGGCGCCCCTGCGCCTGCTGCTTATGGTGCTCCGGCCGCTTACGGCGCTCCTGGTGGCTATGGTGCTCCCGCTTCGTACGGCGCTCCCGCTGCGTACAGCGCTCCCGCCCCTACCGCTGCGTACGGCGCTCCCGCCCCTACCGCTCAGTGGAGTGCACCGCCTCCAGTCCAAACACAGCAGCCATTCGGTGGTTACGAAGGGCAGTCTGGTATGCCAGCGTATGTTAATCCGATGGTCACCCCACAAGGTCAGCCATCGACACCGTCGACTCTTGGATTCACATCCCCAGCGGCAGACTTTTCTGGCTTTTCACCTGGTCCCCAGACAATTCCAGAGGCAGCGAGTACAGATTACTCGGCTCCGTCGGCGTCCGAACCAACTGCTTCTTCTGTAGACCCTGCCTTTTTTTCAATGAATACTCTTAGTGGTCAAAACGAAGGCGGCCTTTTTGATGCAAATGCGTCCATTGCCAGTGGCTCTATTGCGGACCAAGCGTACGCGAAACTCGTCAATATGGACACTTTCTCTCTGGTCTCGAAGGCTGACGCCGAACGTGCGAATCCCTTTGAGAGCACCAGTAGCGCATCCATTATTGGGACAAAATCCCTTGCAGACATGAAGAAGACTTCAGGTGTCAGCGGAACGAAAGATATTATGAAGTCTCCGACAGCTGCACCTGGCGCTTTGGTGGTTGCTGGAGCTCAAAACGGTAGCTGGGGTGGTCAATACGGAGGCCAGCCGATGCAGAACGGTTACGGACAGCAGCCTCCTATGCAGCAACCTCAGTATGGTCAGGCCCCATTTGGCCAGCCTCCCCCGCAACAGTATGGGCAGCCTGCTCCTCAACAGTATGGGCAACCTGCTCCTCAACAGTATGGGCAACCTGATGCTCAACAGTATGGGCAACCTGCTCCTCAACAGTATGGGCAACATGCTCCTCAACAGTATGGACAGGCGCCACCTCCGCAACAGTACGGCCAGCCGCCGCCGCAACAGCAGCAGTACGGCCAGCCGCCGCAACAGCAGCAGCAGTATTATTGATGATCGTAATAAGTTGCAAAGCAAAAGGACGTAAAGAAATGTTATGCAACTTATGCGCTTATTTACTAGCCAGCTCCTTCTCTTGGAGTCCGTGTAACAATATCCCTGTTGCGATTGGAACGCTGAGCGAATCCACGCCGAGCGTCATGCCAATCCGAATCGTATGGTTGCATGCCTTGATCACGTGTTTCGAAATGCCATTGGCTTCGTTCCCCATGACGCAACACCACGAATTGGGGATCGTGCCTGGCTTTACATCTTCCAGTATCAGATCAGCATTGGTATCAATCACAGCTGCATACGATGTAACACTAAAGGGTTCCCTGCTACTAGACAGTCGTTGGATCGTGACACCAAGATTGTCGACACGGACAATCGGTATGAGAAAGACGTGACCCATGCTAACGCGGACGGATCGTCGATACCAAGCGTCGCAACAGTCTCGACTCATGATAATTGCCCGCACACCAAAGGCGGACGCACACCGAATCATGGAGCCTAGATTGGCCGTATCCGAAATCCCATCCAAGGCTAGCAAACGAAGACCACCATTTTTCGTTGCAGTGTCTTGCTGCAGTTTCGGAAGATAGTAGTCCAAGAGCCATGCCTCGTCTCGATCAGGCACAACACCACAAGCCAAGGCACCACGCGCAATATGAAAGCCTGCCACCGAACTGAGCGTCTCTTCGTCTCCCACTAGAATCGACCACGGTGGTCGACTGTCATCACAGTTGGCTCCGGCCTCTTTTACATTCGTCAGGAGCGAGACGGGTGGTTCGAACAAGACGCTAGGCTTGACAAAGATTGAAACAATTTCAATGGCATCCTCATTTTGCGTAGATTGCTGGATAAGGAGACGAACCGTCTCTGTTCCTTCGGCAATAAAGAGAGACTCGCTGGTGCTGCTGTCTCCTTGGACCGACTTTCGAGCACCACCGTCTTGCAGATCCAGGTAGGGTCGAATAAGTTTGGCATTTGTCGTCAAGGTAGATTCATTAAGTGATTGCACATCATTTTGGTACACGCGAGTAGCACCATACTGGCTTAGCAACTGCTCCCATTGTTCTTCTTTCTTCTGTCTCTTGGCCTTGTTCTCTTGCTTCGCTTGCCATTTCCGCCGTTTCTCTTGGCCAATCAACTTTCCGTCCACGAGCTTCTCAGATGAAATCTCTGTATCACCTTTGGCACTCATCTCTACCCAATACTATACATTCACGTTCATCACCGCTGGAGTCCAAAAAGCCAATCCATACTCATGGTCAAAATTTCTCCGGAAAAGAACAAAAACATGTTTTTGTCTTTCGCGCCCTTTCCTTTTCCCCTTTTCCAAGCGACGCGACGGACGAACCGAAAAGGCCCCGACCACCAAAAAACAGGAGAAGAAAATGCATAGAAACACATTTTTGTCTACTTGACCATGGGGCCTCCTAAGCACGCAAATGCACCCTTAATCAAGGGTTATCTTCCAGTAAGACTCACGATTCCATCATCTGACTCATCAGTGAAAGATGAAACTTACTTTTACGTCAAGGAACATCAAGCTGGCAATGTTACCGACAAAAAGAACAATTGTACTCTTTTCGTGAGCAACGCCCCAGTCGTCCCTACAGTTCGAACGAGGCTCTTGCTCAAGTCCTTGTTCGGAAGATTCGGAGACATTGCACGCGTAACTGTGATTAGCAACCCGCGTCAGAATCGCATCGAAGCAGATACATCGGCAGCCAATGCGGAAGCCGTCTTGTCTTCCTGGACGGACAATTTTCATCTTCCGACTTATCTGGGCCCCCAACACGCCGAAGGCAAGTTTGCACACGTGGTTTTCACTTCCAACAAGGAAATGAAGAGATCTTTGAAAGCTTTACAGCAAATCATGTTGGAATCAACCGCAGACTCATCAGGTCTCACGCTCGACAAGATTGAGATTCAAACATTGGCAGACGAAAGTGAACGTCAATACCGACAAGAACAGCGGGATACGGACGGCAGTGACGACGACGACATGGACGATGACTTTACCGAAAATCGTACTAAAAAGAAGCTGACTGGAGTGCTCAAAGTTGCAGAACGATATCGCGAAAGCTGCAGTCGACTTTCCAGGGCAGCACTACTCGAAGAATGCAATGCAGTCATGGAAAACTTTGAAGACGCCGAAACGCAGGATCGGATGGAAAGAGAAGCCGCAGCGAACGAGCCTGATGATGATGGCTTTGTTACAGTCACTTACAGTTCCCAAGTGGGTAGCAAGCGCGAGTTGGAGCAGACTGGAGGAGCCGAACAAGCTCGACGAGGCAAGGGCCAAAAGCGACGCCGTAAAACGAAGGATAGTGGAGCTACTGAATTGGAAGACTTTTATCGATTCCAAACCAAGCAACACCGTAAGAAGTCTTTGCAAGAACTACGGGAGCGTTTCGAAGAGGACTTGAAAAAGGTCAAGCGCATGAAGGAGGAGAATCAATACCGTCCTTTTTAAGCCCCCTGGCTTTGGCCACGGTGTTGTCCTTGAACAGTCTTTGCATTCTATTTCGCCAATAGAATCGTTTTATAGCTCCAGCTACACACAATAGCTTTATATCTAGGATACCGTACCGACTCGTCCGGTTGTCATAGTATCATAGCCCCTACCGGTACCCTCCTGCTCGCTCCTGGCTATGGTCTCGCACGTACGGCGCACGGTGGCTGGATCTGAGTTTCAGTCTTGCGTGTTTGACGGCTCAACCGTCGACCGCCGCTGACGCAATCTGCGAATAATAATGCCAACCGACCATACTACGGTACGTCTAATCGACCATGACGGACGGGCCCGTGCATAATAGTACTGTCTCATCAAGTCGTTACTCCAAAGATCAGAAAGCCTAATCAACCCTAAAGTAGCAACTTGCGTCCATGGTGCGAACCTTTCGATCTATTCTTTCGTTGCTTTGGACAGTGGGTCTTCTTCTTCCAAGCGCTTCGACTTTTTCACCACGATGCTGTGCAACTCGACGGACTCCAGTAGTCCCAGTAAGCTACTCTTTCGGCTCTAATCCTTATACCGACATCAAGCCTAGCAAAAACACGGCGATTGGTCTAGGGTTGGACTTGGACGACGATGACGGCGGCGAGAATATCCAAGAGTTTGGCTCGCACCAGCGGCGCGACCCAAAGTTTATGGAACGAAACAAACGCTGGGTCATTATCGTTGACGACGAAGCGCCAATACGACAAGCCGTGGGTCAGTTGCTCTTTGATCGAGGCTACCAAGTCACGGCTTGTGCCGATGGACCGACGGCTCTCAAGGTAGCTCGGAGCAAGCGTACTAATAGTAACGAAGAAGGCGTCGATCAGCCACCCGCCTTGCCCGATGTTTTAGTCTGTGATATTCGAATGCCGGGTATGGATGGATTGGAAGTCTTAAGGCAAGTTCGAGCCGACGACGAGTTGGTAGGGGTCCCTGTTATTCTCTTGACGGCCAAGGCCATGACGCAAGACAGGATTTTAGGCTACCAAAATGGAGCTGACGCGTATCTACCCAAACCGTTTGATCCAGACGAACTGGTAACCGTGATTGATAATGTTATCGAGCGACACGAGACGCTCAATACCGAAAGGGTTGGTGTGGATGATTTGAAGCGAGATTTGGACGAAATCAAGTATTTACTCTTGGAGAGCGGCGGAGGTGGCGTGGGAAATGGTTGGGTGGAGGCGAGTAATGTCTTTCTCGCGCCCGATGAACGCGAGATACTGGAGCTCATTTGCCAAGGACTTACCACCAAGGAAATTGCGGGCAAAGCTTTTCTATCCACTCGACGAGTGGAGCAACTATTGACGGGTATGTTTCGCAAGGTGGACGTGAAGAATCGAACCGAGCTGGTACGGTGGGCGGTAGCTACTGGTCGGTACCAAATTTAGAAGATGGTAGAGAGAACAAAACGTTGTACAAAAGCATCTCATTGTTCCATGCTTCGGAACAGAGCTAACTATCGCATAGTATAGAGTAAGTAGAGAGTTAACAGTTGTCGGCATCTAATCTGCTACCAGTAGTCTATGTACAAGGTACGTAGCTTTCGTACCGGTACGCACGGCAAAGCGGGACGGACCAAAAGTCCGGGTTCGTTGTTCCTACGTTGAAGCGATGAGAGAAGATGCCGCGACCCGCGACACGCTTCACAGTTCGCTTACTTTGTTGACACGACAATTGACCCTAACCCAGGTGTCAAGGCAGCATTGCAGCACCATCTTCGTCAAAGCTCTCGACGAAACCATGAGAACCGGAATACCTGGAACGCCGTCTTATGTGCTGGATTCGATTTTGAAAAGCTTGACCCCAAGTCGACGGTGTCGACAAGGCACGCATCTCGTTCTACTCTTGCTCTCCATCTCGGCATGCTCTTCCTTCCTTCCATCCTCTCAAACCCGCCCTTCGTCCACATCCAAACTGTATGCTTCCACCGAATGGTCGGGAGCCGGTTCGCGTACATGGAATCAGAAGCCTCGACAGAGTGATAGTGCTGGTGTTATACTTTCGACATTAGAAGCAACACCTTTGTTCCGTGAAACGCCAAAGAGAAAACGGAGTCGGGAAAAGACCTCGCCAATGCCCGTTACTGGATACGACGCGGAAGCTATTGAAGATTATTACGATCGACGACCTCTACAGGTTGGATTGAGGCTAAATTCAATCGGCTTTCCTATGCTGGGCTGGTACCTGCGCTTACTAATGGATCGATCGTTTGGAATTGCCGAGGATGAAGATGTCCAACGAAAGCGAGGGGCAGAGTTACGAGAGCTGCTCGTCCACTCGAAAAGCGTCGCCTTGATCAAGTCGGGACAGGCTCTAAGTCTAAGACCCGATCTCATAAGGAATCGGTTCTGGGCAGAGGAACTTGGCAAGCTAGTGGATGCTGTGGGATCCTTTTCCGACTTGGAAGCGATGCAAATCATGAAGCGCGAGTTGGCGGATCTTGCACCCCGCCTGGAAATTACAAAAAAAGAGTGGCAAGTTCAAGGCAAAAATAGGACGCCCCGCAAAGGAAAGCTGAGTCGCTTGGAGGCCATGGTCGAATCGGACAGCGTCTTGAGCTTGTTCGAGTTTGCAAATGGTAACCAAGCCGTCGCATCCGCATCGATTGGTCAAGTTTACAAAGCCCGTATACGAAAGTGTCCTGCTCTCGAAATAGCGATTGGAAAGAAAGCGGCGCAAGAGTGGGGTGGAAAAGTGGTTGCCATCAAGGTGCAACGGCCTGATGTGGAAGCATCCGCTTCTCTAGACATGTACCTTCTCCGACGTACTGCCATGTGGCTAAGCAAGGTTCGAGGCGGAGATCTACCACAAGTTGCGGATGCCTTTGGTATGCAGCTCTTTGGGGAGCTTGACTACATCCGTGAAGCCAATAACTGCGAACGGTTCAGAGCTCTGTACGGAGAGTGGGACGACATTCGTGTTCCTGCGGCATGCTCGGCCTTTACTCGTCGACGTGTTATGGTTATGGACTGGATAGACGGTGTTAAAGGTCCATGGAGCGACCAAGATGGTATCGACATGGTACGAACGGGTCTCCGATGTTCAGTGGACCAGTTAATGACAACGGGCCTTTTCCACGCAGATCCTCACAGAGGCAACCTACTGAAGACTACGGATGGCAAACTGGCCTTGGTCGATTTCGGAATGATGGCGGATATCGACGAGGACGACCGGTACGGACTGTTTGGACTTGTGATTGGCTTGCAGAACAGGGACTTACCACTCATTACTGAGACTCTCTTAAAGCTTGGCTTTTTGAAAGATACGGCACAGCTCGATCTTCTCATCCCACGCCTCCGACAAGCTCTGATGAACGCAACAGGCGGCAGCGGCAAGGCGTCCGACGTAAACTTTGCACGGCTACAAGCCGAGCTGGACGAGATTAGTCGCGAGAATGTGTTGCGATTCAGCACGCCTCCTTTCTTCACTATCATTATCCGCTCTCTGACAATTCTGGAAGGAGTTGCGCTCAGTGTCGATCCCAACTTTCGACTCGTCCGCGGAGCTTATCCGTACGTCTTAAATCAGCTGCTGTCACCAGAAGACGACGAGCGCACACCCGAAGCTCTGGAAAAGCTCTTGACTCGTCTCTTGACTGTCAATGAAAGGGAAGTCGAGTGGGAGCGACTTCGCGACTTTCTCCGAATGGCGCAAAGGGCTGCGAAACGGTATGATCCTTCCGCCAGTGAATCCGACGACAAGTCGCGGCTGTCTCGACAAACGATTGAAATGTTTGTGCAGTTCATGACCAGTCGAACGGGCATGTTTTTGAAAAAGCCACTGGTGCACGAACTTGCCGAAGCCGTTGACGGCTTGGCTAGTATGGGGGAAGCCAACCTGCTTCGACAGTCGCGCGGCCTGTTTCCTGGTCTTCCCGGCATGGCCGGACCGGTCAACTCGCGACGTATGGATGAGATCCGAATGATGATGGAGACTTTTCGAGACGCGCTCATTGTGGACGGACCCGAAACACGAGGCGGCCGAGCGCGTATGGATGCTATTATGGAGTTGTTTGTGGAGATCTCTTCTTTGTTGAGTGACGAACGTCTTCGTCAAGACAGCGGAGCGCTGCTCGAAGAGCTGCAGTCGGTGATACAAATGGTGGCCGTTGAAGTTCTAGAGATTCGAGGTTCTCGAGCTGTGCGGTCGCTTCTTCAACTTGGATCGGCATCCTAGCAAGAGTACATTGATCTTTACGACCTTTACGCTTTTATAGGCTACAATATCAAACTACAGACTATTGTAAGCATTTAGACTACTCGTAGTGTCTACAGCTAGTCAGCAACCGAGCAATAGTGTACGGTAGCTCACATCGACGACAATACCTTCTTTTTGGTCGTCTTCTTGAGCAGTTGCGCAATCTTCTTCAAGGTGCTTTCCTTTTCCTCTCTTGCGTGTCGCTTTTTGTTGAAAGTTGGCTCTTGCACCACTGCATTTTGCGCAGCACTTCCCCTGCTATTATTTCCAACTATTGACAGCTTGGCCTTCTTTCGCTTGGATTCCTTCTTAATACCGTCAAGAGATCGACGATGCGCAATGCTGTGGTCGACCGCCAACATGGATTTCACGTGGTGGCGGAGCATGTCTTGATCGGTTACGGGTTCGCCTTTGTCTTTATCCTCTTGCCGTTTTCTCTTTTGCTTGGACTCTCTCTTGGCTAAGGCTACAGCATTGTCGTCGGCCTTCTTTTCCCAATCGGCAGTGCTTCTCAGGAACTTGCGGACGAGCTTGATTGACATGGTGAAACCGTGGTGTAAATAAGTTGTCTATTATTGTCTACTGTCAAATTGTGATAGATGGAGCGATGCGAGTTTATCGTGGTTGGTGGAGAGGAGCGTTTCGGACGGGTGTCGTAAGGATGTCGGAACAATGTCATAGTCATGGTTTGGCGCGAACATCGGATCTTTCGCCGCACTTCCTTTGGCATCGTTCGTTCGGGCACGGCCATGCCGCCATTGCCTTTTTTACTTTGTGCTTGCTAGTTGCAGTTGCCGTACCGTAGTTCCTTTGACCCCATTCAAACAAGCAGAAGACCACAATGACATCCTTTGGACCCATGATTGGAGGTGATATCCTAGATATTGGCTCCCGCAAGGCGGAGATGCGAGCGCGAAGACAGCGAGGAGGAGGCCTTGGCGTTGCCGGGCTTCCCTTGGATCTTGCTGCTCTGGGAAACCCTGGACAGTTTGACGTGCCCAACGTTCCGGATGTAAGTAGTAAGACCTTGTATAAAGAGAAGATACATTCTCTGTGAATCTACAGCCTTGTAGAGTTTCTCTCCCTTTCTATGTACCTCTCACCAATATATCCTCTCACGTTTGTATTATTAACACACGCAGCCGGCTCTCCACTGCCGCAACAACTTTGCCTCTGCTTGCGGTACCACTGACGCTAACCAGGACGTCAAGTTCGCCAAGGGAACTACCACCTTGGCCTTCAAGTTCAACGGCGGTATCATTGTTAGTGTAGACTCTCGTTCCACCATGGGCTATTACATTGCCTCGGGAACCGTCAAGAAGGTTATTGAAATCAATCCCTTTCTCTTGGGAACCATGGCGGGCGGAGCCGCCGATTGTTCCTTTTGGGAGCGAAACCTAGGCATGGAATGTCGTCTTTACGAATTGCGCAACGGCCGTAGAATCACAGTCGCGGCCGCCTCCAAGTTGCTGGCCAACGTGATGCGTTCCTACCGTGGTTACGGTCTTTCCATGGGAACCATGATTACCGGATGGGACGAGACTGGCCCACAGCTCTACTACGTGGACGATGACGGTACTCGCCTCAAGGGAAAGTACTTCTCCGTCGGAAGTGGTTCCACATATGCCTACGGTGTCTTGGACAGCCATTACCGTGAAGACTTGACGGTCGAGGAGGCCATTGACTTGGGCAAGCGCGCGATTTACCACGCTACGCACCGTGATGCGGCTTCGGGTGGTATCAACAACTTGTACCACGTGACTGCTGATGGATGGGTCAAGATTCACGCCATTGACGTGAACGATATGCATTACGAGTACCAGGAAGAAAAGCGAAACGCCATGGCGTCGTAATAATTTAGTTCGTGCTTGTTGGATAATAAGAAGGAATACCGGATACAAGCATGCATTCGTCGTTTTGATAATTATCATGACTAAAAGAAGTCATCGTCTTCGTCGTCTTCCTCCCAATCTTCTTCGTCAAATTCCTCGTCAAAGTCAATGCCGTTGACGACCCCACTTGGTTGTCCGTCGTCATTATCCTCGCGCTTGTATCCCGACGCCACCTTTTCAATCAAATACATGACATCCGTAGCAGCTGCCACATCCACCTGCACAAACGTGAGATTGGGACACGACTTCATGTGACTCATTCGTTGGGCCAGCGTGTGTCGAATCATCTTGGTATTGCGCACCAGCCAACTGTACGCACGGCGCTTGTCGACGACCGGATTGGAATCGGCGCCCTTTTTCGCTGCCCGGATCGATACCGAAATGCGAGCCTGTCGCAAGTCGGGAGATACGTCCGTAGATACAACGGATATACGCTGTCGCAGCTCATCATCCAAGTAATCAGCGTCTCCTTTAATGACACCACGAGCGAGAATGTTGGAGAGTTCAGTTCGAACCAAGTGACCAACACGTTCCTGCCGTTTGGATCGATCCTTTCCGTAGCTTGGAGATGATCGTCCACCATAGCCTGACAAGGATGTTGAGCTGGTTCTTTGTTTTGTTCTAGTAGTACCCGATGGGGCTGCCAACGGAGAAAAGGCCCCGGCCGTCCGTAGCAGAAGAGACACCGTTACAAACAGTGCAACCAAGACCAACTGCCTCCTTGCAACTGATGGTCTAGACTGACTTTGTGCCATATTTCTTTGAATGTCTTTGGATAGATGAAAGGAAAGGGCACTTCAAACCTCTAGTTAGCAACGACAACGATAGCAACAACAGCAACAACGCTGATGTTGACAACAAAATGTTCTTTTTTAAAAGTGATGGCGAGAGCCAAAGGGGGTCATACCCTATTTCACTATAAATAAATGAGTACACTTTTCTCTGATTTATACTGTATGCCCAAGAAGTATAAACCCGCCGTTCGACATTATTTATTTGTAATTTGGACCACAAAAAGCATGAATCGGACCAACATTACGGCCATGGCGCTCAAGGGGAGACCTGTGAGGCGCTTGTACCCCAGTTACGGTCCATTGTCCCCATTATGTCTCATTATACTTCTTGGTATCAGAATATCTAGCTCCTTTACCGCTTGTCCATGCATAGCAGCGCCTATAGAGAGGACAGCGACAAGCGTCGCGATATCCATACCACCACGACGACCTCCGATGCAATCCTGTCGACGACGGCAAAGAGTAAACTTGCAGCTCGCAAGCAATAGCAATGCTGACGATGATCCAATACAAGATCCCAAGTTTATGGAACGAAGCAAGTACTGGATCGTCCTCGTAGACGATGAAGAAGCCATTCGTTTGTCGGTTGGCGACTTTCTATACGATTCTGGCTACCAGGTGACTGCTTGCGCCGACGCTGACGCTCTTTTGGAAGTTTGCCAAAAGCCACGAAAGCCTGGTGAACTACCAGCCACCCCTGCTGCGATTATTAGTGATGTGCGCATGCCGGGGAAAGACGGCATTGAACTGACGGCTTGCATTCGGGCCGACCAACGCTTGCAACGAGTCCCTGTCATTCTCTTGACAGCCAAGGCCATGACCCAAGATCGGATAGCAGGTTATCGAGCTGGAGCTGATTTTTATCTACCAAAGCCCTTTAATCCAGACGAACTCCTGAGCATACTCGATAACGCCATTTTGCGGCGCAAGCAAATGCAAGGCGACGGGGGCAGTCTGGTGGATTTACAAGAGGACATGGCCAATATAAAACAGCTCATGAAACAGAATGGTGCGAATCTCGTCAAAAAGACCAATGTCTATCTGACACCAATGGAACGAGAGGTTCTGGACTTGTTGTGCAAAGGCTTTACAAACCAAGAGATTGCTACCGAGCGGGGAGTGAATGTTGCTGGAGTCATTCGCACCATTCAACGACTTTTCAGCAAGACAGTGTCGCAAACACGGACGGAACTGGTGCGATGGGCCATTCAGACTGGGTATGTGGCCCCCAGATAGATTAGAGTAGATAATTCCTAGTACAGTAGAGTCCATTTACTTCCTCTAATTGGCCCCGCTTCTCTCATTCTATTGTGTGCTTTCTTTTTCCCGCTCAAAGACTTTCATTCATCCGAATATATGAAAGTACACATCCTTAGCGTACCATTTCCAGTCGCGTTTGAAAGCATCATCATCTTTACTCCAGTGGTGTTCACCATCCTTGTGGCCTGCAGCAAACTCCTCCGGCGTCCATCCCGCCATAAGCAACACCTCATTATGAAAATCCTCATTTATGTGATGAATTTTTCGATATTTGTTCAATTCACGGCGTCGCTGGACGAGATCACCCGGGTGGGAAAGTAGATTGCGCAAAATAGCAGCGTACCGGTGCTGCGTCTGTTCCGTACGCCTCTTCGTCCACTCTTCGGGGTCGTCAATGAGTCCCATCGACAGCAAGCTACGCTGCATTTTCAGCTTGTCGATCAAATCTAAAGACAAGACAGCCTTGAGCGACCGACGTAGCGATGGATCGTGCTCCATCAAGTCAACCAGCTTGTTTCGATCCCAGCAAAGAACACGAGCGTTCGAGTCGGCTTCGACGCTGCAACAAGACTCGACGCTGCCATGCAGCAAGAGGCCCACGTGCAATCCACTTTCGGAAATAAAGTTGCCTTCATTCATGAGATAGGTAAGCTTTTTGTCTCGTGAAACCTTGAGCGTTCCACGAAGTACGAGAAACACATGTGGATTTCTTTCGCCTTGCGATAGCACCACGTCGCCCTTGTTGTAGTCGACGATATTCCCAACACGCACCAAATGCAAAAAGTCTACAGGATCCATCAAAAAGACATGTTTTTGTCGGAGTTCCATCAGCTCGGGCGACAATTGCTCGGCTCTGTAGCGATCCAGATAAATCTTGCTAATGCGGTACGAGTTAATGGCAATAAATAGCACATTCCATTTGAGAGGCAGCCACAGGACGCGACCGTGTGGATGCCAGTAGGTGAAGAAAAGCATGACTGTCGAACCCGCCACGGCAACCATACGCAGGGTTAAAAAGTCATCGACGGCGTACGACATGGCTACCAGAAGAAATGACGAATGTCCGCATATTTCTGATAGCGTAATGGTATGGTGGCGTGGTGAAATCCAACGAGGAATGGGAATGGTGCGAGGTTTGCGCAATATTTGGTCGAGCGCTTGCCAAAACGTTTGTTGGCGTTCAATTTGCTTGACGGCATGCATGCTGGTATTTCCCGCCAGAGTCGCCTTTTGTCGATTCTGCAATGACGACGACGATCTTGACGACGACGATCTTGAGGATTGGGTTTTTGTCGTCGTGTTGGTGGATCGTTGCTGCGCCGCCTTCAGCTTGTTCAGAGGAGCACGTCCAGCCTTGGATGACTTGGCTCTCAGGTGGTGGCGAGGCCCAGCACCAGCGGTAGTAGTGGGTCTTTTCAGAGTCGTACGCATCGCGAGACGACAGGCGGAATGCATTCGCACAGCTCCAACAGTGGATAGCATCATCATTTTATTGGTAGACAAGTGTATAATATGTCTCAGCTTCGGAACGCAATCCTCTAGGCAATAGTTTGGTCCATGGATCAACCTAGCGTTCGCTTCTTTCCGGGATACGAGCAAGATATATAAGGTTATGGTGAGCAGAGTTCAAGACTAGAATGAGCCGTATCCATCACATTCCTCCGCCGTCGACGGTGTGCGAAAGACCCAAAGCGTTTTCACTCGAAATTACACAATGGCTTGGACCGACCACCTTTGAATGATTCGATTCATTCCGAACCTCGAAAGTAAGCAATTGCCCTTGTCTCGTTCATCAGACCGACGTCGCTGCCTTACCTCTTGTTCTAGAGACCTTCTGCAGCCGAAGTTACCTCTTGGTTCATTCACACGAAAGAGTTACTGACTGGTAGACACTACCATAAGCAACAGCTCTTTGGCCGTGATGTTACAGTTAGTGTGTCGGAAGGAGAGGTCTTCGAGAATTCCAATTATTGCCTTCTGTCGCGTTGCACCTTACGTGGCAAGACTGAACCATGGGACTCAGAAACGGACGGACGAATGAAGTCACGAGCTTCGATCTTGCTCAGGCATGGCATGCAGCTGCGCCGCCGGCCAGCAGAGGACCTGGTATGATAGCGGGACTCAGTCACACAGAACGTCGCGCTCGTTGATCGTTGATCGTTGATGCTCAAGCGGGAAGCAGACACACCGGTTTCAACGTCGCTGCTGCAAGATAGTCGTAGAGCAGTCGTTCCTCACAATCCTTGCAACCAAGCAACTCGAAAAGCAAATTGCACCCTCACTTAAAGAAACACGAGCAATCGTTTCACGGCTCTCGCAATCCTTGCAACTGCAACCAGTAAGCAAAACTACCAACACCACCACCAACACCGCAAACAACAACTACCAAACACAACTTACGCAACCGAACAATGTTTCTTGCCAAGAAAGGATTCCCCTCGCCGTGCATCATGGGCGAAGAAGCGATCATGGCTCCCAAAGAGCATGGTACTTCCAAGGTATGTATGTGTCGTTTCTCGTGCCTCTCGGTTGCTCGTTCGTCGCGTGAGCTAACACACACACCGTACCGTACATTCGCATAACCCACTGTACCCAATCCACTCTGCAGGTCCCAGTCCAACAGAACTTGCGTTGGAACTGCGATCGGGATACCGCCGACCGCATTTGCAACTTTAACCGTCACTACGCCGAACACTCGGGCTACTTTGAAAAGACGGCCTTTCTCAAGGACTCCGAGTCCGTCACGGGCGAAATCAACTTTTACGATTCCAACTCTGGAAAGTTGCTTTTTACGGCCCCCAAGGGTCGCAGTTTGGAAAATTTCTTGAAGGAAAGCAGAGCGCACGGCTGGCCTAGCTTCCGCGGTATGTGGTGTATGGTGTTGTGTGTGGCGTCATGTTGCGCCAAGAGCCTTTCTAACAACACATTCTTGTCTCTTTTCCTTTTTGTAATACACAGACCAAGAAGTCCACTGGGAGAATGTCCGCGTCTTGCCTGACGGAGAATCGGTCAGTGTCGATGGAACGCACTTGGGACACAATCTCCCGGATAACAAGGGGTCGCGTTACTGCATCAACCTGGTGAGCGTGGCCGGAAATCCTACGGAACAAATGTAAAAGCAGCAGTGGAGCGAGTAGTGCTAACGTGGTCGTCGAGCACCGTCTCGGGAGCTAAATAGTTTAGTAGGAGGCATTGATACCTCTATGCAGTTGGACTACTATTGCTAAGAGTTTGGTACGTTAGCTAGGCTACTATTCCCAATTCATACCGTACCGGTATCCATACATAGATAGGATGAGGAATGAGGATACGACGCCATCTTCGTGCCACTGGCATATTAGGGTTCCCACTCGCGCCATAATTGACACCTTAAGCATTTCATGTCCGTTTCAAATCGCGATCTTCTATTTCAGATGTTTCATAAAATGTTTGTATCGACGCGCTTTGCATTATTGATGGATTGGACATCAACATTCGAGATATCGATCGCACCTCCACCATGACGAACATGCGCTTTGCATTGCTCTGCCTCTGGGCAACAGTATCAGTGACCGCAGACCGAGACTCCATCCTTCAACTCATTGGCAAGAATCCGAAAGGACACTTGGATGTGACGACACGGGCCAAGGTTTCGGCTGCCTTGACGGATTTCGCCTCTGAAGCTGACCCAAACGACATTCTCTTGGCGATTGGATCCTCGATGTATGGTTGGAAACCTCCCCAGAAAGAGATTATCCGAGAAAATGAAGTTATTGTGCCCTTTGAATTCATGAAGCAGTTTATCCAAGATGTCTTCGAAAGCTATGGCGTTCCTGCTGAAAGAGCCGCCACCTGCGCCGATGTCCTGATTGAATCCGACAAGCGAGGGATCGATTCCCATGGGCTGGGACGTCTCAAGCCTATTTACTGCGATCGTATGGACCAAGGTATCCTTTACCCAAGTCAACCCATTGATATTATCAAGGAAACCGAGACAACAGCATTGTTAGATGGAAACCTTGGTATGGGGCTGTATATAGGCCCGTGAGTTGACCCTGACGACCCATTGACTGCAAGGAGCCCTGTATCTATACCAACCTCACTTGCCTTTTCTCTTCCTTAACCGCTGCACAGATTTGCTATGCAAATGGCGATTGATAAGGCCAAGAAGCATGGAGTTGGCTTTGTAGCAGTTCGTAACAGCACTCATTATGGCATCGCGGGTTACTACACAACCATGGCGACAGCACATGGGTGCATTGGGTTTTCGGGCACCAACGCTCGGCCTTCCATTGCTGCCACTTTTGGGGCCGAACCCATGCTGGGAACCAATCCCCTTTGTTTCGGGATTCCTTCTGACGATCCCTTTCCGTTTGTCATTGATTGTGCCACGTCGATCAATCAGAGAGGAAAGATTGAGAGGTATGGTCGTGAAGGTTTACCGACTCCACGAGGGTGTGTTGTAGATGATCAAGGGATTGAGCGCACGGACACGGAAGGCATTCTCAAAGACATGGTGCTGGGAAAGTGTTTTTTGACACCAGTCGGAGGTGCAGGTGCTGAGCTGGGCGGTTACAAAGGTTATGGATGGGCGACAACGGTGGAACTCTTGTGTATAGCCTTTCAGTCGGGGCCTTTTGGAGGGGAACTTTGCGGTATAGACCGAAAGACGGGAGAACCCCGTCCAATGCCACTCGGCCACTTCTTCTTGGCAATTGATATCGAAGCTTTATGCCCACTCGAAACGTTCAAGGAGAATGTTGGTGAATTTTTAAGAGCATTAAGGGCTAGCAAGAAATCTCCTACAGGACCTGGTCGGATTTGGACGGCGGGAGAGCCAGAATGTAAGTTCAAGCTGGGCACTTCTTTGGTTGAACTGTGTCGTCCACTATCTCACGTTACTGTTCTCTTTCTTTTTATTTAAAGACGACGCTCGCCTCGAACGAACGGCCCAAGGAGGAATATTGGTGTCCGAGGTCCTCCAACAGAACATCAAGGCCCTTCGAGACAGTCGGCCTGGACTGGCTGATAAGTACGCTACACTGCCGTTCGAGTAAACGACAATTTGATTACTAGAGGAAGCGTTTGAGTATTCACTTCTCTACTGGTAGCTTAACTCTCGACGCTGGCTAATATTGTGATACCGTACCGTACCAGGTACGATGAAAGACCTAAAATAGAATTCGGCGAGCGGCCTATGCTATGCTGTGAATGTGTAGAAACGCTTTGAAATTTCCGCGAAACGGGACTTTCTGCGACGGAGTCATGATTGATGCTGCACTATTTTTTTCACTTCCTGCCCAAAAACTTGCTGTCCCCGTTCATTGTTAGCAGATTTATTCGTTGATCTCGTGTAACTACTCAAGGAGGGCTCATCGCTTCGAAGATGTGGTCAATGAATCTAGCGGCTGTCATCTATCGGCGGCGACGTCGACGTCATGAGTCGAGAGAACGACGACAGAACGACGAACTACCAGACATTTGTGTGCAAGTTACAAACGCAATGGGACGGCGTACCGGACGAGACGGCGAAGTAGCGGAAGGCAACAACCACGAGACGGCAAATACCCGCATGCCTCTTTTATATGCATTGGCCAGAAGCTGGGCCTGGGATGCAGTAGCATTCCGGTGCCGAAGCCATCCGGAGGAAGCTCAGATGAACTGGAGCGACAATCACGGAGACAACATCTTGCACTGGGCGGCCTTTGGTCGCCCACCGTTCTCGCCAGTGCGGATTCTGCTAGATACTGCACCCGAGCTGGCTAAAGTGCGAAATAATAAGGGCCTTTTGCCACTGCATGGTATGTTTGCTGGCTACCGACCTCGTCCCTTCACCAGAGATACGCAAACGTCTTGTACGCCACTAACCCACTATTTTCTTGTTTCTTCGTCGCAGTGGCGTGTTCTTATCGAGCCTCTAACGATGTAGTCCAAGCTATACTTAATGCTTACCCAGAAGCAGCCGGCGAAGCAACCGATTCTGGCTCTTATCCCTTGCATCTATTGTGTGATTATGGAAGCTCCGTGGAGTTGGTTCGTAGTATTGTGGAGACTGAAGCAGGCGTAGCGACTGTATTCAAATTGGACCGAACCTATAAACGAACACCTCTACAGATTTTGAATGGAAGAAAAAATCTAAACATTTTCTTGCGTTCCTTGGAGACGATCCGTACTGCCCGAGTACGCCAACGAGCGCTTCGGGCCGAGCGAGCTCACGGTCAAGAGGAAGAGCTACAGAGGCTGGCCCAAGGTGTATCTGAATTTAAAACCAGCGAGTTTTGGCAAAAGGCGGTCCTATTGATGCTGGTGGAATGCCAGAGTAGTCCATTGGAAGATGATGATTTCACCGATGCTTGGATTCTGCATGCTTGTCTTGTGTGTCAAGATGCGCCACCTTCTGTGCAAGAGTTTGCAATTCTCTTGTACGAAGACCAGCTGCTCATCCCAGACGAGAATGGCCAGTTGCCACTGCATACAGCTGCTATGGATGGCACACCCTCGCTGCTACTGGACATATTAGCGGCGAATCCCTCTGCTGCTTCCGAAAGAAACCGGGAAGGCTGCCTGCCGTTACAGTTTGCCGTACGGCATCGCAATAGGCGATGGTCCGATGGTGCAGGTCAGCTCGTGGAAGCATATCCAGCAGCGCTGGACGAAATCAATATTGACGACCGCCTGTATCCCAAGGTTTGGTCGCGACTATCATCATCGGATGTCTTGTTTCGAGCGATAAGAACGCGGCCTCAACTCTTTCTTAGCGCCACAGAGTAGAGTAATGAGCCGGTGGCAGATCACCTTGTCGTAAAATTTCTATTAGCCATTTACAGCCTAGTTATATGTACCGCATGCGAGTTATAGGTATTGTGCCTACAAGAACACTTGCCCATTGGTTACATCACAGTGGCGAATCACAAAGTCGTGCGATACCTCCGGATGCAGCGAAACTGACGTAATGCTTATGCCTTGCTGTACCATCTTTCGGCATACTCCGGCGACGTTGGCAGGCAAACTAAAGTCGATACTGCCGTCGAGAAAGCGTATGAAAAAGGAATCACCGCTGCCCAAGGAAATTTCTGCAGGGGCCGCTTGGTTCGCCATTCGACTCTCCAACTTGTGATGCAAGCGTACAGGTAAATTCTTCCAAGCGACACGCCCATCCCGTCCCAAGATAATCCAGGACGTTACAGTTCGTTGTTTCGCGTCCAATATCTTGGTCGATCCAAACGCCACACGATAAACGTTCCACTCGGAACACACGGCATGAAAGTCTGCGTCTTCCGGAGGAGTTCCCCACCAAGATTCACCAGAACGGAATTCGGCATAATAACAACTCAAAGGACCCGTCGATAGATATATCAAGTCATTGGAATCCATGCCAGCACTCTTCATGCGTCGATGTAGCTTCTCGGGTAAGTGTCCCCAGTGATAGGCCTTTCCATTGTCACGACTCAGAAAATACCCAGATCCCTTCAAGAGCTGCACATGCTGAATCGTTGCGGCGGCACCACCATCCCGACAATTTTCAGGATCGAGAGTCACAACGTCTGCTGTAGTAGCAGCAGCAGTAGTAGTAGTTGACGTGTCTTGGTATCGTTTGCTACCTGCCGCTCGAAAAATGGAAGCAATGGCACCGCACTTGACGAGAAAACTTTCCTTGGCCTTTTCGTTGTGCAGACAGAAAGTCAAGGATAGACCTCGCTTGTCTTGAAGCTGATCACGGTCCGCCGCCGACAATCTCTGATGATGTTGCTGTTTACTTTTATGCAAGAGGAGACGATGCACCTCCCACGCATTCGCTGCGCCGTGGCTGGCAACGTCTTCGTGGTTGGGTTTTCCCGGCAACTGCAGCCGCTTCTTGTCCAAAAGCACTCGATCTTCTTCCAAAGCTTCAATCTCGGAATTCATTCTAGAGAGTTCTTCTCTGACACTTGTAATTTCGTCGACCACTTGGTGGTTTTGCAGCAAAAATAAGACATCTTCGTACAGCATGGTAGCAGTACTAAAGGGCTTGGCCGTTAGGGGGACGCGATGAGGCCGTGATGTCAAGACGACAGAGTCCGAATCTCCTACTGTTGGAGACGTGGGATCTTGTGCTTTCTTCTTATCTAGTGCAGGCCAATAGGCGTTGCTGTACTGCGTTCGATAGACCTTTAGCCGTCGCTTGACCAGTTGCTCGGTAAAAGATACCAATAACAAGGCTTTGGGAGACATTTTCTTCTTTCGCTGCTCTTCCAGCGCACTTTCTTGACTAAGCGATACCTCAATACCCAACACAGTCTCACCAATCTGCATTTCTTGCTCATTCATGACAGATGGCGACGTTGGCGCGTCCTTGGCGCCTCCGCGGTTGCCTCCGCGTCTGGGTCGTCGTCGGAAGTTGTTGTTAGTGCCACTGCTGCCACCACTGTCATTGTTCTTGTTCTTGGTCGCGTTACGGGATCCTCGGAGAGTTGATCCCTTGGAGGGTGAGGACTTGCTGCTGCCGTTCTCGTCCTTGCCCTTCCACCACATCATGGTGCTTGCTTGCTGCTTGCTTGCTTTGTTGGCGGCTTGGATATACGCTTCGGCGGTATAATGGTATTTCCAACGTTGCGGCAAGCGACAAGCAGCAAAAGCAAAAAAGGGCCTTTTCTCAGCGATCCCCTCGAAATTGCATTCGCGCGCTTTTGGGTCATATTTTCGACAGCCACGAGGAAAACGAATGTTCTCGAAAATATTTCCGTTCAAATCAGTCACAAGGGAACGGAAATAAGAGCTTGACACGCAACGAACACGACGGCGCGCCAAAAAGGCGCAACTGAAAAAGAGAGCAATAACAGCGAGATGAAATCATATCATACTATTACTACCTGTAGTGACCATGGCGTATCATCTCAAGCGCAAGAAGCAAAGGCAACGAGACAAGAAATCTAACGACGCTGAACAACCAGAAGATCAGCTGAAAGGTGACTCCGAGAAAGTAGTGAACAAGAGACGACGTGGAAAGGCGGTTGAAGACGACAATGTCAATTCGAAAAAGCGAGCCGCTGCTTCCACGCTAGTGTCCAGCAAGTACACGGATCAGCAGAGAGAACGCGCGCTGCAAGCCTTGGAAGAATCGACTGATCTGCAGTCAGTATACGCAGCTCTCAAGATTGTCAAGGAAATCGTTCCGCTGGTACAAGACAACAACGAGAACGAGCATGATCGATCACTGTTGTTGGTGGAACAGGCTTCCTTGGCGGTACCCTTTCTCATGTACAAGCTGGCTGTAGAACGCTTTACCCGGCCTCTTTCCTTTGGTGGCCTCGCATTTTCTATAGCCAAGGCCAAGAAGATTGCCGGCATGTTGTTTGAGACTGTAGGACTAGCCTGTTGCTCGGCCGAGGTGACCGAAAATGACTTGCAAAAAGCCGGCTTGGCAGTGGCCGATGCTCGTAAAGTGTTGCCGCACTTGAAAGATGTGGGGGTGGAAGCCCGGGTCAAGGTAGACGATGTGAGACAATTTGTCCTGGAAGATGTGTAGCTGTGACGCAGAAACATTCATGTACTGTAGACGACGGTTCTAAATTACTTGAAATAACTTTTGTTGCGAATGTAATACCGTAATACCAGGCCCATCATCATGTGTGCGTGCGTGTGTTGTGCGTATCCTTTAGCGTCTTGAACTGCTCTCTGGCTCTTCTACAAGTTATTGACGGCCCAGATTCCAAAGGCAATTGTCAGAATCACTCCTCCAAACGAAAAGATCAAAATTGGGGCATCGCCTCCGTCCAGAGTCGTTCCAACTCTGTCTCCGACCTTTTTGGCGTAACGACGACGCGGTCCCGAGCACTGCGGGCAACGGAAACCCGCTCCTTGCTCTTCAAAGTACATGCCAGCGCATTCGCGCTATTGAAATAAAATAAAAAGCGGAGATGGCACTGTTAGAGATTTTAGGGTAGGACTGACAGCAATGATGTAGAGCGGTTCGTCACAATACAAGCATCAACGTACACGGTTGTAAATGTAGCCACAATCCTTACAGACCCATTCTCCCTCCCAATAATCGTTGTCCAAGGCAACCTGGGCCTTGGCCTTGGCAGCGGCCGATTTCTTGTTGCCAAACACATTGAGACTCGTGGTGGTGCCGCCAGTCGTTGTCGCGACGAACGGTCGCGCCACAATGGCAGGTCGCGGAGCAAAGGCGTTCCCCTGCAAAACGCATATGAGGCAAAGAATGGAAACGAGGAGAATATTCATCATGGTGAACGTCGTTGGGTTGATCAAGCTTCAAAAGGGTTGCGTGCTGACTCTTCTGGTCGTTGTGAGCGATGCGATCCCATGGTGGGGAAATCGAGTCATTCGCGTCGTTCAAAATCACTGACGTTTCGCATTCTCAAAACGTTTGGCGCGAAGAAAAAAAACTCCCTCCACCGAAAACCGAAAACGACGGCACGATGGTCTTATCCTCACAGAGATCACGGAACACGATTCGTTCCTTCGTCTTTACAGTAGTAGTCACTTTGTTAGCAACCGCAATACACCTACCATGGTAGCCGGCTTGAAGTTTCTCTCCAAAAAGGTGAGTCACAGCATGGTTAGAGCAAACAAGAGAAATGGACCTCACGCACCAAATATTAGTGCATCGCTCACCCTTATTGTATACATTTTGCACACATACACAAAAGAGTTTCAACCCGCAAAATCTCACCAACCAAAAGACGGTATGGGAAAGGCAACAGCAGGAAAAGCAAGAAGCTCGACGAATCAAAGAGCGAAATGATCAGCTCCGGAGTGAACGAGATGACGAAGAACTCGCCATAGCCAGAGGGGATACCCTCAAGCTCGGCTGGATGTACAATGCACCGCCCGACCTGCAAGGGCCACAAAAGACCCATGATAGTAATGATAACGAAGACGAAGACGACAATGATCAAAAACTAGCCGCTGTACAAGATACTGCTAGAAACGCCTTGGTGCAACGACAGCCTGGAGACGATGATGCCGCGGCTGCCTTTCGACTCATGTTGGCGGCTCCACCACCACCAGCCGATGATGATGACGATAACTATGATGCGTTGGACACTAGTGAAGCAGCAACAGACAGTGCGCAAGCATCTTATCGAGGCATGGGGTTGCAAGGATCGTCGGTTGATGCGGATAAAAAGGGACCGGATGCACGGTCGTCTCTAGAAAAGGCAGTTGGCCGCCGCAACGATTCCAGTGGTTTGACACTGGACGAACAAGTGCAACGCTTTCCTACACTGGCCAACGCTCCGCGTGCCAAGGGTATGACCAGTACCGACATTGGTGTTAGCTTCAAGCCACTGGGGACGCAGATTCGAAATGTGCGATGCCTGGCATGTCAGAAATGGGGGCACAGCAAGGGAGATCGAGAATGCGAAAAGGAATGGGATCCGTTTGCAGGACGTCCGCCACCGCTCACTGCAGCAAGCAAGCAACGAAAAGAAGATCCAGACGTGTCGCAAGAAAAAGCTGTCAAAGATCATCGCAGGGATTCGTCCGACTCGGACGACAGCGATAGTAGCGACGATTCTCGACACGAGCGAAAGAGAAAGAGAAGAGAAAAACATCACAAATCGAAACGGCGAAAAGAATCCAAGCACCGAAGACGGTCCAGATCTGAGGACTCTGCCGACGACCGCGACCGATACCAACGGAAAAAGTCACACAAACGTTCCAAGAGAGGTTCCAAGCATGGTGAAAGAATGGAGTCGAAACGTAGTATCTAGCAAGACGGTATGTGAGCAAATATTGGTTTGAATAGATTAAAGAACGATAGCTACGTATGCATATGTATATCAGTAGTCGTTATGGAGGCGACAGTCAGTTGCACTCCTCACTTCTCTCTAGACCCTAACAGTTCCGTCCACTTTGGTTCGATGCTGCTTCAAGCTTAGGTCTTGGCCAAGGTTCGTTTCCTGTCCGCGATAGTTTTCTTGCGCGAGGATCGCTTAGATGAGGCAATTTGAACTTTTTCCAGCGCCAAGTCAACTATAGCGACTCGGAGGAGGATACCCGATGTACTATCTTTGACGACCGTCCCTAGTAACGCTAGTTTCCCAGCTGTATTGAGGCATCGAACATAGCCAGCCATGTTGTACGCGGTCGGGAGGGGAAACTGCAATGTCTTGTCATCGCCGTCGTCGGAGCGCACTACACGAAGACCAGCAAAAGCGTGTCGCTCGTGCCGTGGTCCGTCATAGAGTAAAAGGTCACAACCGAACTTGGCTCCGCAAGACAAGTGTAGATTGGTTCCTTCGGAAAGAGCTTGTGCAACAGCCGCCATGCCCGTGTCGGATGGATTGGCAGGGCGCATCTGACAAAAAGCCCAGGCTCTCTCGTCCGAGAAAGTGGACTTAGGACTTGCCTCGACATTTTCACTATCACACGATTCCGTTACGGTCGGACGCAGTCGTATCCAAACTTCGGGAACCACCCTGTATGGCATGAGTCGCATACTTTCCTCTCGCCGGGTCTCTTCAGCAGGCATCATACTGACTTGTAGGGCAGCAGCCCACTCTGCACCCAAAGCATCATCTATCAAAACCAGTGGCGTTACCGTAGATGAGTCGACATGTGCAGAGTCTTGGGTATCAACGACTCGCCGTCGAATCGCCTGCTCCGCCATTGCTTGCGACAAAACGACCGGTGGCACGCCGTCCCTCTCTCCTCTTAGATCCGCCAACTCCTGCTCCAAGGTCGACGCGTTTACATCCAGCTGTAGATACCGATCTTGACCCTTTGTTGCATGTTGATCTTGCACTTGCGCAAAATCTTCTGCTGGACTACCGCTTACTCCTCTGAGGGCGACTTTTTGTTGTTTCTTTGCTTCAGCGAGTTTAAACTTTGTTTCCTTCTTTTCCTTGGAAGTCATGCGTCGTTCTTGACCAGTGGTGGAATCTACTACCTTGTAAACGACTGGAGTTGGCTGCGACGATTCCGACGAGGACAAGGCTTTCCTTACCAGGCTACTGCTGGGACGCACCCGACGAACACCAACATAAGTGGGAGGCAGTCGAACCTGTTCGGTAGCCAGTCGCCGAGTGAGTGGAGCAGAGAAGATTAGAATGGACCTTCCCCGTTCCTGATCAGAACTCTCGGCGTTGTCCATGTTTACCAAGATATGATCGTCGCAACAAGAGGTATGGTGGGACGGCCTATTCACTATTCACGCTTCGTCGTCCATGTCCATGCCAGCAAATACGTGTTTTGACGTGTCTTTGGGTCATATTATTTTGTATCATCTATGTATTTTATTTGGCTTCATTTTAACATTTTCTCCCTCCGTCAATTTTCAGACTTTCGACTGCGTCACTCTGTTTCACCATGGGCTTCCTTGCATGCCGTTCCCTTTTCG
>Ga0307981_1000388_pt1 | contig 44188 bp, 22 predicted proteins | sample OrgLakmetagen987_FD_201849 | JGI IMG/M metagenome (GOLD analysis project Ga0307981, IMG submission 201849) | Saline water microbial communities from Organic Lake, Antarctica - #987 | ecosystem: Environmental > Aquatic > Non-marine Saline and Alkaline > Saline | place: Antarctica: Organic Lake... | reverse complement strand
GCCAACGAGCGGGAGGCGGAAGCCAAGTCACCGGGCAAGGCGGATGCCGCACCGGCGCAGATCGTGGGCTGGAGCATGGTGGTGCTGGGCCTCGGCATGCTCTGCTTGCTTCCGGTCAACCCGGGCGACCGCGTCATTATTTTATCCTTTGGGCTGCTCGTGTCTGCGATCGGACTCAGTATGCTTCTCGGAGCAAAACATTTAAAATCTAAAAATCTATGATTCACGAAGGTCCATCCGCAATTCGACAACTTAAAACCGTGACCCACGAGGTCGACCTTACTGTGGTCGGCGGCGGCCTCGCCGGCACCTGCGCTGCGATTGCAGCCGCCCGGGAGGGCTTAAAGGTGGTGCTTGTGCAGGACCGCCCCGTGCTGGGTGGCAACGCCTCCAGCGAGGTTCGGCTCTGGGCGCTGGGCGCGACCTCCCACATGGGGAATAATAACCGCTGGTCGCGGGAAGGCGGCATCATCAACGAGATTCTGGAAGAGAACCTCTACCGCAACCGGATGGGGCACCCCTTGATTTTGGACACGATTCTTTTGGAGAAAGTGGTCGAAGAACCGAATCTCACCCTGCTGCTCAATACGGCGGTCCATGAAGTCGAAAAAGGCGAGGACGACAAGATCGCTGCCGCGATCGCCTTTTGTCCGCAAAATTCGACCCGCTACGAACTGCGCTCCCCATATTTCTGCGATGCCTCCGGCGACGGCGTGCTCGGCTTCCTGAGCGGCGGCGCCTTCCGCATGGGCGCGGAGACCAAAGAAGAATTCGACGAGGGTTTCGCACCCGATAAAAGTTACGGCGAGTTGCTCGGCCATTCCCTCTATTTCTACACCAAGGATACCGGCGCCCCGACCAAATTCACCGCACCGAACTGGGCGCACAAGGACGTCAGCGGCATCGCCCGCCACCGCCGCATCGGCACCGACATGCAGGGTTGTAATTTCTGGTGGGTGGAATACGGCGGACGCCTCGACACCGTCCACGACACCGAAGACATCAAATGGGAGCTTTGGAAAGTCGTCTATGGCATCTGGGATCACATCAAAAACTCCGGCGAATATCCTGACGCGGAGAACTTGGCTCTCGAATGGGTGGGCCACATTCCCGGCAAGCGTGAAAGTCGCCGTTTTGAGGGGGACCACATGCTCAGTCAGAAGGATGTGGTCGAGCAAAGAGTCTTTAAAGACACTGTCGTCCACGGCGGTTGGGCACTCGACCTCCACCCGGCCGATGGCCTCTACTCCGACCAACCCGGCTGCAATCAATGGCATTCAAAGGGGGTCTATGGCATCCCCTGGCGCTGCTACTACAGCCGCAATATTTCGAACCTCTTTCTGGCTGGCCGGATTATCAGCGCGAGCCATGTGGCCTTCGGGTCGAGCCGCGTGATGCTGACCTGTGCGGCCGGAGGCATGGCCGTGGGCACCGCCGCCGCGCTCTGCCGCGAGTCCGGTGCCCTCCCCCGCGACCTGGTGCAGCAAGACGCCATGCGCGCACTGCAACTACGCCTCGACCGCGCAGGGCAATATCTGCCCGGCATCGAAGTCATCGACTCCGAGAACCTCGCTGCCAACGCCAAGGTGAGCGCCAGTTCGGAACTATCGCTCGGTGAGATTGAAGCCTGCGACGACTGGCTCAAACTGGATGCCAGCTGGGCCATGTTACTCCCGCTCACCCGGGGCGACTGTCCTGTTTTCGGCTTTGATATTTTGGCCGAAACCTCCGGCGAGCTTACCGCTGAACTCCGCCGGGCAGCAAAGCCGGGCAATTTCACACCGGACGAAATCGTCGAAACCATCGCCCTCTCCTTCGCTGCGGACGACTCCCGCATTGAACTTCAATTCCGGGAGCCCATCGACCGCGAAGGCTACTATTTTGTCACCCTATCAGCGAATCCGAAGGTGCAGGTCAAGCTGAGCGACCAGCGTCTGACCGGAGTGCTGGCGCTCAGCAACGGCGTTAACAAACGGGTGGCCACCAGCAGCACCCAGGAGCCCCCAGCAGAACTCGGCATCGATTCCTTCGAGTTCTGGTTGCCCCAGCGGCGACCCGAGGGGCGCAACCTGGCCATGCGCATCGAACCTCCGCTGCAAAGCTTCGGCGCGGAGAATGTCTTACAAGGTCCCGCCAGACCAGTGGAAAGCGTCCATGCCTGGGTGGCCGATCCGGCAGACCCGAAGCCCGAACTCACCCTCAGCTGGCCGGAACCCGTCCGCTTCCAGCGGGTGATCGTCGAGTTCGACCCGGACTGGGACCACGCCATGGAGTGCGTGCTCATGACCCACCCCGAAGAGGTGGTGCCCTTCATGGTGAGCGATTTTGATCTCCTGGATGGCGCAGGCCAGCCGCTCGCCGAAGTGCGTGGGCATCATTCCGCTCACTTTGATTGCCGCCTGCCCGAGTCCGTCGAGAGCGACCGGCTCACGCTCCGCATCCATGCCACCCACGGCGCCCCGGCCAGTGTTTTCAGGATCCGGGTGCTGCCTTAAAATTGAAACGACCCCGAATTAAATGTCCCGATCACAGCTGTTACGAATCGCATCGACCTTAGTTCTAAGCGCAGTGCCTCTTTTTGCAGGGGCCCCAAGCAAGCCGATCCAATTGGTCATTGTGGCTGGTGATGATTTATCGCTGGAACAAGGCCAGATTGAGGGACACACGGACGGCACTTTCAAAGCTTTCTACCCCAACCCGACTCGGACCAAGGGGGAGTTGAAGAAGCATGCTGTGGCAACCGTCTATGCGGGGGCGTATTCCGCAGAGAAGGATTACGACCAGCTCAAACCTGCCGCAAGCGGCCCGGTCGAACTGGGCGAGCAACGCACCCGCCAGATCCAGCGAGGAAAACGCGGGCGCGAACCGGTGCCCTACACTCCATTTCCAGAGGAAGCCTGGCAGGCAGACCACACCACTGTGGTGCGCGGCTGGGTGGAAGTGCCTTACGAAGGCCACTACGAATTCCGCCCTGGTGAGGGGGAGTCGGCTTTCAATCTGACTGAGGTCAATGGCCGCGAGTGCTATCGCCGCGAGCCGGGCCAGGCGGAAGCGAGCGTCACCGCGGTTCAACTCGCACCCGGCCAACGACATGCCTTTCGCACTGTTTTCTTCGGCGAGCCCGGCCACGCCTTCCGCGTCCCGCTGCTCGACACCCCGGGTGCCCTCACGACGGTGGTGACCCAAAAACCTGACTATGCCTTTTTAAAAACACCGACGGGCGACTGGGCGCAGCGCGAGGATGTGGTGCTCTTTGATGCCCATCCGCTGCATAACAACACCGAGAGCGCCGGCGATTACCTCACGGTGGGCGACCGCGCCTACGGCGGCCGCAAGCCTCGCGGAATGATCGGTATCGAACAGACGCTGGGGCACCGCTTGGGGGATCATTTTGAAGAGCCCGTCATGCTGCTGCGTTTCGCCACCCGAGGGGGGCGCAATTCCCGCTCCCTCGCCCACGACTACCTGCCCCCCTCTAGTGGAGCGGCGGCGGAGACGGCCAAGTGGGATGTGATCCATTTTAACTGGGGCGTCTGGGACATGGCCTATCGCGACCCCAAACCGGGCGACAAATGGCATAGCGACAAATACAATGGCAAACTCACCACGAGCCTGGAAGACTTTGAAGCCAACCTCCGCACCCTTGTCGGCAAGATGAAGGCGACCGGAGCCACCCTGGTCTGGGGTAGCATCACACCCATGCATGAGGACCTCCCTGGGCGTTTCAAGGAAGACCCCGCCCGCTATAACGCAGTCGCCGAGAAAATCATGCGGGAAAACGGCGTGCGCATCAACGATCTCTATGCCGAATCCATTCGGCAAGGCTACCCGAAGCGGGCCGACGTGCACAGCACGGGTAATCTCGCACCCAAGGCGATCGAAGCGATCGAGGCCGCGCTCGCCGCCCATCCGAACCCCGGCAAGCCCTTGCCCCGGGTCCTCCTCATTGGTGACTCCATCACCGGCAGCTACCAGGGAAAGGTCATGCAGCATTTCGAGGGCAAGGCCAATGTGTATAAAAACCCCGGCAACGCTGAACACACCGGCACCGGGCTGAAACATATCGACGAGTGGCTCGACCCGGACACCTACCTGATGAGCGGACAGGAATATCTGGAACTGCTCAACGGGGTGAAAAAGACCTTAGCCGACATGGATCGCTACTACCCCAACTATCAGGGGCAGCCGGTCGAGCTCGCCGGACTGGTCTGGTTTCAGGGGATCGCCGATGCCGGCGATCAGCGCTCGGCGGCGGAATACGCGGAACATTTGCCCCGTCTAATCCATGATTTACGGCGAGACCTCGACGCGCCCGAATTGCCTGCGGTGGTCGCCGCTCTGGGCTGGGACTGGCGCAACGCCGACACCGTGCGTGAGGCTCAGCTCGCGGTCGACGATCCCAGCCGGAAGATACGTAGCGTCGACACCCGACCCTTCCTCCGCGACCCCGGACATTCCCCCGGCCGCGATGCCGAATATTATTATAGCAACGCAGAAAGCTTTCTGGAAATTGGCCATGCACTAGCCGATGCTTTGCTCCACCTACGTGCATTAAAAAAGTATGAATCAACCAGCCTCTAGGGCCCTTCTGCTCTTTTCAGTCCTCTTATCGGGATGCGCCACCCAAAGCCGGGTCGCCCCGCAGCTCGAATCGCCTCACGGCACGCACCGGGTCGAGTTTTCCCTAACCCCGGATCAGTCCATCCAGGCACGCGTCCTCCGTGAGGGCCAAATCATCGTCGAGACGATCGATTTCGGCTTCGATCTGAAGGGGGCACCGGACATCGGAAGCGGCCTGAGAATAATGGATGTGCAAAAGCGACGCATTGATGAGACCTACCCCATCGTATTGGGCCGCAGCACACAGGGCCGGAACCACTACGAGGAACTGATCCTCGGCTTGAAGGAAATCGCCCCTCCCGAGAGGGAATTTGAGCTCCAGGTCCGCGCATACGAGGAAGGGGTCGCCTTTCGCTACGCATTCACGGAGGTGCCGGACACCGCCCCCATCGAAATTATCGAAGAGCGGAGCCGCATCCAATTTCCGGCCGATCACGAGACCTGGATTTCCACTTGGGGCTGGCCGCACAATTCCAATGAACGAGAGTTTTGGAAAACCAAGATCAGCAAGGTCGCCCCCAAACAATGGCTGCAGACGCCAGTCACCGTGGTGCGGGACGACGGGGTCGCCATCTCCCTCTATCAGGCAGCGCTGGCCGATTATGCAGGCATGTATTTCCGCAAAGTAGAAGGCGACGCCCTCGCCTACCAAACCCGCCTGGTGCCGCCTCCGGGCGGAAAGATCAAAGTCACGGCCACAATCAGGGAACCACAGCTGACCCCCTGGCGGGTGATTCATACCGCCGACAATGCATTGGCTTTGCTCGACTCCGAATTCGTCCTCAACCTGAACCCACCCTCACGCATCGAGGACAGCTCCTGGATTCAGGCCGGCAAGATGACCTTTCCCTGGTGGGCGAATTTCGAGTCAGGCATCGAAGGCGTCGGCCCCGGTAATACCTTTGAAACCGCCAAGGCCTTCATCGATTTTGCCGCATCACACGGCATCAAATACCATGTGGTTGAGCCGCCCTGGTATCAAACCGCATCAAATAAAGAGGACGGTGAGCCGGGACCGAAAACTTCCGATCCCTTGAAACCGATGGAGGACATACGCATCCACGAGCTGATCAAATACGCCAATGCCAGGGGCGTGGACATCTTCCTCTGGATCCATAAGTCCCTGCTCGAGGAGAATCCGGATGAAATCATGCGAACCTACAAGTCCTGGGGCGCCGTCGGCATGAAAGTCGACTTCTTTGACCGTCTGGACCAGGAGACGGTTGCACTCTATCACTCGCTGGCGGAAAAGGCTGCCGCGCACGAACTCATGCTCTTCTATCATGGCGCCTACACGCCGACCGGCATGCGCCGCACCTGGCCCAATATTGTGACGCGGGAAGCAGTCATGGGGAACGAATACAACAAGTGGTCCGACCGGGTCACCCTGGAGCAAGGCGTCATCATTCCCTTCACCCGCATGGTGCCGGGACCTATGGACTACACCCCCGGCGGCTTTCGCAATGTCATGCCGGACGACTTTGAAGTGAACCGAAACCAGCCGATGGTCATCGGCACACGCAGCCGGGAACTGGCGAAATTTGTGGTTTACGACAGCCCCATTCAAATGGTCTGCGATGCACCCGGGGCCTATCTCGGCCAACCGGGAGTCGACTTCCTCGCCCTGGTTCCCTCCACCTGGGATGCGACGCTGCCACTTCAGGGGGAAATCGGTCAACATATCCTGATCGCCCGCCGAAAGGGCGATAACTGGTATCTTGGGGCGATGACCGGCGAAGAAGCGCGCACATTTTCCATTCCGCTCGATTTCCTCGAATCGGGTCGAGCCTATCGTTTCACCCAATGGTCAGACGACCCCGAAGGGCCCGCGACCGCGCTCATCAAAACCTCCGGCTTATGCCAGGGCGGGCCATCCGAAAAACTCCAAGTCCGCGGCGAACGCGGCGGTGGCGCAGTCCTCCGGCTCGAAGCTCTGGCGGACAACTACTTTGAATAAATGGAAAATCGATAGAGGTCCTGTAGTTAGCGCCAATCAGGTTAACGTGTTTAACTGGAAAAACCTTCTACTTTTGTGTCCTATCTAGAAAATGTGTGTCGGTTGTATCGCAACATGCGAACCACCCCCCAAAAACCGTCACTATTTCATACATACATTATGTTCCTTAAATCCCCCACCAAGCCCGGCCCAGGCCGGATTTCCATGAAACTGCTCGGCTCTATGTCGGCACTGATCACGGCTTTGCTCGCCAGCGCCCCGATTGCAGGGGCCACGCCTTACTATAATAAGGAGGAGAGCCTCTTCTCCAAGCGGCCGGATCAGGACACCGCGGTGACGCATCTTTCACGCTGGGGCCCGGTCGGTATGGGCCTCGACCTCGTCCAGCCGGCCTTCACGATTCGGATCAAGAGTATCGAGCCCGGTTCTCCGGCTGCGGCGACCGGCGCCCTCAAGCCCGGTGACTTTATCCAGACGATCAACGGCCATCAGCTGCACGACATCGACCCCCGCATCCAACTCGGCAACTGGATCACCGAAGCCGAGGCTGGCGACGGCAAGCTGGTGCTGAAGGTAGCCGATAAGCCGGATGGCGCCCCGAGGGAAGTCGTCGTCCAACTGGAGCCACTCGGAGCCTACAGTGAAAGCTGGCCGCTCAATTGCCCGAAGTCCGAACGAATCGTGCGGGATATGGCGGACTATTTAAAATCCGGGGGCAAGCAAAAGGGCTTCGCCGATATCGGCATGCTCTTCCTGCTGTCCACCGGCGACGCCTCGGATTTTGAGTTTGTCCGAAAATGGGCCCGCTCGACCAACGGCCCCGGATCCTACCCCTGGCACCTCGGCTACGGGGGGCTGGCACTCTGCGAATACTACCTCCGCACCGGCGACGAAGTGGTCTTACCGAAAATCCAGAAAATTGCCGATAAATTGGTTGAAATGGAAAACTTTGGCGGCTGGGTCGGCCGGGGGCCGATCGCGAAGCTCAGCTATGGCGGCGGTGGCGGCCACCTCAACGCGGCCGGCACCTTGTGTGTGGCCACGCTCTCAATGGCCAAAGAATGCGGCGCTGATGTGCCCGAGGAGACCCTGCTACGAGTATTGACGCGTTTCTTCCGTTATTCGGGCCGTGGCAATGTGCCCTATGGGATGGGCCACCCCGAAAGAGGTTTCACCGACAACGGCAAGAACGGCAAGCTGGCCTTTGCCATGGCGGCAGCCGCGAATCTGACCGGTAGAAACGAGGACACCATCTACGCCCGGGCGCGCGACACTTCCGCACTCTTCAGCTTTTACAGCACCTCCTTTATGCTGCATGGCCATACAGGTGGCGGCATCGGCGAGATCTGGCGCAGTGCGGCCATGGGCCTGATGCACGAAAAAAAGCCCGGCCACTACCGCGAGTTTATGGATAATCGCCGCTGGCATTACGAACTATCGCGACGTTTCGACGGCTCGTTTGGTATCGTGGGTGGTGAGCGCTACGATACCGAGGAATGGGGGATCGCTTACGCCATGACCTTCACCATTCCCCGCGGGCACCTCCACTTGGCCGGTGCGCCGCAGACAAAGTTCTCCAAGAACTACGCCCTACCCGAACGCCCCTGGGGCAACGAAGCGGACGATGCCTTTCAATCCATCGAACCCGCTGTCGGCCCCAATCATGAACACTACGAAATCACGGACGAGACGCTAGCCGACAACGCCGCTATAGCGATGCTGCGCAAATTACGCGGGGATGTGGATGCGGACACCGTCCGGAAATACATGCACCACCCCAGCTATCAAATTCGCTCGATCGCCTCGAATGCGATCGGCGGGCATGGCGTGGCACTGTTGGAAGAATTCCTCGCTAGTGCGGATGCCCGCGTCCGCTGCGCCGCCCTAATCGGAGTGAGTCAAAACCCCAAAAAACTGCTCACGCCCGAAGTCTTTGCCCAGTTGATCGAGATGATCCAGGACCCCGACGAATCATGGTTCGTCAAAGACAAGGCAATCGAAGCCGTGGGCCAGGCCCCCGCCGATTGGGTTGTCGGGCAGGTGGATGTCCTTTTGCCTTTCCTCTCACACGAGGAATGGTGGTTCCATAAAACCGCGATGGGGGCACTTGCGCCGGTCGCGGCCGACGAACGTTGCTATGAAAAAGTCCTGCCCGCTATCGGGAAGCTGATGCAGCAGAATTACCGCTACAGTATCAGCGGCGCGCTCCGCTGGGGCGCCTTTCCGAAGCAGCTTCGCGAAGCCAGCCCGGCAGTGCAGCAACTCGCCCGCGAATCGCTGCAACAGGCCTACACCAACTTCATCGAGTATGAACACCCCCTTGAACAGGTGAATAAGAAAGTCAACCCGATGAACCGTGAAGCGATCCTGCTCTCGATCGTAGAACTCCCGGGCGGCTACGATGCGCTCTACGCCATCGGTAAACAGGAGTCGCCTGATGTGGAGCTCCCCTACAAGCAGATATTCCTCAATGCCGATCCCGCCGCCTACAGTCCCGAACTGAAGAAGATTGTGGACAGCGCTGTCGGGGAAAATCTGATCCCGAAATATACCGCCAAACACCGCAAAGCCTTACTTGTGGAAGCCGAAAGCATGGACGAAGGACGGGGCGCAAAGATGCCGGGACTACTGGAGCTCTACCAAAAGGTGGGGATCGATGATTACAACTGGCTGAACTACGGATCGGATGCCGGCGCGATGGAGTGGTCCTACCACAGTTTTACCCCGCCGGAGAAATGGCTCGAACCGAATGACCGCCTCGGTCGCTACCGGGAGGTGACTTTCCCCACCGGTATGGAAGATTGGTATCGTCCGGAGTTCGACGCCGAATCCGCGGGCTGGAAGCGCGGCCTGGCCCCGTTCGCGGCAGCCGATGGCAAGCTTGAACGTATCGCGACCGGTGGTAAGTGTAAGCTGTCCTTTTGTGGGTGCAACAAGCCGGTCCACACCCTCTGGGAAGACGACGTGCTCTTGATCAGCGGCGACTTCGAGTTTCCGCCACTCGAAGAAGGTTATCGCTACCGCCTGCTGCACGGAGGCATCTCCCATGTGGGCCTGGGTGGCGGCTACCGCCTCTACATCAATGGCAAGCTCTTCATCGAGCAAACAAGTGGCGTGGACCGTCGCGGCGGTAGTAAGCCGATCGGTGATGTCATCCACAAAGATTGGTGGCCGGAGTTCGCCGACGGCAAAGTCCATCTCTCTGCCATCAGCTTCAAAAAGCATCATCCCCGCACCAAAAAATACGGCGGCAACCTCTCCATCTTTATGCAACGCATGAAAGTGCCGCCGATTCAAACGGATCATAACGCTGAAGCGGAGTGATCCTTTCCAACATCGATCGTAGCTGCTGTGCGCTTGCAACAGCCTTAACCCGCTAGTGTCGTCGAATCGCTCTTAATCTTGCTCCGCCAGTTTCAGGCCAATGACCTGCATGCCCCAAGGCGGAATTTTTGAATTTATTATTCCTGCCGGGCGTTTCACTGCCGGGGCCTCACCGAGGAGCACGCTCTCGTCGACCCAGACCAGGTTCTCCCCTAGTTTGGAGCTATCGATCGTTAAGCTCACGGCGGCCTGTTCTGGAGACTGGTTGAGGGCCAGCACATAGAGCGTCCTCTTGTCGCTGGATAGCGCGGTCATGCATTCGACGCCCGGGTTATCGCTGTGAAGCATGCCCTGCCTGAAAATAAGCTCTGCCTCGTGCCCGAATACCTGACCGGGAGCGAAACCATAGGTCCGGTGCGGTCCGACTTTCGGCGTCATGAAGCCGGCGGGGAAGGACACTGCGCCATCGGATCGGAGATGAGCCTCGGCAATCAGGTAATCGGTGATCCACCCGATTTGCCAGATGGCATGCCAGGGGAATTTGCCGGTATCGCGCTGAACGTGTGGCAGGGAGTCCCAGTAGTAGATGCTGATGCCGTTCTCGGGATCGACAAAGGCCTGCCGCCCGCGGGCCGCCGCCCGGGCCATAGTCAGAAAAACGGAATCCTGCGTCTCTTCATACATGCGCACGAAGAGCCCGGCGTAGCTGCTGAGCAGGATCGGGCCACGCCCGCCCGCGGTGCCCCGAATGTGCTCGACGCCCAGACCCACTTGACTGATCTGCCAGTCCGCCAGCGTTTGACCCGCGACCTCCTTGACCGCTTCGCTGGCAATCGGATGGGTGAAAATCGAGGTGGTATAGACCCGCGCGGCCTCGATACCGGCGTCGCGGTAGCGTGCCTCGCGGGTGATGTCGTAGAGTTCCATGTAGGCCTGCGAGGTCTGGGCGGTGGCGAAGTCCCAATAGTTGCGCGTGTCGCCGCAGACACCCAGATAGCGGCCCCGGTCCACCCCGTTGACCAACTGCCACTCGGCGCCACGGATCGCGGCATCCAGGTATTTTTCCTCACCTAGGATTCGGTAGGCAATCAAGAGCCCATACCAGGTCGGCCGCAGGTCGATCAGGTCAGGAAAGGCCAGTTCGTGGCTGAAGACATCGTAGCCGACCGCCCAGCTGCCGTCCGCGTGCTGCCAGTCCAGCAGCTTCTCCGCTCCCAGACGCAGGCGCTGCTGCAATTCTCGGTCGTCGGGGTTAAAGAGCAACAGATTGCCGATATCCATCATGGTGTAGTAGGTGGTGAAGAGCGGCTCGATCCAGTTACCCACCTCGGAGCGGAATCCGTTTTCATCGCCATACTCCCCCAGCGCGGCCCCTTGAAAGAAGCCGGGCTTAGTTTGCTGCTGGGCCAACTTGAAATTGCGGATGTAGGGCATGCGTTGCTGCATCACCGGGTCGGCGGCCGCGTGGGCGATCATTGCCATGGTGCCGGCATCGGCGTTCTTGCTGCCGGTGGCCCCGACCTCGTAGCCATAGACTTCCCAGGTCCGCCAGGCGGCCCGTTCGTCGTCCTTTAAAAAGTGCAGCATGCGATCGATCCGGTCGGTCAGCGAGAAGCTGTTCTGCTGCAGCTCGAGCAGTGAGGGCAGTTGATAAATCTCATTCACCACATGCGAAAAGACGGTGAACCAATCGGCGGCCTGTATGGAGTAGCGGAACTGAAATGTAATCGCCTGCCCGGCCTGCAACTCGGAACCTTCCTCCCCGAGGATGGGGGCATACAAAAGCGGGGTAAGTTGGTGGTGACGATTCATCAGAGACATGCCGACCTGCTTGGTCTTGCGACTGTAGGCATCCTGCTTCCAAGGATCGGCCGACGTCCCCGGCTCGGGAATCGCGGCCAGTGTGATGCCGTTGCCGGTGGTCAGCATCGGAGCCAGCGTGCCGCTATTGCGCTCGTTGGCCAGCTTGGGCAGATTGGGGATACCCTGACTATACATGCCGACCAGCCGCTGGTTGTTCTCCAATTCGGTGCCATACCAGTTGCCGGGGATCATCCCCCACTGGACGGTTTCTTTATCAATGGCGGCCAAGGTGGGACTGGCGATGGAATAAAAGCCGTCAGCTTTGGCCGTCAGTTGCATGCGCACCTTGATATCGGTGGGAAACTCGGGGTCGAGCTCCCAATGGCTTTCGATCTCGGCTACCGGCAAGCTGTGCCGGAAGCGAACGGCACGGTCGGAGACCTGTGTCGCTTCGGAGAAATAGAAGGTATGATTCTCCCCCGCCTCGTCGCGCTCGACCGCACTCCCGAAAGGCTTCTTTTCACTGTAAACCAGATTTGAAAAACCCTGCGGGTCGCGTAGCGGGACGCCGCCAGTCGTCAGCTGAGTCAGGGCCCAACCGTCCTCACGCTCGGCCCATTCCAGCGCGAGCACCGGGGACGCCATCGAGAGGGTGGCCGGGGATTCCGGGCCTTGTGCTGCCTCCTGTGTGGCGCAGCCCGTCAGGCTACCACAGAGCAGCAGAAAAAGATAAGCGGCGGGCTGTTTGGGTGAGAGGAGATGTTTCATTGAGTCATTGTGGATGAATACTGGATTTACGCGTTGCAAAATTTATAATGGAAGAAGTGCCCGGCCAACAAGTTCTCAATACCTTTATGCCTAAACGCGTTAAACCCCTTCCGTCCTGCCTTTGCTCAAGCGATAGCGGTTGTGAAAGATTTTGATTAGCTTACATCAGCTCCACTTAACGCATTAAGTAATTCATGAGTCGCCACAGGGGATTGGTAATCGTTTCTATCCGAATCCTCTTTCTAAAAAAGATCATCTGTTCCAAAACAGCCATTACGTATAGCAAAGATGAAAGTATATCGACTCACTCTGGCACTCGCATCGGGCCTCGCCGCTCTGGTTGGCACTACCCACGCCACCGACATCGCTCGCTACAACATGACTTCGAACACCAGTAGTGGTGACGCCGAGGAATATTCAACGGCGACCGACATTACCGTCGCCCCGGGCTTCAACTCCTCGGGCAGGAGCAGCAGTGCGCTCAATTTCTTCACGCGGGCAGCGTCGAGTGGCCTCGAAGGTCCGCTCTACCGCAAGCACTGGGCAGAACGGTTTTCAAGCGTGTTCCCTTCCTCTGGCACGGAGGTCCCCCTTCAGGAAGCAATGCCCACCACCGACCGCTTCTTCTACATCGCCTCGAATGCTGAGCACAAGGCCAGGATCATGTGCGTGGGCGACTCAATCACTGAAGGCGGTTCAACCTACTCGGTCTATCGGCCGGAACTGAACAGCCAGCTGTTGGCCGCGGGATACCGATTCGAATTTGTGGGCAGCAAGACGAACACGCGGCAGGGAGTGACACTCAAACACGAAGGCTACGCCGGAAAGAACGCCACCCAGGTCGCGGGCTTCTTGAGCAGCACTTTTCCTGACAACATTGCGGACATCGTCCTGATCCATGCGGGCCACAACTATTTTGCCGATGTCCAGGGGAAAGCCTCGATCGTCAACGAGGTGGAAACGGCCACCCGCTCGATGATCGCCACCGCCCGCACTCACAACCCGGACGTCATCATCCTGCTCGCTCAAGTCATCACCAGCTCCAAGCTGCCGAAGTATTCTTACATTCCGGCGCTGAACACGCGCCTGGCCGAGGTCGCCGGAGAACTCAATACAGAGGAGCAGCCCGTGATCATCGTCAACCAGGCCGAAGGCTGGGATCCCGTGGCCGACACGGTTACGGATCAGGTCCACCCAACTGCAGGTGGTGCCACCAAAATGGCAGACAAGTGGTTTTCCATGCTCCAAACGCTGCTCGAATAAGTTGCAAAAAGGTCAATCTGCGGCGATTTACACTCAGGTCCGCCTGCTAGCATCAAACTTATAATAAGCAGAGAACTTGAATCAAAATCCTATATTCAAACGCTCATTTTTTTTCCAAAACTACATCCCACATCTATATGAATACTTCTCGCCTTTTTTTAGTAGCGTCATCGCTACTTGCCAGCATCGGTTTTGTTGCGTGTTCGCACACTCAGCAGTCAAATACCGAAAAAACAATAACTGAGGTCATCTCACTCGCTGGGGAGTGGCGCTTTCAACTCGATGGAGAAGATGTCGGCGTTGAGAACCAATGGTTTGCAAAGACGCTGAACGATAAGATCCAACTCCCTGGAACCACTGATGAGAACCAAAAAGGCATCCAGCAGGATGAGCGCCCGACTGTTCGCTTGATGCGCCCCTGGTATTGGAAGGGACCGGCATGGTATCAGCGCGATGTGCTCATACCGGAAAACTGGGCCGGCAAACGAATTAGCTTATTTCTCGAGCGCACTAAAAATAATCGTGTCTGGGTCAATGATCAGTTTTGCGGGTGGGAGGATACGATTAGCGCGCCTCAGGTCTATGATCTTACCCAGTATCTAAGCCCGGGCAGGCACACAATCACCGTGCTAACCGACAACTCCAAGCTGCCTCCAGGCGGCCCCTCCCATGCCGTGGATGAACGCACTCAGACCAATTGGAACGGCATCGTCGGCAGAATCGAGTTACAGGCAACCGACCCGATCTGGATTGAAGAAGTTCAGGTATATCCGGATGTAGAAAAGAAGGAGGCAAGGCTACGGGTGGTGTTGGGAAACACTACCGGATCGTCAGCCGCTGGTTCGATTGCGGTTCAAAGCGTCAGCCGAAATACAGAAAACCATGAGCGTTTCGCAACCCAGTCCATCGCTGTCGAAGTCAGCGACGAAGAACAGGTGGTTGACTTTATCTATAAGCCCGGAGATTCCGTTCCACTCTGGGATGAATTCGACCCGGCGCTGATTGACCTCACAGTGACTCTGGATACCGAAATAGGTCAAACAACTTACAGCCACACGAAGACCGTCACTTTCGGAATGCGCGAATTTTCCCGCGAAGGCACTCAGCTGGTGAACAACGGAAAGCCGATCTTCCTGCGTGGCCGACTGGATTGCGCCAACTACCCGCTGACCGGCTACCCCCCAATGGAGAAGAGCGATTGGCTACGTATTCTGCAAATTCAAAAAGACTGGGGCTTGAACCATGTGCGCTATCACTCTTGGTGCCCGCCGAAGGCCGCCTTCGAGGCAGCTGATGAATTGGGCATTTATTTTCAAGCGGAACTGCCGAACAAACGAAGCGGCTTCAAAGCCCCGGAAAATGAGGACGCTGCCTTCCACAATATTGATCGATTGCAGATCGATGAGTCGAAGGTGGAGGTCTCTCTCTATGATTACCAGAAGCGAGAGGGCCGACTGATCTCCAAATACTACGGCAACCATCCCTCCTTTACCATGTTCACCCTTGGCAACGAATTGGGACGCAACCTCGCCATGTATGAGCTGGTGCGCTACTTCCGCGACAGCGACCCGCGCCGTCTCTATGCGCAGGGTTCGAATAATATGCACTGGAAGCTCAGTTTCGCCGAGGGCGACGATTTCTGGGTGACCGGCAAGGTCAATAATACCGATAAACCGTTACGCGGATCTTTCGCCAATCACGACTTCCCGAAGCCGCATATTGACGGCACCCCACCTTCCACGATGTATGACTTCAGTTACTCCATCGAGGGACAAACCGTGCCGTTAATCGGCCACGAAACCGGCCAGTTTCAGGTGTATCCAGATTTTCGCGACATCGAGAAATTCACCGGAGTCACACGGGCGCGTAATTATGAGATATTTCGTGAACGCCTGGACGCCGCTGGCATGCTAGACCAATCCCATGACTTCGTCAAAGCATCCGGTGCGCTCTCTGCTATTTGCTACCGTGAGGATATCGAAGCCGCCCTGCGCACGCCCGGCTTCGGTGGGTTCCAGTTGCTCGACATCATGGACTTCCCAGGACAAGGCACCGCACTAGTCGGCATGCTCAATGTATTTATGGAAGACAAGGGCGTCGTAGAGCGCGAGAAGTGGCAGGAATTCTGCGCACCGATCGTCCCACTTTTCCTGATGGAAGACTATACCTACACCGCCGACCAAACCCTGAGTGGCTCGGTAAAAGTGGCGCATTACGGCCCCGATGCGCTCATCGAGCCAAAGATGGCAGTGAGTTTAAGCAACGCTGGAGGCGATGTGCTGTATGAGGAAACACTCACCACAGGCGTGCTAGAGGCCGGGGAGCTCCACGAGCTAGGCCCCGTCGTGATCGACTTCGATACCATGCAGATTAAAGAGGCGCAGGAACTTCAACTAAGCCTACAGTTTAAAGGCACCGATATCCGGAACGACTACCCAATCTGGGTCTATCCGGCCAAAGTCGATAACTCTGTGCCCGAAGGTGTCCTGCTCACCCGTAACTATGATCAGGCCCGCACACGTTTGGCCGACGGCGGCAAAGTCTTGTTCATCCCTGAGCTCGATAAATTACCTCTCAGCGTGCAGGGCGCTTTTCAGACCGAATTCTGGTCGCCGATGTTTGCTGTCAGTGCCCGTAAGCGCGACCGCCCGGAGCCTCCGGGAACACTTGGCCATCTCTGTGATCCAGAGCATCCGGCGCTTTCCAGCTTCCCCACCGAGTTCCATAGCAACTGGCAGTGGTGGCATCTGGTCAAAAACTCGAGGCCAATCGTCCTCGACGATACCCCACACGAATTTCGTCCGATTGTGCAGACCATCGATAACTTCGAACGTAACCATAAGCTGGGTCTCATCACCGAGATGAAAATCGGCGAAGGTTCACTCCTCTTCTGCGCCATCGATCTAATGTCGATACAGGACCAACCCGAAGGGCGCCAGATGCTGCACAGCTTGCTGAGCTATGTCGGATCCGACCAATTCAAACCCACGCAGTCAATCAACCCGTCCCTTCTTGAAAAGCTGGTTACCGAGTAAGTCCGCATATCTTACTAATCACAATCACATTACTGTAGCGCTGGACTTCACTCATTAACTCTGCGGATGCGACACTGGGTAAACTTCGGTTTATTATAGTCATTTGAGTGTGCTCAGCGTAGGCGAAGTTTGAAGACATTTCCCAATAAGCGAGAATCCATAAGCACAGCCTATGGTGCTGAGCCGTTGAGTGCGAGTCACTCTGCTCTGTACTAGAAGCTGTGAGCATGCTCGCTCTCAGTCTATTGGTTCATAGCCCAGAAGCTGCTCATCGCGCAATATTTACGAACACTTTGGCACCGCTATCTACGCTGTGCTTTGGTTGGACTATATGGTTACTAATTAGCCAAAAATCAAAAGATAATGTTCCGTGGATATTTTTCACTCACCTGCTAAATGCAAACGGACTTGCATGAAATTCAAAAAAACACTTTAGCTCGTAATGAGCCATCATCATGACTTTTTCTATCGACCGCGTTACCTACACCGACACCGCTACCGTCACCGGCGGATCCCTAAATGATCTCCGCGAAGATCAGCGCAAAGGGGCCAAGCGAGGCGCTCAACTGCTTGCCGAGGCCCTCGTAGCTGAGCAAGTCGAAGTCGTCTTTGGCTACCCAGGCGGTGCGAATTTGGAGATATTCGACGTCCTACCGGAATACGGCATCGACATCGTTCGGGTCGAGCACGAGCAAGGAGCCGCTCACGCGGCCGAAGGATACGCCCGGGCATCCGGCAAGGTTGGAGTTTGCCTCGCCACTTCAGGGCCGGGAGCGACTAACCTCGTCACCGGGATTGCGGATGCCAATTCGGACTCCGTTCCGATTGTCGCCATCACGGGAAATGTCCCCTCCCACCTGCTGGGCAAGAACGCTTTCCAGGAGGTCGACATCGTAGGCATTTGTAAACCGATCACCAAGCAGGCCTTTCTTGTAGATCGCGTCTTTAAAATTCCTGAAGTCGTCCGGGCAGCCTTCAGCCTTGCAGATGGACCGCGGCCAGGACCCGTGCTGATCGATATACCAAAAGATATACAACAACATTACCCACGTGATCCTGACGGAAATTACACACCTCCCCGGATTCCCGCGATCATCCATTCTCCAGAGCCTGCGAGCGGCCCCATAAATGACGGACAACTCGACGAAATGACACGCCTGATCCGTGAAAGCTCGCGGCCCATTTTCTATATCGGCGGTGGAATAGTCAGTTCGGACAGCTGCGACGCACTGCTGGCGCTCGCGGAAAAACTTAAAATCCCGACGGTCAGCACCATAATGGGCCTGGGCGCCTTCCCGCCCGACCACGACCTCGCACTGGGAATTTTAGGGATGCACGGGTCGAAATTTGCCAACATCGCTATCAATGAAGCCGATCTGGTCATTGCTCTGGGTGTTCGGTTTGACGACCGGGTGACCGGTAAGGTCGATGCTTTTATCAAGCATGGCAAGATCATCCACGTGGATGTCGACCGCCGTGAGCTGAACAAAAACAAGCCGGTGACACTGCCCGTATGCGCCGACCTGAGGCTTGCACTGGATCAGATGATCGCGAGTTGCGAGCCTGGTGACTATGCGTCATGGCTGGAGCACGTGAGCGGTTTACGGGATGAATTCCCTTTCACGCTGCCCGACTGCGAGGGCATCAGCCCGCAGGCGGCAATTGGCCAGCTTTCCGAGGCGACTGGAGGCAATGCCATCGTTTCTCTGGGGGTCGGCCAGCATCAGATGTGGGCGATGCAGCACTACGCGGTGCGTCAGACCCGATCCTTCCTGAGCTCGAGTGGTTTCGGAACGATGGGATACGGACTGCCTGCGGCCATCGGTGCCAAGGTCGCGGCACCGGAACGTCAGGTGGTCGATATCGACGGGGATGGTTCGCTGAACATGACCATTCACGAGCTAAGCACATGCCACCGCTACGGTATCGGAGTGAAAGTTTTTTGCATCAATAACCAATGGTTAGGTATGGTCCGCCAGTGGCAAGATATGATCTATGACGGCCATCGCAGCGGCTCAGATCTCTCCGACCCGATGGCGGTAAAAAAGCCAGAAGTGGACGATATCTACCCAGACTTTCTCTCTATCGCTCAGGGCTACAGGGTGAAATCAGAACGCGTCACGAAAATGGAGGAACTCCCCGGCGCAATCGAGCGCATGCTTAAAGATCCGGCGGAACCCTACTTATTGGACGTCATCGTGAGCTTTGAAGAAAACGTCTACCCGATGATTCCCGCCGGCGGGACTTACCAGGATATCATCATGTCCGCCGATGATCTGAAAAAAGACTCCAACAAAAGCTCGCAGGGGAGCAATATTTGAAGTCGCGAGTCTCTTGATCGGCGATCCGTTGTTGCTTCGCCGTCTCCGCAAAAACTCAGTCTTAGTTGCCAAGCGCCGACTCAGTGGGGCTTCAAACAAGTTTTTTCATGTAGCCGACAAGTCCGCCTTAGCCTTGGCGAAGGAGGAAGCCCTTCGGCTTTGGTGAGCCCTAAGAATTGCCGGAGCGTTCGGACTAGGGGTCACTGTTCAAACAAGCCCTCTAAACAAGTAATCATAAAGGTCCACTAAAGTAAAATCGGTGCGGATATTTATGCGCCCCGCACGAGCCCGATGGTGCCGCCTTCGATAAACTCCGCTTCGATCACCGACTTCCGGCGTGGATGCTTGTATTGCCTGATCTGGCCGGACCAGCGGGTCACATTGCGGACCAGCGGCGTTGTATCCCAACGAAGGTGAGCGATCATCGGTTCAAAAGCGCGGAAAGCGGAATCCGAGTCACAACAGAGCATGGAGACATCGCGCGGTGCCAGAATACCCTGCCGGGCCAAATGCATCTGGGTCGCCAAGAAGAGGTGCGGCTCGGCGATGATGAGCGCCGTGGGCGGGGTGACCTCGTAGAGTGCATCGAGACAGCGCTGCAAGCCTCCGGGTCCTTCATCCCAATCCGGCAGATTGTAGGCCCCGGGCTGAATACCATGCCGCGACAGCGTTTCGAGGAAAAGCCGCTCAAACAAACCAGGCGTGGGCTTGCGGCGCTCCTCGCGGGTCAGCGTGACAATGCGCCGGTGCCCAAGCGCGATCAGGCGCTCCACGGCTCCCACCAAAGTGGCTGTGTTATCGATGACGCTTCCGGGAATGGCCACCGAGTCCTGGCGTCCAAAGAGCGCATAGGCCGGATCCGGCCGATCGGCGAAATATTCCAGCACGCCGCGATTGCCACCGACCACCACCCAGGCATCCGCCTCGACTCCCTCAACATAGCGGGCCACTCGGCCGACTTCCATACGCAAACTGGTCAGCGTTTTATCGGAGAATGTGGTGACATGCCCCGCCTGCTGTAGCTTGTACTGGATCTCAAGCAGATAATCTAATTTCCGGTCGCTCTCCTCATAGAGCAGAATCTCAATATTCCAGCGCCGTTCACGGATCACCCGCGACAGATCAATCCGCCGCGACCGCCGGTCCCCTTGTGGGATCAACAAGCCGTCCGCCTCCAGCAGGGCCAGCGCCCCCTCGATCGTGCTCTTGCCGACCCCCAGATCCTTGGCCAGCCGACTGCCCCCCGGCAGCCGTCCGCCCCAATGCCGTCGGGCGATCGCCTCGCGCAAATAATCCGCCACCTGCTCTGTCGCTGTTCGCACTCGAAAGTCTGCCATACCGAAAACTGCCCCACATTGAGGTCAGTAAGCAAGGTATTTATTTGTCAGGACTCAGGCGCCGGGTCCGTAATAAACGATTTGCTCTGCACTGCTTGCTCCCAAGCTGATCCCGGCGAATCGTTGCGCTTCGTGCCTGTCGCCTGCTCGGCATACAGGAAGAAAGCCAAATCAACACACACCCGCTGAGCCGAAGGGTGGTTTATAAACAGCCATTCCATAAAGGGCTGTTGCTCTGGCACCCCTTCGAGCAGACTTTTAAACGCGGGGTGCACCGCATGATCGCCATGCGAATCCATCGCCATAATCTCGATGAACCGACCGGAGATATCCCCGGAGTAGTTTTTGAAGGGTCGGAAGAGGACATTGCCCCAGCCAGCGTCGTCAAACTCCGAAGCGGTTTCCCCAGCGAGGTCGGCTCGTAACCAAGGCAGTGAGTCGAAGGGGGCGAAATGAAAACGTGCCGCACAGGTGGTGGCTGCCGCACCTACCTCACCACCGAGGACAACACGCGGTCGCTCGGCAGCCATCCCCCAGGTGACCAGTGAGCAGAATAGCGCGAAAGCGGTGATGGAGGAGGAAGAAATCAGAAGTAAGAGGTAAGAAGTAAGTGGTTAGACAGTGGGAAGGCATTAGGGGCTAAGATTTTGTTTTTCATATTGTTGATCTATTGGCTTTTACCCCCGCTCATCTCGCCTGGCGGTGAGCGGTCGACCGGGGCGATCATCGGAGAAAGGGGTAACTGGTTGTAGGCGACTCCCAATGCATCGAGTCGGGCGAAGTGGGTCTGCACCCGTCGTGCAAAGTCATTCCAGTCGGTGGTGTCGGCTGGCGACCAGGCGCGCTCGGCGATGGAGAGGAGTCTCGGGAAGAGTTGCGCATCGACTTTTTCCGGTTCGCGGTCGATGTGGGACCAGAAATTCGCCTGGATGCCAAGGACATGGTGGGCCTGTTCGGGTGGGACTCCAGCGATCGGGTCGAATCCGTAGGCGCGGCGCGTGTTGATCCGCTTGTAAGTGTAGTCGAAGTAGCAATGGCTGGTCGGACTCATCACCACCGGGTGGCCGGCTTTGGCGGCGGCGATTCCTCCGCGCATTCCCTGCCAGCTCATCACGGCAGCGCCGGGAGCGAGTCCGCCTTCGAGGATCTCATTCCAGCCGATGGCTTTGCGCCCGCGTTTTTCCAGCATCGCGACAGCTTGGTGGATGAACCAGCTCTGTAGTTCCGCTTCGTCGCCGAGACCTTCCGATTGCATCCGCGCCTGGCATTTCGGACATTGCTTCCACCGGGCCTTCCGTGCCTCGTCGCCGCCGATATGGATGTATTCGGACGGGAAGATTTCGCAGACTTCTCCGAGCACCTCGTCAAGGAAGGTGAAGACCTCGTCGTTGCCAGCGCATAAGATGTCCTTGTGGATCCCCGGGCCCTTGAAGAAGGGGTGGATCTCGAAGGGCCCGCCGGTGCATGAGAGCTGCGGGTAACAGGCAAGCACTGCCAGCGTGTGGCCGGGCATGTCAATTTCGGGGACGATGGTGATGTTGCGCGCTGCGGCGTAGGCGACAAGGTCCTTGAGCTGGGCCTGAGTATAGAAGCCCTGGTGTGCGGCGGGCTCGTTCCACTTTTCTGGAAAGCGCGCGCCGAGGGCGGTTAGCTCCGGATGAGAGCGGATCTCCACTCGCCAACCTTGATCGTCGGTCAGGTGGAGGTGCAGGACGTTGAGCTTGTAGAACACCATGCGGTCGAGGGTCTTCTTCAGGTAGTCGACCGACTGGAAGGTGCGGCTGCAGTCGAGCATCAGGCCGCGCCAGCGGAAACGCGGAGTGTCGGTGATCGTCACGCAGGGCAGGCGCCATTCGACTCCGTCCTTGGGCAGGCCGGAGATATTGCGGACCGGCAGGAGTTGGCGCAGTGTCTGGATGCCATTGACCAGTCCGGCGGGGCTCGCGGCATTGAGAATGACGCCGGTCGGGGTGATATGCAGTCGGTAGTGCTCCGGACCGTATCGCCCCGGTTTTTTATTCAGCACGAGCGCGATGGTGTTCGCCTGTGTCGGTTTGCTCGGGGCGGCCACCGGCAGATCGAGGCCCGTGGTCTCCAACAGGTAGTCACGCAGCAGTTTAGCTGGCTGTTTCGCCTCCCCCTGTGCGAATCGGATCGCGGAATCGGCGCGAATGACGAAATACCCCGGCGCAGTTTCGACTCGCGCGGGTCTCGGGATCACTTCGATGCCGAGGTCTTCCTCAGCTCCCGACGCCGAGGCGAGGAACGAGAGAAGGAGACACAAGAGGGGCACTGCAGCTTTGGTCTCCATGCAGAACTTGGTCTTCATATTGTTACGCGAATAGGAATTTGTATATCGCGGATCATGATCACATTTCTTTAAAAGTGGCGATAAGACGCTCCTGTCATCAATCCACTAGCGGCTTCTGCCTTCCTCAATGATCGCATCAAGGTCCTGCTGAAGCTCCGCGAGCTTCTCCGTATCCAGAGCGGCCCGATCGTAAAGTTCCGCTGGGTCCTCCGGCAGGTAGTAGAGCCGGTCGGCAACGTTTCCCCAGCTGCGAAACTCTTTGGGTATGTTAACCCTGGCAAGCGGCTGGACATATTGCGCACGGCCACGTACCAGCTTCCAGTCACCCTTGCGATAACCGAAATTGCGCCTCGTGCCATTGTCCTGCTGCACTAAAGCGTCACGGCCGGCGGCACCCGGTTGACCCACCAGAGCGCCGATCACATTCATGCTGTCCAATGCGGCATTCTCCGGCAGATCGACACCGGCCAGTGCAGCAAAGCTTGCGGGGAAGTCGACGGTGCAGACCATTTCATGAGAAATCCCCGGTGCGATGCGCCCCTTCCAATACGTAATAAAGGGCGTGCGGGTGCCACCCTCGAGAACGCTGTATTTGCCACCACTCCAGGGGCCGTTGGGCTGGTGGAGCCCGAGTTGCTCTTGGGCACCGTCTTTGTAGCCGTCATCCAGCACGGGGCCGTTGTCCGAGCAGAAAACAACGAGTGTGTTCTCGGCGATGCCCTGCTCTTCGAGGATTTCCATCAACTCCCCGACGCACCAGTCAAGCTGCAGAATCGTATCGCCCCGGTAACCGAGACCGCTTTTGCCCTGAAAACGCTCATGCGGGATACGCGGCACATGGATGTCATGAGACGCAAAGAAAAGAAAGAAGGGACCGTCCTTATTTTCCGTGATCCAGCGGCGGGATTGCTTGATCCACTCGTCGGCCAAATCCTCATCGCGGAAGCGCGCGGTATGGCCGCCGGTATAAAACCCGATTCGGCTGATTCCATTGTGAATCGTCCCATTGTGCCCGTGCGACCAGTCCATCTTCAGCTTGTCGCGATGTGTTTTCCCGGTCGGGTGATCCGGCGAAGGTTTTTTGTCGCCAACCCACAAAGGATCGCTGGGATCGAGGTCTTTCACCCTATGGTTTTCGACGTAGACCTGCGGCACACGGTCGTTGGTGGTCGGCAACAGGTAGCAGTAATCAAAGCCGATTTCCAGTGGGCCGGGCTTGAGTTCGCCGTTCCAATCCGGACCTTTGCCGGGCGCACCAAGACCGAGGTGCCATTTACCAATCACAGCCGTGCTGTAACCAGCCTGCTTCAGCAAGGAGGGCAAGGTCTCCGTGCCAGGCTGAATCACGGATGGGCCGTTGGGTGGAGCGATCCCTGTGCCTTTTTTACGAAAAGCATAGGTGCCGGTCAGCATGGAGTAGCGGGTAGGGGTGCAGGTCGAGGCCGAGCAGTAGCCACTGGTAAAACGCAGGCCATCGTTGGCGAGTTGGTCGATATGTGGCGTGTCGAGCTCCGTGGCCCCATATGCAGACACGTCGCCGTAACCAAGGTCGTCCGCCATAATGACTATGATATTGGGCTTCTCCACCGCGCTGGCCGATAAGTTAGCGAACAAAAATACAGTGAGTATCAGAGTGAAAAGTTTATCCATAAACTCAAAAGTGAAGTAAGCCATAAACCTCTGTCAATAACATCAAGCCCCACAAGAGCGACTGGCCAGCTGAGTATCTTGCAATCAGGGCAGTTCCAAATGGGCTTCCTTGATATCACAAAGCGCGACCACGTTTTCCTGACTCAAGTAAATCGGCATTCAAACCGCCTGCACGCCGTCGAAACAATCACCGCTGATCGGCACTCTGCACTATTTAAGTGCCTGCCCATCCTCGATGAGCTGCGCCTTCAGCTCTTCATAATTCACGTCCTGCACGCTGACTCCGCCATCAATCGCCTGCACTGCCGCAGTGGCCGCACTCTGCCCCAGCACCATGCCGACCGGCTCCATCCGAATCGAACCAAAGGCAATGTGTGAAGCCGAAAGACACCAGGGAACGAGCAAATTCTCACACTCGCCTTTTGCCGGAACGATCGACTTGTAAGCGATCGGATAAGGCTTTCCGCCCAAGCTTTTCTGAATATCACCCTCGTTCTTGATTTGGCCTTTCCAGTACACACGTTGCACATTGTGGGAATCCATTGTGTAAGCACCCATCCCGATTGAATCTTCGACCTGAGGGTAGTCCGGGTCCTGAAGACACTGATTCTCGGTCATCACAAAGTCGGACACCATGCGACGCCCTTCACGCACGTAAAGGTTATAGGGCCAGTGACCGTTATCGGTAAATTCATCCTTTGGTAGGCCCCACTTCGCGTGAGCATTACGGGTTTCCTCCGGCACACGTGGATGGTTCTGCACCGTCCAGATTAAACCCAGTTGATAGTCCCGATGCTTGGCCGCGACGACTTCTCTTTCCTCATGCGACAGTGTGGTCCAGTCCCAATAGTTTTCATGCTCCGGAGACAGCGGACTGTAGTTGCCCGCGATAAAGTCCATCGAAATACCCCCGACATTGTTTGAATCCGTCTTACGGTTTGGCATTGGAGAGACCTTGAAGAAGCCCCACTTCTTGCCGGCTTCAATCGCACGAAAAAGGACCTCAAAATCTGCTTCCTGGTAGTTCTCCGGTTTCTCAATCTCGATACGATTCTCCGGAGCGTCTGTTAATACCGTGCGATAACAGAATGCCTGCAAGCGATGATCCGCCTGCCCCACATTGTTTTCATCAAAAGCGTTCACACCTTCTAAAAGGCCGCTGTCGGGATCGCCGGAGACTGCGTAAGGGGAGATTCCTCCACGCAGGTTATTGCCGTGAACAGGCAGCGTGATGCCGTTCACCGTCTCTTCATATTGGCTATTTGCTTCACGACCCACGGTGAAAGTCACGCCTGCCAGAGCCATTAAGTCGCCCTCATAGGAAGCATCGATAAACATTTTGCCCTTTATCTTTCTACCGTCTTCGAGGTGGATCTTGGTAATGCGCTGCCCGGCCATGGTCGTACCCGCATCCAAGTCAAGGCGGCCATCAACGACGGTGACCCCGGCCTCTTCCACCAACTGATCAAAAATCATCTCCGCCACCTTTGGCTCAAAGACCGAAGCCAGTTCGGTTTTGTCGTCAAATGTCGGCGCCCCCTGCCCCTTCGTGGGAAACTCTGCCTGGCTCTGCTGCACCCAAACTTCGTCGTTCTGGTAGTGCAGATACACCCGGTGATAAAATTCACGGGAAATTCCACCCAAAATCGCCTTGTTTCCGATATCCGTCCAACCCAGGCCACTACTGGTCATGCCACCAAGGTGCCCATATTGGGAAACCAAAATCACGGATTTCCCCATCCGCGCCGCCTGCACTGCCGCCGAAACACCAACCGCCGCGTCGCCGTAAACCACGACATCGGCTTCAATGGCCTTATGTTGAGCCAGCTTTCCCGAATTGCAGCCGCAGAAAAAGCATAGGGGCAAAAGAATAAATAAGCAACGCATATTAGAATAGTTAATGAATTATGATCAAGAAGAAGCTAAAAGAATGACGAATAGCAAAACAGTTTTGCATCTAATAACCACTGCCTGTAGAAAGTAAATGCAAACCCTTAAAAGGCATTTCAGCAATCTCCATTAGAAAGTTTTTTGGTAAAGATAAAAATCTACTTTTCTAATTATATTTTTGTTATTGTTTCAGGTATCGGACAAATGAAATCACGCTTCCATTCGCCCCCACTCCCTCAATATAACTGGCACCAGGCCCGAAGATAAACCGCCACCTGCTCCGTCACTGTCTTTACTTGAAAATTAACCATGCTGCAAACTGCCCCGTATCAGTGTCAGGGAGCAAAAACATTTAATTCTTAAATGCGTCACCTTTGCCTTAAGACAAAGTCTTTGAATATTGGTCACCGTTGCCATCGTCTGGCAGCCCGCAACTCGACCAAGCTATTAACCTTAGATCACCTCTAAAAGATGAACACGACATACTCCCCCTTTTATAAAAGCCTGCTGTGGGCCGCACTTGCCATTCTGGCATGCAGTGCTCAGGCAGAGCCCATTACGGTCTTCGTCCTCGCCGGTGATGAGCATGTGCTGGAGAACGGTTTGATCGAACCGAAGAAAAAGGCGAAAACCGCTGCAGGCACCCTCGTCGATACCGTCAAGAACCGCCCCGAATACGCCTTTCTCAAAAATGAGTCGGGCGAATGGAACGCGCGCAACGACGTCGTTCTCTATGATGCCCACCCCATCCACAACAATACCGAGAAGCCGGCCGGACCGGTGGAAATCGGGGTGATTGGCAAGAGCGGTCCGGAAAAAGCGCCGGCGATCGGGGTCGATCTCATGCTCAGCCACCGACTGGGGGCCGCGCTCGACGAGCCCGTGCTGATCATTCGCTACGGCGTCAAGCACCGCACCTGGTTCAAATTCGGCTCGCGCGACTTGAGCCACGACTTCCGCCCGCCCTCCAGCGGGGGCGGTGGCGGCCTCGACGGCAGCTGGGATGTCATTCACTTCAACTTCGGCGTCTGGGACGCCACCTACCGCGAGCCCACCTCCTCTTATTTCTCAGGTCACCGAACCACCTCGGTCAAGGACTTTGAAAAGAACCTGCGCACTCTGGTCACCAAAATGAAGAAGACCGGTGCGACTCTTATCTGGGGCAGTGTCACTCCGGTATGGGAAGGTGAGTCCGGCAAGCCCAATGGCGATGAAGATGCCTACAACCGCGTGGCGGCCAAAGTCATGAAAGAGACCGGAGTCATCATCAACGACCTCAATGCCGAAACCCTGCGCCAAGGCAAAGGCACCGGCAAGAATGTGCACAATGTTGGCAATCTGGGACCGCAGACGACTGAGGTGATTCGTAAGGCACTGGAGGAGCGGAAAAATCTCACGCAACCCATGCCCCGCGTCCTCTTTATCGGCGACTCGATTACCGGCACCTATTGGGGGGATGTGAAAAGGGAACTCGACGGTGTGGCCACCGTATTCAAGAACCCCGGCAACGCCGAAGACACCTGGAACGGGCTCGAGCGCATGGATCAGTGGCTGAGCCTCGACCGTTACCTCTTGAACGGCCAGGAATACCTCGAACTGGTGGATGGGGTCAAGAACGTGATGGGCGACGAAGCCGAACGCGCGATACCCGGCTATGACGGGCAGGGCCTGGAACTGGCCGGGGTGTTCTGGATGCAGGGGGACGCCGACAGCCAATGGGCCTCGAAAGCGGCAGCCTACGAAAAACACCTGGCCAATCTCATCCAAGACCTGCGCCAGGACTTCAACAAACCGGAGCTTCCCTTTGTCGTGGTCGGACTGGCCCAGGCAAAACGGGAGATGCGGGACAAGGAGCAGCAGGTCTTCGATGCACAGATGGCGGTCGGCGACCCACAGAAACACCCTGAATTTAAAGGCAATGTCACCAGCATCGACACGCGGCCCATGTGCCACCCCAAGAAAGAGTCACCCGGCGGACGCGACCGCTACGCCGGCAACGCAGCGAGCTATCTCGAGATCGGCGATGCCATGGCAAAGGCGATGCTAAAACTACTGCAAAAATAACGAATCAAAAAATCCCATGAAACAGTTTTTCGGAAAAAAATCACGCAATGCGATGACGATGGTCTTGTTGGCTAGCCTCGGCCTGCACCTCATCGGCATTCTTATTTTTGGGACGATCAAGCTCGTCTCCTCAGTGATGCGGGAGGAAACGGTGTTTCAAGCCGTGCCGATCCAGCCACCGCCCCAAAATGAGCCGGAATACACGGTGAACCTACAGCAAAGAAATCAATCCACGCCACCGCCGCGACCTCCGGCAATCGTGGTGAACAATCCTTCAGAACTTGATATTCCGGCACTGGATATCGACGTCAATGTGGATACCAGTGCCGTTTACGGACGCGGAGGCGGCGGGTTCGGAGGTGGACTTGCTGGTCTTCGGGAGATGTCGATGGACATCAACTTCTTCGGCAGTTCCTTCGCCGGGGATGCCAGCCGGATGCTCTTCGTCATCGACATGTCAGGCAGCATGATACAGTCGAACCGGGGCATCGACGGCTATAAGAAAGTGGTCGATGAGCTGGTCAAGACATTGGAGAAGATCGACAACCGGGGACGCTTCAACATTATCGCTTTTTCCGGTGGCGTGGAAACCTTTACTAGTTCTTTTACCCCCATCTCCCTGTCCAGTATCGAGGACGCGAAAAAGTGGTTACTGGATCGCGATCCCGCTGAGGCGATAGGCGGAAAAGACCCCAACAACCCAAAGTCTTTCCCAAAAAGACACCAGGGCACCAGCTCCGGCAAGGCCCTGGAGGAAGCCTTCCGGAAACAACCCGGTGTGATTTTCTTCCTCTCCGACGGCGAGCCGACCGATAAAAATCCCCAACAAATCTACAAGATTGTCGAAGAGCTTCAGGGCGCTGAGAAGACGCCCATCAATACGATTTCATACAAGACGAGCAGTAATTTCCTTAAGACGCTCGCAGAAAAAAATGACGCCAATTACACTCAAGTCCGATGAAAAAACAGCCAGGACCTACGACGAGGCCGACGGCTGGGTCGCCCACGTCATCACCAACGTCTGGGGCTTCACCGCACCCGGCGAGAGTGCCTCCTGGGGTGCAGAGGGCATAAGTTTTTGCACAAAAATCGATTCGTAGCGGATCGACGATAGTCGTTCCGACCCGCATGGAGAAAGGGTTCGATCTCGGAACGGGCTATCGCCGCTCCGCTACTATAGCTGTAAAAACTTATTGGATGACACACTAGCCTAGCATGCGGTTGGTTTCGCCAATGAGATAAAGCGGTAACGAAATCAATTCAAACGGCTCTGACTGCTTGGATGCAACGGCGGATGAAACCATGCAGCGGCTCGGAATATCGGTGTTCAATCGAACCGCACGGGCAATACCCTTTTCCGCCGCAAAAATATGAAGCGATTTCAGCGATCCGACTTTTCCGGCCTTGATTTCAACCGGGACAACCTGCGCCCCATGGGCGAGCAGGTAATCGACCTCCGATGAAGAACTGCGTTGCTCTCGGTTCCAGTAGTAAAGTTCCGGATCGGCGTAACTCTCCCCACTGTAGAGCAGGTGTTGACCGGCAAACTGCTCGGCAACGGCTCCGCTGTTTACGAGAATTAAACTCTCCGCCTGATGAAGATCCGTCGCCTTCAATCCCAATGCGCTACAGAGTAATCCCACATCCAAAAACAACGGCTTGCGATCTTTTGAATTTGTTTCCGCTCCCAGAGGGATTCCATTGCCAGCGGAGTGAACCACGCCATAAATCACCCGCGCCATTTCCAGCATATCAATACAGTCGGCCAACGGCTTCGCCCGCGCGTTTCGATCAATATTTACATATTTAATCTTTTGCCCCACCAAGCGGGGGATTGCGGTGAAGACGGTTCCGAGCAACCGAGTATCGATCCGGTTCCCGTATTTTGAAAAGTCATCGCGATAAGTTTGTAAAATTGAACTTTGCTCTCTAGACACAAGGCGAAGATCTCCGCTCTGAGCGTAGGCCTTTACCGCCGCTGGCATGCCGCCTACAATGCAATACACTTTAAGCAGCCCCAGTAAGGTTTCATGAATCGACTGCGGCAAGGGATCGCCCAGTTGATAGTCCGCTAAAAACCCGCGCAACTTCTCCTTGCCGTTAGCCGCCAGAAACTCCGAAAAACTCATCGGCCCCAGGAACAGATATTCGATTCGTCCAACCGGCATCGAAAACGTATGCTCCGTGAGGACGAACTCCAGCAGAGAGCCCGCCGCAATCACATGCAGCTCCGGCATTTTTTCATAGAAATACCGAAGCAAGGGAATGACCTCCGGAGCGCTCTGGATTTCGTCTAGAAAAAGCAGCGTTTTCCCGGCAAGGATATCGGCATCCATATCCACCTCAAGCAGCCGAACAATCTGCTCGACATCCCGCGAAGCAAACAAAGCGGACTTTTCCGGATTCAGGTCGAAATTGATTTCCACCAGGTTTTCGAACCGACTCTCTGCAAACATTCGAACCAGCCAGGTTTTTCCTACCTGCCGAGCCCCTCGAATGATCAATGGTTTATGATTTTTTCGATCAAACCAGCCGTCCAAATCTTTTAAGACGTCTCTTTTCATAGGGTTTCTTTTATAGGTGCAGTGATAAAATACAAGGTTAAAATATCATATATATGATATTTATCAGACCTAGTCAAAACCATTAATAACTTACTATTTTAACGTAATTAATCGGAAAAGCGGTTTTTGAGTCGCCTCCGGCGCTCAAAAGGCTTTTTTCAGAAGTCCCCTTTACCAGCAACTTGCTCATCATGGTTCAACTAAGTTTTTTTAGATTTCAAGCTCCAACAACTATGCGACTACGCCACTTTTTCATCCTAAGTCTCTTCACGCTGCTTGCCGCCGTCACCGTCCATGCCGAGCCAAAAATCGCCGACGTCTTAACCGACCCCACGCTGAAGCTGTCGCGTGCATCGGACCGTGCCGTAATGGTGGCCCGTATTGCCGCCATTGAGAACAAACGTCTGGCGGCCGCGACAATCAAAGCCCGCCAACTGGGGCTGCCGATGCAGATGAAATTGGACGGCAATATCGCGGACCTGGTGGACTTTATCGGTGACGAGCCCCTCTATATCGCCACCATGAATGCGGATGCGGCGATTTCGACCGGGGCCGACCTGCTGCAAACGATTCCTTACTCACTCGACGGCGCTGGCATCATCGTCGGCGTCTGGGATGCCGGCACCGGTAATCCGGCGCACCAGGAATTCATCCTGCCCGGAGGTGGTTCGCGCTTAAGACAAATGGATACGACCTTCATCAGCTCCCACTCGGCCCACGTGGCCGGCACGGTTGCAGCGGCGGGCGTCGACCCCGCCGCGCGCGGCATGGCACCCGCCGCCCAGGTCGATGCCTACAGCAAAGGCGGTGATCTCAGCGAAATGACCAGCCGGGCCGCCACGGAACCCGACCAGTTGGCCAGCCATATTTATCTTTCGAACCACAGCTACGGCTCACTAACTGGTTGGGTTGGCAATACTTGGTTTGGCAATGGGACCGATGCGAATGCGGCCGAATACCGCTTCGGACGCTACGAAAATATTTCACGCAACATGGATGCGTTGGCCTACAGTGCCCCCTACTACCTGATTTTTCGGTCTGCCGGCAACGATCGGCAAAACAATCCGGAACCGGGCGACACGGTCACTCTTGCAGCCGTTAATGGGGAAATCGCAATCTACGACCCCGCGCTCCACCCGGGCGGCGACGGGGTCTATCGCAACGGCTTCGAAAATATCGCGGCCGAAGGCATGGCCAAAAACATCGTGACCGTTGGCGCGGTCGAAGATGCGGTGACGGACGGGTTCCGCGATATCACCAAGGCGACCTTGGCCAGCTTTACCTCCACCGGACCGGCCGATGACGGCCGCATCAAGCCGGACTTGGTGGCGAATGGAGTCGGGCTCTATTCCACCTCCAGCGGCGGCACTGCCGACTACGCCTGGAATAGTGGCACCAGCATGGCTTCGCCCAACGCCTGCGGCACGGCCGCCCTGCTGATGCAACTCTACGACCGCCTTTTTGGTGGTGCCATGCGGGCCAGCACGCTCAAGGGCTTGATGCTCCACACGGCCGACGACCTCGGCAACCCCGGCCCCGATTACACCTTCGGCTGGGGACTGATCAATGTCAGGCGAGCGGCCGACCTTCTGGTTTATCACGATACCTTTCCCGACCGCCAGCGTTTTACTCAAGACGAACTAAGCAGCACGGATCCGGTTAAAACCTACAGCTTCGAATGGGACGGTGTCTCGCCCCTGCGCGCCACACTCAGCTGGACCGACCCGGCCGGCGTGGCTTCCGATGATGAGGTCCACGACTCGCGGGTGCCTACTCTGGTCAATGACCTCAACCTCAAGCTCATCGCGCCGGACGGCAGCGAGTATTTCCCCTACGTCATGCCCTTCGTCGGCATCTGGACCACCGAGTCGATGAGCCTGCCCGCGACCACTGGAGTGAACCATACCGACAACGTCGAGCAAGTGCGCATCGAGTCCTCCAACCAGGACGGCACTTGGCAGGCCGAGGTGACCTACAGCGGCGCGCTGAACAACGACCTGCAGGAATACGGTCTTTTAATCTCGGAAGACGTGGACCCGCTCAATATCGACAGCACCCCGCCCATTACGGACCCCGTCACCTGGGAGCGCGCCCCCGAACCAGGCACCGGACCGATCCTGAATGCGGTAGTCGGAACCGACTTCACCGGCCGCACAATCATCAACGATGATACGGCCAGCAACATCACCTGGACCACCAACGGAGCCAGCGCCCCGGGCGACCTAACGACCACCGCGAACCACGACCTCTTCGACACGGATGACGCTCAGGGACACTTCGCGCCGAAGCAGGATGTGAAATTAGCCCCCTGGACCCTGGAGATCCCGATCACCCTAACCGCCTCGCAAGTAGAGCTCACCAGCGTAGTGCTCGATTACCGCCATTTCAATAGACCAGGAGATGAACAGCCCGCTCCATTTCAGGTCAACTGGAGCATCAGCTTGAGCGGTTCCAACTCGGGCACGCTACGCAGCATCGAGGTGAACGGTTCCATAAGCACTTCCGGCACTGAAACCGCCGTCTTCGACCCGCCCCTCGTGCTCGACAACACGGAAAGCTATACTTTGTCGATCGCTCCGAAAGATCCGAGCGGTAACACCCGCACCGGACTCGGCGCACTGGCCCTGAACGGCTATTTCGGCATCGCCGGTGATCCGGAAACCGAGATCAACATGATCGCCACCACAGCGACCGATCTGAATGGCGTGGAGTATTACTTTGCGGAAACCACCGGCAGGGCCGGTGGCGACGACAGCGGCTGGCAGGACAGCCCCGTCTATCTCGACAGCGGTCTCATCCCCGGCACGACTTACAGCTACACCGTGATCGCGCGGGATAAGAGCCCGTTCCAAAATACCACCACCGCGTTGGCCCCCGCCCCGGCTACCACACTCGGAGAGCAACCGCCCTACTACGCCTGGTCCGGCGGCATGCCCTTCGAGACCGATGGTAATGCCGACGGTGTCACCGATGGCATCGCCTGGTTCCTCGGCGCGGCCGACCCGCAGGCTGCCGCCGCCGCGCTCCTGCCAAGTATGGACAACAGCGATCCGGATTTCTTCATCTTCAGCTACCAGCCCGATAGCTCGGCTCTGAGCGCCGGTGCCGTGGCAACAGTCTACTACAGCACCGATCTCACGAACTGGACCCCAGCGGTGCATGACGGCATCAACATCATCATCGATGACTCCGGCGATCTTGTAGAAATCCGCTTTGCCCGCGACCTGGCCTCAGATGGAAAATTCTTCGTCAAGCTGCAAGTCGGCGTGCCGGAATCACCCTGAGTCGGGGCTGACTCCCGACCCCTGACTCCTCTTTCTATAAGGGTAATCAGCTCTGGGTTAATCGGAATTTTCTCTTTGTTGCGCCGGGGCTGGGTACGACTACCACGGCAGGCCGAGCCAAGAAGTCTCTCCCCCGTGGTTGGGTTGGGGCTTGCCGGGGGTGGAGCGGCCGTTTTCGACGCTCGCCCTGAGAGTGGCGGTCATCCTGGCCACTCGCTCGGGGTGCTGGCTGGCGAGGTTATTGGTTTCGCGTTGGTCCTGCTTGAGATGATAGAGTTCGTATTTGCCGTCGGCCTGCATAGGCAGGATCAGTTTCCAGTCGCCATCGCGGATGGCGTATTGGCCCCTGTAGGAGTGATTGACGACGCCGGGACGATTCGGAAGTTGGGTGCTCTTGCCGGTGATCAAGGGCCATAGGCTGGTGCTGTCCACGCCCTCGCTGTCCTTGAGCTTGCGGCCGGTCATCTCGGCGAAGGTCGCTAACCAATCATTGAGGGAAACGGTCTGATCGTTGCGGCTGCCCGCTTGGATGAGCTTGGGCCAGCGGACGATGAAGGGTACCCGGTGGCCGCCCTCGTAGATGCTCGCCTTGGATGCACGGTAGTTGTTGCGGATATTGACTCCGTGTTTCGCCAGTTGCTTGAAGTTCGCAGCACTTGCGGTGCCGTTGTCGGCGGTGAAGATCAGCAAGGTGTTGTCGGCCTCGCCGGTGGCTTCAAGTGCGTCGAGCACGCGGCCGACCACGTCATCGGTTTCCAGCACAAAGTCGACGTAGGGGGTGATTCCGCTCTTACCTGCAAACTCCTTGCTTGGCGAGATCGGAGTGTGGGGTGAGGTCAATGGCAGGTAGAGAAAGAAGGGTTCCTCTTTTTTCGCGGCTTCGGTGATCCAGGCGCAAGCGCGGTCGCGCAGGCCGGGCAGGATCGCCTCCAGTTTCCAGCCCTCGACCATCAGGCAGGGCGAGCCGAACATGTCGTCGGGCTTGGGCACGGTCGGTGCCTTCACCGCCTTGCGGTCTTCCAACCAGGTGAAGGGGCCCATGTTGGGCAGGTCCACGCCGAAGTAGAAATCGAAGCCGTGGTCGCGCGGACCGCCGACGAACTCCTTGCTCCAGTCGATACTGGCCTCGGCGGCGGCGATCTTGTCCTTGGCTCCACGCCAGATCTTGTCCTTGTCCTCGATGTGGCCGTTGGCGAGCTTGCCCTCTGCGTTTTTCCAGCCGATGCCTAGATGCCACTTCCCAACCATGCCAGTGTGGTAGCCGGCCTCCTTGAGTAGTTCGGGCAGCGTCAACTCCTCGTCGCGCAGCAGCGGCTGGCCGTAGGACCAGAGCACCTCATGCTTGAGTCGAGTGCGCCAGCAGTAGCGACCGGTCAACAGCCCATAACGGGTGGGCGTGCAAACCGCTGAGCCGGAATGACCGTCGGTGAAGTGCATGCCCTGGTCAATCAGCCGGTCGATGCGCGGGGTTTTGAGACCGCCGAGCTCGTCATTGAAGGCCGAGACCGAGTCGTAGCTCATGTCGTCGGCCAGAATGAGGATGATATTGGGGGACTCTGCGGTTTCGGGGGCGGCCGGTGCAACAGTCAGCAAGGCGGCAGTCAGGAGCAGTGTCAGGAGGGCCGATATTGGAGTTTTCATACACCATGCTAACTGCCGTGCTCGCCCCGGCCTTGCAAGCATCCAATCCGGAGCAGTTGTGCCGATAGCAGGGTCATTTCATCTGGCAGTTTTCGGCAAGCGATCCGTCCGGCAGCGGCCGGACGTTCCATTACCCTTATAGAAAGAGGAGCCAGGGGTCGGGAGTGGTTCTTCGCTAATTTTAGTGGTAGGTTATGAGTCAGTGCGTTGAATTTGAACCACCCGCTGCGCTGGAGACACAGAGACACCGAGGTGGTTTGCCTCGGAATTAAAGAACGAGACGCTTGATGCCTGGCCCCCTGTAGCGATGCACCTCAATTGCGGCGCCAATGATCTTCTTCGTTAGGTCTTCTTCTATAAGTGAATGATTCAGGCTAGAAACCTCATAGTTTTCCCTAGATTAGCAAGCCTCCTCCGTGTCTCCGCGTCTCCGTGGTAAATATTGCTTCGCCATCTCCGGAAATCTCGCCTAATCCTTACTCGCAACGAAAAGGAACCTTTGCTGAAGCTGCACGCTACGTTGTCATGCGACCACAGTTACCCCCATCGATTTCTTCGGTAAGAATTCCAGAGAAGGTCGCTGCGCTCAAACCGCTTCCGTCTCCATTCTATTACGCCGTGACAAGTAATAACGCTTACGGAAGGACGGCCAACGGGGCCGTCCAATGCAGGATTTTTTTGCATTGATCCGCCCCGTTGGCGGATCTTCTTAAGCGTGGGTAAGCGGTTTAAAAAAATGGCAGTATGGCTCTTACCTGGCCCCAGGCCATGAGCTTGTCGAATGGCGAAGCAAGGTAATCGGAGAGTCGTCCATCGTAGCGGTGTGCTTTAGCCACCGTAAAGACCGCAGCCAAATCTTGGATTCGATTAAGATTACGATTAGGAGTAAGATTAAGACCTCTACACTAGCGATATGCGAATTTGGCTCATTCCCAGATGGCGATACATTTTTGAGACAATTTCCGAGCGGAGACGCCACGTTACCCACTTTCCACCTTCCGACCTCCGTTCTCTGACTCACCTAATTCTGTTCGATCACCACACGCAGGAAGATTCGCGACATCGCTTCGCTGGCCGTTGCGGTGACTGTGGCGGTGCCCTCGTTGGTCAAACTGCTGAAGCTGACGGTGGGGCCGCCCACCGGGCCTTCAAAACTGGGATACCAGTCGATCAGATTGGGCGACCATTGGTAGCTGCCGACAGGAACCCGATGGGGTCATTCCGTCAGGGGCCCTGCCATCTCCCTGCTGGAGACCTGCGCTGCATTCAGCAACTTCTTCGGCACAGCCGCCCCGTCGATTCCGCTTGATGACATCCGCTTGCGCTTCAGCCTGTGAATGTTATCTGCAAGTAGGGTTTTTTATTACGTTTCATGGTTGAAATGGTAGTCTCAAAAATGCCTCACCATCTACAACTCCTCCGATGTCATCTGCTACTCCCCATCACAACCTAACAAAAACCTAAAATCATGCCCCATTTTGCAAATTTTCTTCCATGCTTGGCTGCCCTAGCCCTGGCTCTTGCCACCGCTCATTCGGCCGAACCTGCCGAGTCCGGAGCCCCGCAGGTCAGCCGCGACAAAGCCACAGGCCACATCTCGATCACCGACGCCGGAACGCCGGTTCTGCAATATTTGTATGAAAACACCCCCATCCCGGATGGCTTCTTCGACGGCCTCCCGGAAAAGAGGCTGACCTACCTCCGCAAGCACGCGATTCCGCGTAGCAACTACCTTCACCCGATTTACGGTCCGGACGGCACCGAGTTAACAGCCGATTGGAACAACGACCACCCGCATCACCGTGGGATCTACTGGGCATGGCCGGAAGTGCAATTCAAAGGTGAAACCGGCGATCTGCACGCGCTGCAGCGGGTCTGGGCCCGGCCGACCGGAAAAATGGAGACTCGCAGCGGCGACGACTGGGCCGAACTGAAAGCCGAGAACCGTTGGATGTGGGAAGACAAAACACCGATCGTGCGCGAAACCGCGACGATCCGGGTATGGAAACCAGGCGTCCATGGTCGCTACATCGACCTCACCTTCCAATTTGAGGCCCTTGAAGATAGTATCACCCTAGCCCGGCGCCATACCAAGCACTACGGAGGACTCAACATCCGTCTGGCGAAGATCAAGGACATGAAGCTGACACATCACGCCGATCCAGCCAGTGCCATGCCACGGATTGCATGGCAAATGGCAAGTGGCACCTGGAGCGGAGCCAAGGCACCCCTATCAATGATTGTCTTCGAAAACACCAACAACCCCGGCTATCCCGCAGACTACGTAAATTACCCGGATCTGCCCTGGTTCCAGCCGGCATTCCCTCATGCCGGAACTCGGTATCAACTCAAAAAGTCTGAGCCGCTCGTTCTGCGCTACCGGCTCTGGCTCCGCCCCGGCCCGCCACCGGGCGATGAAGAACTCCGCAAGCAATGGACAACCTATCAAAAATCTAACATAAAATAACAACAATGAAGAACAACAATGCGCAAAACCGCTTCACCCGCCGTCACATCCTCAAGGCCGGCGCCGCCGTCGCCGCGCCGATGATACTGCCCTCCCGGCTTTTCGGACAAAACGCACCGTCTAACAAAATTACGCTGGGCGTCATTGGTAGCGGGAGTAAGGGTTACGGGGGGATGTTGAACTTCATGAGTAATCCTGCGTCGCAAGTCGTCGCCGTGTGCGATGTGAACCGCAAGCATCGTGATCGCGCCGGCGACAAGGCCAAGATCCCAGCGGATCGCCGCTACAACGACTTCCGAGAATTATTAGCCCGAGACGACGTCGATGCCGTGCTGATCGCCAGTCCGGACCACTGGCACGTGCTGCAGGCCAAGGCTGCGGTGGAGGCGGGCAAGGATGTCTATTGTGAAAAACCCCTCAGCAACACCATCGAAGAAGGCCGGGCGCTGGTCAACGCCGTGAACAAAAACAAGGCGGTCTTCCAACACGGCACCCAACTACGTTCCAAGATCACCAACCACAAGGTCTGCTCGCTGGTGCGCAACCAAGTCATTGGCGATGCCAAAGAGGTCACCATCGGCTCGCCTCCGGGTCTGGCGACCGGCGGCCACGCCCCAGAACCGGTCCCCGAGTGGCTCGACTGGGACTTGTTCCAAGGACCGGCCCCAGAGAAGCCATACACGTCATGGCGCTGGGCGCGCTCGAAAGAAACCAATAACCAGGCATCTTGGTATTTCATCAGCGACTACTCGAAATCCGGTTGGGTGGCAGGATTCGGAGTACACGATATTGACCTCGCGCTGTGGGGTCTGGGGATCACCAGCGAGGGGCCGATCACGATCGAGGGCAAGGGCGTGTTCCCAAAGTCCGGCCTTTTCGACACCGTGCTCACCTACGAGTTGCAGTTCACCTGGCCGGATGGCCGGAGGATCACGATGACGGACACCAGCCGAAACAAACACGGCGTGAAATTCCAGGGCGACAAGGACTGGTTATACTGCCGCACCAGCATGAATGCGAGCAACCGTGAGATCCTCCGCACCCCGCTTAAGGGTCTCGACATGAAGCTATACGAGTCGCGACAACACGAGGGGAACTTCATCGAATGCTGTAAATCCCGCCGACCTACGATCGCCACCATCGAAGCCGCCCACCGCGCCACCAGCCTCTGCCTCGTCGGCGGCATCTGCCTGAATCTCGGCCGCAAATTAACCTGGAACCCGGTGAAGGAGCAATTTACGGATGACGCGGAAGCGAATGCGCTGTTGAGCTACGAAATGCGCGGACCTTGGGCACTATGAGCATGACTAGACGTTCACTCACCCATGCACTCGCCGGCGTCAAAGAGATCATGATGAAACTTCTCCTTTTCAATCTATTCATCCTGTTCACGTCATGTGTCGCAGCAGAACAAAAAAACAAGCCGCTGAACTTGCTTCTGTTGATGACCGATCAGCATCGCGGCGATTCCTTGGGCGCTGCTGGAGCGAACTGGGTAAAGACGCCGAATCTGGACCACCTGGCTAAAGAAGGCATGCTTTTCGAGCGGGGCTACGCTTCCATACCTTCCTGTATCCCGGCAAGAACCAGCCTTTTAACGGGCAGAAGCCCATGGGGTCACGGTCTACTGGGATATGTAGAAGTGCCCGATTACCCTGTTGAAATGGCCAAAACTCTGACCGCCGCTGGCTTTCGCACCCATGCTGTGGGGAAAAATCATTTCTCTCCCATGCGTAACAAACACGGCTATCAAACTGTCGAACTTGAGGAAGGCTGGCATACCGCCAGGAGTGGCATTCACGCCTTTGAGGCAAAAAACCGATTGAAGCCGTTCAAAGATGAAGATAAATGCGACTACACCCTCTGGTTTGAAAAGCAGATGCCTGGAAAAAGCCTCAATGCCTCGGGGCTCGGCTACACGGATCATCGCGGTGGCCATCCCTTTCCCTACGAGGAGCGCCTGCACCCAACAAACTGGACAGCTGATCGCGCCGTCGATTTTCTTAAGAAACATCAAGTCGGCTCTCGCTGGTTCTTGAAAGTTTCCTTTCAGCGACCACACCCACCATTTGATCCGCCCAAACGCTTTCTTTATCATTACGCCACCAACCCAACGATTCCTATGCCAGTCGTGGCTCGCTGGGCTGAGAAAAAATACGGCCACGCCAAAAGTTCTCTAGAAAAAAGACCCAATGCCACCAACGGCGTTTTCCCGGAAAAGGAAATTCGTGCATCGCGATATGCCTACTACTCAATGATCAATCACGTCGACGAACAGGTGGGGAAAGTGATACAAGCGCTGAAGGAAAGAGGTGAACTGGAAAACACACTGATCATCTACTGCTCCGATCACGGCGACATGATGGGCGATCACCACATGTGGCGAAAATGCCGAGCTTATGAGGGCTCTGCACGGGTGCCGATCATTATACGCTGGCCCAAAAGCATGGGCTGGAACGATCAACGCGGCCAGGTCAGGCAGGAACTGGTGGAACTGCGCGATATTTTCCCAACCTTCCTTGACGCCGCTGGCCTTCCCAAGCCAGACGTAGTTGATGGACTCAGTATATTGGATATTCTTCGCGGCAATAAATGGCGCAGCATTCTGGATCTGGAACATTCCAGGATCTATGAGAAGGACAATGCATGGATTGCCCTGACCGACGAGCGATACAAATATATCTACTTCCATCATACCGGCCAACATCAGCTATTTGATTTGAAAAACGATCCAGCAGAAACGGTTGATCTATGTGTAGATGTAAAAAATTCAAAATTGATAGCGTCTTGGCATCAAAAGATGGTCGATCATCTGAGTATTAGGGGTGAAAAGTGGGTCAAGGACGGTCAACTCGTCATTCATAAGAAGGCGATCAATTTTGGAGATAATCATCCTCGAAATAAGCGGAAACAACCCGACGAGACTAAAAAATAGGATGACATCTCCCGTTGCCTATAAGATAATAAAAGGGTCAGGTGAATCAATTCTTGCAACAATCGCCTTTTTCATCCGCTTCATCGCCCGGTCTCCATCCACTCGAAACGTTTGCTCGGCGGCTTCCGATACTCCCGGAGGCTCGTCCACTCCATGCTGTCGAATCCCTCGCCCTCCGCTATCATTCCCGCCCTCACTGGATTGAGGTGCACGTAGTCCACCAGTTGCTTGTAGTAGGCGCCCTCCTAATGCTGTACCACGATGGCCTTGTATCTTCGGATCGTGAAAAGCTCAAACGATCTCCAAATAGAGCTCGGGCATAACCAAAGCCAGTATTGGAACCCCTTCCCCGACGTGGAACTACTGCTCTCAATTCTGTTCGACTACCACACGCAGGAAGATTCGCGACATCGCTTCGCTGGCCGTTGCGGTCACTGTGGCGCTGCCCTCGTTGGTCAAACTGCTGAAGCTGACGGTGGGTCCGCCCACCGGGCCTCCAAAATTGGGATACCAGTCGACCAGATTGGGCGACCATTGGTAGCTGCCGACAATGTCGGACGGTGCGCGCGGATTCTTTGGGTGGGTGAAGGTGATGACGGTGCCATCGCTTTCGAGGGATGACAGACTGGTGGAGGCATCTGTCGGATCGGTGCCGAACCAAGCTTCCAGCATGTTGACAATGCCATCCTTGTCCGGATCGTCGCCGACAGCGGTTTGCCCGCCCAAGTCGTAGCTCGCCGCCCAGTCGGAGTAAGCACCGGGCATGGTCAGAATGACGAGTCCGGAGGTCGCCGCCCAGTTGTTCAGAATATAGCGGTTGAGCGCACTTTGACCAAGACTGCCGCTATAATCCTGATCCAGGTTGAAGCGTAGAGCTGCCTCCGACCGGACCGGCGTATTGCCGCTGTAAAAACTTTGCAGCAAGGCAAGGGCCTCGCCGGATTCAAGCGTGAAGGTGACGTCGACATTCGGGACCAAGTCAATCGAACCAACATCCGTTCCCGATGCTTCAAAGTGGCTCCCCACCAGCGCGTGACTCGCATCGCTGGGACCCTGATAATAGAGGTCGGTGCCGGTCGTAGTCGGGTCGATCGTATCCAGCAGGTAGGTGTCCAACTGATAATCATCATCACTATGATCCCGGAACGCGTTGATTTGATAGGTGAATGAGAGCCCAGTGATGATCTCACCGGCGGGTAGTGTCGGAAGTTCGTAGCGGTAAACCACGTTGCTATCCGTTCGGTTCAATTCGCTAAAGCTCCCCGTCCCCCCAACGGTTGTATAATTATTAGCGGCGTAATAACCGGGCACATTGGCATTTTCCTGAGCATCACCTATGATTTGGTCGACCGCCACACGTGTGGCCGGGTGACTCAATGGATCGACGATCTCGGCTAAAACCGTTAAGGTAATTTGCTCGGTAGCAAGCTTCGTCCCGTCGGTGGCAGCCAGCTCAAAGACGTAGATGCCCTCCGATGGGAGGGCCACGGTGGTTTCGAGGGAGGCGGCGGCGTCAAAGGTGGCGGTAGGTCCGCTGACTTGCGTCCAGCTGTAGCTGGCCGGCCCCGTGCCATAATTGTAGACGGATGGGCTGAGCGGATGGGATGCCGTGACCTCGACCGTGGCGTCTTCCTCCATAAAGAGCAGCAGACCCTGCATCCGTTTCGCCAGCTGGTCGGCGTAGAGGGATTGTGGCTCCAAGCTGTCGCCGATCCCGATTCCTTCGAGAATGTCGGCCGGAGCGGTGTTGCCGTCGATTGTGTTGGAGGCCCCGCTGGCAGTGCCGCTGGTGCCGATGACATAGCCGTAGCGCCCCTGTTCGCTTCGCACGATAGGTTCGCTCTCGTAGCGGGTGCCGCTGCCGCTGGTGTTCCAGTAAACACCGTGGGCGGAGGTGAGTGCGTGGGGGATGGTGCCCCAAACCCCACGGTGAGAAGCCGTGTAAAAGCTGTTATGGGCGTGGCAACTGTCCCACAGGTTGGAGTGGCTGAAGTGCATGTGGTTGTCCGAGCCCGAGCCGTTGGTGATATAACTTCCGGTATGACCGGTGGCTCGCTTGGTTTCACGGTCTTCACAGTTGAGGAAAACATTACCCGAGGTACCTGCGACACTGACCACGATGCCATGGCGGGAAAAATCCGCGATGCAATCTTGAACCAGACTTTCGCTGGTGTAGCTGAGTCGGAACATGTAGCCATTCCCCCCGCCGCCGCCATATTGCGGCCGGCTCATCACACAGTCCTGCACCGTGATGCGGAAAGAGCGGCTAACGAGTATCCCGTTCGACAGCATGTGGCAGGTGCTGGTGTTGCCTGCCGGTTGGTAACTTTCGACCTCGGTGATCCAGGAGTCGCGCGCATATTGCATAAACAAGATGTAGCTGGCGTGCGTCTCATAGGCGGGTTTAGTCGGGTCGGAGTAATCTCCTTCGTCCCAAGTGCTGGTGCCCGGATGCTGGACATTGCCGATGGCCAGCGACTCGATGCCGACGCCGGACAGTAAGCCATTGATCTTTTCGACCCGGGCGTTGTCGCGCACCTTCATCATGTAGCGGGTGGGCGCATCGATTTCGATCCAACCCCCGGCCTGATTGACTGCCACCACTTCACGTGTGTATTGGGCATCGGATGGGGTGCCGGTCGCTTCGCTCCAGAAGGATTGCTGGTTGTGATCCGCAATCCACTCATCGGTAAAGCTCCACTTCAGGAGAACAAAATCACCCACCGCAAAAGATTCCGGAGTGGCGACCGGCAGGCGGCGCGTCGGGTTGTTCAGGTCTTCGGTTATACTGACCGCTGCTTCGGCGATCACCGATGCATTCACCCGGATGACCTGTTTCGAGCGCATATTCGTCTCTGTGTTCGTCAGGAAGGTGCTGGCGGCACCGTCTCCCCGCAGCACGATATCGGAACTGGAGATGAGGAGGCAGCTCCCTCCCTGCGGCGAGATGCTGT
>Ga0307981_1000387_pt1 | contig 44240 bp, 35 predicted proteins | sample OrgLakmetagen987_FD_201849 | JGI IMG/M metagenome (GOLD analysis project Ga0307981, IMG submission 201849) | Saline water microbial communities from Organic Lake, Antarctica - #987 | ecosystem: Environmental > Aquatic > Non-marine Saline and Alkaline > Saline | place: Antarctica: Organic Lake... | reverse complement strand
ATTCCGGAAGGTTTTGGGGTTAGAGGGTAGTGTTTAGGGTTTAGAGGGTGAGCGGTGACGGGCGGTTTGATTTTGTGGTGTGGCGCTGTGCCCCTTGCCGCGCCAAAAGGTGCCGTGAGGTACCTCGTATTGGTAGCTATTCCGGAAGGTTTTGGGGTTAGAGGGTAGTGTTTAGGGTTTAGAGGGTGAGCGGTGACGGGCGGTTTGATTTTGTGGTGTGGCGCTGTGCCCCTTGCCGCGCCAAAAGGTGCCGTGAGGTACCTCGCATGGGTAGCCATTCCAAATGTGGGGAGTTGGGTGCCGTGAGGTACCCTGGATGGGTTGTTTTCGTCTTTTAGCCCTTATGCGGAATAATTTACTAAAGGTAAAACTCGTCTGCTGTTTAATACTAAAAACAGGCAGGCCGCCGATAACGAGCGCGGTGCCTTCGCATGAGGCTGGTTTCGCCCCGAATTTGAAAAATAAAAACCCGTCACAAATCCCTCAAAATTATTTACCTTACTCCTATAGTCTGACAACTTCCCGGCTTCAACGCAAAGGATCGTCAGAAAAAGAACAAAAACAACCCAATATGAGATACGTCCCCTTACTCCTGCTTTTTATCCTGACCGCCTGCAGCGAAAACACCAGCGAGGACGCCCAGGTCGCCGGCAAGTGGACGGGCACCCAGTGGCTCGTTGATGGGCAACCCTCCGGCCGGAATGCCAGTCAGGTGACCTTTGAGTTCCAGTCCGACGGCAGCTACACGGCTTCCTTCGGGGCGCAAACGGAAGCGGGTAGTTACCGCGTGGAAGGTAACAAACTCTATACCAATGCCGAGGGGCAGGTCGAAAAGATGGTGGAAGTCAAACAGCCCAACCCGGATACCCTACGCATGGATATGAACCGAGCGGGTACGCCGGAGGTACTGGTGCTGGCAAAGCAGTAGCCAGTTTGGATTGACTTTTTAACTAGCAGCCTGTACAAGACCTTCTCCTACGATGGCGGGCTAACCTGGACTGAACCGGAAGTGAGCATTCAGTCGCACTTCCTCCACCTCTGCGAGCCCGGGCTCCTCCGTCCTACTGATGGGTATCAAATGGCCATGTTGCTCCGGGAGAATTCCCGCCGGATGAACAGTCAGATTATATTTTCAAATGACGAGGGTGCCACCTGGACCCGACTCCTGCCCAACAGCCTGACCGGGGACCGGCATCAGGCCATTTATACGCCCGATGGCCGGCTGCTCCTCTCCTTTCGGGATACGGCCGCCGCTTACTGGCGCTATCAGGCGTTGCAAGCCGCCTACCAGGATTGTGATCGGGCGCAGCTCAAAGCACAAGCCGGCCCCGCCAGCCCTTGGGTGACCGGGTACTGCCCCAGCTCAAAGTCGGTGGGGAAGGTGATTTTGTGGTCGCCTTGCATCAGAAAACTGCCCTTTTGCACTTGTACCGTGTGAAAGGGGTGACCGTTGGCGGTGTAGGTGCGAAGGCTGTGCTGTACGGTGAGGGATTTGGTATAGAGGGTGGCGGTCATGGTGCTTTTTTTGTAAAGATAAGGTAGTCAAGGTTAAAGATTAACCGCCTTCGCACTTCGCCGGTCTGAGAATGGGAAGATTGGGCGGGCGGAGGGCACTTTAACCGTTTAAGGAACCAAGCCCCATCGCAGCGCGTTGAAAAAGGTACTTATTCGCATTATTGCTTACAAAACCCTATCTTGAAAGTAAATCAGCACAACATGAGTATCTCACGAATCATTACGGTTGCTCCGGATATCCAAAGTGGCGAGCCGGTATTTACGCACACCCGGGTGCCGGTCAAAAACCTATTTGAATATCTGAAGGCAGGAGATACGCTGGAAGAATTTTTGCACGATTTCCCTTCCGTGAAAAAGAAACAGGTAGTGGACTTGCTTACTTTCTTTGAAAACTTCTTCCAAATAAGTGTCAATAAGCATGACAACCATTTTGCTTGATGAGAACCTGCCTGCCCCGCTGAAAAAGGACTTTTCTGATGGGTTCCTGGTATTTACGGTTTACGAGAAAGGCTGGCAATCCAAGAAGAACGGAGCGCTCTTGCAGGCGATAGATGAGGAAGGCATCGACTTTTTGATGACTGCTGACCGGAATCTTGAATATCAACAACATCTTGAAAGTTTCAATCTGCGTTTAGCGATTCTCATCACCCATGATAATCGCTATAAAACACTACAATCCAAAGTACCTCTGATTGAAGCGTCGTTACTGAGTCTCAAAAAGAAAGAATTGAGAGTCCTCAGGATCGACCTGAGAGGCAAGTGAGTTCTACTATTGCAGAAGGCAAACAAGTTTATGGCATTTCGCCGGCATGGTAGCCAACATTGAGGCGCAGTTGTCGGCGCCGGAGGAGGGTGCTGTAGGGGACTCGTTTGACAAAGGTTAAAGGAATCGATGTTAAAAATTAACCGCCTTCGCACTTCGCCGGTCACAGTGAAGGGTAAGCTCCCAGCACGCGCTCTAAGCCACCAACTCCCAAAAGATATACGCACCGGCAGCCAGCAAAATCACTCCGAAGCCTAACGTTGATTTTTTCCGCATCATGGCATTGCCGAAGACCAGACAGAAGCCGTATTTAACCACCGTATTGGAAACTGAGGCCATAACCGTAGCCGCTGTCGCCACATCGAGGCGCCGCAGCTCATTACCATACTCCGACATAGAAACGGTGATGGCATCGACATCCGCAAAACCCGAAATAGCGGCAGCCCAATAGACCCCAGTATCTCCTAAATGTTCGGAGGCGTAGCCCACGCCAAATTGGATCACCGTATAGATCAGAGTGAAAACAATAGCTTCGCGAAAGTTGAGCGGGTTGCCGGGCTCAGGAGAGGCTGAAAGCTCATCCTGTGGGGCAGAACGGAACAAATACCAACTGACCAGCGTACCTAGTACCCCGAGCAATAGGATCGGAAGCGCCAGCGCCTTGAATAGCGTCCAGTTTAACAAGGCTGGCCAGACCAATAAGCGGGGAAACATGATAGAAGAAGCCAGTACGACCGCTGCTGCTTCCTGGCTCCCATTGCCTTTACCTTTGCCTACCCTGCGGGAAAAATACCAGGCCGTGGCTGTGCTCGAGGCCAGCCCACCCAGCATTCCGGTAAGTAAGGTGGACCGCTCCTGGAAAAAACGGGTCAGGAAGTAGCCAACAAAGTTTAAAGAAAGAAATATGGAAAGTATGAGCCCTGTTTTGTAAGCATTGAAGAAGCCGTACGGCCCCATGTTTTTGTCAGGCAGTAAGGGCAATACCAGAGCGGTAACGAGCAGAAACTGCAAGATCGACAGCAGCTCTTCCTGCGATAACGCGCCCGCTATTTTGTGCAACCTGAACTTGAACGCTAAAAGCGCAGTAACGCCAATAGTAATGCCAACACTCAGGTGGTAATGCCCAAGCTTTACCATCCCTCCAAGCAGGAAAGCCACCATCAGCGTAAACTCAGTGGTGGTACCCCGAATGGCGGTCTGTGCCCTAAGAAAGGCAATAGCAATGATGCCGAAAACACCCAGCAATATGCCGATAAAAGCCAAATCGGAAAGCTCCTCCCCAAGAAAGACAGCGAGGTAGCCTAATATTGACACGATGGGGAAGGTCCGAATACCTGCAAACAACGCCTTGCCTTCCTTGCGATGATAAGCCTGTTCGCGTTCCAGGCCCAGTAATAAGCCTATACCCAAAACAATAAGCAGCGCTTGCAGATGCCTCATCAGACCCATTATATCCAGTGTTTCCATTTACTTATCATTTAGAGCGTGGTGGGACTTTAGTAATCAGTCTGTCCAGGTGCACCGGGATAAGTTTTCGATCAGAAGACCAAAATCCCAACACGCTCGTAGTTATTTTTTTTTGAAAAGCCAGTACCAGGAACACATAAACGAGCAACCTATGCCATTTTTCCCGGAAAGCACAGGACACTCCCGCAGCATTACATTCGTATTTTTAGATCATCCATTATCTAATACAGAATTGGTCTGAAAACTACTTAAAATGCCCAAAACTGCCCCTTTTAAACCTGCTTTTGTTCGGTCTGCCTGTCGGACTGTTCTACGGTATCAAACGGACTAAAAATGGCATTTTTTTGACTACCATAGAAATTTTAGACCCATTCACAGTAAAAAACTTCAATATGACAGCCATCGATCAATTCTCTCATGTCAATTACTTGTGGGATGAAAAAAAAGCCGCAGCGCTGGCGGGCGACGAAGTCGGCTTATTCCTTTATCGCTCCAATATACTCGGTGCCGACTTGCGAATTACCAACTTCGGAGGCGGTAACACCAGCTGCAAAACCATAGAAAGCGACCCGCTGACCGGGGAAGAAGTGGAGGTCATGTGGGTAAAAGGCTCCGGTGGTGATATCGGTACCCTTACCCGCTCTGGTATTGCAGGCCTGTACACTAAACGACTGCGGGACCTTAAAAACGTATACCGGGGCATCGAACAGGAGGATGAAATGGTGGGGCTGCTTTACCACTGCCTGTACGACCTGGACAGCCGGGCACCTTCCATTGATACTCCCCTGCATGGGCTGCTGCCGTTCAAACACATCGACCACCTGCACCCTGACGCCCTGATTGCAGTAGCTGCCGCCAAAGACAGTAAAGCTGTGACTAAAGAGATTTGGGGCGACAACATGGGCTGGGTCCCCTGGCAGCGCCCGGGCTTTGACCTTGGCCTTCAGTTGGAAAAATGCCTGAACGAAAACCCCGGTATCCGAGGTATCGTACTTGGCAGCCATGGTCTGTTCACCTGGGGCGACACCTCCTACGAGTGCTATATGAACAGCCTCGAAGTGATCGAACAGGCCTCCCGGTATATTGCGGAGCGGGAAGGCAAAAACCGGCCTATATTTGGCGGCCCACGCCTGGAGAGCCTGCCTGATGCCAGCCGCAAGCGGCAAGCCACCAAAATGGCACCGATTCTCCGCGGACTATGCTCCAGCTACAAGCACATGATCGGGCACTTTACAGACGATGAGCGGGTGCTGCAGTTCATCAATAGCCACGATCTCGACCAACTGGCCCCACTAGGCACCTCCTGCCCGGATCACTTCCTGCGCACCAAGATCAAACCCCTCGTCCTGGAGCTGGCTGCAGATGCAGACCTGAGCAGTCCGGAAGCCATAAAAAAGCAGTTGGAAGCTGCCTTTGAGCAATACCGAAAGGACTACGCCGACTACTACGAAAGCTGTAAGCATCCGGATAGCCCGGCCATGCGCGACCCCAATCCGGTGGTCATACTCTACCCTGGCGTAGGCATGTTCACGTTTGCCAAAAACAAACAGACGGCGCGGGTAGCCAGCGAATTTTATATCAATGCGATCAATGTGATGCGAGGTGCAGAAGCCATCTCATCTTACACCGCCCTGCCCCGGCAGGAAGCTTTCAATATTGAATACTGGCTGTTGGAAGAAGCCAAACTGAAGCGGCAGCCTGCAGAAAAGCCCTTATCCCGAAGAGTCGCGCTGATTACCGGTGGCGGAGGCGGCATTGGGCGGGCTATTGCTGAGAAGTTGGCAGCAGAGGGTGCGAACGTCGTACTAACCGACCTCAATATGGACCGGCTGAAGGAGGCTAATCAGGCATTCAGCAGAGACGTGTCGGCGATCACAACCTGCGATGTATCAGATGCCGGGTCCGTATCAGAAGCCTTTGATGCCGCCTGCCTCGCTTTCGGAGGGGTGGATATCGTAGTGCACAGCGCCGGACTAGCCATTTCCAAAACTATTGCAAATACGGAGCTTGCGGACTGGAACTTACTGCAGGATGTACTGGCAAAGGGACAATTCCTGTTGATCAAGGCCGGCGCTGCAGTTATGAAAACGCAGGGCTTTGGTGGCGATATCGTCAACATCGCCAGCAAAAATGGTTTGGTATCCGGTCCGAAAAACATTGCTTACGGGACGGCAAAGGCTGCTCAGCAGCACATGAGCCGACTGGCTGCCGCCGAATTGGCCGAGGACAGCATCCGCGTGAATACAGTCAACCCGGATGGGGTCATCATTGGCAGTAAAATATGGGAAGGCGAATGGGCGGAAGGCCGCGCCAGAACCTATGGCATTAAAGTAGAAGACCTCCCCGCCTACTACGCCAACCGCAACCTGCTGAAGCAGATCATCCGGCCGGAGGATATTGCCAATGGGGTATTTGCACTCGTAGCTATTCTGGACAAAAGCACAGGCAACACCATTAATGTAGATGGCGGTATGCCGGCTGCATTTACGCGATGAGAGATGCCTTAGCACACTGTAAACTAAGACTACAATTTGGTTTTATTTAATTAAGGTTTCGGGAATGCACCTGCCAAAGGGTGCATTCCCTACTTTTTCCAACTGAAAAAGCAGGGAAGATGAAATTAGAAGCGACACAACTGACAGCCCAGAATGCTCCTCACCTTGCAACCCATGAACAAGCATGGGGTACACTCAGGAAACAGCTGGAAAGTAAAGGACTGGACACCGGGCAGCTTCTCCGGCAGCTAAGCACTTTACAAATTGCGGTACCGAGCTGGGCGCTTGGAGCAGGCGGCACCCGATTTGGACGGTTTTCTTACGGAGGAGAGCCCGCCAGCCTGGAACAAAAAATCGCTGATGTTGGTTTGCTGCATGCCCTGAGCCGCTCCGCAGGTTCGATTTCCCTGCATATCCCCTGGGATATACCCGAAGACCCCGCTGCCATACGGGAGCTGGCCGCTATTCACGAGCTGACTTTTGATGCGGTGAATTCCAATACCTTCCAGGATCAGCCCGGGCAGGCGCATAGCTATAAATTTGGCTCGCTCTGCCACCAAAGCGCGGAGGTTCGGGCACAAGCTATTGAGCATAACCGGGAGGTCATCCGCATTGGAGAAGCCCTGGGTTCCAAAAGCATTACCGTATGGCTGGCCGATGGTGCGTCCTTCCCGGGGCAGCACAACCTGCACGGCGCACTTCAGCGCACGCAGGAAAGCTTGCAGGCTATTTACCGGGATATGCCCACTGACTGGCGCATGTTTATCGAGTACAAGCCCTATGAGCCTAACTTTTACAGTACGGTGATTGCAGACTGGGGCACGTCCCTAATGCTGGCTGAAGGCTGCGGCCCTAACGCCTATACGTTGGTTGACCTGGGTCACCACCTGCCCAATACCAATATCGAGCAGATCGTCGCCACCCTGATGATGAAGGGCAAGCTGGGCGGTTTCCATTTTAACGACAGCAAGTACGGAGACGATGACCTGACGGTAGGCAGCATCAAGCCCTATCAGCTGTTTCTCATTTTCAATGAACTCGTCTATGGTATGGCGAATAACACCGCCAACAACCCGCCCCTGGCCTGGATGATTGATGCCAGCCATAACCTGAAAGACCCGCTGGAAGATTTACTGCAGAGCCTGGAAGCCATACGCATCGCATACGCGCAGGCCCTGCTGGTGGATCAGAGCGCCCTGGCCGATGCGCAGGCCCGGCAGGACGTCACCCAGGCACAGGAAATCATGCAGGATGCCTTCCGTACGGATGTGCGCCCGCTGGTACGCGAAGCCCGCTGGCAGGAGGGCGGTGCCCTCTACCCTATCTACGCCTACCGCAACATGGGCATTCGGGAACAACTTATTCAACAGCGCGGAGCCCACACCGTAGCTACCGGACTATAAACCAAAGCTATGGATGTCACTGCTATCTTCGATATCGGTAAAACCAATAAAAAGTTCTTTCTCTTTGATTCGGCATTCCGGGAGGTTTACCGGTCTTATACCCGCTTTGAAGAAACAACCGACGACGATGGTGCACCCTGCGATAAGCTCGAAAAGCTCACCGAATGGATGAGGACGACTTTTGCGGAAGCACTGGCCGATCCCCGCTTTAATATCCGTCGGCTCAACTTCTCCACCTATGGGGCCAGCTTTGTACATATCGACGAAGCCGGGGCGCCGGTCACACCGCTTTACAACTACCTCAAACCCATGCCGGCAGACCTGTTGGACCGGTTTATGGACCAATACGGCCCTTCTGAGAACTGGCAGGTGCAAACAGCCTCCCCCCTGATGGGTATGCTCAACTCCGGTTTGCAGCTCTACTGGCTTAAGTACTGCAAACCAGATTTTTTCGGACGAGTCCACCGATCATTGCACTTTCCGCAGTACTGCGCCTACTTGTTTTCCGGAAAAGCCCTCACTGAATATACGAGCATCGGCTGCCATACCGGGCTGTGGCATTTCAAAGAAAAAGATTACCATCCCTGGGTGTACGCGGAAAATCTCGACAGCTGCATGCCGTCCCTCTGCCCCACCACTTCCGCCACGCCCGTTCGCTTTGGCAACCGGGAAGTGATGGTAGGTGTTGGCATACACGACAGTTCGGCTGCCCTACTCCCTTATATCCTGGCCAATGAGGAGCCCTTTTTACTATTGTCCACCGGCACCTGGAATATAGCGCTCAATGCATTCAGCACACAGGTGCTAAACGAGGATGATCTGACCAATGACTGCCTGAACTTCCTGAGGGTAGATGGCATGCCGGTGCGCGCAGCCCGTTTGTTTCTGGGTAATGAATATAAAATCTGGGCCCGCGAACTGGCCAGTTACTACGGCAGGCTTTATGAAACCCACCGCAGTGTGGCCTTCGACCCCGCCATTCACCGGCAGCTGCAACGCATCACCAGCCCGGTTTTCCAATGGAAAAGCATGAAGCGCCCCGGTGAAACGATAAGCGCCACCACAACGGTGCCCCTTGAGCAATTTACCACCTATGAAATGGCTTATCATCAACTGATGCGGGAGTTGGCGCAGGCCCAATGCCAAAGCCTGAAGCTGGCACAGGGGCAATCTGATATCCGAAAGTTGTATATTGACGGGGGATTTGTGGATAATACCCTTTTCCTGCGGTACCTGGCAGAAGCCTTGCCCGGGTACACCATCATTACAACCGAATCACCGCTGGGCTCAGCCCTTGGTGCAGCCATGGCCATACACAATCGGGCAGTTGACCCGGAATTTATCCTGGACCACTTTTCACCACAGCTACAAAAGCCAATAACGACGTGAAAATCGCATTATTCATACCCTGCTACATTGACCAGTTCTACCCACAAGTAGGCGTTGCCACCCTGGAGTTACTCGAACGGCTGGGCTGCACTGTAGAATATCCGGAAGGGCAAACCTGCTGCGGCCAGCCAATGGCCAATACCGGCTGCGAGCAGGACGCCATTCCAACCTACAAACACTACGTGAATACCTTTAGTGGGTACGATTATGTAGTAACGCCTTCGGGGAGCTGCGCCTATCACGTACGCAAGCACTACGATGTCATTGAGCAAAGCCCGGCAGTAAAGCAGTTGCGAAAGCGTACACTGGACTTGTCCGAATTCCTCCTTGACGTACTTAAAGTCGACGAGCTCAAGGCCCGGTTCCCAGCCAAAGTGGGTGTGCACCAAAGCTGCCATGGGCTGCGCGGATTACGCCTCGGCCCCGGCAGCGAACGCAATATCGAAGCGCCCTCAGCGATACATACTTTATTAAATATGGTAGACGGTGTGGAAATAGCCGGGCTTGACCGGGCCGACGAATGTTGCGGTTTTGGTGGCACCTTCGCCATCAATGAGCCCGACATTTCCGTCAAAATGGGCAAAGACCGTATTGCCGACCATACCCGGTCGGGCGTGGAAGTCATCACTGCCGGTGATATGTCCTGCCTGATGCACCTCGAAGGCATTCTACGGCGGCAGGGCAGTCCGGTTCAGGTAAAACACATTGCAGAAATCCTTAACAGTCAAGCATGAACGAACACGCAACGAAAGCCGCAGCCTTTATCAAAGACGAAGCACGTACGGACTGGCACGATGAATCGCTTTGGTTTGTACGTTCCAAGCGGGACAAGGCCGCGCACAGCATACCGGAATGGGAACAATTGCGGGAGCTGGCTTCTCAAATCAAAGACCATACCCTGGCTCACCTGGACGAATACCTGGAAGCCTTTGAGGCCAAAGCGCAGGAAAATGGAGTCACGGTACACTGGGCCGCCGATGCCGGGGAGCACAACCGCATTGTGTACCGTATTCTGAGTGAGCACAAAGCCCACCGCATCGTCAAGAGCAAATCCATGCTGACCGAAGAATGCGGCCTGAATGAATACCTGGAAGAAAAAGACCTTGAGGTGATTGATACCGACCTGGGCGAGCGCATCATCCAACTCAGGGAGGAACCGCCCAGCCATATCGTAATGCCGGCTATACACCTCAAAAAAGAGGAAGTGGGCGAGCTGTTTCACCAAAAGCTACAAACGGAAAAAGGCGCGACAGACCCCAAATACCTTACCGAAGCAGCCCGTCAGCACCTGCGGCACTCGTTTTTAAAAGCGGATGCAGCCATTACCGGTGTGAATTTTGCCATTGCGGAAACCGGCGGCGTTGTGGTTTGCACCAACGAAGGCAATGCCGATATGGGCACCCACCTTGCCCCTCTGCAAATCCACTGTATGGGCATTGAAAAAATACTGCCCAAGGCCGAACACCTGGGCGTCTTCACCCGCCTGCTGGCCCGTAGCGCTACCGGACAGCCCTCCACTATTTTCACTTCCCACCACCACAAAGCTAAGAAGGGTGGCGCTATGCACATCGTTATCGTAGACAATGGACGGACCACTCAATTGGGCAGGCCCGACTTCCGCAATTCCCTAAAGTGCATCCGCTGCGGCGCCTGTATGAATACCTGTCCGATTTACCGGCGCAGTGGCGGGCATAGTTATGACTCTACTGTGCCCGGACCGATTGGCTCTATTCTCACTCCGGGGATTGACCTCAAAAAATACAGTGGGCTGCCCTTTGCTTCTACCCTGTGTGGCTCCTGTTCGGACGTATGCCCGGTAAAGATTGACATCCATGAGCAACTCTATAAATGGCGGCAAATCATTGCTGAGGAAGGGCATCTGCCCGCAGTAAAAAAGCAAAGTATGGCTATTGCGGGTAGTGTGCTTTCCCGACCGGGCTGGTACAAAGCCGCCGGAAAATCTGCCCGCTGGTTGACACGCTGGCTGCCCCGCCCTCTGGTGTACAATCCACTGAATACCTGGGGTAGGGACCGGGAGCTGCCCGAGTCGCCCAAACAAAGCTTCCAGGAATGGTACCACAAAAACCGACCTGCATCATGAGCAAAGAAAAGATACTGAGCGGCATTAAAGCGGCCAAACCCGCTGACAAGCCCTTGCCGGAAATTCCAGCCTTTGTGGTAGAAGGGCCACCTGCGAGCGAGATCTTTGGGAGCATCGCAGCACAATCTGGCAGCCGGGTAGTCCGTGCAAGCGACTTCGAAGATCTGGCCACTGCGGTGCACACCCTTTTCCCATACGATATCACTATTGCTACGCCACTCCCGAGCCTCAAAAGCGCTGTCAACTTGCAAGAGGTAGAACCTGCAGACCTAAAGACAATAGACGTAGCGGTATTACCCGGTCAACCGGGCGTTGCTGAAAACGGGGCGGTATGGGTTACAGAACAGGACTGTGTACACCGGGTATTGCCCTTTATAGCCCAACACTTAGTGCTGGTATTACCCGAGGCCCGCATCGTACGGAACATGCACGAAGCCTACCAGCAGATTAAAATTGACGAGACCGGATTTGGGGTCTTTATAGCAGGCCCGTCCAAAACTGCAGATATTGAGCAATCGCTGGTGATCGGTGCACAGGGCGCCCGAAGCCTGACCATCATACTAACCTGAGATTATGCTAACAAAATTTAAGGCTAAGCTAAAGAGCGTTCAGGAATATGAACGGGAGCCCATTCCCGCTTCTAGTTTAAAATCCACCCGCAGTTTTCTCGGCATGTACGCCGGTGAGCACACGGCCGGTACGGAGTTTGTCATCGGCCCTTTGTTTGTAGCCCATGGTGCAAGTGCGGTTGACCTGGTATGGGGACTCTTGCTGGGCAATTTGCTCGCTGTACTGAGCTGGGCATTTCTATGCGCCCCTATTGCCGTGAAAGAGCGCATCACCCTGTACTACAAACTGGAAAAAATCTGCGGCAAAAGCCTGACCACCATTTATAACCTGGTCAATGCCCTGATGTTCTGCTTCCTGGCGGGCTCTATGATTGCCGTGGCGGCTACCGCTGTGGGCATTCCCTTCGATATCCCCATGCCGCAGCTCACGGACTGGGTACCGGGCAGTGTGTCCTGGGTGCTCACCGTAGTCGCTGTAGGCATCGTCACTACCCTGATTGCTACCCTTGGCTACGAACAGGTCAGCCGCTTTGCCAATATCGCTGCACCCTGGATGATTCTGGTTTTTCTGGCCGCTGCACTGACCGTCCTTCCCGAACTGGGCGTCAACAGCATTAGCGACTTTTGGCCCGTAGCGGAAAGTAAAATCTGGACGGGCGTACCCCTGGAAGGGCAGTCAAAGTTCACTTTCTGGCACATTCTGTTCTTCGCCTGGTTTTGCAATATGGCTATGCACATTGGTATGGCAGATATGTCCATCTTCCGTTATGCGCGCAGTTGGAAAGCCGGGTTCACTTCGGCAGCGGGTATGTATGTTGGTCATTATATCGCCTGGCTGGCTTCCGGGATTTTGTACGCCGTATTTCTTCAGAACAGCCAAAATAGCCTGGAATTTGCGCCCGGTCCGGTTGCTTACTACGCTGTAGGCATTACGGGAGCCATCTGCGTGATCATTGCCGGCTGGACCACCGCCAACCCGACGATCTACCGCGCCGGACTGGCCGTGCAAGCCGTCATCCCCAAATCGCAAACCTGGAAAGTAACCCTCATCGTTGGGCTGGTCACCACCACAGCGGCTTGCTTCCCGGCCTTGGTGATGAAGCTGCTGGATTTTGTCGCCCTGTACGGACTCATTTTAATGCCTATGGGGGCTATTATTTTCATCGACTACCACCTCTTCCCCCGTCTAAACCTGACTAGCGAGCGGGCACTAGCCACCGGGAAGTCCATCAATTGGGCAGCTGCCGGCACCTGGGGCATCACCCTTACCGCCTGCCTGCTCATCAATCAGTACTTTGGTGTGGAAATCTTCTTCCTGGGCTTGCCCGGATGGTTTATCGCAGTGCTACTATACGTTGGTTTAAGTTACCTCACCAAGCCTGCTCCTCAACTAAAGCCTGAGCTGTCATGAAAAACATCCTAATTCCTATTGTCGCTATTGCCGGGCTGGGGCTGACCCTCATCCCCGCCTTGCTTGTTTTTACTAATCAGATGGATGCTAGTCTGCAGAATCAGCTGATGGCGCTGGGTATGGTGCTTTGGTTTACGGCCGGGTCGGTTTGGTTCCGGGGGAAGCGGGGTTAAAGCTTTTTCAAAAATAAAATGACAGGTTGAGCCAAATTAGCATAAAAGGTTCAACCCCGGGGAGATTTAGGTTGAGTGATGGCGCCCAAGCAGGAATAGCTCGCAGTTCGTCTCTCCGGCAGCTCCCAGCCATTGAACTTGTCTGAAAATTCGCTTCGCGTCTACTGCGTGGTGCTGCGATAGTCACAAACCAGGCATTTTGAGTCTAATTGAGGTACGCACGGAGCCTAATGGTGGTGCTATTAGGCGAGCACCTGCCTGCGTGTCGAACACTTCGGTCTCCGGTGGCCAGAGCCCACAAGCGACGAGACACAGGCAGGCGGAACGAAAAGTAGGCTCAAAAGGACGATTTGAAGCATCGTAAGTAGTTTTTAGACAAGTTCATTATCCTAAAATCGATTTCAAACTTTCCATGGCTCAATAAACTTGGTGGGTACCTGAGAAAACACTATTCGGTCAACAGCCCCTCTTCTACTGCCAAAATACGATGTTTCTCCATGTCACTTGGGCGGTATTTCTTATCAAACAAGGCCGCCATTTGCTGCACTACCGCTGGATGATCAGTGGCAATGTTTTCCTGCTCCGCTGGGTCTTTCCCAAGGTGGTACAATTCCAAAGTAGGCGATTCCTCATCGATCAGATGGCGACGCAGCAGCTTCCAATCGCCCATTCGGACTGCGGCCTGTCCGCCATAGCCGGGGAAGGCCCAGATGAGGGCTTCATGCTCAGGCTGTAGCCCTTCCTGTAAGAGTGTGGGCAGGAAACTAATCCCATCGGTTCCTTCCTCTACTTCAAATTCCAGCAAATCAGCCACCGTTGCCAGAAAGTCATAATGGGCAGAGGGGTGAGCAGCTGTTGTTCCTGCTGGAATATGACCGAGCCAGGTCGCGATCATCGGTACCCGGATACCGCCCTCGTACAGATAAGCTTTACCCCTGCCTTTCGTGCCTTCAAAGGGCGCAGCACTATCGAAAAATACAGGGTCTGCTCCACCGGCGAAGGTTGGTCCGTTATCAGAGGTGAAGACGATTAAGGTATTGTCGTACTGCCCGGTGGCTTTCAGGTGGGCTACGAGCTTGCCTACATTTTCATCCAGATAGGAAATCATCGCAGCGTAGGTGGCCCGTGGGTAGCGGCTGGGGAAATAGCCCTTACCGGTGTAGGGCAGTTCGTCGCCAAACTTTTCAACGTAGTAATCGACCCAGCGCTGTGGAGCCTGCAGGGCGACGTGCGGAATGGGGGTAGCCCAGTACAAAAAGAAGGGCTGATCTTTCTGCTGCTGTTCTACAAACCCCATCATTTCCTCAAACATCACATCCGGAGCATAGTCTTTGAGCTGGTAGGGCGCATAGCTCGCTGGGGCGTAAGGATCGGCGCCTTCCGGCAAAGGCGTATGGGGCGCAACGGTGTCATTGCGCAGGTACACCCGCGACTCATTTTTATACAAATGCACCGGATAGTAAGTATGCGCCTGCCGCTGGCAGTTGTAGCCGAAGAAGAAGTCAAAGCCCATTTTATTCGGTGTGCTTTCAGACCCAGGACGCCCCAGCCCCCATTTTCCAACCACACCTGTCGCATAGCCCTGCGCCTGCAGATGATGCGCCAGGGTACGGGTATCTGATGGCATGGCGCGCTGCCCTTCCAGGATCGAATCACGGAGCATCGCCCGGTAGTTCCAGACCTCACCTCGGGCTTTCCCCTCATCATTATTGCGGATGTAAGCATGACCGGCATGCTGACCGGTAAGCAACATATAGCGTGCCGGGGCGCAGACAGGGGCACTGCTGTAATGGTCCGTAAACCGCATGCCTTCCCGCGCCAGGGCATCAATATTTGGGGTTTCAATTTTGGATTGACCGTAGGCACCAAGCTCGCCGTAGCCGAGGTCGTCGGCGAGAATATAAATGATATTTGGCCGTGAAGGGGGTACGGTATCCCGGGCAGCATGAATAGAGGCCGTACAAACCAAGGTAGATAACCCAATAAGGATAGATTTTAGCATAATACGCAAGCTTAGTTTTCTATTCTCAATAATCCACCCACCAAAATAAGAGAACTCTGGTAGAGTTACCTCATAAATCACCCGATATGAGAAACCAGGCTCTTACTACGCTGCTTTTTGTTCTTTTGAGCGCGCCATTTGCTGCAAGTACCTGAATGTCCGGATTTTTTGCTGAATGTGTCCGGATTTTTGCCTCCTCCCACCCCCATCTTGCACCCATCAAATAACCAAAAGCACTTCATCATGAAAAATCAAACTACAACAAAAACCTCTTGTGAAGCAGAAACCTCAAAAGCTTCTTTTCTAAAAGACTGTGCGGTTTGTGTTGCCTGTCTAAGTTTCTTTCCACTCGTGTTTTTCATTGGGCAGTTCCTGACCTCTCTAGGGGGGTAGAAACCTACCGTAAGGTAGCACATAATTAACCAAAACACATTACAGGCTCAAACACTGACATCCGAATATGAACGCTGCTCTCCGAAAAGTATCAATAGTGACGCTTACCCTTATTGGGACTTTCATCGGTTATCTGGCTATGCAACCTGCGGACCTCCGGGATGCTGGCATCACAGAGCAGGTGGAACAAGATGGGCGGACTATTTTAGAAAAGATGGCAGAAACGCATGGGAGCACTAACTATCACCGTCAAGCTCGCCAAACCTTCAGGTTTACGAATACCTGGGAAGCACTTCCTGGTGCGGTCTACCGCCCCTGGGCGGAAAACGGGCAGTCCATAGAAATGACCTGCACCACCGGTGTGCATTTAAGAGCCGAAACCCGTTTTTTATCCGGTGCCAATGCAGACAAAGTTTGGGGCGTCCGGGATAAAAGTGCCTACACCCGGCAAAATCCTGAAGCAACGCCGGTTTATGCCCGGGATGCCAATATAGAACTGTGGCTTTCTACGTTTCAGTTCCTGTTTGAACTCCCCTTTAGAGTGGATTACTATCCTATTGTTGCGGATATGGGAATGGGTGAAATTGACGGGCAGCGTTACCGTAAGGTATTCATCACCTGGGAGGATGAACGCCCGAGCAATGCTTATGATCAGCTGGTTTTCTGGATCAACTCCGAAACGAATCTGCTTGAAAAAGCCCACTATACCTGCCGGGACTCCGGTTTTGGCTTCTTTACGGCAACCATTCATTACCATGACTATACCCAAGGTGATGGCTATTGGGTGCCACAATCCGCAGACATCACTTTTGGAGGGCCTAAAGACCGGTACTTTGGGCAACAAATCAGTTTGCACCATATTGATATGCTTACCGGTCCTAACTACGAAGCGGCAAAGCTATTAACACCAAGTAGGTAACAGTTCTGATATCCTTTACCTAGGCAATACAGAACACCCCGGACTCTGCTTTTTACCGTAAAGCCTTTAAAAAAAGCGCTTTTCTCCAAAATAGGGGTATGTTAACGCATGATTAGCCCTATTTTTGTATTTTCTATGGTAAATCATGCGGCATTTGTATTGGATAAAAAGCAGTATAGCACTTGTATTCCTTTGGTTGCCAAGTATACCGCTGTCGGCACAAGCGGCTGATGTCGAAGGGCAGTTATTGCCTTCGTACCGCAACCGGTTTTATCAGGAGGAAGCGTCTTTTGCCGAAAAGTGCTTCAACAAGGCCGTGCGGGACGAGCGCGGTCGGGTATGGCTCGATGCCTGTGGCGTACATCGGATCATTAATGCCATTGGGTTCTTCCAGTTTGACGGCTACGAGTATCAGCCTTTTCAACCTTATCACCCCGACGATCATACGCCTATCCGATTCCCTAACATCATTGGACTGACCAAATCGGGGCAGCTACTCTGTGGCGCGGACGGTCTGAATTTATTTCTGCTCGACCCCGACACCCGGGCCATCACCATGGTGGAGAAGCCTGCATACGGCAAAAATCTGGTGATGAAAGGAGCCTATCAACAGGCTGATGAATATTTCCTGTTACTCAGTAATAATGAGGGTAACTACACAGCAATATGGGTATTAGAGGGGTCGTCAATGCGGGTTGTTTGGGAAGATAAAGGTGCATTTAAAACTCGTTGGGCCAACAATGGATTTCACACGTTATGGGTCAACGACGATGAGTTTTGGTTGATGGGGAGTTGGTTCCCTCTCCTGCGGATTGACCGTAGCAGCGGTGTCGTTCGGGAATACAACCTGGATGCGTTGGATGTACCGGATAACCTGCAGGAGGTAGAGCGCTATCAGGAAGGGCTTAAGTTTCGTATGGAGCGGGCTCCCGATGGCAATCTGTATCTTTCCTTACCTGCGCCGAAGAGGGGACAAAACTACTTCTTGCGGTACGATCCGGTTACGGATCGCTTCGTACGTACAGAACAGAGCTTTCCTGACGGCTGGAAGCACGAAACCCTTTTTCAGGATAAAAAAGGGAACCTATGTCTCCTTTTTCGGGGACCGGATCAACGCTACCGGGCTTTATTGTGGATGGTGGATGGTCAACGCTGGGACTATTCTTCGGTAGTGGATGTCTTTTCGAATATAAGACAGCTTTCTTCCGACGATTTTACCCGGGAGGTATTAGTCCTCGATAATGGTGAATTAAACAATGTAGGGGTGCGGCGTGCAACCGCTATTCGCTCCATGATGCCCGGAAAGTGGATTAGTTCGATGGCGAGCCTGCCGGGCGGCGATCTTTTGGTCAATACTGTAAATGAAGGATGGTTCCAGGCAAACCCGCAGTCGGGCGATTATTCCAGATTTGCGGGACCGCTATGTAGTGGTTCCGGGAATCCCTTTAGTCGGGGGATGCGGCAACAACTGATTTCCGATGAGGAGGGAGGGTTATGGTTCTGTGCCGACGACCTGTTGAGCCGGTATGATCCCGGGGAAAATACCTGTGAAGCATTTAGACTGCCACAGCGTATGCAGTTGTTTTGTTTGTTGCCCAACGACCTGGTGGCTCTGCAATATAATAGAAGTTTCCTCAGCTTCTATGACTTAAAAAATAAGGAGGTTGTAGATAGGAGCGGAATTGTACCGAACGACCTGCAGGGTACCGTGCGTGACTTATTCCTGGATTCCCGGGAATGGTTTTGGGTGGTGACGAATGACGGGTTATGGTGCATGGACTGGAAAAATAGTATTGCCCGCCGCTATACACAGGCCGATGGCTTTGCGGAAAATCGCTTTACGACTATTTTTGAGGACACTCAGGGGCGGATTTGGCTGGGTACGTACTCTGGCGGGCTGCATATTTTCGATCCGCAAAGTGGCGCGATTACGATCATTGATGAAAAAAATGGCTTATCGAATAATGCCGTGATGAGCATTATTGCCGACGAAGAGGGTATGGTCTGGGTCGCTACGGAATACGGCATTACACTGATGACCGAAACCGGCGAAGTGATTACGGGTATCTACGAAGAGGAAGGGCTTTCTACGGATGTTTTTGAGCGTTTTGATCCGTACCGGGGCCCACAGGGACGTTTATTCTTCGGCAGCTCCCAGGGAATTACCATTATTGATCCCCGTCAATTTAAAGCAACCCTGCAACAAAGCGGAAATGCAGGTATTTATCTTACCGAAATACGCTACTACGACCGGGCGGCCGACAAGGAAGTCAGTCGTCAGTCTGGGTTACAAAATCTTTCGCCCATTCATATTCCCCCGGACAACCCCTATTTCCACCTCAAGTTTAGCTTGTCTACCTTATTGGAACCCCAAAAGCACCGCTACGCTTACCGGTTTAGCGGACTATCAGATAAGTGGATTGAGCTGGGCAGGCAATCTGAACTAAACATTGACCGACTGCCGCCGGGGCGGTATGATCTGGAAATTACCGGAGCTGATTTTCGCAACCGTTCTCCGGAAGACGCGTTGCGGATTCCGTTGGTTGTACACGATTTCTTTTACCGGCAACCTTGGTTCTATGTACTGGCAGCTATGCCTTTCCTGGCTTTTGCCCTGGTTTGGGGCCGTAACAAACAGTTGGAGAATCGCCGCCTGGAAGCCGAAGTGGACCGCCGTACGGAAGAAATCCGATCCGACCGCGATCTGATCGAAGCACAGGCGCAGGAGTTACAGCAGGTCGACGAAATGAAAACGCGCTTCTTTTCCAATATTTCACACGAGTTGCGCACCCCGGTGACGTTGATTTCGGCTCCCGTTGAGGAGTTGTTAGCCCAGAATCCAAAAGGTAAAAACAATCAGGTACTACAATTGGTGTTGCGTAATGCCCGCAAGTTGCGCAATTTGGTCGAAGAACTATTAGAGCTCTCCCGGGTGGACGCCAGCCGCGTTAATCTAAACGAGGAGGCCACTGCATTGACGCCCTTCTGTTTCGACCTGTTCACGGCCTATCAGCCGGCAGCAACGACCAAAGCGATTCAGTACATCTACGAGTCTTCGCTAACGGAGACCGCATCGTTTTGGGTCGATCGCAACCGACTGGAAAAGATCATCAATAACCTACTGAGTAATGCGCTCAAATTTACGCCGCGTAATGGACTCGTCAAGTGCACACTTGCTTTGGAGGGCGATCGCCTGCATTTCGCGGTACGCGATACCGGGCGGGGTATTCCGGTGGAAGATTTGCCGCATGTCTTTGATCGCTATTTCCAAACGAATAGAAAAGATATTTCGGTGGAAGGCGGTACCGGCATCGGACTTTCCCTGTCAAAAGAACTGGCTAAACTCATGCAGGGAGAACTAACGGTCGAGAGCGAATGGACACAGGGCTCGTGTTTCCACCTGTGGTTGCCCGCTCGTCCGGCAACGGCCGAAGTAACTACTGCCAAAATAGAGCCCCAGATAAAGTGGAGTCAGGAGGCGCTCAAAGACCTGCCGGCTAAACAAGCCACGGCGACTAATTTGCCCCGGGTACTCATCGTGGAAGATAATCCCGATATGCAGGAACTGCTCGTTAGTCTGCTGTCGGGAGCCTACCAATGCCAGGTCGCCCAGCACGGGGCGGAAGCCTGGCAATGGCTCTCGGAAAAGAAAGCAGAAGTAGCTGAGCTGGATTTGATCATTTCCGATATCATGATGCCTGAGATGGACGGCTACGAACTCCTGGAACGGATCAAACAAGATATTCATTGGAAGCAACTTCCAGTCATTATGCTAACCGCCCGCACGGCCGAAGAAGATAAACTGCAGGCCCTGCGAATGGGAGTTGACGATTACCTCATGAAGCCCTTCTCACCAGAGGAGCTAAGGATACGTGCGGCCAATCTGATCGGAAACTACAAGGAGCGTCAGGCTCTGCAACAAACTAAAAAAGAAGTGCCGTCCGCCATTAATGTCGATTTTGCTCCGGTTGACGATGTAGATCTCACCTGGCTCAAAAAGGTCGAAGAAGCTGCCAAAGAGGCGTTGGACAAAGGCCTTAAGCTCAACACAGCTTACCTGGCCAATATGGTCTTTCTCAGTGAGCGGCAGTTCGCTCGGCACCTCAAAGTACTTACCGGCCTCACCCCAAATCAGTACCTACAGGAGATCAAGCTACAGAAAGCCCGCTACCTGCTGGAAAACAATGCCTGCCAGACCGTTGGCGAGGTAGCCAGCCTGACCGGATTTAGCTCTGGTAGCTACCTCACCAAACTGTACAAAGCACATTTCGGTAAATCCCCGAGCGAATATTTGAAAGCCGACAGTTGAAACCAGAATTCGGAGATCGGAATTCGAAAACTTAGTTCATCTGTGGCTATGCTTACCCTTCTGCCGGCCGATCGGTCTAAAGCCGTCGGGCCGTAACTACGCTCGACGACCGGTTCAATTAGGTGTTAAGTAGTGGCCCTTGACCCCCTGGATCTCGGAAAGGCAGGTGCTTTCTTTGGTCATGATACAACCCTCCTTACGCACAACCTGGGCTTTATACTCCTTATGATCTTCTGTCTTTTGGTAGAATTCAATAAGCAGCAGACAGGCTCAAGCTGCATCTTGCCCTAAAAAGTCCGGATTTTGACTTCATTTGTCCGGATTTTGGTAGCCCCTGCCCCCCATCTTTGTCGTGTACTCAGTCCGCGTAATGGACGCATTTCCGCATCAGGCGGGTTAGAGCAAAATTTAGGTTGGTCTATTGGCCGGACTTTGGGTTTTGCTTGCTCAAAAAGTGATCATGACCAAAAAGAAATTCTCCCAACAAATAGGTTTGACAGGCCCGGTCACGGGTACGTTTCGCTTTGTGTTGAAAGCAAATGGATATGGCTCGTATCTGCAGGATGTTTCGCGCCTGATTGCCATCCTGGTATTGCTCTTACTGGTGGAGCACAGCTTACTACTGACCCTGACCGATTGGGGTATACGGAAGCGAAGCATAATAATGCTTACCGGGCTGCTGGTGATTACCCTTTTTGGGCTGGACCACAAAAAAAGCCGGTCCCGGTCCGTGTCGTATAAGTTGGTGGTTGAAAAAGGTACCCTTACGTTGGCGGGCGACAGGCGTGTACCTCGTACGGTAAAGCAGAGTGCGTTGCGGATAGAATGGTTGGGTTGGGGGAACGATCTGAGTCGGCTGTTGCCAGCCGTTCGTATTACCGATCCGGATGGACTGATGTTTTCCGTCGGTTTAGCGGAAGGAACACCCGTGGCGATGACTGCGCGGGATGCGTTGACGACGACTGATTTTTTACTGGTCTCGGAGCCAGCCTGGCAGGAGTTAAAAAAAGCCCTGGGTAAGCAGGATGCACAAGATTAAAATGATACTAATTTAACTAATGAAACATAGAAACAACCTCTTATTACTCGGACTATTCCTTCCTGGCGCCGGCCGGCCGGCCCAAATCAGTATTAACCAGGACGGTTCCGCCCAGGTATCTTCGCTGTAGCGGTAGGGCACACCGTAGGAGTTGCCTTGCTGAAAACCTTCTTTGGCCCGACCCATAGTGACCGTCTCCTTTAAGTTGACGGACCAGGCTGGCATACTGCTCGTAGAATACGCCGGTAAAGAAGAAGCTGCCGGGGACCTGTTGTTGCTTTAGTACTTGTCGGATGTGACTGCCTCCATCAGCGTACTTGTGCCCGGTGAAGATTAGAGCGATTTGAGGCTTCGCAATATCGCCCTGGATAAGAGCGAAGGTATCAAGATAAGCTCCTTTCCTGTACTCTACCAAAAATACCCCAAACAGTGAGAGACACTATTCAGGGTAAATTCCATCCAACCTCTTAGAAATATTTAAAGTGGATTAGTATTGAAAATCAAGGGATTGTTGTTCTGGCTAAGTCTTTTTGGGTAGAGCCTGCCCCTCAGTATTTCGGGATTCATAAGTCCTCGATTTGCAATAGGAGCGAGCTACCAACTCTTAATCTATTAAAGTTACCGGCTCGCCAGTTGCTGGGCAATGGTATTGAGCTCGGGGTATTGCGCCTTTGTCGCTTTAGCTTTTTCGAGGTGGAGGCTTGCTTTAGCTGTTTCTCCGATTCGGGCGTATATTTTTGCCAGCACCCGGTTCACATCGATATTAGCGGGGCGCTTTTCGTATTCGCCCAGAGCGTAAGTCAGCGCTTTGTCGTGGTTTTCTGCCAGATCAGAATACAGATTGGCATACTCCAGGCTCATATCATGACCACTGTCGGTATCCTCCTCAAGCATCACCCAGAGTTCATCCATGGTTTGTTGAAAAACAGCTTCCCGACCAGTAGACTTATAAATTTCTGCCAGTTGCTCATAGAAGCCAAATTCAGGGATAGCTTTACACGCTTCTTTCAGCATCTCCTCTGCTTTGTCATAATGACCGGCTTCGGCTTCCAGGTTCGCCAGGGCGGCGATAGCAAAGGGATAGCCCGGACGCTCCGCCAGTATTTGCTCATAAGTCTGTTTTGCGGCTTCTGTCTTGCCATAGCGTTCGTACATCTCACCCAACGTCAGGCGGGCCCAGGCGGTGGCTTCATAACCGGGATAGCCGGCATCCACTGCAAGCTGCATGGCTTCAAAAGCACCGTCCACCTGACCGTAGATTTCGCGGAGGTAGGCCACCCGGGCGTAAGACCGCATGTCGGGCCGGATGCTGACCATCTTATCGGTCATGGCCACAGCTTCTGCGTAGTTGCCCAGTTCGACATTAGCATCCACGAGCGCTCCGTAAATCTGTGCATTATAGGGATTGAGTTTTACCGCAGCTTCAGCGGTTTTAAGGGCTTGGTCAAAGTCATGCAGGGACAACTCTACGCTTGCCCGAGTAGCTAGTTTCCGGAAACGGATATCCTGATCAGTGTGGTCCGCCGGAATTTCAGCCAGGACCGCCAGTGCGGCCGGGTAATAGTGGCCGTGCTCACCGGTCACACGCGCTTCATTAATGAAGAGGTACGCCATTTTAATTCGTGCTTCGGCTTTATTTTCTTTTTGAATAGTATTGCGCAATCCAACGTATCGGTTTTGTACCGTTTCCCACTCCCTGCCATTACGAAGGGCTTCATTGCGGTTCAACAGCTCGTTGACATCCGTTGAAGTGGTCGTTTTAGTATTTTCTTGATTTTGAGAATCTTGCTGGCAGTTGGTCATTAGTAATGCCAACAGGAGTATTGTAAAAAAGGAGTTGATCGATTTCATGTCATCTTTTTTTTGAAAAGAGGCGTGCGGGGCAATCCGCCCCGCACGCTGTCTTAATGTAGCCTTTGTGGAAGGCAATATGAGCTGTTTATTAATTGGTCTTCACCAATTTGATAACCTGCAGTGTCTCACCACCGCCAGAGACGGCTCTGGCAAAGTAGATACCAACCGGATACTGGCCAGCTTGCCAGTCGATGATATACGTACCCGCTTCTTGTGGCTGATTAACCAGCGTAGTCAGCTGCTTACCATTCACATCAAACAGGCTGATATTAATCTGCTGTGATGTTTCCAGGCGATACTGAAGGGAAGTCTGTCCCTGGAATGGATTAGGCGCAGCGGCCATCATATTGCCCTGGCCAGCGGTGTTAGTCGAAAGACTCAGTGCAGAGGCCTGTGGCCCGGGAGCAGTAAGTCCGGCAATTGTACCGCTACAGTCACTATCTCCGGCAAATGGCATCGCCAGATATGGGAATTCCGGGCGGAAAGGTTTATCGTTGGCTTCCACACCAGTAGTGTAAGAAAGCACACCCACCAAATCATCAGTTACCGGATTGGGGTCGCCTGCCGTATAGTCATCGTACCAGAGGCCAATGGCAGCCAAAACAGCACCGGAAACAGCTTGTAACTCAATGCGTGTAACGTCATCTTCCAGCCGCCGGCCATTAGGGAAACCATCCATATTGGGAATGAATTCCAAATCAGTCGATCCGTTATAGACAGGATCTGTCAGACCAAGGACCGCTGCCTGAATCAGGCCTAAAGAACTGAATGCAGGATTGTCACGCGGTGTTGCGGGAACTGCCATGTTCAGCCGCAGCATATCGCCACCATTTGGTAAAAAGTTATTGACGAAAGGTTTACCGGCAGCCAATGGGTTGCCTTCTTTTCCTGTCGCTAACTGGTAAGGTGGAAAGTTGGGTACTCCCGTATGAAAGGCAGGCCACAAGTCAACTGAACGCGGTTTTCCCGGACCTGGCAGAAGCAAGGTACCGAAGATATCGTCATCCAATGCGGTACCTTCCACGGCTGCGGTGCCCTTCAGTGAAAACAGGCCATCCTGCCCGTTGCCAAAGTCAAATGATTGCAGAGAATTGCGCTGTACCCGCAGCGGAGCAAAGCCAGGCACTGCACCGCCAAACAAATCATCATCCATGTACAATGCCAGTTCCGGATTGTAGAAATAATTGTCCAGCAGGGTGTCTTCCAGTTCCTGATAAGGTGTCAGTGCGTTCCAGTAGTCTTTCATGCCGACGGGTATTACCGCCTCGTTGGTCAGCGGCATGCCCAGACGGGACACTTGCACCCAATCGCCATCGTAAGACTCGCCACCTGGCTCCAAAGTCCGGATTTGCGGCCGGCTGGCAGAGGCCCATACGCCAATGACGTAGTTGGGGTCCAGAATGCTTTCCGGGCTACGGGGTGCTCCTTTCTTAAGTAGGAACTGTATCGGAATCTCTAAAGCAATGGCACTGGTGTTCAGGCAGGCCAGGCCATCTCTGGGGGCGCCCATCTGACGAGGGGCATCACCCAGGTCAAAAATACCACCAAGGTCTACAAAGAAGGGGTCATCAACGGGTCCGGCAAAAACTTTCTCGCCGGTATGAGCGGAACGGACCGCATCTTCGAAGAGCTCTGCATATTCTGCATTCAATCCTACCGGAGAGGAGATAGACCGCTCACCGATATTATTGGGTGGCACCTTACCATTCACCAGGATGGGGATAAATCCGCCACCGTTGACACTTTTCTCTACCGTATAGCGGGTCATCAGATTCTCCTTCCCCAGGCGGATATTGAAAAAAGTACTCGGATCCTCGTTAGATTTCTCAAACGTGAAACGGTAAACGATTTCATCACCCGGCTTGGTTGCGTCGTTATCGATGTGGATCTCGTATCGGATGTTTTCGCCAAACTGATAATAGTTGGGGCCGCCGTGTGGTAGCTGCATCGGTACGTAGGTAGCGATCAGTACAATATTACGCGGGTTGTCAGGGCTCCGAAAAGCGTACACATCCACGTTGTCAGCTAATGGATCATTGGAAATAAGGGGGGCTTCCCGGTGACTGGAAGCTTGCAGGGCAGTGCTGCTGATAAAAAGCAGCGACAGCACAGCCGCAATAAAATATTTGAATTTATGATGTAACATAAAGTTTCTTTTTGATTGATGTAATGGGCTCTGTTACTGGTCGGTTTCGGTTCCCCGCCATGGGGCTGCCAGGTAAGGGAAGGCGTTAGTAAACGGCTTGTCGTTTGTCTCCACGCCTGTAGAGTACGTCAGCACACCGAGTAGATCGTCCGTTACCGGATTAGGATCGCCAGCGGTGTAGTCATCATACCATAGACCGATAGCGGCAAGAGCGACACCACCTACCGCTTGTAGTTCAATGCGGGTGACGTCATCTTCAAGGCGCCGGCCATTTGGGAAACCATCCATATTGGGAATGAATTCCAAGTCAGCGTTTCCGTTGTAGGTCGGGTCAGTGAGCCCAGATACAGCTGCCGCTACAATACCCAGTGGGCTGAAGTCCGCACTGTTGCGCCCGGTAACGGGAACGGCCATGTTCAGGCGCAGCATATCGCCGCCATTGGGCAGAAAGTTGTTGATAAAAGGCTTTCCGGCGGCCAGTGGATTTCCTTCTTTACCCGTTGCTAATTGATAAGGCACTACATTAGGAACACCCGTGTGGAAGATAGGCCACAGGTCTACTGACCGGGGCATACCAGGTCCAGGCAACAATAAATTACCAAACACCTGATCGTCTAGAGCCGTACCTGCTACAGCAGCGGTGCCTTTGAGCGGATAAAGCCCGTCCTGACCATTTCCGAAATCAAAGCTCTGGAGAGAATTGCGCTGTATGCGCAATGGTGCAAAAGCCGGTACTGCTGGCCCAAACTGATCATCATCCATGTATAAGGCAAGCTCTGGGTTAAAGAAAAATTTATCCAGAACGGTGTCTGTAATCTCTTCGTAGGGGGTTAGAGCATTCCAGTAGTCTTTCATGCCAATCGGAATAACAACCTCATTAGTCAGGGGCATACCTAAACGGGACACCTGAATCCAATCACCGCTGTCTTCGGGCGCTTCTCCAAAAGTTCCTAAAGTGCGTACTGCCTGGCGGCTGGCCGAAGCCCATACGCCAATGACATAATTGGGATCCAGAATATTGGCAGGGGTATCTGGCGCACCATCCCTGAGCAATAGCTCAATCGGGACCTGAATAGCAATGGTGTGCACATTGAATTCCCCAAGGCCATCGCGGGCAGCGCCATTCTGACGAGGGGCATTACCCAGGTCAAAAATTCCGCCAAGGTCTACAAAGAACGGATCGTCTACTGGTCCGCAGAACACCTGCTCTCCGTCCGCTGTCTGCGTAATGGCTTCGCTCATCAGGCTGGCATAGGTCGAGCCCAACCCTACTCCACTCTCAATAGAACGTGGACCAATATCGTTTGGCGGTACGATCCCTCCGGTCAAAATGACCTGGAAGGTAGCCCCCCCATCGAGGCTGCGCTCCATGGTATAGGTCGTTTTAAGATTCTGTTGACCTAAACGGATATTGAAAAAGGTGGTGGGGTCTTCGTTTACTTTCTGAAAAGTAAAGCGATAAATAATTTCATCGCCGGGCATTGCCACATCGTTGTCGATATGGATTTCATACCGGATATTTTCCCCAAAGGTGTAGTAATTGGGACCACCGTGGGGCAGTTCCGCGGGGATGTAGTTGGCAATGATGGTAATGGTGTTGGGATTGTCGGGGCTTCTGAAAGCGTAAACGTCCGTGTTGTCTGCTAGCGGATCGTTTGCAATCAGTGGTGCTTCGCGGTGGCTCGATGCCATCAGATCGCTTCCAAGCAGGAAGCTCAGCAAAGCACAGACCGCAAGTCTAAATACATTCATACTGTCTGAATTAGGTTAAAAAATAATACCTATCGAAACTAACGGGCACTATGCTGGCTGGTCAAGCAAAACCTTTTCAAAGGGCTTGACGGATTCTGATGCTCGAATAGCGGCTGTCAGTTCGTGATTTCAATATTAGTTACGGGAATAAACGGGGGACCGGATTTAAATTATTCCGGTTTTTTAAATTCTTTTAGTTTACCCCCCATTTCGGGTTACCTCCATCAAACCTCTTGTCGATACTTCGAAAAGCGCAGAGATCGGCAAGTGCACTGTGTCACTAATTGTTACAAACTTTGCATAAAATCTACTGTATACCGCCGCTAAACCACCTATTGAGAGAGATATCCGATATCCAAATCAAACATCTGGACAACTGATCGCTTTCCTTAGTGAAGGACAGATGAAAGCTTTCGACAAATGCTACAGTTGGTTTGCTGCCAAACGACCTGCCAAGCCTCCCTGTCATATCGGTAATATAGGCCGACTGGGGGCGCGACAAAGAAAGTAGCAACAGATGGTGCGGCTGAAAGGCAAGGTCAACCAGGAGCTTAGCAGCAAGATAAAAGCGAAAAAGTATTGTCTGGCCATTAGCTATTATTATTTATCTATAAAAAATACATTCTATGAAAGCCATGCAGGTTAAATCTCCCGGCGGTAAGTTCGAGCTCGTAGACATTGATCTTCCAGAACCCGGCGCGGGGGAAGTCCGCATAAAAGTTCATGCCTGCGGTATCTGCCACAGCGATGCCTTTGTAAAGGAAGGGCATTATCCCGGTATTGAATATCCCCGGGTACCCGGTCACGAGGTAGTAGGTGTCATTGACAAAACCGGAGAGGGCGTTAGGAAATGGGACAAAGGACAGCGCGTCGGCGTCGGCTGGCACGGTGGCCACTGCTTTAACTGCAGCCCCTGCCGCGAAGGAGACTACATCATGTGCGAACGGGCTAAAATTGCAGGTATCAGCTACGATGGAGGCTACGCGGAGTATATGGTAGCGCCACAGGAAGCTATAGCTTTCATACCAGAGGGGCTGAAATCAGTAGATGCCGCACCTTTGCTGTGTGCAGGAATCACCACTTTCAATGCCTTACGGAATACCGATGCAAAGGCTGGAGACCTCGTAGCAGTACAAGGTATTGGTGGCCTTGGCCATTTGGGGCTACAGTACGCTCAGCAAATGGGCTTTGAAACCGTAGCCATTTCCCGTGGTACTGATAAAAAAGAGTTGGCAGAATCGTTAGGTGCTGACCACTTTATTGATGCGGATCAGCAGGACGTCGCACAAGCCCTTCAGGAGTTAGGTGGAGCCAGGGTGATCCTCGCAACCGCACCAAGCAGTGCAGCGATCGAGTCGGTCATCAACGGTCTGGGGATCAACGGACAGCTACTGATAGTAGCAGCTACCCCGGATACTTTTTCTGTTTCACCCTTTGCCCTCATCGGTAAGCGGAGCTCTATCAAGGGCTGGCCAAGTGGCACAGCAAAAGACAGCGAGGCTACCCTCAACTTTAGTGCGCTGGGTGATATCCGCCCTATGATCGAGCAATACCCGCTGGAGCAAGCGAATGAAGCCTATGAGCGGATGATAAAGAATAAAGCGCGGTTTCGGGTGGTGCTGACAATGGAAGAATAAAAAACCTGGGGATGCTGCGATTACAGTGGCATCCCTTATTTCTGTCCTACCTCTAAGCTGAGACACCATCCCATAAAATACAAAGTGCTGCCCCACCCGGGATACGGATGAGGCAGCCTTAACATTTTGGAAAGCCTCCTTACCTTACGACATTCAGCTTCCCGGTTCCCCTTACTTCTTTATTATCATCTGTGATCCGGTACAGGTAAGTACCGGATTGCATTGACATGGGAAGCGCAAACCGGAGGGTTTCGTTTTGAACAGCGTTTACAGGCCAGGAAGCAACCAATTGACCAAAGGTGTTAATTAGCTCAAAGTTGCCTCGCGCCACCTCAACTGGCGAATGAATGGATAGTATGTCTCCTGCCATTATTGGATTTGGGAAAGCTTTAACAGGAGCCAACGCTGTTGCCGCTTCCGAAGTAGAAGTTACCAGGTTCTTCAGTTCATCAGAAATGGTGAACTGATCAATATTACCCTGCCCGTTCACTCTGATATTCGCAGCAGAACGAGGCAGCCCCTTCGCGTAGAAGAAGTAACGCGTAACGTTTTGCTCCTCCCCTTGCTGCAAGCCAAACAAATCAAGCATCAACTGAGGGGCAGGCTGCCCGCCCAGCGTATAGTCGAAGATAGCCTTACGGGTTCGTTTTACCATCAGCGCTTCTACGCTCACAGGGTCTGAGCCATCAGGATTAGGCAATATCAGGGTGCCGTAACCCGCTACAGATAACTCCGCGCTATCCCGGGTTATCTGACCCGCAGGTGTATTCTGCAATGCAAAGGCAGCTACTGTTACCAGATAGTCAGTCTGGGTAGTAGCATCATAGGTCCAGGAATCGCCGAAGTTGAGAGGAAACTGTATAGTTGATTGCCGCCCCATAAAGTCACGGACCGTTTCCAGCACCTTCAATTCATCCTCTGCACCACCGGTAAAAGTAACCAGGGGAACGTCAAGGGGTTCAAAAATCTGACCGATAGACCCATACCCTGTATCATCAAGCAGATAATAGGCCTCCCCCAATTGATTAGCGACACCACCAAGTGTTGGGCGTAATGTCGGAGCTTTCAGGTTCGCATCGGAGAATATAGAGTTAGATGAAGTACTAAAATCTGATAATATGGTACCCGACAGGGACAAATCACTAAAGTCCCAAACCATGCCTTCCCCATCTTCGGGGATGGCTGTATTAGCAAAATCAAGATTCCAGCCTACCACGACCATACCGGCTTCTACAGTAAAATCTGACTTTTCTATCGTGATTTGGGCTTGCAGTTGTAAACTCCCAATAAAAAGTATAAATAATGTAACAAATGATCTCATTAGAATTGATTTTCGAGAAGAAGGCCCTGGCTAACGGAATAGCCCGGTAACATCCTTCCAATTGTTAAATAAGATAATAGAACAATCCGATCTCTTCCCCGTGAATGCTGGTTTCCCGGCATTTTTCAAGTGCTCCAAATCTGGGTAAATGGGCTGCGCGCAGCACCGGTCAACCCAAATCCCCCCGTGCTATCGCCTTTACAGGAACTGATTAGCGGATGACTTGCAGCTTCCCGGTGCTCCTCACCTGCTTATTTTTATCGGTAATCCGGTACAGGTAAAGACCTGAATGCAGCATGCCAGGAAGGGTGAACCGGAGGGTTTCGTTTTGAGCAGCGCTTAGTGGCCAGATAGCAACCTGCCTGCCAAAGGCGTCAAGGAGCTCCATGTTTCCGTTGAGCACCTCCACTGATGCGTGGACTGACAATTGCGCGCCAGCTTGCAATGGGTTGGGGAAAACCCTGAAAGCATCAGGCGCAACAGATTCTGTAGCGGTGGAGCTGACAAGGTCTTGAATATCATCAGGGATAACAAAAAAATCGATATTGCCATCCTCGTCTAAGAAAATATCAGCAGCGGGGGCGGGAAGACCTTTTGTGTAAAAGGAATAAGTCGTACGATTTAGTGTTTCTCCTTGCTCAATCCCAAACAGATCAAGCATTACTTGCGGTGCAAGCTGCCCCCCCAAGAGGTAATTATAAGTCAAATGTTCGGTGTGCCTGACCATCAGGGCTTCCATACTGATCGTACCTGATCCACCGGGATTAGGCAGCACAAGTGTGCCATAGCCGAGCACGGTGTAGACCGAACTGTCCCGGGTCCTCTGACCGGCTGGCGCATTTTCCAGTCCAAAAGCCCCTACAGACACCTGAAAATCAGAGTTGGTGGTATAATCGTATGCCCAGGTATCATTAAAATGCAGTGGAAACTGAATATAAGTCTCTTGCGGATCGAAATGGTAAGGCTTCCCTAGTACTTTCAGGGTATCATCAGCTCCACCGGTCAGCGTACCTAGTGCAACAGCAATAGACTCCGATATTAGCCCCGCCCGTCCGTAGCTTTCGTTATTCAGAAAATCATAGGAAATCCCCTGCTGTGTTGCAAGCCCGCCCAGAAAACTGCGGGTAGATGGCCTTGTAAAGCTAGACTCCGGGAATTCATCACTTTCCGGGGCCTCAAAATCTACAAAATATCCATTGCCTACGGGTAGTTCACTGTAGTCCCATATCATGGCTTCTCCGGGTTCCGGAAGCGCTGCATCAGCGTAATCGAGGTACCAGGACACAACGCGCCTACCTTGTTCCAGCGTAAAATCAGATCTCTCAATTGTGATTTGGGCCTGCATCTGCATACCCAAAAAGGAAAGTGCAATTAGTGTTATTAATCGTCTCATCTGAACGGATTTAAAAAGAAACCAGTGGCTTTTGAAAGTGCTTCCGGCTCCTTATTATGAGGTAAATAGATCGTTTAGAAAAGCGTGAATTAGGGTAGCCTTTCTGATCACGAATAATGATGAGACAAAGTTGAGGAGAAGAGCAGGACAGTAGGTATCAAAAACCGATCATATCATATAAAAAACCGATCAAACCCTTATTAAATCTGGCTTTACCCTTGATTTTTGGCGAAACTTCCGGGTGTTTCACCGTACTTATCCTTGAAGCATTTGATGAAGTAAGCGGTGCTGCTGAAGCCGGTTTGGAAGGCAATTTCAGCCACTGTACCGCTCTGCTGACGGAGTAAATCAGCAGCGCGTTGCAACCGGACAGACTGAATGAATTGGTTGGTGGACTGATTGACAAGGGCCCGCAGTTTGCGATTGAGGTGGGGCCGGCTCATCCCGACCTCCCGGGCAAGGACTTCGACACTAAACTGCTCATCGCCCAAGTAGCCCTGGACAATAAGGAGTGTGCGCTCCAGGAAGTCCTGATCGATGGAATTGACAGCTACTTCCTCCGGCTTCAATTCCACGGCAGTAGCAAAACGCTGCCGCAACTGCTGCCGCAACTGAATAAGATTGTGAATCCGAACCCGTAGCTCTTCGGCATCGAAGGGTTTGGCCAGGTAGTCATCGGCCCCGGTCCGCAGCCCCTGCAGCTTTTCCTCCTGTTCGGCTTTTGCAGTGAGCAATATAATGGGGATGTGACTCGTGCGGACCTCTGCTTTAAGAGCAGCGCAAACGTCATAACCATTCTTGTGCGGCATCATGACATCACTTACGATCAGGTCCGGCATCATAGCAATGGCTTTGGTTATGCCCACGCGCCCGTCTTCTGCTTCTTCCACCTGAAAATCCGAAGACAACCGCTGCCGGATAAAAGCACGTACTTCCTCGTTGTCTTCGATCAACAAAACCGTAGCTGCCGGGGTTGAAGTTCCTTTAGCCTTAACCTGAACTGGTACTGGGGCCAGGGCTGTAGAGCGTGGAGTGGGTTTTAGGGGGTCGGCTACGACCTCTTCCGCCCGCAGATGGCCGCGACCCAATGGTAAAAAGACCTTAAACGCCGCACCTCGCCCTTCCCGGCTTTCCAAAACAATCCGCCCGTGGTGCAAACGGACCAACTCCCGAGCCAGGGCAAGCCCTACGCCAGTACCCACCTCCGGGGAGGCCGAAACCTGAAAAAAGCGGTCGAAGACCTTTCCCTGTTGCGCCTCAGGTATCCCCGGTCCGCTATCGCTTACACTAATGCAAAATTCTTGTCCGGCTTCACGAAGATCAACAGTAACGTTTCCGCCTGATGGTGTAAATTTCAGGGCATTGAAAAGCAGGTTGTTGAGTACTTTCTCCAATTTACCAGCCTCATAGTATAGCTCAAACGAAGGCACCTCATTAGAAACAGACAAGTCGATCTGCTTTTCCCGCGCCAGTGATTCAAAAGCGAAGGTCAGTCCCCGCACAAAGGGTACGATGTCTTGTTTGCTGGCTTGCAGCGTCAGCCTGCCTGCCTCCAGCCGGGAAAGTTCCAGAAGTTCATTAACCAGATGGAGTTGATTATTGGCATTTCGGAAAGCGATTTCAAGCAATTGCCGTTCCTCAGGGCCCGGGTTATTTTGAAGCAACTGCTGCAGAGGGCCCATCATGAGTGTCAGGGGCGTGCGGAATTCGTGTGACAGATTGGTAAAAAAACGGGTCTTGAGCGCATTCAGCTCCTCGAACTGCTGTTTCTTTTTACGCAGGGAAGAGACCCGGTCAAAGAGCCCAAAAAATAAGAAACCCGAAAATAACAACAATCCAACCTGAAAGCCGTAGCGCACAAAACCCCAATTAGGCAGCACCTTCATATTGCCCAGCAGAAATAAGGCCGACCCCAGAAATAAAAGTCCAAACGGCCAAATGAGCGTCCGGGCAGCACTCTGCCCGCGCCAGGCTAGCCAGCCTACCGGCAAAATACTGAGCAATGTCCAGCACGCCAGTAAAAGGTCCCAAAGCACGCGTGCCGTCTGGACTTCCTCGAATAAGAAAGCAAACAAGTACGGGGCAATAGCTGTGCATACCGACAAAATGGCATAAATCCGATAATAGGTGGGCATCTCTCGGCTCAACTGCAAAAAGTTGATAGCAAACAGGCTGGTAAACCCGACTACACATGAGATAGCAAAAATCATCAGCGGGAAGGGGTCAACAGGGTGCGGAAAATCCCCCAACAAGTGGGTAAGCCCGTTGCGGTCGGCAAAGTACAGGGCAGCGCTAAGCATCATACCTGCAAAAAACACGAAAGCCCGCTCCTGGAAAATCCAGTACATAAAACCCGCTACGATGGAAAGCAAAATCAGCAATCCGGCATAAAAGGCCTGCAAGCTGAACTGATTGATCATCCGGTTCACTTCGGGCACCACCGGTAGGATAGACAAATGCCGGTAGTGCGCCTCAGGCGTACTTTCCTGATAGTCAACCTGAAAGAAGAGCGTTTGCTCCTCTCCCGGCTCTATACTAACCCATAAGTATTGATTGGTCGAATTCAGGTGCATTTTGCTGCCCCACATAGAATAGCTGTTGAATTGCCGATCAATCAAAGAGCTGTCCTGAAAAACAAAAAGACGTACTGCTTCGACGTAATTGCAGAAGCGCAGGGTTGCGCGCTGCGTCTTATCGGTTGCATTCACCACTCTGATCGCCGACCAGATGCCACCGGTTTCAGGCTGCTGCTCTTCTGGTATCAATGGCTGAAGGGCCTTACGCGCATTCTTCGCTTCCGCAAAAAAGTACAGGGAATCTCCCAACTCAACGTCCTCTTCCAGAGGCTCTTCTAAACGGAGAACCGGAATGAGGTTTTGCCCTGATATTAATACCGGAAAAGCGATAAAGGCTACCCAAACCGCTCCCCATTTCAGTACAGCAAATGCCCCTGACCGTATTCTGCTTAATTCACATCCGCGCATAAAGTAAAAGTACAGCTTTAGACTTTATAATTCCAGACTTCAAACCCTTAAATCCCCTCTAGATCCAACCTATTGTCAGCGGTCAGTCTTACGCTTGTGGTAAGAGCGCCGCAAGACGAAGCCCGCAACGCCCGGGAAAAAGCGATTGGCCATGCTATTGAGCTTTCCAAGGAGCGTAAACACCTTTCTGGAGTCCCGTTTTTCAATCATCCGAATGATACGGGCGGCGACGGCTTCCACTGGCTCCTGCTTTATAAAATCACGGACCGGCTGCGAAACAAGCGCCCCATTTTTATCATAAATCGCCTTTTGCGGGTCGTTCTCGGTAAACCCAACGAAAGCGATGCCCACGTGGACGCCGTGGCCCTCCTCCTCCACCCGCAGAGCCTCCGCAAGGGTTTTGAGCGCGGCTTTTGAAGCACTGTACACCGCATGCCCCGGAACGCCCCTAATAGCCGCAATGCTGGAAACAAAAAATACCGTACCCTGACTTTGCCGAAGATGAGGGAGTGCCTCTTGCGTCACGAACACACTGCCCAGGTAGTTCACTTCTGTCACCTTACGGAAGATCTGCGGAGAGAGCTCCCCCACATCACCTTCGGCAGAAATACCGGCGTTGTTGATGACCACGTCAAGCCGGCCAAAATGCCCAATGGTTTTCTGCACCAGCCGGGTGCAGTCTTCTGAAACGGATACATCACCGGGGACTGCCAAAAGCCCATCAAACCCCTGCGCCTGAAAAGCCGATAGGGTTTGCTGAAGGCGATCGGCATTGCGGGCATTGAGGACCAGCTGTGCGCCTTTGGCTAAAAGTAGCTCCGCCAGCTTTTTGCCAATGCCGATACTTGATCCGGTGATGAGGACGACTTTGTTGTTCCAGTGCATGGGTTTTCCTGATTTTCAGACTACTTGAAAAGCGATATAGCCTGTTACTGCCCAAAATAGAAAGATCTGCTGATCCTGTGAGAAAGGAATGGATCACCTGGTGGAGATCGATTTATTTAGACAAGGTAAACGCCGCTATCGGGAAGAGCGGGTTGATGATCAAGTCGATTATGTGATAACCGTACAACGCGCCGGGAGCAGCCTGGCCAACGTCTGGGCAGCTCCCCTTGGGGAAGCCCTGCCTGCCATTCCCGTCCCCTTGCTTGCTCCGGATGCGGATGTGCCGTTGCCGTTGGAGTATTTACTGCAGGAGTACCTGTCTAAAAGTGGGCTGGGGAAGCGGTTGGGGTAGTATAGCCCCTGAAAACATTAGGCATTCCTGAAACGTGATTGATTTTTCGGAACCCGCACACCTCATTACTTTTTCCCACAGCAGTGTTTATACTTACGCCCGCTTTGGCAGGGGCAAGGCTGATTGCGGCCTATTTTGGTATTGCCTTTTGGGGTGGATTGGGCCGGGGGCAACGGAAGGGCGTCTATGGGTTTTTTTTCGGTATCTCCAGCCTCGGACTGCGTCAAAAATCCCAGCATTTTCTGAGCGTAGGGATCCTTAGCCAGGTCATCCATCTCCTTTTTATCCTTCTCGCTGAGCTGCCGGATTTTTTTGCGTTCAAAGTACAACTCATCATAAGCCTCGGAGATATTTTTGGGCAGCGGATTGAGGTCGGCCTCATCGCGAGGTGCCTCAAACAACTCGACAACTTCCGCCCATTTGCCGATAATATCTTTCGAAACAGCCCCTTTCTCATAGAGCACTTCTATGACTGGCAAGTGCTCCTGCAGGCTGAGCTCTCCGGCCGATGAGGTCATCCAGGCGATGAGGTCAGAATCAATGAGCCCTTTATCGCTTAAGTGAAGCCTGTAGTGCTCGAAGAGGCTACCGAACCAATCGCCCACTTCCGGCAAGCGTTCCATATTGTGCCAGGCTATTTGAGCGATTGTATCAATCACTATAATTTTAGCGTAGGGTAACACATATCTTTCCTGCATAAATCGTTGCAAAAGGGTCAGTAACATGGGTTTTTGCATTACACTTGTTGCGCTGCTCCTCCTTCATCCTTTGCATATTCGCGATCATCCTTTTACTTAAGATGAAATTTGTAGCGCTTTCCGTAATGGCATGCTCAGGGGCTATAGCCAGAAGGATACCGTGCCGCTCTTCCGCTGCTTCAATATTTTCTTCTTCGAGCAACAATAAAACAGCAGCCTGGTAATAATTCAACACCTCGCTGATATGGAAGACTTTGCGTTCAGGGCACAAATCATGAAGCAGCAAACGCTCGCCCAACAAACGCCGTGCGGCAGCTGTATCTTTATTCTTCTGTATCAGCAAGCTCGCTTCATTGGTAATCCCAAACAGGTAGTCGGGTGGTTTTTGCGGAGTTCCCGGAGCACGCGCCTGGCCCTACGGCGCTTGCCACACATCATATATAGCGTGTAGAGGTGGTTTTGGAGTTGCGGTATATCCGGATATATCCGTGCAAGCTCTTTCAGCGGCTTGATCGCATTCGGGTTACCCGCTACGATCTCCGGGTAGAGTGCGTCCATCAGTGCTCCCGCTTCTTCGTCGAGGGTAGATTTGCCCAGGGCGTCGTGCTCCACAGCATAGGAATGAGTGGGTGTGTGAAAGTAAAGCGGCTCTTGTACCTTGGCATAGCGGATGGGTTGTATATCCGGGCATAAAGTTACAAAACAAGCATCGATTGGCATGTCATAGCGCCCTCAATATTATTTGGAATAGCCAGGCATACTGAGTCAAAAAGGCTAAGCGGACTCGTGCTTTGAACGTTATCGAGCTTATCGTATAGCCCAGTAAAGCTGGGAATAAAAGGCCCTTCTAACGAAATACATGCAACTCTATCGGTTTTCGGCAGGCAGACCGGTTATCCGGAGCCACATCTGGAATAAGTCTGCCCCGGAACCATTTCCTTTTTTCAGGCGTTAACTGAAAAAAGGAAATGAAATGTCTAAATACGAGCTGCCCAAAGACCGGATTTTCATCACTACGGACTACATGCGCAAGAAGTATGGTTCGTATGACCCGAATATCTTCCGGCGCTGGGTGGATCAGGGGAAGGTGGAGAAGTTGCGGAATGGAGTGTATCGTAATACCGATTTCAAACCAAGTAGTTTAGTCGATTATTTCGTTATTGCGAATCATATTTATGAGCCCTCTTATGTATCTACTTATACCGCACTTCGATACTGGGATGTCATTCCTGAAGCCGTAAGGATTATCACTTCTGTGACTACCAGAAAGACAGCTACTTTCGGGTACAAGGTGCGTATGACCTATCAGCAAATTAAACCCACCCACTTTTTCGGTTACGAATGGGTAATATGGACAGGAGAGCCTTACAAAGTAGCCAACCGGGAAAAAGCTATGATTGACCTGGCTTACTTAGAACCACTATTTGCTGATCAGGATTGGCTGTACGAAATGCGGTTTGACGAGGATGTGCTGAAAGAAGAATACCGTTGGGACCTTATGGAGCATTATCTTGATATATTGCAATCAGAGGCCCTGCGTAAAAAGATAGCCGCTCTACAAAAATGCTATGCCTTATGATGGAAATGAGCGAAATTGCAAAGTGCTTTCCTGACTATATCAGGGAAAAGGGGTTTAAGCAGGATATGCTACGCGAGTACCTCCAATACGAAATCCTGAAAATCATTTTCGAGTCCAAACACGCCGCCGCGTACACCTTTCTGGGCGGTACTTGCCTGCACCTTATCTACGGGACCGAACGCTTTTCCGAAGACCTGGAATTCGACAACGTTGGGCTTACGGCTGCTGACTTTGAAGAGACCGGCCGCGCTGTGCAACGAGGGCTGGAGCTGCTGGGATATAATACGACGATAAAATTCAGCCACAAGGATGCCTTTCACTGCAAAGTCACCTTCCCGGGCATTCTGTACGATTACGGGCTGAGCGGGCATAAGGAAGCTCGGATTTTCATTAAGCTGGATACGGAAAAACAGGACTACGACTATCAGCGGGAGCTGGTGCGCATCCAAAAATTTGGGGTGGATACAGATATCTTCGTGACGCCGCCGGATCTACTGACCAGCCAAAAAATCGCCGCCGTGCTCGGCCGCAAACGCCCCAAGGGCCGTGACTTTTACGACTTGACCTGGTTGCTCACCCAGGGGCATACGCCGGACTATGGCTATCTGAATTTACGCTTCAGCCTTTCTGGCCCGGCTGCATTGCGGTCCCGGGTAGCGCAGCACATTGCGCCCTTTGATTTTGACCAACTTGCGCGCGATGTGGCGCCCTTTTTGTTCCGGGCGGAAAGTTTGGAGGGGATTCGTGGCTTTCCTGCATTTTGGGGGCGGGTGAAGTTATAGAGGTAAGGAAATTAGCGGGGTCCGCTTTTGCTATACGCAAATTACCACTCCTAAAGGAAGATTATAATCCAGAAAACTACTAATTTCCTTTTTCCAAATTGTCAAATAACTTGCTGGGCTTTCCTCTTGCAATGAGCTACAAAAGTGTACGGTTATCAACAGAAATAAAATACTGCCATGTCCTTATCTTTCAGGCTTCTTTTGATTTTTGCAATTGGGCTTCAAAGTGGTCTTGCCCAATTACCCTATGCTCAAAACCGGCTCATTATCCAGTGGCAAAACACCCGGGATTTTAACGCTCACCAATGCCTGGAAAAACAAACCTTTGGGCAAAGCCAGGTAGATGCGCTCACACAACGCTGGGGCCCGATGCAGATACAGCGCACAGGTAACCCCCATCATCAACGCACCTACTGTCTGGTTTTCCCCAATCCCATTCCGGTGGAAACCGTGATAACCGCCTTTCGGCAAACGGGGCTTTTTGAGTTCGTAGAACCCGATTACGTCGGTTATGGATGTACCGCCGGGCCATCGCTGGATTCCATTCCCGATGATCCCTTTTTCCACCTGCAATATCCCTGTTTGAATACGGGAACCAACTTTGATACCCTACCCATGAAAGCAGATGCAGATATGGATATGGAATTGGCCTGGGATCTGGAAACCGGGTCCAGTGAAGTGATCATTGCCTTGTTGGACAGCGGTGTAAAACTTGACCATCCCGACTTGCGTAACCGGCTATGGAGCAACCCCCTGGATACGATCGATGGGATCGACAACGATGGCAACGGGCACATTGATGATTTTCAAGGGTGGAATTTCATCAGTCAAAGCAATAACCCTAACGATAGAAATGGCCATGGCACCCAGATGATGAGCCTAATGGCTGCAGAAGCCAATAACCAGATGGGGCTGGCAGGCATCGACTGGCACTCCCGGATCATGAACTGCCAAGTCCTGAACCGGAATAATTCCGGGATGCACAGTTGGTGGGCGGAAGGGCTTTACTACGCCACCGATATGGGGGCAGATATTATCAATCTATCTTTAGGTGGGGGCAGTTCCTCACAGCTACTTGAAGAAGCCATTCAATACGCCAGCGAGCGCGGAGTAGTGCTCGTTTCCGCCATGGGCAACTTCGATACCGATCTGCCCTTTTACCCCGCAGCCTATCCGGAAACCATCGCCGTGGGAGCCACTAATGCCCTGGATCAGCGGGCAGCCCCCTTTTTCCAGGGGGGACTCACCGGCAGCAACTACAATACTTACATTGATGTAGTCGCCCCGGGAGATTATCTCTATGCCCTCTCTCATGATCAAGACACATTTGCTTACTTACTTGATGCAGGTACTTCCCAGGCTTGTGCCATGGTTTCGGGCGTATGCGGACTGCTACTGGCGCAAGATACGAGCCGTTCTTCAGCAGACATTCGGGAGATCTTGCAAACTACGGCAGAGGATCAGGTGGGAGCACCTACAGAGGATACCCCAGGCTTTGATTCATACTACGGATATGGAAGGGTAAACGCCCATCAAGCCCTACTCTATTCCTCTATTGACCCAGTCTACCCTTCCCTTACAGACGACTCCCCATTGGTCTTATTCCCCAACCCCGTCCGCAACTATCTTCATGTTCAGGGAGCCATACCTGAAGGCACCATAGAAGTTTACAATGCATTGGGCCAAAGCATCCTGAGCCTGCACCCGGGATCTTCAGGAGAGGTGGATGTCAGCTCCCTTCCAAACGGTTGGTATTTAGTGCGGTACTCGCCAGCAGAGGGAAGCTCGCGGGAAGCGCTTTTTATAAAATATTAAGCCTACCTGGCTATTAATAGCCTAACAACCCAAAATTTCGCTCCGCGTCTACTGCGTGGTGTGAATTCTGAACCTTTGGTCTTGAAATGGGGGCTACGCTATACCCGGCAAAGCGGCGAAAGATATACCTGGGCGGCAGAGTCTATAACTCCCGCATTAAAGGTAATCTGTTTGAAGAGGGCATCAATACTGCAAGCACTATTTATTCTCAACCATCCCACTACCGTTTTAATTGCCCCCTCCAGCCTACGGTTAGATGGAGGCTTTCCGGACGGAACCCATGCCCCGGCATCAACCCTTCCGGCTGGTTCAAAAACCGGCGGTACCCACCTCTGATAAACATCCGCCCATGCCGGGCAGAGGGCAAAAGAAGTTGCCCTTCCAGCCGCATCGCCCAGCCAGTGCGGTAGATCCTTATTTAGCTATGCAGGTTGACTGAAAACTCAAAACCATTATTGATAATCAATGAATTATAGGGGTTGGAAAGTACAGTATTCAACTATTCTCGGTAAGCCTGTATGGCTAAACTCCGTTTTCCGTACCTCGTCTAATCAAAAAAATGCAAGTTTTCGACTAGCAGCCTGTCGGAGATGTGCTGATGCGGCGAGCGCGAGCAAATATTGTTCTGAACAAGGCGAGAAGAAGGAGCATAGCCTGAGCTACGGGACTGACACTGCCAGTGTCTCGTCGCCTGTGGGCTTTGGCCACCGGAGACCGTACCTAGGTACTAAGGCAGGCGGAGTGAGCAACGAAGTGCATAACAATATTTGCCGTTCGCAGACCATTGAGCGCCTCTCCGACAGGCTGCTAGAAGACCAAAATCCCAACAGGCTCTTACTCCATGCTTTTCAAGTATTTATAAAGATCGCTATCGGTTGAAAGGATAACCGTGGTGGAAGTGTCGAAGGTATTCACAAAAGTTTCCATGCTTTTTACGAAGCTGTACAGTTCTACTGATCGGCTTGATTTGTTATAGGCTTCGGCGTAGATACGAGTAGCTTCGGCATCTGCCTTTCCTTTAATGGTTTCCGCTTCTTTATAGGCTGCCGATTGTATTTGGCTCAATTCGCGTTCTTTCTCTCCATTAATTCTTGAAGCTTCCCCTTCTCCTTCGGATCTGAACTTGTCGGCAATACGGATTCGCTCGCTCTTCATGCGGTCGTATACTCGCTCCCTGACATCTTCGACATAATTGATCCGTTTAAACCGGAAATCAACGATTTCGATGCCAAGGTCTTTGGTCTCTTCATTGGCTTTCTCCTGAATAATATTTTGGATTCTTTTTCGGCCTACTTCGATCTGCGCAAGCGAGTCTTCGATCATTACACTTATTTTTGCAGTGGTGTCAGCCTTCCGGTTGGTGTTCCTGACCACTTCCTCAAGGCTGTGGCTGGCCACCTGATCCCGTGTTTCCCCATCAATGATATCGTCTAGCCTGCTCTGCGCGCCCCGTTCGTCGGTTAGGCGCTTGTAAAACTGCAGGGGGTCGGTAATATGCCAACGGGCATAGCTGTCAACAAAAATAAACTTTTTCTCTTTTGTCGGGATTTGGTTGGGGTCGCCGTCCCATTCCATGTATCGTTTTTCGAAGAAATTCGCTTCCTGAACAAAAGGCGTTTTGAACTTCAATCCGGGTTCGGTCACCGCGTCACCGATTGGCCGGCCAAACTGGGTAATCACAACCTGTTGCGTTTCGTCTACAATGTAAAAACTTTGAGACAGGACGACAATACCGGCAATGATAACGATTGTAATAAGTGCTAATTTGTTTCCTTTACTCATTATTATTCTTTTGTAATAGGTTAAATAATAGACTTGGCTATTAAAATCATGGCCTTAATTCAAGTCTTTTTTAAGTAGCGGAATCATGTTATTACCATTCTCAGAAGTGATGATCTTGTTGCCGAGTTTGGGTAAAACCTCCTGCAGGGTTTCGAGATAAATTCTTTTCTTGGTTACTTCTGGCGCTTTGATGTACTCGCTGTAAAGAGCGTTAAACCTGGTGGCTTCTCCCAGGGCATTATTGACGCGCTGGGTAGCGTATCCTTCAGCTTGTTGTATGGTTTCTTGGGCCTGTCCCCTGGCTCTGGGAATGACTTTATTATATTCCGATTTTGCCTCGTTGATCAGGGTTTCTCTTTCTTGCTGGGCCTCGTTTACTGCATTAAAAGCCTGTTTGACAGACTCCGGAGGGTTGATGTCCTGAAGAACTACCTGGGCGATCTGAACTCCTAAGGAGTATTCCTTGGTCATATCCTGCAATAGTGCCTTTACTTCATTAGCGATTTCTGCCCTTCCGACAGTCAGTACTTCATTAACAGTCCGGTCGCCTACTATCTGACGGGTAACTGCTTCCGAAAGGTCGCGCAGCGTATTATCAGGGTCGCGTACTTTAAACAGGTAGTTGTAAGGGTCGCTTACGCGGTATTGTACCACCCACTGCACATTGGCGAGGTTGAGGTCGCCGGTAAGCATAATCGCTTCATCTTCTGTGACCGAACCTGTACGGCTGTACTTGGTCCTGGTCCCAGCTTGCTCCGTGCGAAAACCGAATTCCTGCTTTTTTTGCCTTTCCACAGGTACTTTGTAAATCCTTTCTACAAAGGGTATTTTCATTTTCAACCCGGGCGAAACTGTTCGGACATGTTTCCCGAAGCGTGTTACCACCCCCGCTTCTTCTGTACCTACCTGAAAAAATGCACCAAACCCAATAATTATAAGCACAACTGCGACAACTATCGTTTTATAATGCTTGCTTATAAGGTGCTGTATTTCGTTTATATTGAATCTTTGAGTTTCCATAGATATTTTTGAGTTTTCAATTATTCAAACTACAACTAATAAAATAGAGTTTAGTTAAACTAATTTTGGACGCGCGTGCGCGCAGGACTGCTCTCGAAACCAACTTTAATAAACTCGTATAGTTAGTCGATGAATTTATGTTGTTTTTTCAACGCTTTGACTACGGCTAATGTTTCAGCCCCCTAATAGATCAGACTTGATTACAGATCAAAAACTGTAATTTTGACCATGGCAAAACGTAGATTCACCAAATCAGACAAGCTTCAAATCTTAAAGGAAGCGGCATCAAATG
>Ga0307981_1000386_pt1 | contig 44310 bp, 46 predicted proteins | sample OrgLakmetagen987_FD_201849 | JGI IMG/M metagenome (GOLD analysis project Ga0307981, IMG submission 201849) | Saline water microbial communities from Organic Lake, Antarctica - #987 | ecosystem: Environmental > Aquatic > Non-marine Saline and Alkaline > Saline | place: Antarctica: Organic Lake... | reverse complement strand
CGGCAAAGGTATATTCACCAAATTGCAGCGGCATCGACAACCACGGCATTGCGCCGAACGCGCAGGCCACTGCATAGCCGACAAGACCCAGCGCCCCGGCAAAGATGGCGACGAAAGCCGCCCGCTGCAGAACAATCTGCATCAGCACCCAAAGTGCATTGATCGATTGCGACATCGTTCCCCCCAAGGAAACCCCACCCCGAAAGGTATCGGCAAGTTTACGCCGAAGCGCTTCAAATACCTATAGATTTTTGAAAATTGTAACGGATCGGTGCGTTCTCGGGAGGTTTTCTCCAAAAACCGACCGCAATGTTTCGCTATCGTCACAAATCAGGGGCTTGAGGCCTGTTTGTCGCAGTCTCGCAGGTGATTCTCTGTCAGATGCGTCAGCACCAGCGACGACACGATACAGGCGGTAAACAGATAAAGCCCCCAGGCCGTCTCGATCCTGCCCAGCCCGATGCCTTTGGTGAGCGTGATGTAGATCGCGATCAGAAACACATCCGCCATCGCCAGCTTTCCAAGGATATGCAGCGCTGGCAGCGCGCGGGGCCTGAGCAGGTCGAACTGCACCAGCGCCAATGCAATGGTCTTGGCAAATGGCGCCACCAGCGCCAGCAACATGACCAGCAAAGCCAGCACCGCATCCGATGCCCAAAGCGCCTGCAACCCGCTGATCACGCTGATTTCCTCAAGCCCGAAAAGCGGCAGCAACCCGGCCCGCATCAGCGGCGCGAACCACGCGATGGGAAACACGATCAGCAATGAAAGATTGGCGAGGCGCAGAGCGAACGGAACACTCCGGCTCCGGTCGAACCGGCTGGCGTCCAGGCGTGTCAAATCAGCGACCAGACCCACAGCCCCAACAGCCCGGCCATCAACAGCCCGTGCAGCACGTCGATCCAGACCCAGCGCCGCCCGGCGACAAACGCCGACACCACCAAAGGCGCGCTCGCCACCAGCAACCAGCCCATGCCCGCACCAAAAGCCATGCCCCGTGCGCCCTGTGCATAAAACGCTCCACCCGCCATATCCCAGGCAGGCGCGAACAGAACGCCGAGCCCCGCCACCGCGAGACCAAGCGCCAAGGCCGCCATCCACCGCGCCGCGCGCCTTGCAAAAAGGAACCGGACCAGCGCCAGCAGGCACAGCACCTCCAGATAGACAAAGGTCTTCACAATGATAAATGCCAGCAGCATCGGGCTTGGTTCAAGAAAACTGGGCAATTCGCACCTTTCCATGATCTACGCCTGCGCAAACATCCCTGAATGCACCACCGGACGCAACGGGTCTCGCCACGTCCCGGTTTCATTTCGCCGGATAAACTCCGGGGTTTGGCGCAGCGCCCCATTCTCTTGAAAAGGAAAACGCGACGTGGCCCCGCGCAAAGGCGCAAATTCAGCGCACCGCCTCGATCGGTCCCGTCGCTCGCCCGTGGATGAACTGATCCACATAAGGGTCTGAACTGGCATCCAGATCTGCCACCGGCCCGGTCCATTGGATCACCCCATCGTGCAGCATGGCCACATAATCGGCAATCGCGCGCACGCTGGACATATCATGGGTGATGGTCATGGCGGTGGCGCCCATCTCGGTCACGATCTCGCGGATCAGATCGTTGATGACGCCTGCCATGATCGGATCGAGGCCCGTGGTCGGCTCGTCGAAAAAGATCACCTCGGGCTCTGCTGCGATGGCGCGCGCAAGGCCGACGCGTTTCTGCATGCCCCCTGACAATTCGGCGGGGAACCGGTCCGCGACATCCGCCTTCAGCCCGACGCGGCGCAGCTTTTCGATGGCGATCGCGCGGGCCTCGTCGCGGGGCCTGCGCAGTGCGCCGCGCAGCAGGCGAAAGGCCACGTTCTGCCAGACGGGCAGCGAATCGAACAGCGCACCGCCCTGAAACAGCATGCCGAAGCGTGCCAGAAACGCGTCGCGCTGGGCCGTCGTCACATCCTGTCCGTCCAGCGTGATCACGCCGCGGTCGGGCAGCACCAGCCCCAGAACCGATTTCAGCAGCACCGATTTGCCGATGCCCGACCCGCCGATGATCACCATCGAGGTGCCGGTTTCAATTGTCAGATCGACACCGCAAAGCACCTGATTGCTGCCAAAGGCCTTATGAACACCGCGCAAATCTATCATGCCGCGAAAAACACCTCCGTCAGCAGATAATTCGCCGCTAGGATCATCACCGAGGCCGACACCACGGCGGATTTCGTGGCCCTGCCGACCCCTTGCGCGCCGCGACCCGAATTCATGCCGTGATAACAGCCCATCAGCGCCACGATGAATCCAAAGGCCGCGCCCTTGATCAACCCGCTCAGAATGTCCCACAACTCCAGAAAATCGACGGTGTTCCTGAGATAGGCCGCCGGGTTAAAATCGAGCCGCGTGATACCCACCAGATAGCCACCGAATATACCGATGGAATCGCCCACAGCCACCAGAATGGGCACCGACAGCGTCGCCGCCAGAACCCGGGGCAGGGTGAGGTATTTCATCGGATGCGTGCTCAGCGTGACCAGCGCGTCGATCTGTTCGGTCACTTTCATCGTGCCGATCTCGGCGGCGATGCTGCTGGCCACCCGTGCGGCCACCATCAAACCGCCCAGCACCGGGCCAAGCTCCCGCACCATGCCGATGGCCACGATCGACGGCACCACGGATTCGGCATTGAACCGCGCGCCGCCTGCGTAGATCTGCAAGGCCAGCGCGCCGCCGGTGAAAAGCGCCGTCAACCCCACGACAGGCAGCGACAGCCAGCCGATCTGCACCAGCGCATTGGCAAACTCGCGGCCGTAAAACGGCGGGCGAAAGAGATGGCTGATCGTCTCGGCGGCAAAAAGCGCGATCCGGCCGATCGCCGCCATCAGCGCCAGCACCATCCGGCCAAGCCGGGCCAGAGGTGCCGCGACATTCATGCGATATACCGCCTGTCGTAGCGCCCGCCCAGCGATGTCAGGATCTCGTATCCGATGCTGCCGGCCCAGTCGGCCAGCGCATCGACACCGTATGTGCCGCCCAGAACCTCGACCAGTTCGGGGTCGTGGCCCAGTTCGGTCACATCCACCGCGATCAAATCCATCGAGATGCGGCCGCGCACCGGGCAGCGCATGCCATCGGCCATCACGCTGGCCTGCGGGCCCATCGTGCGCAGCAACCCGTCGGCATAGCCTGCGCCGATGGTGGCGATGCGGGCGGTGTCGCGGGCAATCCAGGTATTGCCGTAGCCCACCGATTCGCCCGGGCCCACGTCACGGCACTGGATCACCGGCACATGCAGATGCGCCACCGGCTGCGCCTGCACGAAAGGCCGTCCGCCATAAAGGCCGATCCCGGGCCGAGTGACGTCGAAATGCCAATCCGCGCCCAACAGGATGCCGCCCGTGGCCGACAATGATCTGGGCGCGTCGAACCCGTCGGTCATCTCGTGAAAACTGCGCAATTGCCGCGTGTTCATCGGATGATCCGGCGTGTCGGCACAGGCCAGATGGCTCATCACCAGCGTCGGCCCCAGTTCGCGCGCCAGATCGCGCAGGGCCGCCCATTCGGCGGCCTCCATCCCCAACCGGTTCATGCCGGTATCGAGCTGAATGCCGAATGGCGCGCCCGGAAGCCCTTCGACGTGGCGCAGCATCTGGTCGATGGAATTGAGCATCGGGATCAGATCATGGTCGCGGATCAGGCGCGTGTCACCCGCCATATGCCCTGAAAAGACGTTGATCTCGGGACCTGCGCCAAGGATCTTGCGCAAGGCTGCACCTTCTTCGGCCAGGGCCACAAAAAACCGCCGCGCCCCTGCCCTGGCGAGGCTTTGCGCGATAGGAGCGACGCCAAGTCCGTAGGCATCGGCCTTGACCACAGCCGCGGTTTCGGCCTGCGTCAGCCTGTCCAGCCGCTGCCAATTGGCGGTCAGGGCCGCAAGGTCGATGGTCAGCGTCGTCTGTGTCATATGCGCGGTTTGGCCAATGCCCGGCGCGGGGTCAAGAGCCGGAGCGTTTCATACGCGCCGAGACGCCGCGCAGACGTTCCAGAAACACGCCGATCAGCTTGCGTTCAAAGATCAGACCGGGGCCAAAGCGGATGCCGAGATTGTTGAGGTTCTCGATCGCCAGAGACCGCGCGGCGCGGGAAAAGCCGCCTTCGCGCGCCTCCTCGAACGTGCCGTTCACGGTCAGCGTGTCAAAGCCGAAGGAATTGGAAAAGAGAAAGTGCAGCGATTCCGAATGCATCACCAGATCGGCCTCGGCATCGGTCTTGGTCAGGCTGCCTCGGGCCGGGTCGATCTGCCAGCTTTGGCCAGTGTCGTCGAGATGCACCACGACGGGCTGCAGGATGCGGATCGGGCTGGCGATCTGGGCCGCGCGCATCGTGATGCGGCTGTTTTGCGCGAACACACGGTCGCGCCATCTTGCGAATTCGGCTTTCAGCGCATCCTCGTGCACCGTCTTGTAGGACATCAGGGCAGGCTGCGCCTCGGCATGGATGGCGCGCCAGAACGCTTGGGCGGCAGAACTGGCCTGCGCGTCAAAGCGGCCGTCACAGATATCGCCGGGCTGCATCACCTGCACCGCGAAGGGCGCGTCCTCAAAGGCATCGACCACCGCATCGGGCGTGTTGGCTGCATCGTTGAGATAGGCGTTACGCTCATGCGCAAAGCTGACGAAACTGGCGAAGGGGATCACGAGGGAAGGCTCCAGAACCTCAGCCTGCACCTTGATGTTGCTCAGCTTTTGCAGCGCCGCCGTCACCCGCCAATCGCGGTTGCCGCGCCCGCCTTTCCAAGCGGCGTAGCTGAATTGCGTCAGCAGCACATCGCATGTCCCGACCGCATCGCGCACCTCGCGGGCGCGCGCGACCGAGCCCACGGCGCAATCGTTGAGATTGAGCACATGAGTGCCGCCCGCCCGCACGGACAGGGCTGAATCGTAGAATTCGTCCTTGAGGCAGGTCACGGAGACATCGCTGCCCAGATCCTGCGGCTTGCCCAATGTCAGCTCGGTCAGGGGCAAGCGCTCCTTGCGCAGAAAATTTGCCACCCGCTGATCGTCGATGTCCTGAAAAAGCAGCCCGATGCCGCGTTCGCGGATCACATCGCCCCAACGTTTGAAGAACGGGACCGAGAAATGATCGGGGTGTTCGTGGCTGACCCAGATATGCGTAGTGCGGCGGAGCACCTCGTCGATCCTCTCCTCGGGTGTTTCGACCAGCAGCGCCCAGCCCTTGTGGAACGCAGGGCCGACATACCACGGATCCGACAGCAGGCCGACATCGCCATGCGAGATCAGCACCGAGGCGTGATTGACGAACTCGATCTGCATCAGAAACTCTGGTCGTCAGTGTCTTGCTGCCACGGTTTGACCAGATTGCCGAACCGCGTGAACCGTCCCTCAAAGCTCAGTTCGACCGTGCCGATCGGCCCGTGCCGCTGCTTGCCGATGACAAGCTCGGCCTTGCCGTGCAAACGCTCCATCTCCTGCTGCCAGGTGGCCATTTTTTCCAGATCGTGGTCGCCGGGCTTTTCGCGTTCCTTGTAATATTCCTCGCGGAACACGAACATCACGACATCCGCATCCTGCTCGATGCTCCCGCTTTCGCGCAGGTCGCTCAGTTGCGGGCGCTTGTCTTCGCGGTTTTCCACCTGACGGCTGAGCTGCGAAAGCGCGATCACCGGAATGTTCAGCTCCTTGGCGATGGCCTTGAGACCCATGGTGATCTCGGAAATTTCATTGACCCGGTTTTCGGACTTTCCCGCGCCGCGCACCAGTTGCAGATAATCCACGATCAGCACGTCCAGCCCGTGGGTGCGTTTCAACCTGCGGGCCCGCGCGGCCAGCTGGGAAATCGGCACGGCAGGCGTGTCGTCGATATAAAGCGGGCAGGCCTCGAGCTGCTTGGCGGCCTCGACGAAGCGGCGAAACTCCGCCTCGGTCATGTCGCCGCGCCGGATCTGCTCGCTGGGCACTTCGGAGGCCTCCGACAGGATCCGCGCCGCAAGCTGCTCTGCGCTCATCTCAAGCGAGAAAAAGCCCACGACACCGCCGTCCACAGCGCCCTCGGTCCCGTCCAGCAACGTGCCGCGCTTATAGGCCTTGGCCACGTTGAACGCGATATTGGTGGCAAGCGAGGTCTTGCCCATCGAAGGCCGCCCCGCCAGGATCAGCAGGTCGGATTTGTGCAAACCGCCCAGTTTCTTGTCGATGTCGATCAGGCCCGTGGACACCCCCGCCAGCCCGCCTTCGCGCTGATAGGCCGCGTTGGCCATGTTCACCGCATCGGTCACCGCCTTTAGAAAGCTCTGAAATCCGCTCTCCGTCTGGCCTTGCTCGGCCAGCTTGTAAAGCGCCTGTTCCGCTTCGACGATCTGGTCGCGCGGCTCTGACGCTACGTCGACCTTGGCCGCCTTGGCCGAAATATCGCGCCCAAGTCCGATCAGATCGCGCCGGATCGCCAGATCGTAGATCATCTGCGCGTAATCGCGCACCGCAAAGGACGACACGGCAGAGCCCGCAAGCCGCGCCAGATAGGCCGCCCCGCCCAACTCCTTGAGCCCTTCGTCGTCCTCGAAAAACGCCTTGAGCGTTACGGGCGAGGCCAGATTGTTGCGTGCGATCCGCGCCGCCGCCGTCTCGAAGATCCGCGCATGCACAGGGTCATAAAAATGCAGCGGCCCAATGATGCTGGCGACCCGGTCGTAAATGTCGTTGTTGGTTAGGATCGCGCCCAGCAATTGCTGCTCGGCCTCGATCGAATGGGGCATGGTGTCGGGGGTGCTGATCTCTGCCCCCGTCGGATTAAACGCCGCGATTTCGTTCATGCCTGCCCCTGTTCCTGCTGCCCATTAAGGTGTGCACCTGCTATCCCGGCGACGCCGCCCCGCGCAACTTGTATGTTTTTGGGGATAAGCTGTGGATGCCCTTTGCCTAGTATATATTGGCATGACCGCTGCACATCCGTCAACATCTTGAGGTAGGCGCAGACATGACCGGGCCATTGCGCAGGCCTGATCCTCCTTCGCACCCGTCCCTTTTCATCTTGCCGAATAAACCTCGGGAGGTCTGGAGGGCTGGCCCTCCGGTCCCGAAATCGCAACAGGACCCGTCAGTCGGTCTGCGCGGCCCGCCAGCCATGCGGATCGTCCAGAAACGCCGCCACCTCGGTCAATGTCGTGGCATCGAAGACCTGGTTCCGACGCGCCTCGGCAAGCACGTCGTGCCAGGTGCACAAGGCATGCAGCGTCACGCCGTGGTTGCCCAGTACGCGCCGGGTTTCGGGAAAAATCCCATAGGAAAAGATCACCGCCGTATGCGCGCAACTGGCACCTGTGTCGCGGATCGCATCGACGAAAGAGAGCTTCGATCCGCCGTCCGTCGTCAGATCCTCGACCAGCAAAACGCGCTGGCCCTCGTGCATCACGCCCTCGATGCGCGCATTGCGCCCGTAGCCTTTGGGTTTCTTGCGCACATAACTCATCGGCAGACCCATCCGCTCGGCCACGAAGGCGGCAAAGGGAATGCCCGCCGTCTCGCCCCCGGCGATGTTGTCGAAACACTCGAAGCCTGCGTCGCGCTGAACGGTCAGGACCAGATAATCCATCAGCGCCGACCGGATCCGCGGATAGGAGATCAGCTTGCGGCAATCGATATAGGTCGGCGAGCGCAGCCCGCTGGCAAAGGTAAAGGGCTTGTCGGCATTGAAATGCACCGCGCCGATTTCCAGTAGCATACGGGCGGTCAGGCGGGCGATTTCATCGGCTTGGGGCGTCATTGCTCTACTTTCGGGCGGTGGGCTACTGAGCGGCTGCGGGAGCCTCCGGCGGAGGTTTATTTGGCAAGATGAAACCGGGGCGGGGGACGCGAAGTGCGGGCTGCGTTTTTAGCGGATCTAGATGACGCTCCAGTGTAGAGGCATGGCAGGGTCAAACACGGTGACGGGGCCTTCGTCGGTGATGATGTGTGTGGGCAGGTTAGGGGGCGCGCGGCGCAGGGTGAGCGTGTCGTCGTTAATTGGCAGGCGGTAAAAGGCGGGGCCGTTGCGAGAGGTGAACGCCTCGAGCTTGTCCAATGCGCCTGTATTCTCAAAGACTTGCGCAAGGATCGGCAGCGTATTGGGCGCGGTGAAGCAGCCTGCGCAGCCGCAGGGTTGCAGTTTTGCGGGGTCGGTATGGGGCGCGCTGTCGGTGCCCAGAAAGAAGGTTGCATCGCCGCTTGTTGCCGCTTTGACTAACGCGGCGCGGTGGGATTCGCGTTTCGCCACAGGCAGGCAGTAGTAATGCGGGCGGATGCCGCCTGCCAGGATGTGGTTGCGGTTGATCACCAGATGATGCGTGGTGATCGTCGCGGCGAGATCCGCGCCGCCACCATGTGCATAGGCCACGGCATCGGATGTCGTGATATGTTCCATCACCACGCGCAGGCCTGGCGTGGTGCGGCGCAAAGGGTCGAGGATGCGGTCGATGAACACAGCCTCGCGGTCGAAGATGTCGATGTCTGCATCCGTCACCTCGCCGTGCACGCAGAGCGGGCAGCCTATCTCGGCCATCTTGTCCAGCACCGGGCGGACCTTGTCGAAATCCGTGACACCGCTGGCAGAATTGGTGGTGGCCCCGGCGGGGTAGAGTTTGACTGCTGTGATCAGACCCGATTCGTGCGCGGTCGCGACATCCGCCGGATCGGTGTCTTCGGTCAGATAGAGCGTCATCAAGGGTGTGAACGTCGCCCCGACCGGCAAGGCGGCGCGGATCCGGTCGCGGTAGGCCAGCGCATCGGCAGAGGTCACCACGGGCGGCACCAGATTGGGCATGATGATTGCGCGTGCGAAGTGTCGCGCGCTGTAAGGCAGGACGGCGCGCAGCATCGCACCGTCGCGCAGATGCAGGTGCCAGTCGTCGGGGCGGCGGATGGTGAGTGTCTGTGTCATGCCGCGCGCCTTAGCACGGGGGCGGGGCGGCGCGCCAGTATTATGGCTCTGTCGGCCCTGTTTGACGGGTCACTCGCCTTGCATCTGCTCCAGCTTGCGGCGAAACCGGGGGCCGTTCATCCGCCCGACCACATTGGTGCAGAGCATTCGCGTCAGGGTGTCGCGGCCTTCACGCTCAAGATGTGAGAGCAGATTGCGCAGATAGGGGGAATAGTCGCGCCGCTTGCGGGCCAGCTGATGAAAATGCGTCTCGACCAGTCCCGTTTCGGAGGCGATATCGCGCAAGAGCGGCTCCAGAATGTCCAGCGCCAGCAGATCGCTTTGCAGCGCGTCGCCCATATGCGGCATCCGCAGCTTGGTCACATTGGCGCGGGTAAAAAGGGCGGCATGCATCGCGTCCAGATCTTCGCGCGGATCATAGATCACATAAGCGGCATCGGCGGCGTCCAGCATGTCGGGGGCATAGCCGTAGCGGTCGGTGAAATTTGTACGTCTGAGCTCGGTAAAGCGGTCGTCCCATTCCGTCACCCGCGGGTCCAGCGTCGCCTGCGGTTGCACCATCAGCACGCGCGCGCCGGGGGACGCCACCGAATAGGCGCCTGCCGCATAGCCGCAGGGACCCGCGCCGTAGAACACTATTCGGTCGAATTCGTCAAAGAACCCGTCGTCGATCATCCGGTCGAAAAAACCGTAGACCTGCGGCGTGCGAAACCACGTGTCGCCGTCGCAGATCACGCCCAGATGGCTCCAGCCTTGCGTGCGGATCAGATCGAAGCCCAGCGGTGTAGCCTTTGGCGACAGGCTGCGCAGGCCCTGCATCGTCTCGAACGTCACCAGCAGCGTGTCGCCTTCGTCGATGAAATTGGCCCAATGGCGTTTGCCCAGAGGCTCGAAAAAGCCCATATCCTCGCCGATCGCTGCCATCTCAGCCAGCCAGTCGGCATTGTTCAGCCCGCTCAGGTCGGGGGCGAATTCGGGGCTTTGGTTCTGCATATCTGCATCCTCATGCGCATGCCCTGCCTTTTGCCGACAGGTGCTTTGCCTCGGGTCTACCGGCGCAATTGGGCAAAATCATGGTTAAACGCGGAGAATTTGAGGATGCGGCGGGATTGTGCCGGGCGTTTGTGTAGTCGGGCTTTCCGGTCGTGTGTGGGGCTGTGGGGCCGATCGGCCCTCCGGGGGAGGTTTATCTGGCAAGATGAAACTGGGGCGGCGGTGCTGGATGGGCTGCGTCGGGGCTTATGGCGTGTGGGTCATTTGGTTTTGGGCGGTTTGGGCGTAGCGCCGTAGCAGGAGTGCCTCGTCTGATGTCAGGCTGCGCGAGGGCGGGGTCATCAGCAGGCGGGCATAGAGCGCGCGGGGGCCGTCGTGCAGCATCAGCCGGTCGAATTCCGCATGCCGCCAGGCGACGGCGGCGGCGTGCAATGCGGCCAGTTGCGGATCGGCGGCGAGGGCTGCGCGCTGCGTGTCGCAGGGCAGGGCGGTTATGGTGTTGTCGGTTGCGCAGGCGTAGTTGCGTTCGCACCAGTAGTCCATGCCGAGGCTGTCGTCGCTGTGCACGGCACGGCCCCGGGCGGATTTGAGGATATAGCCTTGCATCGACCCCAGCGGGTAGTGGTTGAGCTGCGCCAGCGCAGTATTGCTTTGGCCGTAGTTGGAGAAGATGCGTTTGTCGGTGAACTCAGGCCCCAGCAGGCGACCTTCGCCATCGAACCAGCGTGGCGCGCGGGATTTGTCGAAGGCGCGGGGGCGGTGCACGCCCAGCCGCGCATAGTTGGCGTCGTTGCGGTAGAGCGTCTTGAACATGGTCGCGCGCCACGGCCAGTTGATTATCGCAGGGGCGGCGCGGGTGAATGTCTCGCGCAGCGGGGTGTCGGTGTAGTCGCGCAGGCCTGCATTGCCAAAGAGCCGCCATGTCAGGGTGATCGCAGTCGCGTCGGGCAGGGCGCGCGTGAGAGCAGGCAAGGTCCGGTCGCCCACATGCACGTTGACGTATTCGTCGATGTCGAGCGCCAGCAGCCAGTCGGCGTTTTGCACTGCCGGGTGATCGTCGGCGCGTTTCAGCCCCGCGAACTGGATGCCCTGTTTGCCGTAAGGGCCGTCGTTGCGGATATGGTGGACGATACCCATCGCCTGCAACCGGTCGAGCACGGTATCGGTGCCGTCGTCGCAATCGTTCGACATCACGACGAAATCTGTAATTCCGCAGGCCTGATGATGCGCCAGCCAATCGAGCAGGAACGCAGCCTCGTTGCGCACGCACATGACAGCGCAGATGCGCATTACCAGTCCTTTTTGAAGGTCACGACCTTGGCGTGGCTGGCTTTGGGGAAATAGCTCAGCCCGGCTTCGTGCATCGTGTCGAACACCGCCTGCACGCCTTTCTGGCCGATCCATTGGGGATGCAATTCGATGATGGCGGCCCGCAGCCCGGACCAGTCGGCGGCGGGGATCAGATGCGCCTCGGCCCCTTCGATGTCGCAGATCAGCACGTCGGGTTTGATGTCGGCCAAGGCCTTGTGAACGCTGCGCTGTTCGATCTGTTGGGTCGAGGTGATGGCGTCCGTCTCGACATCGCCGTCCATCGACGAGGCCAGAAAATTGCGCCGCACGTAGAAATTGACCGGGTCGCCCGCCTCGGGCGCCAGAAGCGCGTTGTGCACGGTGGCGTTGGTCACTTCGTTGGCGGTGTGGACTGAGTGGATATAGGGGATGAGCGCCGGATTCGCCTCGAACGTATGCACATGCGCGATGTTTTTCTTGCAGGCCACCAAAGTAGACATGTAGCCGATGCCGCCGCCCAGTTCCAAAACAATGTCGCCCGCCTGCACCACGCGCATGACGGCGTCGCATTCCTTGGCCTCGTAGGTGCCTTCGCGCAAGGATCCGCGGATGCGTCCGGTGGTGATCTGGGGATGTTTGGGAAACCGCATGCCGCGGGACCGGATATAGGGGTTGCGGGGGGGCGTGCCGTCCATGATCAGCTCTCCATATCGAGGGCCAGCGCATAGGCGACCCGTTCGTTTTCGGTGAGGCGCAGGGCGGTGGCCTGCGCGTAAAGGTCTGCAAATTCGGGCATTTTGTGCAGCTCAAGGGCTTTGGCGCGGTGCCAGTCCAGCCCTGTGTCGTGCAAGGCGCGCAATTTCGGGTCCGCCAGCAGGCGGTCCATCTCGGCGCGCACGCGAGGGATATTGCGCTTGATCGTGATGTCGCGAAAATCGGACCAATCCATGCGGATCCAGTAGTTCAGACCGATGGATCGGTCGACATGCAGCGCGCGGCCCCGTTGGCGTTTGATAAGGAAGGATTCTGCCGACCGCAGCGCGTAGTGATTCAGTTGCAGCAGGTCATACCCGATGGATTTCCTGGAGTTTCGCCAGCCGTTGTCACGCGCCTCGGACGTCATGTCCTGACCCGATCCGTTGACCCAATTCACATCCGCCGCCTTGGCCGGTTTGAGCTTGTTGGGCCGGTGGCAGCTGAGCTTTTCATAGGCTCCGATATTGCGGATCATGGTCTTGAAGCCCCAGACGGTATGCGGCTTGGGACAGAACTTGGGCGCGCAGGTATCGAACTGGTCGATCACCAGATCGTCCGCCAGCCGCGTCACACCGTTGTGCCCGAACATCCGCCAGGTCATCGCCACATTGGTCGCATCGGGCACTTCGGCGAAGAAATCATCCAGCGTGCCATTGCCGCAGCGCACGTTCATGAATTCATCGACGTCGATATGCACGATCCAGTCAGCGTTTTTGATCACCGGTTCCTTGAGGGCCGCATTCAGCGCGTGCTGCTGGGGCGATTTGCCCTTCCAATCGTCATTGTTGCGGTGCTGGACGATGCCCATCGCCTGCAAGCGGTTCAGGAGCGCATCGGTGCCATCGTCGCATGCGTTTGTATAGATGAGGAAGGTGTCGATCCCGATGGCGCGGTGATAGGCGATCCATTCGATGATATACGGAGCCTCGTTCTTCATGCAGCCGACGATGACGTTGCCGCTGCTGCCCTTTTCCAGCTGGCGGGGCGGCATCGGTGCAAAGGCCGCCGCTAGCGCTTCTTCGTTGACAAGGCCCAGTCTGTTATGCGGGGCAAAGGATGAATTTTGCAGCCGGATCAGGTTTTCCTGCGCCAATACCGGCAGGTCGCGGGCCGAGGCGGGCAGCGTCTCGATCGCCTTGGCTTCGGGCATTTCGGGCACGCGTTCGGCCTTCGCCTCTTTGGAGGCGCGGTTGATGCGGGGCCGGAAGGCCATCAGATATTGCGTGGCGCGAAAGCCCATGGTCGGGTCAGCCTCTTGCCAGTCGGGCTGGACGGGTGCGGTGATGAACACCTTGTCCGTCAGCCCATCGTGCGCCTTGGCGAGGCGTTGATTGGCATGGGAAAACCGGTCGGAAATGCGCGATAGGGAACCCGCCTCGGGCGCGGCCCCCGCCACGCGCGTATCGACCAGCATCTGCCGCCAGAGCTTGCGCGGGATCAGCGCGCCTTTCCTGGCGACATAAGCCATCAGCGCCACGTTCATCTGCCGTGACCGCGCCAGCCAAGCGTCCGAGGGCAGGGCGGCCGGATTGTGTGCGCCCGCCCGGCCAATCTGGTCGTCGATGTCGAAACTGGCGCAGATCTCATCGGTCACGGCCGGGCTGTTGATCACATCCATGTCGAGCGACCGGAACCGCAGTGCGCCCGCGCCAAAGACCGCGTCCCATTCCGCCGCCAACCGCTCGTAATCCAGCCAGCGGGGCGCGCCCTGCACATCCTCGAAGGCTGATTTTTCGGGGTCCGCCGCGGGGCAAGCCGCCGCCGCCGCATCCCACCACGAATCCGCCCCCGCAAGCCGCATTTCCAGATCGAGCGACGCCGTGCGCCCTTCGATGATCTGCGCCGCGTATTGACGCAAGAGCATGCGCGCTGGGTCTTCGATGTGGGCCAGGATGCGAATATCATCCGACAAGGGGCGCAGAATATCGTGCAGATGCTGCAACTCTGACTGCCGCGTCAGCCCCGTGCCGAATTGATGCGCCGACACGATCAGCGCACGGGGTCGGTGGCTGTCGACCTCTGCCGCCAGCCGTTTGGCGACGTCGCTGCGCAATTCGCGCTGTTTTTCAAGCGACGCAAAGCCACGATTGAACCGCAGCACATCCACCACCTGCGAACACGCCATATAGGCCCGCGTGTGGTTTCGTATGCCGGGGCCGCGCGCAAACAGCACGCCCTTGGACAGCAGTTGATCGCGCTTGTCCGCCAGCACGTGTTGCATGCGGTTGGTGGCGGCGGCATCCGGCCCGATCTGAACGTATATCCGCATCATCCGGCCTCGCGTGCGGGCAGATTCAGGTTCGCGTTGGCGCGGCCCCACCAGGGCAGTTTGACCCCCAGAAAGGCGCCGATCCTGTCGGGCGCGCCTTCGTCCTCGATGTCATAGGCCAGAAAGCGGTCGGAGCCGTCGAAGAGCATCTCGAGATGCGCGTAATGGGCCTTGATCCACTGGACCTGTTGCAGCGTCGTGTCGCCATATCCGGGCGGCAGCCCCGGGATCGCGGCGCGCGGCAGCCGGCTTGTGCCCAGATCGGACCAGCGCATCATCGAGCCTGACAGCGCCCGCGGCTCGCGCCGCGATGCCACGAACCGCACGTCGGGATGCAGGCGGCGAATGGCGTCGATCACCCCGAAATCCATCTGCGGCCAGAGCGACAGCCCCTTGCGCAGCACGCTGATTTCGGACAGCGCGTCAAAGCTGGTCAGCTTGGCCAGCGGGTCGCCACATTCATAATAACCGTCATATAGCTTGCGGCCCACAAACGTGCCCTTGAGGTAGATGTCGTCGGTCTGGCGGTGGCGGATCTTGTGATCGGCCACGTTCATCCCCGCCCGCGTCAGCGCCAGACCCAGCGTCGTGGTGCCGGTCTTGGGCAGGCCCAGATTGATCACCTTCATGACGCCAGCCCCAATTTGACGGCCAGCTCATCCTCGCCCGGCGGCAGGGTCGAGGCCGCGCGCAGCTGGTCGCGCATCGCGGCGTAATCCGGCTGCCTCAGTAAATCCCGCGCCTTGGCCCTGTGCAATTCCACCGTCTTGTCATGCAGCGCGCCGATGCCGTCCAGCGCCCCGATGCCGTCCAGTGCCATAAGCCGGTCCATTTCCTGGCCCAGCGCAGGCAGATACTGCTGAATGCTCAGGTCTTCCCACGCGGGATCGTTGCGCTCTCGCCAATATCTGTCGTCAAAGGCCCGGTTCTCGCGGTTCACATCGCCGCGGTCGTTCTTGACCACATAGCTTTCCAGCGACCGCAGCGCATAATGGTTGAGCGTCGCGAACCGCCGCGCGCCTGCGACCGGAAACTTGCGGATCCGGCGCGGGTTCGCCGCCACCTCGAACCTGTGCGGCACCGCGCGGCCCGCCCCGTCGGTCCAGCGCGGGCGCTTGTCCTCCGGCAGATCATCGCGGAAGAACGGCCTGTGCGCGCCGAAGTATCGCAAGGGAAAGTCCTTGCGTATCAGCGTCTTGACCTCGATCGCCGTCTCGGCACACCAGATGTCGGGATTGTGCGAGCGGGTGAATTGCGCGATTACCGGCGCATCCTCGAACGTCTCGACGGAATTGTTGGCGAAAAACTGGAACGAGACGGAAATGGCCTGCGGATCACCGCACGATTTGATCAAAGCGGGAATGTCATGGCCCTCGACGTGGATGTTCAGAAACTCATCCACATCCGCCACCCAGACCCAATCGGCGCCTTTGACCAGATCGTGCCGCGCGGCGTGCTTCAGCGCCTCCATCTGGTAATTGCGCCCCTTTGCGGGGTTGGGCAGATGACAAACAACGCCATGCGCGGCCAAAGCGTCCAGCAATTCATCCGTCGCGTCCGAGCAATCGTTGGAATAGAACAGAAAATCCGTCACCCCGATGACGCGGTTATAGGCGATCCATTCCAGCAGGAACGGACCTTCGTTCTTGACACAGGTCACTGCGGTTATGCGCATCGCGACACCCCCGCCCAAGTCTTTACCATATTTCTGCCCGCCTGCCGATTTCAGGTTATACCCCGAATATCGCGCGCTTATTTACAAATTCATCGCATTTCGCGCGGATGCGGTCAAGAATCCCCCAGTTTTACCAAGCATTTTCGACAAATTCGCAACGCCCGGGGCAAGATCGCAAGGGCTTGACCCCCGCGCAGCACCCCGTCACCTTGCCCCGAATGTCACACGAGGCCGCCCATGTCCCCAACTGCCACGTCTCAACCTACCATTGCCGCACCAGACAGTATCGACGCCGTGCAACAGATGCTGTCGAACACAGGCTATGTCTGCGGGCGCTCTTTGGCGACTGTGACGTTCCTGTCGCTGCGTCTTGGCCGGCCCCTGTTTCTCGAGGGCGAGGCCGGCACCGGCAAGACCTAAATCGCCAAGGCGCTCAGCGCAGCCCTTGGCCGCCGCCTGATCCGGCTGCAATGCTACGAGGGTCTTGACGCGTCCTCTGCGGTCTACGACTGGAACTTTCCCGCCCAGATGGTCGCCATCCGCACCGCCGAAGCCACGGGCCAGGCCGACCGGACAGCGCTGCAAACCGAACTTTTCAGCGACGCCTATCTGACCGAGCGTCCGCTCTTGCAGGCCATGCGCCAGCAACCCGGCGGCCCGCCCGTCCTGCTGATCGACGAGATCGACCGCACCGACGAGCCGTTCGAGGCCTTCCTGCTCGAAGCCCTGTCAGACTATCAGGTCACCATCCCCGAGCTTGGTCCCATCAAGGCCGCAGAGCCGCCCATCGTCATCCTCACCTCCAACCGCACGCGAGAGGTGCATGACGCGCTCAAACGTCGCTGCCTCTAGCACTGGGTCGATTACCCCGACTTTGACCGCGAAATCGCCATCCTGCACAGCCGCGCGCCAGAGGTTCCGCAAGCCTTCAGCCGCGCCATCGTGGATTTCGTCCAGCAATTGCGCACCGAAGATCTCTTCAAGAAACCCGGTGTCGCCGAAACCATCGACTGGGCCAAATGCCTGCTCGCCCTCGACGTCATAAACCTCTCCCCCGAAGTCATCTCCGACACCCTCGGTGCTCTCCTGAAATACCAGGACGACATCCAGAAACTCCAGGGATCCGAGGCCAAACGCCTCCTCGACGAGGCTGGCGCATCCCTCCCGCCCGCATAGCGACACCGCCCGTTTCATCTTGCCAAATAAACCTCGGGGTCCGGGGCAGCGCCCCGGTCCCGCACTCACAACAAGCACAAAACATGCCCGATTATGCCCCGCTAGAGCTGCCAGACACCCCCAGACTGGCCGACAACATCACCCATTTTGCACGCGCCCTGCGCCGCGCGGGCCTGCCCATCGGTCCGGGCCGGGTGATCGACGCGGTGCGCGCGGTTGAGGCGGCAGGCTTTACCGAACGCACAGATTTCTACTGGACGCTGCACGCCTGTTTCGTCAGCAGGCCCGAACATCGCGCCGTCTTCACCCAGATCTTCCGGCTCTACTGGCGCGATCCACGTTTCCTTGAACAGATGATGTCCTTCATGATCCCCGCGATCCGCGGCGTGGCTGAGGAACGCACGGCCCAGGCGGCCGAGAAACGCGCGGCGCAGGCCCTGCTCGACGGGCAGATGCCCGAAAACGACGCCTCCCAGGATCCCCAAGGCACCGAGGTCGAGATCGACGCCAGCTTTACCCTGTCGAGCCAGGAAAAGCTCCGCACGCTGGATTTCGAGCAGATGAGCACCGACGAGATCGCGCAGGCCAAACGGATGCTGGCGCGGCTCAGCCTGCCCGTGAAACCCATGGCCTCGCGCCGCTCCAAACCCAGCACAACCGGCACGCGGATCGACACGGCGCAGACCTTGCGCGCCGCCATGCGCCAAGGCGGTGAGATGCGCGATCTGGTGCGAAAGACCCCGAGCCCGCGCTGGCCCAATCTGGTGGTGCTTTGCGACATCTCAGGCTCGATGAGCCAATACAGCCGCATGATCCTGCATTTCCTGCATGCGGTGGCCAACGAAAAGGGCGCGGGCTGGGCAAAGGTGCATGCCTTCACCTTCGGCACGCGGCTGACCAATATCACGCGCCATCTGGCGACCCGCGACGTGGACGCCGCACTGGCCGCCGCCGGGGCCGAGGCGCAGGATTGGCCGCCGCCGGGGCCGAGGCGCAGGATTGGCCGCCGCCGGGGCCGAGGCGCAGGATTGGGAAGGCGGCACGCGGATCGGCACCTGTCTGGCGCAGTTCAACCGTGACTGGTCGCGCCGGGTGCTGAGGCAGGGCGCTGTCGTGCTGCTGATCACCGACGGGCTGGACCGCGATGAAGGCAGGGATCTGGCCCGCGCGACCCAGCGCTTGCAACTGTCGTCGCGCCGGCTGATCTGGCTCAACCCGCTGCTGCGCTGGGACGGGTTCGCACCCAAGGCGCAAGGTATCCGCGCCATGCTGCCGCATGTGGATTCGTTTCGCACCGGCCATTCCGTGGCTTCTTTGGAGGAGTTGGCCGAAGTGATCTTGCGGCCGGACGAGGTCGGCGAAAAGGCGCGGCTGATGGCGTCGCACACCCTGTGAACACCACGCGGCCCGTCATCCTCGGGCTTGACCAGAGGGTCTCTCAGCCTCCTGACCCTAAACCCCAAGCCCAAAACGCACCCTCACAGCGAAGTGTCGCCGCGCCAGGCAAGACGTGGTAAACACATGACAAAAGGGAGACATATGATGGACCGGTTTGATTCCATTCCCGAAACCGCGCTTGCATGGCACCGCGCGGGCAAGGGCGCCGTGCTGGCCACGGTGATCGAGACCTGGGGCTCGGCCCCGCGCCGCGTCGGTGCACAACTGGTCGTGTCGGGCGACGGCACGATGGAAGGCTCGGTCTCGGGCGGCTGCGTCGAAGGCGCCGTGATCATCGAGGCGCAAGAGGCGCTGGTCGAAGGCGCCGCGCGCGAGCTGGAATTCGGGATCAGCGACGCGGATGCCTTTGCCGTGGGTCTGGCATGCGGCGGCACGATCCGCGTCCTGGTCGAGCCTGTGGGCGCAGTCCTCCCCGAGGCCCTGCTCGAGGGGCTGGTGGCGGCGCGCGCACAGCGGCGCGGCGTGGCCTATGTGGTCGATCTGGCGACAGGTCAGCGTCATCTGGACCTCGAAGGCCATGACCTGCGGTTTCGCATGGACCGCTCAGGCTTTGAGCCCGACAGCCGCAAATTCGTCGCCATTCACAATCCCCCCCTCAGGCTGATCGTCGTGGGGGCCGTGCATATCGCGCAGGCGCTGGTGCCGATGGCGCGGATCGCGGGCTATGATCCGGTGATCGTCGACCCGCGTGCGGCCTTCGGCTCCGAGGCGCGGTTTCCGGGCGAGGAGATCTCGCAGGATTGGCCCGATGAGGCGCTGCTCAAGCTGGGCATGGACGCACGCACGGCGCTTGTCCTGCTGACGCACGATCCGAAACTGGACGATCCGGCGCTGGAGCAGGCGTTGCGGTCGGACGTGTTTTATATCGGCGCATTGGGGTCCAATCGGACCCATGCCAAACGGGTCGAGCGGTTGGGCGCCGCGGGGTTTTCCGCGGTCGATATCGCGCGTATTCACGGGCCTGTCGGTCTGGACATCGGGGCGGCGGGCCCGTCCGAGATCGCCGTGTCGGTGCTGGCGCAGATGACCCAGGTTCTGCGGCAGGGCGCATGAGGTTCGGCCCGGTTCCGCTGGCGCAGGCGACAGGCGGCGTGCTGGCCCATTCGGTGGCCTTGCCAAAGGGACGGCTGCGCAAGGGCCGCGTGCTGGCGGCATCGGATATCGCCGCTTTGACCGCCGCCGGCCTGTCCGAGGTCACCGTGGCGCGGCTGGAGGCGGGCGATATTGGCGAGGATGCGGCGGCGGCCCGGCTGGCTGCGGCTTTGGTGCCTGATCCTGTGGCTGCTGGTCTGCGGATCGGCAATGCGTCGACGGGCCGTGTGAACCTCTTTGCGCAGTGCATCGGGGTTGCGCAGATCGACGCCGCGCGGATCGACGCGATCAATGCGGTGCATCCGATGATCACCATCGCCACCGTGTCGGAATGGCAGCGGATGACGCTGGACGGCATGGTCGCCACGGTCAAGATCATCTCTTATGCCGTGCCGCAGGAGGCTTTGACGCTGGCCTGTGACATGGCCGCTGGCGGGTTGCGGATGCGGGCCAGTTCACTGGCCACTGCGCAGTTGATCCAGACGGCCGTGGGTGACGAGGACGGCGAAAAAGGCCACCGCGCCATGCACGACCGGGCGGCGCGCATGGGTGTTGCCTTTGGCGACAAGCAGGTCGTGCGCCATGAGATCGACGCTCTGGCTGCGGCCTTGCGCGGATCGACGGCGGATCTGGTGATGATCCTGACCGGGTCCGCGACGTCGGATGTGAACGACGTGGCACCGCAGGCCCTGCGCGCGGCAGGCGGCGATGTGGCGCATTTCGGGATGCCTGTGGACCCGGGCAACCTGCTGTTCATCGGCTCTTTGGGCACGCGCGCGGTGATCGGCCTGCCGGGATGCGCACGCTCGCCTGCCCTCAATGGCGCGGATTGGGTGATGGAGCGGGTGATCTGCGGCGTGCCAGTCGGACCAGCCGAGATCGCCGGAATGGGGGTCGGTGGCTTGCTCAAGGAGATCCCGTCGCGTCCCCGTCCCAGGCGGGCGGTGGAGTGAAGGGCATTGCGCCCGGCCAGCAAGCGGCCCAGACCGCCCAATACAGACCGCCCAATACAGCCCTTGAGACGCAAAAATGGCGGGCCGGACGCCCACCTTTCAAATGCTCGGATGCGCAGAACGTCAGGTCTTGGCAGGCCCGATCAGCATGATCATCTGGCGACCTTCCATCTTTGGAAAGTTCTCGATCTTGCCGATTTCCTTGGTGTCCTCGGCCACCCGTTCGAGCAATTCGCGGCCCAGGTTCTGGTGCGCCATCTCGCGGCCGCGGAACCGCAGCGTCACCTTGACCTTGTCGCCGGCCTCGAGAAACCTGAACACGTTGCGCATCTTGACCTCATAGTCGTGCACGTCCGTGTTGGGCCGGAACTTGACCTCCTTGATCTCGATGATCTTCTGCTTCTTGCGGGCTTCGGCTTCGCGCTTCTGGGTCTCGTATTTGTATTTGCCGAAATCCATGATCTTGCACACCGGCGGGGCGGCATTGGGCGAGATTTCGACCAGATCGAGACCCGCCTCTTCGGCCATCTCCATCGCACGCTCGGGCGTGACGACGCCCACGTTTTCGCCATCGGCGCCGATCAGTCGGATTTCAGGTGAACGGATACGGCCGTTGACGCGGGGGCCGGTGTCACGTGTGGGGGGCGCGTTGTGGGGTCTGCGGGCTATAGTGGTGATCCTTTGTCATCGCTTCGATGAACTACGGTAACTTTGGCGGCGATCCACTTCAAGCAGCAAATCGGCCAAATGCTGCCGGGCGGGTGACTTTCCCGTTGAAGGCATGCCGGGCAGTGGGCATCTGAGCGCCAAGGCATCCCGCGCGGCGCAGGCGGAAGGGAGATGCACGAAGTGAGATCGACAAAAGGATTGTGGGATGAAGAACGTGTGGGTGGTTTTGGGTGTGGTTGTCGCGGCAGGTGTCGGATATTGGGTCTACACCAATCAACAGGTGCCTGCGGTTGTCGAGGCGCCCGTAATCGAGGCTCCGGTTGCAGAGGCTGAGGGCGCCGCCGAAACTGCTGTGGAGACAGCCACACAGACTGCTTCCGAAATTGCGCAAACCGCTGCCGAGGCGGTGACAGAAGCCGCTCAGGATGCGGCTGATACCGTCTCCGAAGCCGCTGAAAACGTCCCGGAACAGACCGAAACCGCGGTTCAGGACACCACCGAAGCCGCCGAAAGCGCCAGCGAAGCGGCGGGCGGTGCGGTCACGCAGGCTCAGGACGCAGCCTCGGGTGCTATGGATGCGGCCACGGACTCGCTCACAGAGACGGCGAACGATGCCACGCAGGCGCTGTCCGATGCCCTGACCGGCGCGGAAGAAACGGCAGAGATAGCCACAGAGACAGCCACAGAGACGGCGACCGAGACCGCTCAGGCAGCGACAGAGACTGCCGAAGCTGCGACCGGGACAGCCGAGACGGCCACGGAAACCGCGCAAGTGACCACGGAAACCGCCGAGGCGGCGACCGGGACAGCTGAGACGGCAACAGACACGGCGACAGACACGGCGACAGCGGCCGCAGACGGCGCAGAAGCGCCGCTCTCCGACATCCTGAGCGTCGAAGGCTTCGACTATGACAAAGCCGTCGAGGTTCTGGACGGCTCCGAACTGGGCAACATGCAGAAAACCCTGCTCAAGACTGCGCTCGAAGGCGCGCGGGGCAACCCCGATTTGCTCGACGGGGTGCTGACACAGATCCGCGAGGCGATGGGTCTCTGAGCACAATCTGCTTCGGCACCGCAGACACGCAAGGGCCGCGTCGGAGCGATCCGGCGCGGCCTTTTTACGTCAGGCCTTTTTACGTCAGGCCTTTTTACGTCAGGCCTTTCCGTTTCTGGCCTTTCGATGTGAGGCCCGTCGGTTTGTGGCGCGCACAGGATGACACCATTCAGGTCAGCCCACGAACGCCTTTTCGACCACATATTCCGCCGGATCCGAATTGGCCCCCTCGCGCAGCCCGAACCCTTCGAGCAGTTCCTTGATCTCGGTGTTGAGCCCCATGGAGCCGCAGACCATGGCGCGGTCCGTCTCGGGGCGGATCGCGTCGATCCCAAGATCGGCCAGCAAGGATCCGTCGCGCAGCTTGTCGGTGACGCGGCCCATGCGCGGGCTGTCTTCGCGCGTGGTCGTGGGGTAATAGACCAGCTTGTCGATGCCGTCGCCCAGCAGTTCCGCCATCAACGCATCCGACCGCAGGCTTTCGACCAGAAGCCGGCCGTATTCCAGTTCCGCCACCTCGCGGCAGGTGTGGGTCAGGATGATCTGGTCGTAATCCTCGAACGTCTGTGGATCGCGGATCAGCGAGGCAAAAGGCGCAAAACCCGTGCCCGTCGCAAAGAGCCACAACCGCTTTCCCGGCAGCAGCGCGTCATGCACCAATGTGCCCACGGGCTTGGGCCGCAGGATGATCTGATCGCCCGGCTGGATATGCTGCAAACGCGAGGTCAGCGGCCCGTCCTGCACCTTGATCGAGTAGAATTCCAGCTCATCGTCCCAGGACGGCGAGGCGATGGAATAGGCCCGCAAGAGCGGCCTGCCGTCGTCCTTGAGCAGACCGATCATCACAAACTCACCCGACCGGAACCGCAACGACGCAGGCCGCGTCACGCGGAACGAAAACAGCCGGTCCGTCCAATGCGCGACCGATGTGACGGTCTGGGCATCGGGCAGGATGGAAGAGGCCACGGGCTTCGCGTTTGTCTGGGTCACTTGGGTCTGCTCTGTCATATAGTTGATCTGTCGCAACCAATCGGTCACTTCCCCTTGTTAGCATGCATATGTTTTGCCGAAAAGCCCGACAGGGCGTCGCGGTAACAGGGCGTCGCGGTAACGGGGCGTCGCGGTGACGGCAAAGCTCAGCCGCGCAGCCGCGTCTGATAATCGTGGCGCTGCCAATCGGCGCGGGCCAGCCATTGATCCTGCGGCTGACGCCGCGCCAGATCGTCGTCGATTTCGACCTCGTCAAAGCCCGCGCGCCGCGCCATTGCATATTGATCGGCGATCACATGGCCTTTGGCCCGCAAAACGCCCCGGTAGCCGCGCAGCCGCAAAAGCCGCGCAAGCGTAAAGCCGCGCCCGTCGGCGAAACCGGGAAAATCAATGCGGATGGGCTGTCGGATGGGTGATCCTCGCATCACGACGTCGATATCCGCGTCCGGTGCCAGATCGAGCCACTCAGCCGCCACATCCGGGCCAAAACCGGTATCCGTCACAATCACACTCATGTCTCACCTCCGGTAGCAGCGGCCATCGGTCCAGGCACCACGCGCCCGTCCACAAAATGTATCCCGCATTCGCTCTTGTCGTGGCCTTGCCAGCGCCCGGCGCGCGGATCCGCGCCCTGCGTCACAGACGAGGTGCAAGGCACACAGCCGATCGAGGGATAGCCCCGCGCCACCAGCGGATGCCGGGGCAGGCGGTTTTCGTCCATATAGGCGGCGGTATCAACCGGCCCCCAATGCGCCAGCGGGTTCAGCTTGACGCGGTCTTGCGCATCCACCTCGAAAAATTCGAGCGCCGCCCGCGCACCGCCCTGATAGCGTTTGCGCCCGGTGATCCAGCCGTCATACCGCGCCAGAGAGCGCTCCAGCGGGGCGGACTTGCGCAGCGCGCAGCAGGCGTCGGGGGCGGTCTTGTGCAGCATACCTTTGGGGTCGGCACGGTTTGTCTGTGCTGCATCGGCGCGGATGATCGTCAGATTGCGCAGGCCCAGCCGCTCCGCCACCTCCTGCTGGTAGACCAGCGTTTCGGTAAAGAGCATCTCGGTGTCGATAAAGATCACCGGGATATCGCAGTCGATCATCGACGCCAGATGCAGCAAGGCCACCGATTCTGCGCCGAAACTGCTGACAAGCGCCAGATTGCCGACGATGTTTTCGCTCAGGGCTGCGCGCAGGACGGCTGTCGCACTGTGGTGACGAAAGCGGGTGTTGAGGGCGGTGGTGCGCTGTCGCAGGCTGGACGGCCTTGTGGCGGACCGGCCCTTCGGGGAGAGTTTGTCCGGCAGAATGAAGCTGGGTTCAGGCTGCATCGGCGCGCACCTGGTCGGGGTAGAGGGCCGTTTTGAACGGGGCGAGGCCGAGGCGGCGGTAGGTTTGCAAAAACGTCTCGGAGCGATCCGTGCGCAGGTCGAGATAGGCCTGCACCAGCCGCTCGATGGCGGGCACGATGTCGTCGGCGCCAAAGCCGGGGCCTGCGCGCGTCCCGACGGTCGCGGTTTCGGTGTGGTCGCCGCCCAGCGTGATCTGGTAGCTTTCCGCGCCTGCACGGTCGAGGCCGAGGATGCCGATATGGCCCACGTGATGATGCCCGCAGGCGTTGATGCAGCCCGAGATCTTGATCTTGAGATCGCCGATATCATGCTCCAGCTTGAGATCGTCGAACCTTGTGGCAATCTCTTGCGCGATGGGGATCGAGCGGGCGGTGGCCAGCGCGCAATAATCCATGCCGGGGCAGGCGATGATATCGCTGATCAGCCCGATGTTGGCGGTGCCGAGTCCGTGGGCTTTCAGCATTGCGTGGATCGCTGGCAGGTCGGATTTGTGGACATGCGGGATCACGACATTCTGCTCATGGCTGATGCGCAGCTCATCATGGCCGTAGCGTTCCGCCAGATCGGCCATCACGCGCATCTGTTCCGCCGTGGCATCGCCGGGGGTGGCGCCATGCGCCTTCAGGCTGATCTGCACGATGGCATGGTCTTGCGCGCGGTGCCCTGCCAGATTGGTGTCGGCCCAGGCACGAAACACCGGGTCGTCTACATAGGCCGCCTCGAACGGCGCAGGCGAGGACGCCCGAAAGGGCGGAGGAGCGAAATCGGTCTCGATGGCGCGCAGCATCTGCTGATCGACGCCCGTAAACGCAGGCCGCAGTTCGGCAAAGCGGGCCTCGACCCTTGCGCGGATATCGTCGATCCCGTGTTCATGCACCGTGATCTTGATGCGGGATTTATACTTGTTGTCGCGCCGGCCCAGCAGGTTCCAAACGCTGACGACCGCCTCCAGATAGGGCAGCAGATCGGCTTGCGGCAGGAAATCGCGGATCACCTTGCCGATCATCGGCGTGCGGCCCAGACCGCCGCCCACGATGACCTCGAACCCCGGCTGGCCGTGCCGTTCCACCATCCGCAGCCCGATATCATGGGCCTTTGTGACCGCGCGGTCGTTGGGGGCGCCTGTCACCGCCACCTTGAACTTGCGCGGCAGGAACTGGAATTCCGGATGATCGGTGGACCATTGACGGATCAATTCGGCCACGGGGCGGGGGTCTGCGATCTCGTCCGCAGCGGCCCCTGCGAAATGGTCTGCGGTCACGTTGCGGATCGTGTTGCCAGAGGTCTGGATCGCATGCATCTGCACCTGCGCCAGCGCGTCCAGCATATCGGGCACGTCCGCCAGTGAGGGCCAGTTGAACTGGATGTTCTGACGCGTGGTGAAATGGCCATAGCCCTTGTCCCACCGCTCCGAGATCATCGCCAGCGCCCGCATCTGCGCGCCGTTCAGCGTGCCGTAAGGGATCGCCACGCGCAACATATAGGCGTGCAATTGCAGGTAAAGCCCGTTCATCAGGCGCAGCGGTTTGAACTCGTCCTCGGTCAGAGAGCCATCCAGGCGGCGGGCGACCTGCGCGCGAAACTGCGCATTGCGGGTGGCGACGAATTCGGCGTCGAAATCGGTGTAGCGATACATCAGAGCACCTCTGCCTGTTTGCCGTGGGGGTAATTGGAGGGGCCTTTGCGGCGGAATTCTTCGCGGAAATGCGTGGGCTGGCCCGTGGGCGTCACGTCGGCCAGGTAGACGCCGACCACTTCGGCAAGGCGTGCCGACGCCTCGATCAGGCGGATCTGCGCGTGCGCCTCATCGGTCAGCACCTCGGCTTCGGCCAGATTGCGGGTCCAGTGATCGCTGTCTGTCAGGTAGATCACGTCGCCTTCAATCAGCGCATTTGCGGTCACGACCTTTGGGGTAAACGTCCGGGACATCAGGCAAACTCCTGTTGGTGTTGAGGCAGGGCCGCCTTAGCCGCACGCGGCGCGAGGCCCAGTAAGGTCAGCGCAGGGCCGGTCATCGCAGCCTCATTCAGGTCCTGCGGCAGAGTGGCCAGCGTCGAGGACACAATCCGCTGATCGGGGCGCGAGGCGTTCTCGATCAATGTCACCGGCGTCGCCGCATCCGCGCCGTGCATGATCAGCCGCCCTTGCAGGAACCGCGCCGCACGCTTGCCCATGTAGATCGCCGCGACCTCGCCGTTTCGGGCCAAGGCGCGCCAGTCGTGATCGGCGAAGCCCTTCATGTCGTGGCCGGTCAGAAACCGCACCGAGGAATTGCGCTCGCGCCGCGTCAGGCTTTGCCCGATGGCCGCCACCGCCGCCGAGGCCGAGGTGATGCCCGGCACGATATGCCAGCCGATGTCTGCCGCATTGCAGGCGTCGATTTCCTCATCCAACCGACCGAACATTGTGCAATCGCCGGATTTCAGCCGCACCACTTGCGCGCCCTGAGCGTCAGCAGATCCGGATCGCCGGGGCCTGCGCCCACGAAGGCGACATGACCCGGGGCGGCTTCGGCCCTCACATGGCGGTCCAGCAAAGCCTCCAGTGCTGCCTGCGGATCGTCCGCCGCTGGGCCATCGCGAAAATAATAATCCGACCAGAAATCGCGCCGCGCGCGGCCTATCGGCAACACTTCGGCCGCGCGCCGAAACGCCTTGCCGATCCGTGCCAGCGGGCCCAGGGACGCAGGCAACCGCGCTTCCAGATCCGCCTTGATCGCGCGGGCCAGCACGGGTGCCGCGCCTTCGGTGCCGATGGCGATCGTCACCGGGTCGCGGTCGACGATGGCGGGGGTGATGAACTGGCTGTCCTCAAGGTTGTCGACGATATTCACCAGCGCACCGTCGGCCCGCGCAATAGCCGAGGTGCGTGCATCCTCCCGGGCATCCTCGTCTGCGGCATAAAACAGCACCGCGCAGGTCGCATCCCCCGGCTCCAGCGTCCGCTTTATGTAGCGCAGACGCCCCGAAGCGTCCCATGCGATGATTTTGGGGGCCGCGTCAGGGGCGAACACGCTTATATGGGCTTCGGTCTTGAGCAGCAGGCGCAGTTTGGCCAATGCGGCCTCTCCGCCGCCCGACAGCACGACGCGCCGTCCGGCCAAGGCCACGAATATGGGGAAATGCTGCATGGGCGGGGCCTCCGACAGGATGAAATCTCGCCCTCAGCATAGAATAGTTTCCCGATTTAATGCCATATGCTTGCGCAAACAAGAACATGTGTTCTACCGTCTGCGCATCAGCCGATGCTTCATTCCACCTTTCAGAAAAAACCGGAACGCCCATGCGCCTTGACGACACCGACCGGAAAATCCTCAACCAACTGCAAACCGATGCGAGCCTGTCGCTTGACGAGATTGCACGCGCGGTTGGCTCATCGAAGACGCCTGTGTGGAATCGCATCCGCAAGATGCGCGAGGCGGGCATAATAGGCCGCCAGACCGTGCATCTGGATGCCGAAAAGCTGGGGTTCGAGGCGTGTTTCTTTGTGCTCATCCGCACTTCGGAACACGAGGCGAGCTGGCAGCAAACATTCCTCAAGGCGCTGCAGGACCGGCCCGAAGTGCAGGAGGCCCACAGGCTTGCGGGCGATATCGACTATATCCTCAAGGTGCGCGTCAGGAACGCCCGCGCCTACGATGCCTTTTATCAGGCGCTGATCTCGGAGGTGCGGGTGCACAACGTCACGGCCCTTTTGTCGATGGAAGAGATCAAGAGCACCATGGCGCTGCCGCTGTGATACCCTAGCCGTGATATTCACGCAGTCACGCGCAGCGCCTCGAGCCCGTGGAAATGATAGACATCGGCATAACGCGGCGTCTCGCGCAATCGCAGCCCCGGACAGCGGTCGAACAAGACCCGCAAGGCGATCTGCATTTCGAGCCGGGCCAGTGGCGCGCCGACGCAGAAATGCAGCCCGCCGCCAAAAGCCGCATGCGGGGCAGGGGGCCGCGTCACATCGAACATGTCAGGCCGCTCGAACACCAACGGGTCGCGCCCCGCCGAACCCAGCATCAGCGCGATCGGGTCGCCGGGGGCAAAGTCGTGGCCGTGCAGTGTGACCGGTTGCGTCGCGTTGCGGGTGAACAGGTGCAGCGGCGGGTCGTAGCGCAGGATCTCTTCGACCACCGACGGCATATCGGCGCTGCCCGGCAACCCGCCAGCCGCCAGCAAAGCCGCCACGCCATTGCCCAGGGTATGCACACTCGCCTCGTGGCCCGCATTGAGCAGCAAGATGCAGGTGGTGATCAACTCGTCCGTGCTGAGCCGCGCGCCGTCCGCTTCGGCGGCAATCAGATGGGTGATCAGATCGTCTCCGGGGCGCGCGCGGCGCTCGGTCACGTAGCCGCGCAGAAAGTCGGTGAATTCCGCCGCCGCCACGCCTGCCGCCACTTCGGTCGCGTGGGTGCGGTTGGCCTGATACATCGCCACCATCGCCCCCGACCAACGCAAAAGGTCAGGGGCCAGCGTATCAGGCACACCCAGAAGCCGCGCGATCACGATCACCGGCAGCGGCGTGCAATAGCGCTGCAAGAGGTCAAACGGCGCGGGCGGAAAATCGTCGATCAGCTTGTGGCACAGCGCGGTGATCTCAGGCTCCAGCGCGGCGATCCGGCGCGAGGTGAAGGCGCGCAGAACCGATGCGCGCAGGCGGGTGTGGCGCGGCGGGTCAAGCTCCAGCATGGAATGGGCCTCGACCGCGTAAAACGCCTCGAGATGTGGCGGCACCGCGGGGGCACGGCTTGCAGGCACCTCGCGGCCCCATCGGCGGTCGCGCAGCACGGTCTGCACGGTCGCATGGTCGAAGACGGCCATCATCGCGTAGGCATCCCACCAAAGCATCGGGCCGTGTCGGCGCGCGCGGGCGTAGACAGGATAGGGGTTCTGGACAAAATCGGGGTCGGTCGGGGATTGATCCAGCAGGGGCAGGGCGCGATCAGACATGCCGTTTGATGATCCATGAGACCGGTCAAGGCAAGATGCCTTGTGCCGTATATGGCCATGCGCCTTGCCCCTGACCCCATGAAACCGGCTGGTCCGACCCTGTCCTCGCGGACACTGGCCCGCTGGCCGGTGATCGGCGGGGTCATGCTGGCCGTTGGCGCGGTCGTGACGGCGGTCCGGGTGGTTGGCTGAGCCGCGTGACGTGATGGCTGGTCGCCCTGTGCGGAAAACCGCATGACGCGGCGGTCAGCGCGTGCGGAATTTCGCACAGGCTGGCCGGTCGTGCCCTGGGCTTGCGCGGTCTTGCACCGGGTCTGTGATGCGGAATGTTTTATCAGATCTCGCACTTTGCGCTTTATAAATGCTTTACCTGTTGGCATGGCTGATGTTCATGTTGCACGGCGATGCGCCGGTTCGGCGCGCACCGCCTATCAGATTGTCTCGGGAGGACACCTATGAAAACCCTATTACTGAGCGCTGCCACAGCGCTTGCCCTGACCGCCACCGCGCAATTCGCGCAGGCCGCCTGCGATGCCGGTGAGATCGTCATCAAATTCAGCCATGTCACCAACTCCGACAAACACCCCAAGGGGATCGCCGCCAGCCTGCTGCAGGACCGCGTCAATGACGAGATGAACGGCACCGCCTGCATGGAGGTGTTTCCGAACTCCACGCTCTATACCGACGAGCAGGTGATTGAGGCGATGCTGCGCGGCGACGTGCAACTGGCCGCGCCGTCGCTGTCGCTGTTCGAATCCATCACAAAATCCTACCGCCTGTTCGATCTGCCGTTCATGTTCAAGAACATCGCGGCCGTCGATGCATTCCAGGCGTCGGACACCGGTCAGGCGATGCTCGATTCCATGCAGCGCCGGGGCCTTCAGGGCCTGGAGTTCTGGCACAACGGCATGAAGCAGATCAGCGCCAACACGCCGCTGCTTTCTCCGTCGGACGCCAATGGACTGAAATTCCGCGTGCAGCCGTCTGACGTGCTGGTTGCCCAGATGAACGCGCTGGGTGCATCGCCGCAGCCGATGGCCTTTGCAGAGGTCTACGGCGCATTGCAGACCGGCGTCGTGGACGGACAGGAGAACACCTGGTCCAACATCTACGGCCAGAAGTTCTTTGAGGTGCAGGACGGCATCACCGAAACCAACCACGGCATCATCGACTATCTGGTGGTGGCCTCGGTGGATTGGCTCGACAGTCTGGACGAGGCGACACGCGACCAGTTCCTGACGATTCTGGATGAGGTGACCGAGACGCGCAATGCGGAATCGGGCATGGTCAACCAGCAGGCCCGTCAGGCCATTCTGGATTCGGGCGCCGAAGTGCGCCAACTGACCGCTGAACAGCGTCAGGCCTGGGTCGACGTGATGAAACCCGTCTGGGCGCAGTTCGAAGCGGAGGTGGGCGCCGAAAATATCGCCGCCGCGCAAGAGATCAACGCAGCCAACTGAAGCGGCAGGCCAAGCGAACAGGGGCGGTCCGGGCATGCCGGGCCGCCCGTCACATGCCGGCCGATCGCCGGTCAGGGGGGACACCATGAGCGGTAAATACACACCCGAAGGGCTGGTGGGCGAGGTGGTCCACGGGCTTGAGGAGACGGCCATCGCCGTTCTTCTGGGGCTGATGACGATGCTGACCTTCGTCAACGTCATCCTGCGCTACGCCTTCAATTCTTCGATCATCTGGAGCCTCGAAGTGGTTCTAGTGCTCTTTGCCTGGCTGGTGCTGTTCGGCGTGTCCTACGCCTTCAAGGTCACGGCGCATCTCGGCGTCGACGCGATCACCAATCTGCTGGAGCCGCGCACCCGCAAGACCGTGGCCGTGATCGCGGGGGCGATCTGCGTGTTCTACGGCGTGCTGCTGTGCAAGGGCGCGTGGGACCAATGGGCGCCCTTTGCCGACCTGCCGCCGACCACGGGCAGGTGGTTCCCCACAGGGTTCGATTTCGAGGCGCGGGGGCGGTCGTTCTTTGAGACCGACCAGATCCCGATGCCGGAATGGCTGCGTTTCCTCGAAGACTGGATCAATTACGGCGAGCGCTATTCCAAGCTGCCCCGCATGGTTCCCTACCTGATCCTGCCGATTGCCGCCGGTCTGATCCTGTTTCGCATCTGTCAGGCCTTTGTCCGGGTCTGGAACGGGACCAGCGAAAGCATGATCGTCAGTCACGAAGCCGAAGAGGCCGTGAAAGACGCCGCAGCCCTGAACCGCGGAGACTGACGCCATGGAAGTCGTGCTTTTGTTCTCGATGATCATCGGGCTGCTGCTGATCGGTGTGCCAATCGCGGTGGCGCTGGGTGTCTCTTCGATCATCTTTCAACTGGCGTTTTCCGACACGTCGCTGGCGGCCGTGGCGCAATCGCTCTATCTGGCGATGGCCGGGCATTACACCTTGCTGGCGATTCCGTTCTTCGTGCTGGCCTCATCGTTTATGTCGACGGGCGGCGTGGCCAAGCGAATCATCCGGTTCGCCATCGCCTGCGTCGGTCATCTTCAGGGCGGGCTCGCTATCGCCGGTGTTCTGGCCTGCATGATGTTCGCGGCGCTATCGGGCTCGTCGCCTGCCACGGTGGTGGCCATCGGCTCCATCGTGATCACCGCGATGCGGCAGGTCGGCTATACCAAGGATTTCGCCGCGGGCGTCATCTGCACCGCAGGCACGCTGGGCATCCTGATCCCGCCGTCCATCGTGATGGTGGTCTATGCCTCGGCCACCGATGTGTCGGTGGGGCGGATGTTTCTTGCGGGGGTGATTCCGGGCATCCTTGCGGGCACCATGCTGATGGTGGCCATCTACATCATGGCGCGGATCAAGAACATGCCGCGCGGCGAATGGCTGGGCTGGCGCGAGATCTTCGACAGCTTGCGCGACGCGCTCTGGGGGCTTTTGCTGATCGTGATCATCATGGGCGGTATCTACGGCCACCCATGGGTGCAGTTCGACGGGGGCAGCCTGATCTACTGGAAAGGCGGCGCGTTCACGCCCACCGAAGCCGCCGCCGTGGCTGCCGTCTACGCCTTTGTGGTGGCGACGTTCATCTACCGCGACATGGGGCCGTTGGCGGCCAGGGAAGAGGGTGGGCGACCGCTGGCGCTGATCGAAAAGCCGATTGCGCTGGTCACCGCGTTTTTCCATCGCGACACCCGAAGGACGCTGTTCGAGGGCGGCAAGCTGACCATCACGCTGATGTTCATCATCGCCAACGCGCTGCTGCTCAAGCATGTTCTGACCGATGAGCAGATCCCGCAGCAGATCGCGGGGGCCATGCTGGATGTGGGCTTTGGTCCGGTGGCGTTTCTGATCATGGTGAATGTCATCCTGCTGATCGGCGGGCAGTTCATGGAACCGTCGGGCCTGATCGTGATCGTGGCCCCGTTGGTGTTCCCGATCGCCATTCAACTGGGCATCGATCCGATCCATCTGGGCATCATCATGGTGGTCAACATGGAGATCGGGATGATCACGCCGCCGGTGGGTCTGAACCTCTTTGTGACCTCGGGCGTGGCGGGTATGCCGATGATGCGAGTCGTGCGCGCGGCGCTGCCGTTTCTCGGCGTGCTCTTTATCTTCCTGATCATGGTGACGTATATTCCGTGGATCTCGACCTATCTGCCAAATTCGGTCATGGGCCCGGAAATTATTACGAACTGACGTTTGGTCTGAGTGTGATCAAAAGAGGGCCCGTGCTGGTTGCTCGGGCCTTTTTTGGTTTTGGCGTCGGTTGGGTTGATGGTGCGGGAGCCTCCGGCGGAGGTTTATTTAGCAAGATGAAGCGGGGGGATGCGCGCCGTTTCTGGCGTGGGTCACGCCTTGGCGAGGGCTTGGATGATGGGGGCGAAATCGGCCTCGGTCAGGCTGGCGCCGCCGACCAGCGCGCCGTCGACATTGCTGGTGGCGAAGATCCCGGTAGCATTGGCGGGTTTGACCGATCCGCCGTAGAGGATGCGGGCCGAGCGGCCGACGTCTGCGCCGAAGCGGCGTTCCAGCCTTGTGCGGATGAAATCGTGGACTTCGCCGATCTGGTCGGTGGTCGCGGTGAGGCCGGTGCCGATTGCCCAGACAGGCTCGTAGGCGATGACCAGATTGTGGCCGGTCGCGGCATCGGGCACGGAACTGGCCATTTGGCCGCCGATGATGTCCAGCGTGTTGGAGGCCTCGCGCTGATCGAGGGTTTCACCGACGCAGATCAGGGTTGTCAGGCCTGCGTTCCAGGCAGCGATCGCCTTGTCGTGCACATGCTGGCTGTGTTCATCATGATCGGCGCGGCGTTCCGAATGGCCCAGGATCACATGCGTGGCGCCCGCATCCACCAGCATCTGCGCCGAAATGTCGCCGGTATGCGCGCCTTTGGCGGCTGCGTGGCAATCCTGTCCGCCGATGGCGATGCCATGTGCTGTCGCCTGGGCGATCAGCGTGGCGGGGGGGCAGATCAGGATGTCGCAGGCGGGGTCGGGAAAGAGGTTGGCCAGCGTGCTCAGCATCGCCAGATCGGCGGGGGTTCCGTTCATCTTCCAATTGCCGGCGGCCATTTTGCGTCGCATGTGCTCTCCTTTGGTTGACGCCATGTTGAGAGTCGCGCGCGGCGCGTCAAGGGGCTGTCAGAGGTGGCGCAGGGCGGAGCGTGCCAGATCCACGGCCTCGGCGGGATCGTCCAGCGCATTGTCGGGCAGGGTCCAGTAGGTCATGGAGGACCGGGTGCCGTCCGGTTTTTCGGTGGTCCAGCGGGTGCAGCCCATATCATTGAGCGTGTCGATAAACGCGCCCGCACCCTTGATCATCACGCCATGATCCGAGTGGACGATCGCAAAGATCGTCCCGTCGTGATAAAGACACAGACCGACCATCATCCGCCGTGTCGTGAGATCGCCGAGCCCCGTGAATAGATCGGTAGCGAAGCTGATCTCTTCGGGCGAGAGGCCCATGGATCAGCTGTCGGCGGTGTCGGAGGACATTTCGCTGGCGTCCTTGAACTTGATCGACTCGCCGCAGCCGCAGGCGTCTTCGACATTGGGGTTGTTGAACCGGAAGCCGGATTCGAGCAGCGCCGTCTCATAGTCGATTTCGGTGCCGAAGAGGAACATCTGCGCCATCGGCGCGATCATCACGCAAGCGCCGTCCTGTTCGATCACCTCGTCGTTGGGATCGGCGGCGTCGACGTAATCCATCGTGTATTCCATGCCCGCGCAGCCGCCTTTCTTGATGCCGATGCGCAGGCCCGCCCGGCCCTCGCGCTGCATCAGGCGGGTGATCTGGTTCGTGGCGGCGGGGGTCAGGCTGACGGCCTGTTTACCGGGGATCGAGAACATTGCGTCTCCTTCGCGCGATACCTGATGTATCCTTGGCATGTTATTGATAAAGCTACATAAAGCCCAGCTCCAACCGGGCTTCGTCGGACATCATGTCCATGCCCCAGGGGGGCTCCCATGTGAGGTCGACATCGACCTGTTTGACGCCCGGCAGCGGCTCGATCGCGTCGGCGACCCAACCGGGCATTTCACCCGCCACAGGACAGCCCGGGGCGGTCAGGGTCATGATGATCTGGATTTCATTCTCGGGCGAAATGGTGATCGTGTAGATCAGGCCCAGATCATAGATATTGACGGGGATTTCAGGGTCATAGACGCTGCGGCACGCGTCGACGACGGCCTCGTGCAGAGGGTGATCCACCGAAGACGGGGCGATCAGAGGAGCACCCTGAAGCGGCTGGGGGACATCGTTCATGCGCGGACACCTCTTTGATCGTTCCTGACTAAATACATAGGGATATTTGGGCACGTCGTAAAGGGGGGGGCTGACGGCTGTCCATGAGCCTTGCCGCAACAGACCGAGGATGAGATCGCCCTGCGGGTCGCCCGGGCGTCCGATCTGACCTGTCGGGTATTCTGAGCTGTCGGTTTTACTGGGTCTTTGATCCCTGCGATTGCAAGACCGGTTCGTTTTGGGCGGGCACCACGGACACAGTCAATGGCCGGTCGGAGCGCTTGATGACCTACCTGTTCTATCCCGGTTCTCTACTTAGCCGCGCTGTCAGCCCGCCTGCGCCGCACGGGCTGCGGGCGCACCCGAGCTTCGATGTGATCGTAGAGCAACCCGGCCACGTTCTTTTTCGAAGCGTTCTCGATCCCTTCCAGACCCGGCGATGAATTGACTTCCAGCACTTTGGGCCCGGTTTCGGCCCGCAAGAGATCGACACCCGCCAGCCCCAGCGAAAATGCCCGTGCCGCGCGCAACGCGGTCTCGCGCTCTTCGCGGGTGATGCGCACCGGCGTGGCCGACCCGCCACGATGCAGGTTGGAGCGGAAATCGCCCTCGGCGCCGGTGCGTTTCATCGAGGCCACGACCTTGCCGCCCACCACCAGACAGCGAATATCCTCGCCCGCGGCCTCCTTGACGAATTGCTGCACCAGAAAGTTTGCGCGCAACCCCCTGAAGGCGTCGATCACCGATTGCGCGGCTTTCTTGGTTTCGGCCAGCACCACGCCCTTGCCCTGAGTGCTCTCCAGCAGTTTCACGATCAAGGGCGCGGTGCCGACCAGCGAGATCAGCGAATCCGTATCCTTGGGCGAGGCCGCGAACGCCGTATTCGGCATGCCGATCTTTTGGCGCGCCATCAGCTGGTGCGCGTGCAGCTTGTCGCGGCTGGCGGTGATGCCCTGCGACCCGTTCACACACCATGTGCCCACCGTCTCGAACTGCCGGATTACCGCCGTGCCGTAAGGCGTGATCGACGCACCGATGCGGGGGATCACCGCGTCGAACCGGGGCAGGCGTTTGCCGTCGTAATGCACTTCGGGCGCCATTGAGTTGATGGTCATGTAACAGCGCGTGGTGTCGATCACCTCGACGGTGTGGCCGCGGCTCTCGCCCTCTTCGACCAGACGGCGGGTGGAATAATTGTTCTCGCGGCTCAGCACGGCGATGCGCAGGCTGCGCTGCGGGGATTCGCGGATGCGGCTGGAATGGTAGACGTCGTAATCCAGTTCGGGCTGACAGAACCGGTCGGTCGCGACGATCTGGATGTGATCCTTGAGCGCCTGTCGCCCCAGCAGCATCCTGCTGGCCATGCTGGAGCGGTCGGTGAGCGTGATCTCGATCGGCCAGACCTCGCCGGCGACGTGCATCGGCGTGCAAATGACATAGCGCGACTCGCTTTCGCCATTGGACGAGGTGACGTCGCGTCGGTCCACGATCTGGGCCGAGCACGGAATGATCAGGTCGTCGCGGCCGGGAATCGGATGAATGGTGAACCGCACCTTGGGCTTGGTGCTGGGCCCGAAGGTCTCGATGTCGAAGGCATGCAGAGCGGACGTGCGCGCGCCGGTGTCCACCTTGGCGCGCAGCGCAGGCAGGCCGAGATCCGGCAGCGCCACCCATTCCTCCCAGCCGAACGTCAGGGCGGTGGCAGGCGTCTGGGAAAGATCGGTCATGTGCGTGTCCTTTGGGATCCGGGCCGAGGCAAGGTTATTCAGTATAATGAAGGAAAGCGGCGTTGGCTATAGGGTCGGCCGGGGGGCGATTCAGCTTTGCGTCTGTCTGCGACGCGCCAGCCCCAGATGCAGTGCGAACGCCACCACATAGGCCAGCCCCACCGCGATCAACAGCCCTCGCAGCCCAAGGCCCGACAGCAACAACAGGCCCACCGGCGTGCCACTTAAATTGCCCAGATTGCCCATCTGCGCCAGCGCCCCGTTGGCCAGCGCGCGGTCCTGTGCGCTCTGGTTGATCTGCGCGATCGCAGCAAAGGACGCGCCCTGCACCAGCCCCAAGGCACCAAAGAGCGCAATCCACAGCCACACCTGCGCAGGCCACCCGAGCAGCGTCAGAACGCACAGAGCTGATGTCGCAAACCCCGCCAGCACCACCTGCACCCCGGTGAGATAGCGCAAAAGCCGGACCCCGAGGCTCAGCGACAGCGTAATCCCCGCCAGCGGGGCGAGTGTGGCGAACAGCACCGCATCGGGGCCAGGCAACAGTGCCGGCGCAAGCGTCAGCAGCGCCACGAAGGTCATGGTGTAGAAAAGCCAGCCAAGCGCCGCCGCCGACAGGAAAGGCGAGGCATAGACCTGCACATGCTGGCGCAGCACGGCGTGCAGGCTGAGCTTTGCGGCGGTCTTCAACCGCGCGTCCCCAAACTGCGCGTCCCCAAACTGCGCGTCCTCAGGCAGCATCACCGCCAGCAAAACTGCCAATGCCAGCATGAAAACCCCGTGCAGCGCAAAAAGCGCGCCGACCCCGGCCCAGCCCGCAAACGGCACCCCCCAAAGGGCTGTCACCGCAAAGGCCACACCAAAGAATGTCCCCCAAAACGTCATGGCGGCTGGCCGCGTCGCATCCGGCGTGATCTGCGCGATCAGCGTTGGTGCGGCGACCACGATGGCCAGATGTGCGGCCCCCTCGATCACCCGGCTGACCAGCATCACCCCCAGCCCCGGTGTCAGCGCCTGAAGGCCCGACATGGCAGACCCCAGAACAAGTGCCGCAATCAGCATCCGCCGGGTGCCCAGCCGCGCCACGAAGATCCCCGCCACCAGCCCGAACACGACCCCCAGCGCGCTGATCAGCGACACCAGAAGACCCAGGCTCGCCCCCGCCTCTGGCCACACCGGGGCCATCAGCGGAAAGACCACCGCCATTTTGGAGAACTGCGCCGCCGCACCCAGCCCAGCGGCATAAAGCGCAAGGATCATCAGCCAGGGTGTGCGTGTCTGCATGGGCCAAGATGTGAGCCAGCCGCAGCGCTTGCGCAAGCCCGCAACGCCGCGTGCGGCGGCCTTGTCATTTTCCGCGCCACGCGGTAGCGCCGCACGCATGCCCCGAACGTCTTATGACATACACGCCACAGATGGCCGCGCCCGCACCGGCACGCTGAGCACCCCGCGCGGCGATATCCGCACGCCGGCCTTTATGCCCGTGGGCACGGCGGCGACGGTCAAGGCGATGCTGCCCGGCTCGGTGCGCGAAACAGGTGCCGATATCGTATTGGGCAACACCTATCATCTGATGCTGCGTCCGGGCGCCGAGCGGGTCGCGCGTATGGGCGGGTTGCACAGGTTCATGAACTGGGACCGGCCCATTCTGACCGATTCAGGCGGCTTTCAGGTGATGAGCCTTGCCGATCTGCGCAAGCTGACGGAAAGGGGCGTGACCTTCAAATCCCACATCGACGGCTCCAGGCACGAGATCACGCCCGAGCGCAGCATGGAGATCCAGAAGCTGCTCGGCTCGGATATCGTGATGTGTTTCGATGAATGTCCCGCATTGCCTGCGGACCGCGCGCGGATCGCGCAATCGATGGAGCTGTCGATGCGCTGGGCGAAGCGGTCGCGCGATGCGTTCGGGGACCGCCCCGGCCACATGCTGTTCGGCATCCAGCAAGGCGGGCTGGAGCAGGATCTGCGCGAGCAAAGCGCCAAGGCGCTGGTGGACATCGGCTTTGACGGCTACGCGGTGGGCGGGCTGGCTGTGGGCGAGGGGCAAGAGGCGATGTTGGGCTGTCTTGATTATGCCGCCGATCAACTGCCGACAGACAAACCGCGCTACCTGATGGGCGTGGGCAAGCCCGACGACATCGTCGGCGCCGTCAAACGCGGTATCGACATGATGGATTGCGTCTTGCCGTCACGCTCGGGTCGCACGGGGCAGGCGTGGACGCGGCGCGGACAGGTCAATATCAAGAACGCGCGGCACCAGGACGACCCCCGCCCGCTGGACGCGGATTGCAGCTGCCCCGCCTGCACAGGCTATAGCCGCGCCTATCTGCATCATGTGTTCCGCAGCCAGGAGATCATCGCGTCGATGCTGCTGACCTGGCACAACCTGCGGTATTATCAGGATTTGATGGCCCAGATGCGTGCCGCGATTGCCGCCGGTGAATTCGCAGGCTTCGAGGCGCGGTTCCATGCTGCACGGGCCGAGGGCGACATCGCGCCAATGTGATCTGCGGCGCAGGGGCTGCATTGGTCTGTGAGTATTTTTTGAGCAATCAAGCCAAAGACGCGCGCCTGTTCGTCGTTCCTCAAAGACCCGGACCCCATCAGGGCCGGAGACACCGCGTTGATCGCTTGCCCCGAACCGGAGCCAGAGGCATGTTGCGGTTGAAAGAGACGGGGGTCTGCCCCATGTTGTTTCTCTGACGAGGAGACGGACCAGAGGTTGCTGCGATGCGGGACCCGCGCCGTTTTGCCAATGATAAGGAAAAGCCATGCAAGATCCCCTTAATTCAAGTTATCCGGTTCTGCCGCTGCGCGACATCGTGGTGTTCCCGCATATGATTGTGCCGCTTTTCGTGGGCCGCGAAAAATCGGTGCGCGCGCTCGAAGAGGTGATGGCGGACGACAAGCAGATTCTGCTGTCGAGCCAGATGAACCCGTCCGACGATGACCCCGATGCCGCCGGTATCTTCAAGGTGGGCGTGCTGGCCAACGTGCTGCAATTGCTCAAACTTCCCGATGGCACCGTCAAGGTGCTCGTCGAAGGCGTAAGCCGGGTGCGGATCGTCGAATATCTCGAGAACAAACAGTTCTTCGAGGCGCGGGCTGAATATCTCACCGAGATGCCCGGCGATGCCGAGACGACCGAGGCGCTTTTGCGCACCGTGACCGAAGAGTTCGAGCGCTATGCCAAGGTCAAAAAGAACATCCCCGAAGAGGCGCTGAGCGCCGTCGCAGACACCGAAGAGGCCGCCAAGCTGGCGGATCTGGTGGCAGGCCATCTGGGCATCGAAGTGGGCAAGAAGCAGGAATTGCTCGAAACGCTCAGCGTGTCCGAGCGGCTGGAAAAGGTCTACGGGCTGATGCAGGGCGAAATGGGCGTCATGCAGGTCGAGAAAAAGATCAAGACCCGCGTGAAATCGCAGATGGAGCGCACCCAGCGCGAATATTATCTGAACGAGCAGATGAAGGCCATTCAGAAGGAACTGGGCGACGGTGAGGACGGCCAGAACGAGGTCGCCGAGCTCGAGGCGCGCGTGGCCAAGACCAAGCTTTCGAAGGAAGCCCGTGAAAAGGCCGATGCCGAGATCAAGAAGCTCAAGAACATGTCGCCGATGTCCGCCGAGGCCACCGTCGTGCGCAATTATCTCGACTGGATGCTCAGCATTCCGTGGGGTGTGCGCAGCCGTGTCAAGAAAGACCTGACGCGGGCGCAAAAGGTGCTGGATGATGACCATTATTCGCTGGATAAGGTGAAGGAACGGATCGTCGAGTATCTTGCGGTGCAGCAGCGCTCGAAGAAACTCAAGGGCCCGATCATGTGTCTCGTCGGCCCTCCGGGTGTCGGCAAGACGTCTTTGGGCAAATCTGTGGCCAAGGCGACGGGGCGCGAGTTCATTCGCATCTCGCTCGGCGGTTTGCGCGACGAGAGCGAAATTCGCGGTCACCGGCGGACGTATATCGGCTCCATGCCCGGCAAGATCATTCAGGCGCTGAAAAAGGCCAAGACGACCAATCCGCTCATCCTGCTCGACGAGATCGACAAGATGGGGCAGGATTTCCGGGGCGATCCGGCGTCCGCTATGCTCGAGGTGCTCGATCCGGAACAGAACAACACGTTCATCGACCATTATCTCGAGGTTGAATACGACCTGAGCGACGTGATGTTCCTGACCACGGCCAACACCTATAACATGCCCGGTCCGCTTCTGGACCGGATGGAGATTATTCCGCTGGCGGGCTATACCGATGACGAAAAGATCGAGATCGCCAAGCGCCATCTGATTGCCAAGCAGATCAAGAACCACGGGCTGCGCAAGAACGAATTCGAGATCACCGATGCGGCACTGACAGATATCGTGCGCTACTACACGCGTGAAGCAGGGGTGCGGAACCTTGAGCGGGAACTGGCCAAGCTGGCGCGGAAATCCGTCACGCAGATCGTGCGCAAGACCGCTGAAAAGGTGGTGATCACGCCGGACAATCTGGGCGATTACCTTGGCGTGCGCAAACATCGCTACGGTCTGGCAGAGGACGAGCATCAGGTCGGTGTCGTCACCGGGCTCGCCTATACCTCCGTGGGCGGCGATCTGCTGCATATCGAGGCGCTCAAACTGCCGGGCAAAGGCCGGATGAAGACCACCGGCAAGCTGGGCGACGTGATGAAGGAAAGCATTGAAGCGGCCGCATCCTATGTGCGATCGATCTCGCCTCAGATCGGGGTGAAACCGCCCAGTTTCGAGAAGATGGACATCCACGTCCACGTGCCCGACGGTGCGACGCCCAAGGACGGGCCAAGCGCGGGTCTGGCGATGGTCACCTCCATCGTGTCGGTGCTGACGGGCATTCCGGTGCGCAAGGATATCGCCATGACCGGCGAGGTGTCTTTACGCGGCAATGCGATGCCCATCGGCGGTCTCAAGGAAAAACTGCTCGCGGCCTTGCGCGGCGGTATCAAGACGGTGCTGATCCCGGCGGAAAATGAAAAGGATCTCGCCGAGATCCCCGACAACGTCAAAGAAGGCTTGGAGCTGATCCCAGTGTCGCACGTGTCCGAAGTGCTGGAGCGTGCGTTGATCCGCAAGCCCGAGCCCATCATCTGGGACGAGGCAGCCGAAGAGGCGGCAGCAGCGGCTTTGGCACAGGGCAACGCGGGGCCGCAGGCCACGGCGCATTGATCTGGGCCGGCCCGGTTCTGGAATAGGGGCCTGGAATGGCAAAACGGGGCGCAGCTGGCAGGTTGCGCCCCGTTTTCATGTTCAGGATCGGATGCGCACCCGCAGTCAGCCGCCGCGCCTCTCAGCATGACGGCCACACGGATCTCGGGCGGGGTCGCGGGCGGGTCGCGGGCGGAATTCCGGTCGTCGTATTCCCGGTCCAGGTGCTGGGCAAATTTGCCCGCAAGCCAGGATATCGTCAATCCGGCGCTGGTTTTATGACCTGATTCTGGTAAGATCAGATCAAAAGACGTCCAATAAATCAAGAAACGAGGCAGATAGACTTATGGTAACCCGTCCCGCAAATGGAAAATCCGACGCGAAAAGCGCCGCCAAATCCAACTTTGGCCGTCACACCGCAACCCGCAAGCCGCAACCTTCCGAATTGGCAGCGCGCAGCGACAAATCCGGGAAAACGGCGACACTTGCGATGTCCAAACCGCCCGTCATCAGCTCTGCGCCCACACCCGCGATGACACCTGCCGTGGCCGCCGCAACCGCAGCCGCGCCCGAGCCATCAATCGTGACCAGCGAAGCCCCCCCGCTCGCCACGCCCGAGCTGCGCAAGCGCGAGCTGATCGAGGCCGTCGTGACGCGCAGCGGCGTGAAAAAGCGCGACGCCAAACCGGCGGTCGAAGCGGCGCTGTCGCTGATCGCCGAGGCGCTGGCCGAAGGACGCGAGCTGAATCTCGCGCAGATGGGAAAGTTCAAGATCAACCGCGTGAAAAAGGCCCCCAATGGCCGTGTCATCATCGGCCGGTTCCGGCAAAGCGACAACGCATTCGCCACCGATGATGACACGGACGATGACGCCAGCGACGATTCTGGCGGTGGCATTGGTGGTGGCACTGGCGGTGGCAATGGCGGCGTCGACACAGGCGGCAACGGCAAAAGTGGTGGCGACGACCCCCTTGCACACGCCGCCGAGTAGGGCTAAATCCTGCCCCAACGGGTGATTAGCTCAGTGGTAGAGCGCTTCGTTCACATCGAAGATGTCAGGGGTTCAAATCCCTTATCACCCACCATTTTCCCATCGACCTTGGAAAGACCTGCTGAAACCGTGAAAGGCAAAGTAGGTTTTGGTGTCCGAAACCCGTTTTCACGGCAGCAGGGAATTCTCTCACTACCAGGCTGCTGCCCCCCCCTGGACGCGGTTTTTGGAACATGTTTCGCTTACACCGTAGCGAAGACGGGGATGATGATGCGCGGGACGGACGAGACGATCGGATCGCTATTCAGTTATGTCGATCTTGAAGACCGGATCTCGTCGCGGCCCCCGCTGCGCAAAATCCGGCAGGTTGTGAACGACGCATTGTCGAGCCTCGATGCCGGGTTTGAATGCCTTTATGCGGACTTTGGGCGCCCCTCCTTTGCGCCCGAGCGGTTGATCCGGGCCAGCCTGTTCCAGATCCTGTTTTCGATCCGGGTCACGCCAGAGACGTGCCGTCAGCACGACGCGGCAGCTGATGGAGCAGATGCAGTATACCCATGATGCGACCCACGCCGATCAACTCGCCCATCCAGAGACCGAACCGATGTCCCACCTGAAACCCCGCAACCGAAATACCGAAGTCGACTTCAAGGGCGAAAACGGTGTTTGATGCTCCTATGTTTGTCAAGGCGTGGCTTTTGCGTCTTTGGGCACGCAAAGTTCGCGATAGATTTCGTGGACGATATAGCGTTTCAAGCACCGATTGATCTTGCGCTTGCTTTTACCTTGAGTGGTGCGTTTGATCACATAAAGCGCCGAACCTGAATTCTGAATCGATGGGATTCCCCTTGTCTTAATTTTGTGATTCATCCTGAGTGGGGAGATGGATCATGTCAGCAGCTTTACCGATGGCGCTTCGAGCGCGGTTTCAGGAGTACGTTGAGGAGGGCTTGAGTGGGCGTGCTGCGGCAGCGTGCCTGAAGCTTTCGGCCGCCACGGGCGTTCGCTGGCTTTGCAGGATCCGTGAGCGAGGTGATGTCACGCCAGATGTCCAGGGGCGGCCACGAGGTCATGGCAAGCTCGCACCTCACCGCAGTTTTCTCGAAGAACTGCTCACGCAGGATGGTGACATCACGTTGCC